>Ga0207657_10002040_pt1 | contig 21838 bp, 24 predicted proteins | sample KBSC33metaG_FD_184316 | JGI IMG/M metagenome (GOLD analysis project Ga0207657, IMG submission 184316) | Corn rhizosphere microbial communities from Kellogg Biological Station, Michigan, USA - KBS C3-3 metaG (SPAdes) (version 2) | ecosystem: Host-associated > Plants > Roots > Rhizosphere > Soil ... | reverse complement strand
GGAAGTCGAGTTCGCCATCGAGGAAGGGAAACGGATACGCGCCGGCGTTAGCCGAAGTGCGAGCAAGGTGCTCGACCCACATCGCGGCCTGCCCTTCGAAAGTCGACTCGCGCGTGAATCCTAACAAAGCCGCTGCCGCGTCGAACAAACGTCCCGCCGAGGTTGTCGAAAACGTCCGTACACCTTTGCGGATTAATTCCGTAGAAGTGTGAAAGCGCCGCGGAAATCGAAAGGGCTCAGCCGTAAGATCCGGCAAGTCTTTTATTTGATGCAGAAAGCCCGCGGCGGCCTGGACGGGATAGCGCGCGGCGCCGTCTCCGCCGGGAAGCTCCGCGCGGCGCAGGTGGGCGATGCGTTCGAAACCCTTGTCGATACTTCCGGCGAACAACTCACCGCCCCAAATCGAACCATCGTCGCCATAACCGGTGCCGTCGAAGCTGATTCCAAGCACTCTCTTGTGCCAAGCGCCGCGCTCCGCCAGAACCGACGCCACATGCGCTTGATGATGTTGAACGGCGCAGCGTTGGATGGTGTCGGCCGACTCCAGGGCAAATCGCGACGAAAGATACTGCGGATGCGCGTCGTGCGCTACCAGCAGTCCGTCCCAGGATATCCGGTACATCGACATGAGGTCGTTGATCGTCTCTTGAAACGCCTCCTGACATTGATATTGATCCAGGTCGCCAATATGCTGGCTCACAAATGCCTGGCCGTTTACCACTAGCGTAATAGCATTTTTCAGGTCGGCGCCAAGGGAAAGAACTGGCCGTTCGATAGGGATGGCAGCCACCGCCGACGGTGCATATCCCCGGGAGCGGCGAATAATCGTGGGACCGAAAGAGCCCGCGCGCGCGATGGAATCCTCAACGCGGCGCGCAATAGGACGCTCGCCGATCAGGAATGCGTCGGCAATGCCCGCCATGAGCTCAATCGCATCCTCATCCCGGTAGGCGATGGGCTCGCTCGAACGATTGGCGCTGGTCATCACCAGGACTTCGGGTGCGCCTGCGGCAAACAAAAGATGGTGCAGTGGCGCGTACGGTAGCATCACACCCAATTGATTGTTCCCAGGCGAAACATGGGGCAAGATCGTTTTGGCGGGCGCGAGAACAATGGGACGTGCCGTCGACTTCAGCAGCGACTCAGCGCCAGGTGAGAGATGTACCAGGTCGCGAGCGATCTCGATGCCGCGAACCATCAGCGCGAATGGTTTTTCTTTGCGGAACTTTCGATCGCGTAACGCTTTCACCGCGGTTGTGTTTCGCGCGTCGCACGCCAGATGATAACCGCCCAAACCTTTTACGGCGACGATGGCTCCCGCCGTCAACAGCTCGACTGCTCGGCGGATGCTGGCATCGTCACCGCTGACGATCTCATCTGCCGCTCGCAGGAAAAAGTGCGGGCCGCAGGCGGGGCAGGCGACCGGCTGGGCATGGAATCGTCGGTTTTCTGGATCCTGATATTCGCGGGCACAATACTCATTCAGCGTCCATTCGCGCATGGTAGTGTTGGCGCGATCATAGGGCAGGCTCACGGTCACGGAATAACGCGGACCACAGTTGGTGCAGTTGATATACGGATAGCCATAGCGAGGATTTGCGGGGTCGAACAGTTCCCGGAGACATGCCTCGCAGACCGGTAGATCCGGCGAAATTCGCGCGCTGGGGCGGCCGTGGTTGTGGCTGTCACGGATCGTAAAATCTTTGAAGCCCGCGAACTGCCCGGTTTGGACGTCAATTCCATGGATGACCGCGGCGGGCGGGCGGTCGACGCTTAAAGAATGAACGAATGCGTCTAGAGCGCGCTCCGCACCCTCCAGATGAATCTCTACGCCCTCCTCATCGTTCAGCACCCACCCAGAGAGCGTGTTCTCGTGGGCCAAACGGTAAACGAAAGGGCGGAAGCCGACTCCCTGCACCACCCCGCGGACTCGTATATCGCAAGCGCTCGTCATGAGTTACACGCCAACCACGCAGCCGCGGCCTTGCCAACCGATCTGCACTACGTCGCCATCTTCCGCCAGTATCGGCACAGTGCGTTGGCCGCCGGAAAGCGAGATCATGCGGGCGCAGGCTTCGCGGTCAGCTTCGACGTCGTATTCCACGTAGTCATAGCCTTTCCATTCCAGCCACTCACGCATTTCCCGGGTATAGGGACAGCTTCTGGTTCCAAAGAGTTCGAAATTAGGCACGGCCGAGCGCCTCCAATGTTTCGCGAATCACGTGATAGGTGGACGCTTGCACCTCTTGAATCCGCGGGATGTAATCGGAGCGAATAATGAGCGGAAAATCAGTAATGCCACGCCGCAGGATCTCGCCGCCGTCATAGCCCAGCAGCCCTACGGTGACTAATCCGCGTTTGCGTGCTTCTTCCAAAGCGAGGATGATGTTGCGCGATCCGCCGCTGGTGGAGATTCCGATCGCCACATCGGCCGGACTGGCGTGGGCGATAACTTGACGCAAAAACACGGTTTCGATGCCGACATCGTTGGCGATCGCGGTGAGAATTGCGGGCTCCATGGATAAGGAAATGGCGGGGACTGGGTGGTAGCCTGCCGGCGGGAGTACACAATCGACGGCCCAATCATTAGCGTCGGTGGCCGAACCCCCGTTGCCGAAAATGATCAACTTACCGCCTTGAAGCAGGCGCTGGTGGATGGCACGGGCGGTATTGACGATCTGCTCGGATTCATCGCGGGCCACGCGGGCGCGCAGATTTGCATCTTCCTGAGCCTTGGCTCGAATGGAGCCGGCGACTTGTTCGACGATATCGTGAGTGGGCTGCTTGGCTTCGCCGAGGAAAGGATAGAGGAATGCGGAGTCGCCGACGTCGTGGCCCAGTTCGCGGTGCTCAAAGAAGACGTGGACGGTTTCCCACAGCGTGTGATATAGGATCTCCATCAGTTCCTGATGGATGAACGGATGTTGGGTGGGAGGCGCAAACGAGTAGGAACCGTTGCGGCCTGGGAGTTCGAAGGTCATCGCGCCCCTCCGGTGAGCGGCAGCCAGCGCTTCCGTGACTTCCGCGTCTCCTTCGGGAGGTCCGAATCCTATGACGATGTCTTCAGGCTGAAGGATTGTATCCAGCCAGGGACGAAATAGCAGCGACAGATCAAGCGCGGGTAGGGCACGCTTGCCGACGATGATCGGATGGACGAATTCTACTGACACATGTTGGGCGTCGGTCGCGTAGGGACCCCGTCCAAATGCCAGCAGGCGGCCGCCTTTGAGGAAGCGGTCTGCCATTTCGCGGCACGCGATCGCGAGGGGACGCGCTTGTTCGGCGAAGAACTCTTCGAAGATCCGATTCCGCTCCAGAAGCTGTTCTTCGATGTCACTCGCGAGATCACATGCTTTGAGCATCGCCTGGCTCCTAACAGATCCTCGGCAGAGGATCGCCTACCAGCATGTCTACAATGCGGCTGCCACCATAGAGTGTGGTCACCAGGACCGAACCTGCAGGCTGCTCACTCACTTCACCGATCAATGCGGCGTCGCGGCCTCCCGGGACCGCCCGGAGCGCTGCCAGTGCTGCTTCGGCCCGCTCGGCGGCAACCACGGCGAGAAATTGTCCCTCGTTGGCGATATGCAACGGGTCGAGACCTAGCAGTTCGCACGCTCCGCGCACCTCATCGCGGATCGGAACACGCTCTTCGGCGAGTCGTATTCCGAGGCCGCAATCGTGAGCGAGTTCGTTCAGCGAGGTTGCGACGCCGCCGCGTGTGGGATCGCGCATCCAATGGACTCCGGCGCCGACCGCGTCCGCCAGCGCTTCGACCAAAGGCAGTACCGAGCGGGTATCGGAGCGGAGATCCGCCTCCAGATCCAGTTCGCCGCGTGCCAGCAAAATGGTGATGCCATGGTCGCCTATGGGGCCGGACAGCAGGATCTTGTCACCACACCGCACCGCGGCGGGCGAGATGCTCAGGCCGGGGATCAGGTGGCCGATTCCGGATGTGGTGATGTACATCTGATCGGCTTTGCCGTGTTCGACCACTTTGGTGTCACCACCCGCAATCACGACGCCGGCGGCTTTCGCGGCGGTGGCCATGGCGCGGACTTCGCCCTCGAGGATTTCGGTCGGCAGGCCGGCTTCGAGTACGTAACTGACCACCAGCGCCTGCGCACGGGCTCCCGAAACGGCGAGGTCATTGACGGTTCCATTCACCGCGAGTTCACCGATGGAGCCGCCGGGAAAACGCAAAGGTCTGACGACGAAGCTGTCTGTAGTCAGGGCTACGCAGGTTCCATTGACGTTGATGTGCGCCGCGTCTCCCAACGGCGCCGGAGCGGATCCGAAGAGAATCGGCGCGAACAATCCGTCAATGAGGCGGCGGCTGGCTTTCCCGCCGGCTCCGTGTGCCATATCAACCTGTGGATCGCGGAAACGAATTTTAGGAACGGCGGCAGTCAACACGATACTCCCGTCAATTGAGTCAGTTGCGCGGCCTTGCGATGCTCATAGTTGTAGTAAGCGGCGCATGACCCTTCCGATGAAACCATGAGCGCGCCAATGGGATGTTCGGGCGTGCATTCGTTTCCGAACAACTTACACTGTGCCGGTTTCAGGACGCCTTTCAACACTTCTCCGCACTGTGCGGCTTTGGGATCGGTGACGCGAATGCCGGGGACCGAGAAGCGGCGCTCGGCGTCCCATTCCGCATAGGCATCTTTGATACGCAGAGCGGATTGCGAGATGAATCCCAATCCCCGCCATTCGAAATATGGACGCAACTCAAATACTTCGGCCATAGCCTTGAGAGCGCCGCGATTCCCCTCCCAGGGAACTACGCGCTTGTACTGGTTCTCAACCTTGTTCTCGTTTTCCTGCATTTGGCGGAGCAGCATGACGATGGATTGCAAGATATCCAATGGTTCGAATCCGGCGACGACGATCGGCTTGCGTTCGTTGGCCGCAATCCAACCATAGGGGCGGCAACCGATCACGGTGGAGACGTGGCCGGGGCCGATGAAGGCGTCAATCCGCATGTCGGGAGAATCGAGAATCGCGCGGATGGCGGGGATGATCGTCACGTGGTTGCAAAAGACCGTGAAATTGCGGATGCCCTCGGCTTTGGCCCTTATGAGCGTGAGCGCAGTAGAAGGCGCAGTGGTCTCAAAGCCGATCGCGAAGAACAGAACCTGCTTGTCAGGATTGTTACGCGCTAGTTTCAGAGCATCCGAAGGCGAATAGACGATGCGTACGTCCATGCCGCGAGCTTTATGCTCGAGTGGGCTGCCGTGCGTACCTGGAACACGCATCATGTCGCCAAACGCGGCGAAGATGACATTGGGTTGTTCCGCGATGGAAAGCCCGTCATCGATTCTTCCCATCGGGAGCACGCACACGGGACAGCCCGGCCCATGAACCAGTTCGATGTTGGCCGGCAAAACATCTTTCAGGCCGAAGCGGTAGATGGAGTGAGTGTGCCCCCCGCACACTTCCATGAAGCGGTAGTGACGCTGGGGATCGGCAAGACGGCGGATCTCGTCAGCGGTCTTGGTGATCAACTCGGGTTCGCGAAACTCGTCGACAAATCGCATACTTTCACCTCACGGCCCAGTCTGGCTCGGCGCCTCTTCCGATTCACCCAGGCCGTACCCTTGAACTTCTTCCAGCGCAGCATCACTCTCGCCCAACTCAGTAAGCATACGGAGCTGGTCTAAAGCGTCCACTTCGCTGATCTTGCTCATTGCAAAACCGACGTGTATGAGCACCCAATCTCCGGTGGCCGGGGCATTGTCCTGCAACAGTCCCAGATCAACTCTTCTGCGGACACCGAGAACGTCCACTACAGCCAGATCCCTATCCCCGTCGAGCAGTTCAACGATTTTTCCCGGAATCGCCAGGCACACAAATTTACTCCTGCTTTCGCGCGACGATGTCGAAGCTAAGCTTCAGTTCGTCTTTCAATTTCAGCGCCCCGCCAGCCACGCTCACCAGCGGTATGCCGTACTCGGTTTGGAGAAGGGAAAACTCGCCGGATGCACGCAGCATATCGCCGAGAAGTGATACTTGAGCCGTCACCGGGACACGGCCCGTAGCGCCGCGCAGTGACAGAGTTCCGTTCAGAGACACTTGAAAGCGCCCTTCGCTCAACTGATTGGCGGAAGCCACCGTGGCCTCAAAAGTAATGTCGGGGTACTGAGCACTTTGGAGCACCTGCTGTTTCATCATGCTCTCCATTTCTTTCCGGTCCTTGCTCTTAATGTCGTCCGTCACTTCCAGCGAATCGGCGCGGATCTGCATTCGCAGCGTTCCTTTCCCTGGATTCGCGGGATCGAAATTCACTTCGCCGGTAAGGTCTCGAATAGCGATAGTGGGATTGTGGCCCATGGCGGAGAGCATACCGCCGGCAAACGCGCGCACCGTAAACCGGCTCGCACTTTTGTCGAGAACGTAATGCCCCACTCCTGCTCCTGTTGCCGTCACGCCGTCACATGGACCTTAACTTCATATAGCGATCAAAATCCGGCAGAGCCGCCTGCAAGACGCCTCCGGCATTGACGCCGCCTAGGAATCGGCGCACCACTGGCGTCGACAGAATGAGTCCAGCGCCGAAGACAACCATCGCGGCGCCGCCCAAAAGGAACAGCGTATCCCTGCTCTCTTGCGCATCTTGAGCATTGGTGCGTTCAGTAAGTTCGATTGACATGATGCCTCCTTTTTCTATTGCGCTTGCGGTACCGCTTCTTGCGAGATCAGCGTTTCGATCATGGCGATTGCCTCATCCATCGCGGCGTAGACTGGGTCGCTTAGCCCGAGCCGACCGTCTTCGCCGCCAAGATCGGCGGGCTCACAGCCCACGAGTAGAATCCGGCCCTGCGCACCGCCCATCGATTTGACCGCGCGCAGCACGTTCAGTGGATTCATGCCGTGCGTGTCCAAGCTGGCTGGAACGGAAGCGGCGAAGTTAGATTCGACAGGATCGGGCGTGATCAGATATACAGTGCCCGGCTCCCCGCCGCGCGCGCAGGCATCGACTAGAATCACCAGCTCGTACGAATCGAGCAGTGCGTAACTGAGATCAATGCCGCGAATACCGAAATCCTTCAGAACCACGCCAGGCGCAAGTGGATGGTCGGCGAGGCGGCGCGCTACTTCTGTGCCGAAGCCATCGTCGCCCAGGAAGATATTCCCAATGCATGCGATCAAAATCCGCGGATGCGTCATGCAGGCTCGATCTCCTCGGACCTGAAGAAGAAGCGGTGCCCTGGTTGCCGGAGTAGACCCAAATCTTTGCCGGGATCGTGATCCATTACGATGGCCACTTGCACTTCTCCTTCGTAATCCTGTTCGATGCTTTCGATGATCCCTACCTTGCCGCTCAGCGCGACGTCGATGATGTCACCGCCAATGCGCGGATGCAGGCGGACGTGATCGCCGACCTTGAAATCGACGCCATCGACCGTTACTTTCTCAAGCGCCGGCTTGTCCTCGAGCAACTGCCATTCCCACTCGTTCATCGCCCCTCCGAATTCGGGCGCAGGCCGCGCAGGGCGCCGTGAAGTTTTTGAAAATGTTCCGGCGGCAGCATTTCGGTGCGTTCGAGGATGTGGCGAGCGCGATTGTCGCCGTTTCTGACTTCAAGCTTCTCGGCATCGGTCAGGGTGAGGATGCGAAGCGCCAGAATCTCGTCGATTTCGGTACCGTCGAAGAGGTCGCCGGGGCTCTCCGGTGCAATCTGGGGATAGTCGTAAAGAATAATGGGGGCGGCTAAAACAGTATCGCGTTTCGCATCATCCCCGACGAGCACCGGCCACGCGCCGAGGTTGCGGCACTCGGCGACGGCTGCGCGAAAGTCCTCCGGCGGATCGATGGAAGAGACAAACGCCCCGCCTGCGATATGCAAAATGCTGTGCACGGATACCAGAGATCGCAGCAGGACATCATCCCGACTCTCGGACCCATCCGCTAATCCAGCGAGGTTCCGGACAAGAAGTGTGAGCCTGAAGCAATCGCCGCTGAGGTGGTGCGACTGCAGCTCTAATTCCCCTTCGATGCCTCGGAAGTGAAAAGCGTACTGCAGCGGTTGTGTTTGGATGGATGCCAAACTGACAGCGGAAATCGAAACAACTCGCTCGACGCCTTTCTGGAAACCGTCTTCAGCAACCAACTGCAGGAAGCGGACTTTTACTTCCAGCGATGTTGTCCCGCTTCCGGTCGCCAAGCACTCAGTCTGCATCTGCCAGTTATCCGATCCCGTTTGCGCGGCAGAATAATCACGCGGATAAAGCACGCCGAAATTAAAGCGCTGCCGGTTCTTTACAGCAGAGGGGCGGTAGGGATACAGCATGTATCCTTCATAAAGCACGGCGTTAGCAATCTTTTCGACAGCGTCGTCGATCATGAAACGACAACCTCCTCCGGTTGGGCAAGAAGTGCTTGGAAGACTTGCTCCCAGGTAGGAATGCCGTGCTGGGACTTGTAATGCTGCAGTTGCTCAAATACATCCCGGCGGAGACAGAGCCACGCGCTATTGGGATAGTAGTGGTCCATCATGTCCTTCCAAACTGCCAAGGGCATGCGGAATTTCGTTTCTTTATCCCAGGAGATGGGTGCTACTTTTAGCCCGCCTTCCGGATCTGCATAAAATACGGTCCCACTGAACATGAGGAAGATCGGGATATCGCCGTCCGTCAAACCATCAAAATATTTCGTGGTCGCAACACTGAAATCGAAGGTGCAGGGTACTTGGAGGTCGACGGAGGTTGCGCCAGTGAATTGCGGGACGACGGTGCTGGTGTTGGTCCATAATAGGTTCCGCAATGTCTGGCCCCAGCGTTCCGCCTCACCGAAGAGATCGCGGAGCCGCTCCTGGTCTTGGGGAGCGTAGCGCCTGCGTGTCACTTCGATCTGAATCTGGCTGCGTAGCACTACTGCGTGAATCATTTGAGCCGAGTCAGCATTCGTTACCCGGAGTTTGAACGCGAGGGTGGGAGACGCGGCGAACGGAACGACTTCGACTTTCTCAACCGTGATGCTGAGATCAGGCACGGGGAGTCTCCGCTAGCCGCGTTTGAGGCGAATGAGTTCGGAGGCCGGCAAAGAATTCAGCGATTTCCCGCCATACTTCAGCGCCGCCCGACAAACCCTGCCAGCGGCTACGGATCAGGCCCACCAGCTTGTAGCACTCATCGATCGGCGCCACATAGTACTCGGGCTCCATGAATCCGCGCGAGTGGCCGATTCGATTGACGAGCAAAGCTTCGACGTCGGCTTCCATTTCGAGAAGCGCGGGATTCTCGCGCTCAATCTCATCCCAGGTGTCGAACGACAGCAGCGATTCGGTGGCGCCTGCGGGGCTAGGGTAGAGTGCGATCACCCGGTCTTGCAAGCTGCTCTTGAAAAAAAAGGCCATATTAATGGGCATCATCAAGCCGTCCCACTGGCTATCGGTCATGCAGAAATCATGGAGGAAACGAATGCGCCTCGGCACACGCTTATATTTAGTGTGGCCTTGGTTATTGAAGAGGATCGCGCACGCATCGCAGGCACAAATCAGCTTGCGGCTGATCGGATCGAGCAAGTGCTGGTGGTTATGCGCTAATTCCTCGCTGCACATTTCGCAAGTCTCAACCGCAGAAGCTCGGCGGACGAATTGGCGGAGAGCTCCGAAGGAATTCGCGGCTTCGCTCACAGCCCTCCTTTTATCCCGTTTGCGATGGGTGGCGCGGACTGCAGCATCTCCAGCGGCACAAAACCAGTCTTTTCTTCTGCGCCTTCAATGGTGAGTGAGGTCAGATCCGGAGCGGCTTGGTAGATGGCGTCCTCCGCCATGTCTTTCAGGGCCTGCGCATTTGAACCGCAACCGTGACTGTTCGCTTGGATGCGCAAACGGATGGCTCCGTGTTCCATGCTGAGCAGTTCCACTTCACCTTCGTGCGCGCGCAAGCGTTGGGATAGTTTATCTACGGCTTCAATGACGCGAGCTTCCAGGTTCAGTGGATGGAGACCATACAATACCAGCAGGCTCGCTACCAAATCGTCACGGCCGAGCTTTTGAATCAGGCTCTCGCCTCCTTCACCCGGCGCACGCATCAGTTCCAACATGCGCTCGACACCAGCGCCGTGTAAATCCATGACCAATTGCACCAACTCCCGCACGCTCGTCCGAAGGTTCGGGTCAGCGCTGGCCTCGATCTCTCCCAGCAAGGTTTCGATCGACCTCAGGCGCTGCTGGAAATCCGCTTGTGTCGGCATAGGTCCTCAGCCGTTGTTTCCCGACTCATCGCAACCGAACATCGGCGAATGGCGAGTCTCGAGAATTCTGCCGCCGCCATCGTACATGTGAACGCCGCACGGAAGACAGGGGTCGAAGCTGCGCACGGCACGCATGATGTCGATGCCCTTGAACTTATCGCGGCCGTTCTCTTCGAAGATCGGCGTGTTCTGCACGGCGTCTTCATAGGGCCCGGGCGTTCCATAAGAATCGCGTGGGTTGGCGTTCCATGGCGTCGGCGGATACGGATGATAGTTCGCAATCTTCCCGTTCTTGATCACGACGTGATGCGACAGCACGCCGCGAACCGCCTCGTGAAAGCCGCAGCCGATGGCTTCTTCGGGCACCGTGAAGTCTGACCAGGTACGCGTTCTGCCGGCATGCAATTCCTGGAGCGCCTTCTCGGCGAAGTGCAAGGCGGCTGCTGCGGCGTACGCCTGGAAATAAGTGCGGGCGCGGTCGCGTTCGATGGCATTACTCCACTTCGGGATCTTCCATTCGAATTCGACTTCCGGCTTTGATGCTGTCTTCGGCAGATAAATCTTCACGCTATGGCCGGTGGACTTAACGTAGCCGATATCTACTAAACCGGCGAGCGCGGTCGACCAGAAGCGTGCGATGGGACCGCCGCCGGTGTCGAGCGCTAGATAATCGCCGGTGCGCTTGTCGAACCAGCGGGGCGACATCACCCAGGTGTATTTGTCCTTGAAATCGCGCTTCTGGGGCCGTGGAGTTGTGGTTTGGTTCCAGGGATGCCGTTGATCGACAGGATTGCCCAGCGGGTCCTGCTTCACGAAGGTCTGTCCGCCTTGCCAATCGTCATAGTAAGAGCTGCCGAGCAGGATGCGGATGTTTAAGTTAATGTCGACTAAGTCGGTGGTGACCAGTTCGCCGTCGACCACAACACCGGGGGTTACGAACATCTTGCGACCCCACTCAGTCATGTTCTTGTAGGTGTAGTCGCAGTAGTCGGGATCGTTGAAGGACCCCCAGCACCCAAGCAGAATGCGGCGGCGTCCGACTTCCTCATATCCCGGTAGAGCCTCGTAGAAGAAATCGAACAAATCATCGTGCAGCGGCACCACCTTCTTCATGAACTCGACATACTTCATCAGGCGCACGATGTAATCGGTGAAGAGCTGGACGGTGGGGACCGTGCCGACGCCCCCCGGATAGAGGGTTGACGGATGTACGTGCCGCCCTTCCATCAGGCAGAACATTTCACGCGTCATGCGGCTCATCTGTAAGGCTTCCAGATAGAATGCGCCAGTGAAGGGATTCAGGGCCTTCATAATGTCGCCGATGGTCTTGTAGCCGTGCAACGCGGCGTGAGGCGAAGGAGTATTTTCCGCTTTCGTCCAGACGCTGGGATTGGTTTCCTTGACCATCTGCTCGCAGAAATCCACGCCCACCAGGTTGTCCTGGAAAATGTTGTGGTCGAACATGTACTCGGCCGCTTCGCCGAGGTTGACGATCCACTCGCCGAGCGCGGGCGGGCGCACGCCGAATGCCATATTCTGCGCGTAGGTGGCGCAGGTAGCGTGATTATCACCGCAGATCCCGCAAATGCGGCTGGTGATAAAGTGGGCGTCGCGCGGGTCCTTGCCCTTCATGAAGATGCTGTAACCGCGGAAGATCGAAGAAGTACTGTGACACTCCGCCACGCGGCGATTGTCAAAATCGATTTTCGTGAATATGCCGAGGCTGCCGACGATCCGCGTAATCGGATCCCAATTCATCTCCACCAGGTTTCCCGACTTGCTGGAGGTCTTTATGTTGGGTGCGGTAATTGTGCTCATGATGAAATCTCCTTGTCGTCAGTACGCCCTCGGCCTGTAGCCCGTTGTCAGTTCGGTGCCCGGATGCCGCCACTTCGGTTCCTTGTTCACGGTGTCATTGGTAAAGGAGCGAAGCGCTCGAACCGCGCGCCCATAAACGCCGATCGTGCCCGCCGACACTCTGGCGCCGGGTGGCTCGTCCATGAAGGGCATGAATTTGTCCGGGAATCCCGGCATAGTGCAACCGATGCAAATGCCGCCCACGTTGGGGCACCCACCCATGCCATTCATCCATCCCCGTTTGGGCACGTTGCAGTTCACCACAGGCCCCCAGCAACCCAGTTTGACGATGCATTTCGAAGAGTTGTAATCTTCCGCGAAATCCCCCTGCTCGTAGTAGCCGGCGCGGTCGCAGCCCTCATGCACGGTTTTGCCGAAGAGCCAAGTCGGCCGCAATTGGTCGTCGAGAGGTATCATCGGAGCCAAGCCGGCTACTTGATACAGCAGATAGAGCAGGGTTTCCATGAAATTGTCCGGCTGCACCGGGCAGCCGGGAACGTTGACGATCGGGAGGCCAGCTTTGGAGCGCCAGTCCCAACCGAGATAATCGGCCAGCCCCATGCAGCCGGTGGGATTTCCCTCCATCGCGTGAATTCCGCCGTAGGATGAGCACGTGCCCGCGGTGACGATTGCCAGCGCCTTAGGAGCAAGGCGATCGATCCACTCATTGGTGGTGATGGGCTGACCTGTGTGCGGGTCCGTGCCTAAGCCTGCCCAGTAGCCTTCTTTCTTAATCTTCTCGTTGGGTATGGAACCTTCGACCACGAGAACGAACGGCTCCAGCTTGCCCTGATCGGCGAGATACCAATACTTGAGAAAGTCATCGCCGTTCTCGTAGGCGAGAACCGGATTATACAAATGCACTTTGGGAAGACCGGGGATAGCGCCCAGAATCACATCTTCGATGCTCGGCTGCGTCGCTGCGGTTACCGAAACCGAGTCTCCATCGCAGCCCAAACCGGCGGTGATCCAAAGGATGTGAACTTCGGCAACGGGTGAGGGTTTCTGGGTCTTCCGTCCGTAGGGAACAGTTTCAGCGGGCATGCATGGCTCCTTTGCACTGCACGTAGTACCGCTTCATTAAAACGCTAAAACCGAGGTCGCTCAAGCGGAGCGCTCCTGATTTCATGACCGGGGATTCCCCGATCGTCGAACGTAGAGGATTCGGGTGTGGCGATTAGGCGGATTTATCAGCAACGGTCCACTGAATCGCTCGCTGCACGAGCTCGCGGGCGTTCTTCAGCGACAACTTGTCTTTGATGTGGGCTTGATAGGACTCCACAGTCTTGACACTGATATGTAATTCTTGCGCAATTTGCCGTGTCGCATGACCTTCGCCAATTAGGCGGAAAACCTCAAGCTCGCGGTCGGTCAAGTCAGCGATCGGAGATCGCTGTTCTGCCCCAGCGCCGTTCGCGAAGCGGTGAAGCATACGGTTGGCCATACGGTCGCTCAGATAAATCTCTCCGTCGAGGATGCGGCGGATCGCAACCAGGACCCGGTCAGTCGCCTCCTGCTTCATGATGTAGCCGTTAGCGCCGGCACGCAGGGCGCGCTCGGCGTAAAGAGACTCATCCAGCATAGACAGTATCAACACCGGCAAACTCACATCGCGGGCGCGAATATCTTTGAGAAGATCCAGGCCATCGGGCCCGTTCAGGGAGACGTCCACAACAATCAGATCGGGTTTCAGTTCCTCAATGCGGCGCAACGCGGAACCAGCCTCTTCGGCATCGCCGCATACGGCGAGATCCGGCTCACGATTAATGAGCAGCGTGAGCCCCTGGCGGACGATAGGATGATCGTCGACGATGAAGACTGTGCTGCGGGCGACTGGCGCGGCGTTAAGTGGCATTTTGAGCATCCGCGGTGCGATCGTTAATCGGAAACAAGCACCTTACCATGGTTCCTCCGTTCGCCGAGGATTGCACGCTCAGGGATCCCGAGATCATTTTAGCCCGATAGTTCATAATGCGCATGCCCAAGCCCGACTGACTCTTCAGCACCGTATCGAAGCCGCAGCCATCGTCGCGAACCGTGAGTACTCCACCACCCTTTACCACGGCCAGCCCAATGACTATGACGCCGGCGCGGCCATGCTTGATCGCGTTGGTGACTGCTTCCTGCGCCAGACGATAGAGATGCTCCGCCAGTACCTCTTCATGAACAAAAACAGGATCGTCACACTCGAAACGGCAATTTACATGAAACAACTCACTAGCCTCACATGCCCAATGTTCCAGGGCGGACATCAGACCGTGGCCTTCGGAAACCACCGGTAACAGGCCCCGGGCCAGATCGCGCGTCATCTTAATGGAATCATTCACCAGCTTCACAATCTTCGCCGCTTCCGCCGCTTCCGGGATCGACGATTCCGCCAGACGTTCCTCCAAGGCCTTCCCCATAAAGGCGACTCCGGTCAGGTGCTGGCCCAGACCGTCGTGCAGATCCTGCCCGATTCGCCTGCGCTCGATTTCGCTGATTTCAAGAATGGTCTTTTCTAGACGCTTGCGCTCGCTAATATCGCGAATGGCGCTCGATACCAGCATCCCCTCTTCGGTCTCAAGCGGACTGAGGCTAATCTCCACCGGAAATTCGTGTCCGTCTTTATGTAAGGCGTACAGTTCGACACCGGCGCCCATGGGGCGGACCCGCGGCTCTGAGATGAAGTTTCTGCGATGGCCGGGATGTTTTCCGCGCAGCCGGTCGGGTACTAATTTTTCAATTTCTTCTCCCAACAATTCCCGGCGTCGGTAACCGAATAGCTTCTCAACCTGGGCGTTCACCAGAACAATTTTCCCGCTTTGGTTGACTACAATTACGGCATCTGGAGCGGTTTCGAGCAAGCCGCGGAATTTGGCCTGTGCACGCCGCTGCTCGGTGACATCGATCCCTGAAACGATGACATAGGTTGGCGTTTGTTTTGAGCCCGCGAGGACCGCGGCCGACCATGCAATGTCTCTCTGCTTGCCATCGCGCGCAATCCAACAGCTCTCATATTCGGCGCGCGGCGAGGCTTCGTGAATCTGCCGGAATTCATTGGCGAATTCCGCAGCCTCCTCAGCGGAGACAAAGAGCTCCCATATGCACTTGCCGCGGGCCTCCTCAAGACGATAGCCGGTCATGTGCTCGCAGGCGCGGTTAAAGCGCACGATCCGACCCTCGCGATCGAGCACCACCACGAGCGCGCCCACGGTATCGAAGATCGCCGAGACCAGATTGCGTTCTTTCTGCAGCGCCTCCTGCATCTGTTTGAGTTCGGTAATATCGAAGCCGACGCCGTGAATGAACCACGGCTCGCCATCGTCGCGCCGGACCAAGCGGGCCTCGCAATGAAACCAAACTACGCGTCCGTCACGAGCCATGACGCGATATGACGAGCGCAGCGGTGTGCCGGACAGAAACATCTCCGCGGCCTCGTTGCTCCAACGAACTTTGTCGTCAGGATGAATTTGGTGGTACCAGCGAACCGGATCCTCCAGCCATTCTTTCTGCGAAAAGCCAAGGGTGGCTTCAATCTGCGGGCTTACATAGGCCTCGCCGATTCCTTGATCCAAATACGCCATGAACACGACGGCGGGAATCTGATCGAGCAGCACCCGGTAGCGATCCTCAAGCGTGGGCGCGTGCGCTTCGGGAGTGGATTGCGGAGCTTGCGGCGCCGCATCGAAAAACACGCTGGCTAGATTCGCGAGAACTGCTTCGGCGTCGCCCAGATCGGCAGGATCGAAGGGCAGCGTGCCGTGGCCACCCGGAACGCCGGCTTGTGCACTCATCGGTTGCGACGTCCCCGCCAACTCGGCTCCTGGTTGAGAGACGCCTGGGTAAAGCGCCGCAGGGCGTGGATCGCGCGGCCGTAAGTCATCACCGCTTTCGAAGACAGTAACGACCCCGGTGGCTGATTCATGAACGGCATGAACTTATCCGGGAAGCCGGGCATGGTGCATCCGATGCAGATCCCGCCGACATTGGGGCACCCCCCGATTCCGCCCATCCACCCACGTTTGCCTACGTTGCATTGCACCACCGGGCCCCAACATCCCAGTTTCACTATGCACGTTCGTGCCCCATATTCTTCGGCAAACTCGGCTTGCTCGTAATATCCGCCGCGGTCGCAGCCTTCATGTACCGTCTGCCCAAACAGCCAAGTCGGCCGGAGCGCGTCATCGAGCGGAATCATGGGCGCGCGGCCGGCAGCCATATACAGGAGATACAGCAAAGTTTCCATGAAATTATCGGGTTGAACCGGACATCCCGGGACGCACACGATGGGGATCCCGGCGTGCGATTTCCACTTCCATCCCAGGTAATCGGCGAGCCCCATGCAGCCCGTCGGGTTCCCCTCCATGGCATGAATTCCACCGTATGTCGCGCAGGTTCCGGCGGCTATGACCGCCCAAGCTCGGGGTGCCAAGCCATCGATCCAATTGCAAGTGGTGATAGGCTGGCCGGTTCGGTCATCGGTTCCGAAAGACGCCCAATAGCCCTCGGATTTATTGGTTTCGTCCGGAATCGATCCCTCAACAACTAAAATAAAAGGCGCAAGTTTGCCCACAGCGGCGCGGTGAAACCGCTCCAGAAATTCATCGCCGTTTTCATAAGCCAGGAACAGGTTATGAAAATTGACCTTCGGAATCCAGGGCAGATTTCCGAGCACCAGGTCTTCGATGCTCGGCTGAGTCGCCGCCGTCATGGCGATGGTGTCGCCGTCGCAACTCAAGCCGGCATTGATCCAGAGGACATCGATTTCCTGAATCGGGCCGGCTGACACGGTGCCATCAGTCATCCGCTTTCCCCTTTGTGCCAATCGAATGCCACATCGCTTAAGAAAAAAGACGTGCAAGTTTCAAAAAAGGCTGGAGCTTCCCGGCCTTCTGACAGGATTCTACACTATGCTGTCTCATTGGGCGCACGCCGCAAAACGGCTCTGCTCCAGGTGGCAAACTAAATGCGATCATTCACTCAAGGCCTTGGGCCAAAGTTCCCTTCGTGCGAATCGCTAGCGACAACTGCTCTACTGGGCGGCTGGGGCCTGACTTTCCGGGAGGATCTCTTTAACTGTGATTCCTCCGAATCCCATCCGAAGATGAAGCCGGTGCGAGGGAGGGGAATTGGCTTTGGTGAAACTTTCTCCGATCAGATATTTGTTACGGGCGGATCCCTCGATATCTGAGGAAACAATGCCGAAGTTGGTCCTCGCGTCGAGCGAATACGCACCCGGCGGCAGCCACAGCAGAATGTCGCCCCGACCAACGTTCGCGTCTATATCTCCGGCCATGCCGCTCACCGACACGGAACCCGTGCCGTGATGGATCACGAGATGCGAATCGCGCGGCACATGGATCTCATACTGAACCATTACTCCGTCCGCGGTGTGGCGCGTGAAGGGGGGAGCCCATGGGCGACGGCGCAAAGGAAGCTCGGTCGAAATGGTCGCTTCAGTGGGATTCTTGCGCTCGGTGAGGATTCGCACTCCATCTAAGTGAGCTTTGTCCTGATCTGCTCGTCTTGGCTTGTAACCGTACGGTAGAGACTTGATCGCGGTCACTTCAATTTCGGGCCGGTCCCAGCCGTCTACGTTCAGCTCGCCGTAGGAGCCGTTAATGTGGATCAGGCCGCCCGGAGCGAAATCCACATGCTCCGTTGTGCTCGCTTGAGGCGGAGGTTTGATTGCACCGTCGCCCGACACGGGAAGCGCCGTTTCTAGCAAGCTCAGGGTGACGATGACGAACGCCAGTTTCGATGCCATAACTTAAGTGAAGCGGACACCTCTGAGGATATCGTGCCAGCCACTCGCGCCGCATTGCGCGGTCCGACCGAACGCCCTCGACCAAGACAAGCGGCCGGTATTCGCAATGTTGCTACGCAAGGAAAGAGTGAACAGACGCGATTAACTCCGTTTGGTGTAAAATCCCCCGCAGGCCGGGACTCTTCTCGGAGGAGGCACCATGAATCGAAGATCACTCTTGAAATCGCTGGCTGCCGCGTCAGCCGCCACACTTGCATGGCCGCGGCCATCGATAGCAGCTCTTCCAACAGCAAAGATCACGCGGGTCAGGATTTACACGCCACCTGCTTTGAACCACACCTTCAACCAGAGCGACATGATCGTGACCGTCGAAACCGACGCGGGGCTGACCGGTATCGGCGAAGGTGGCCTAAAGGACACGCTGGAACAGTGTGCCGGCAGCATCATCGGCCAAAATCCTTTTCACACGGAAAGGCTGTGGCAGAAGATGTACATCGAATGGTTCTATCCACCGGGGCGCGAGAAAATTCATGCGATGGGCGCCATTGACTTGGCGCTGTGGGACATCAAGGGAAAGGCGTTGGGTTTGCCGGTGCACGAAGTTTTGGGCGGTACGGCGAGGAACTATTGTGAATGTTATCCGACCAGCGGCCTTCCCGGTGCTGCCGGCATGAGCCTGAAGGAACGGGCGGCGCAGGTGATGGATGCCGGGTACCGGTGCTTCCGCGTGGACGCGTCAATCGGTCCGACGGGCGGGCCCGCGATCGTCAACGACGTCTTCAACACGCATCAACGTGTACGCGAAGTTGCGTCCGCATGCAAAGAGATTCGCCAGGGCGTCGGAGCCAATGGCGACTGGTGCCTCGACCTTCACCAGAAGTTCGACTATCCGGATGCCCTGCGCTGCTGCAAGCTAATTGAAGAGTACGAACCCTACTTCGTCGAGGACCCGGTGCGCGACGAACACTTCCACCAGGACATTCCAAAACTGCGCCAACTCACCACCGTACCGCTGACGGCGGGAGAGGAATGGGGCCAGCGCTGGGACTTCAACACGCTGGTGGAGAACCACGACATCGATTACATTCGTGCGACTCTGCCCAACGTTGGCGGCATCACCGAGATGTTGAAGATACTGGCGCTGTGCGAGACCCACTCAGTCGGAATCATTCCGCACTTCACCGGCCCATTGTCGACCGCCGCGCTGGTGAACGTTCTGTCGACCTACTCTCAGCCAGTGCTGTTTGAATACAACTACGGCAACCGCCAAATTCCGCATCTTCCGCAATACGTCGACTTCAAAAACGGCAAGTTGTATACGAATGAGCGGCCAGGCCTGGGCGTCACCGCGGACCTGGCTCAGTTGAGGATGGTGGGCGAAGTCACCACCGCCGGGGCGTCGCGCCTCTACTACCGGCCGGACGGTTCGCTCACGCACTGGTAACCTATTGCGTCGCAGCGGATGGGGTAAACTTGGTGACGGGAAATACCGGGAAAGGTAGGGATTTAGATGTATTCGAGAAGAGACTTTGCGAAGTTAGCCATGGCCGGTTTGCCACTGGCCAGCCTGTCACCATCCTTGGCATGGGGAGCCAAGATCAATTCGACGGTGAAGGGCGTCCGATTGGGGACCATCACATACAGTTTTCGCGATTTCCCGCGCGTCCCAGGCAAAGACAACGCGGATGCGATTATCAAGGCGCTAACGGAATGCGGCATCGGAGAAATCGAACTCTTCTCACCGAATATCGAACCGGGCCGTACCCCTGGGATGGCTGCGGACAAGACTCGCGAGGAATTGCGCCAATGGCGGCTCGCGACTCCCATGGATTATTTCAAAGGCATGCGCAAGAAGTTCGACGATGCCGGCATCAATATTTACGCCTACACCGTAAATTACGGAAGCGACTTCACCGACCCTGAGATCGACAAAACTTTTGAGCAGGCCAAGGCCATGGGCGTGAACACGATTGCCTCGTCAACGCGGGTCAGCATGACCAAGCGACTGCTGGGGTTCGCCGATCACCACAAAATCTACCTCGCATTCCATGGACACGCGGAATACGACAAGCCGGACGAATTTTCGACCCCGGCGACTTTTCAGCAGGCGCTCGACATGTCGAAGTACGCCAAGGTCAATCTGGACATCGGCCACTACACGGCGGCCAACCAGGACCCGATCGCTTATATCGAGCAGCACCACGACCGCATCTCGCACCTGCATATGAAGGACCGCAAGAAGAACAAGGGTGAGAACGTCGAGTGGGGCAAGGGTGACACACCTATTAAAGAGGTGCTGGTCCTGCTCCGCGACAAGAAGTATCCGATCCCGGCCTTCATCGAATACGAATATAAGGGCACGGGCACTTCCATTGAGGAAGTGAAAAAGTGCATGGCCTACATGCGGCAGGCGCTGGCGTAGGGGCTACCGTGAGTGGAGCGGTCCGAAAAAACCCGATCGAGTCACAATCGGAACTAGAACCAACTGAAAGCGGCGGTTAGACCTTGGCTTCGACGTCCACGCCCATACTGCGGGCGGTCCCTTTGACCGAGTTGATGGCGGCTTCGACGGTGAAGCAGTTGAGATCGGGCATCTTGATCTTGGCGATCTCCTCCACTTGCTTCAGCGTGATCTTGCCGACGCGGTTCTTGTTGGGCTCAGCCGAACCCTTCGCGATGCCGACAGCGCGCTTGATCAGCACGGGCACCGGAGGCGTTTTGGTGATAAAGGTGAAAGAACGGTCGGAGAAGATGGTGATCACTACCGGGATGATCAACCCTTCCTGATCCTTGGCCGACGTCTTGGCGTTGAAGGCCTTGCAGAACTCCATGATGTTGACGCCCTGCGGGCCGAGCGCGGTGCCGACCGGCGGCGCCGGGGTGGCCTTCCCGGCCGGGATCTGCAACTTCACGTTGGCGGTTATTTTCTTTGCCATCTAAACTCCTGACTAAACCCTTGTTAAAAGCCCGCTCCCTCGCGGTTGCGGTTTTGCTTAAGCTTTTTCTACCTGCAAGAAATCTAATTCCACGGGCGTCGAACGGCCAAAAATTGTGACCATGACACGCAGCGTGTTGCGCTCCGGGTTGACCTCGTCCACCTTGCCCGAGAAGCTGGCGAACGGCCCTTCGATGATGCGCACGTTCTCATTCTTTTCGAAGTTGAGCTTGGGACGCGGACGCTCGGCCGAAGTGGCCTGGCGGTAGAGCACCGAATTCACTTCGTCGGCAGTGAGGGGGACCGGCTTGTCGCCTCCCCCCACAAAACCAGTGACGCGCGGCGTGGCTTTGACGGCATGCCACAACTCGTCGTTCATTTCCATTTCCACCAGCACGTAGCCGGGGTAGAGCATGCGCTTGCTGGTGACCTTCTTGCCGTTGCGCAGTTCCACGACTTCCTCGGTCGGGATCAGCAACTGGCCGATCTGATGGTCGAAGCCAAAGGCCTCGGAGCGGCTGCGCAAGGAGTCCGCCACCTTCTGTTCAAAGCCTGAGTAAGTGTGAATGATGTACCAGTGCTTAGGCGGCGCATCTTCTTTACTGGTTTCAGCCACGGCAGTGGCTGTATCGGCAGACTCACCGGCAGCGGGCGCTTCGGCATCGTGCGTTTGATTTTCGTCGGGAAGGTTGTCTTGGGGCGTGTCTGCGGACATAGGTGCCGGCCTTTACTTGGTAAAGATATCGAATAACTTCTGAATAAAACGGCCCGTCAGCGTGTCCACTATAGCGAAATAGGCCGCGAACGCGAACACCGCGAAAATCACTACGCCGGTAGTCGAACGCACCTGCTTCCAACTGGGCCACGTGACGCGCTTCATTTCGAGCTGTAGTTCCTCGAAGTAATCCTTGGTACGCGCGGGCCAACCGGCGGCCCTGGTGGCGATGCTTTGCTGTTCAGCCATTTTACTTGTCCTAATTACTACCCAATTCCCGTCTGGAAAGCCTGGCAGGGGCAGAGGGATTTGAACCCCCAAAGGCGGTTTTGGAGACCGCTGGTTTACCGTTAGCCTATGCCCCTACAAATAGTGGCCA
>Ga0207657_10002039_pt1 | contig 21841 bp, 21 predicted proteins | sample KBSC33metaG_FD_184316 | JGI IMG/M metagenome (GOLD analysis project Ga0207657, IMG submission 184316) | Corn rhizosphere microbial communities from Kellogg Biological Station, Michigan, USA - KBS C3-3 metaG (SPAdes) (version 2) | ecosystem: Host-associated > Plants > Roots > Rhizosphere > Soil ... | reverse complement strand
ACCGGACCTCGATGCCGGCGTAGCGGCGATCCGCGAAGTGTTGAGGACGCTGCCGTCGCGACCGGGCGTCTATCGCATGCAGGATGCGCGTGGCGACGTTCTCTATGTCGGCAAGGCGCGCGTGCTGAAGAACCGCGTCACTAACTACACGCAGGTGGCCAAGCTGCCGAAGCGCCTGCAGCGGATGGTCTCACAGACGCGCTCGATGACCATCATTACGACCCGCACCGAAGCGGAAGCGCTGCTGCTCGAAGCGCAGCTGATCAAGCGCTTCCGCCCGGCCTACAACGTGCTTCTGCGCGACGACAAAAGCTTCCCGTTCATCCTGCTCCGCGAGGATCACGAATTTCCGCGCATCCAGAAGCACCGCGGCGCACGGCGCATCAAAGGGCAATATTACGGCCCGTTCGCGAGCGCGGGTTCGGTTACCCGAACGCTTAACGCGCTGCAGAAACTGTTCCTGCTAAGGAGCTGTTCTGACAGTTTTTTCGCTAACCGCTCGCGGCCGTGTCTCCTTTACCAGATCAAGCGCTGCTCTGCCCCCTGCGTGGGACGCATCGGCGACGATGAATATGGTGAGCTGGTCGGCGAGGCGAAGGAATTCCTCGCCGGCAAGTCGATCGGGGTTCAGTCGCGGCTTTCGACGCAGATGGCGCAAGCGGCCGACCGCCGCGATTATGAGCTGGCCGCAGTTTATCGCGACCGGCTGCGAGCGCTGACCTATATCCAGGGCAGCCAGACGGTGCATGCGGAGGGGCTCGGCGACGCCGACGTCTTCGCCCTCGCCTGCAAGGGCGGCACGGTGTCGATCCAGGCCTTCTTCATCCGCGGCGGGCAGAATTGGGGCCATCGCGCCTTCTTTCCAGCGCATACCAATGACGTTCCCGAAGCCGAGGTTTTATCTAGCTTCCTCGTCCAGTTCTACGAAGACATGCCGCCGCCAAAACGGATACTGGTCGATCGCGAGCTGGTTGACCGCGAACTGCTCGAGGAAGCGTTATCCGCCCGCGCCGAGCGCAAGGTGCTGATCGAAGTTCCACAGCGCGGCGCCCGCTGGAAACTGCTGGAGCAAGCCAAGCGCAATGCCGAAGAGGCACTCGACCGCCGGCTGGCCGAGACCACCACCCAAGGCAAGATCCTGCGCGAGCTTGCGGGCACGTTCGAACTGGCCGACGTGCCCAAGCGGATCGAAGTCTATGACAACAGCCACATCATGGGCACCAACGCGATCGGCGCGATGATCGTCGCGGGGCCGGAGGGGTTCCGCAAGAACAACTATCGGAAGTTCAACATCAAGCGCCCGGAAACCCAGCCCGGCGACGATTTCGCAATGATGCGCGAGGTGCTTGAGCGCCGGTTCGCGCGGCTCGAGAAAGAGGATCCCGACCGGCAGAGCGGCGAATGGCCGGACCTTTTGCTGATCGACGGCGGCAAGGGACAGCTGTCGGCAGTGTGCGAAGTGTTGGAAGATGCCGGCGTTCACGACGTGCCGGTCGTTGGCGTGGCCAAAGGGCCGCATCACGGTCGTGAAGGTAGAGAGGTGTTCCATCTGCCGGGCGGGCGCGAGATCACGCTGCCGACAAATTCAGCTTTACTGTTCTATCTCCAGCGCTTGCGCGACGAAGCTCACAGGTTTGCAATCGGCACGCACAGGGCGAAGCGAGCGAAGAGCCTGACCACGTCGACGCTCGACGAGGTCCCGGGCATCGGTCCGAACCGGAAACGAGCTTTGCTGATGCACTTTGGAACGGCCCGCGCCGTAAAGGGAGCGGCCCTCGAAGATCTCGAGAAGGCGCCAGGGATCAGCAGCGCGACGGCACGCCAGCTATACGACTATTTCCATCCCCGCGGATGAGAAGCGACACTCAGGCGATCGTCTGCGCGTTGCGCAACCACGGGGAGCACGGAGCGGTCGTGCGGCTGATGACGCCGGAGCAGGGGCTCGTCGCCGCTTATGTGCGCGGCGCAAAGGGGACGCGCATGCGGCCGGTGCTGATTGCCGGCAATGTTGTGCAGGCGCAGCTGTCCGCGCGCACCGACACTCAATTGCCGCAGGCCGGCGTCGAATTGGTTCACAGCCGGGGTCCATTACTGTCCGAGCCATTGCCGGCGGCGGCGATCGAATGGGCGACCGTCCTGACCGCGACTGCGCTGCCAGAGGGCCAGCCTTATCCGCGGCTTTATGAGGCACTCGAAGGCCTACTCGATGCGATCGAAGCCGCCCCATCGGCAATTGGATGGGGCGCGGCACTCGTGCGTTACGAGCTGCTGCTGCTCGCCGAACTCGGTTTCGGCCTCGATCTCGAGCGCTGCGCCGTGACCGGCGGCAATGACGATCTCGTCGCGGTCAGTCCGAAGTCGGGCCGCGCCGTCAGCGCCGCCGAAGCGGAACCCTACGCCCGCAAGCTGCTGCCGTTGCCATTGTTCGTTCGGCAAGGCGGCGCGGCGAGCTGGAAGGATGTCGCCGAAGGCCTCAACCTCACCGGCCATTTCCTGATGCGCGACGTGCTGACGGACCGCTCACGGCCGATCGGCGACGCGCGTGCCCGGCTCGTCGACAGGTTGCGCCGCGCGGGTGGACTCGCCTAGGCTCGCGCCGTGACGATCGACGCGCTTGCCATGCTGTTTCCCAACGTGGCCGTGACTCGCGGGATCGCGGTTCGAGTCGCCGTAAGCTTCCTTGCAGAGCAGTCCGACCCGTCGACGAACCGCTGGTTCTGGTCGTACCATGTGCGGATTGAAAACGGTTCCGAGATCGGGGTGCAACTTCTGTCGCGCAGCTGGAGGATCGTGGACGGGCGCGGGACTGTCCATGAAGTGCTAGGGGAGGGGGTCGTCGGCGAAATGCCGTTGATCGCGCCTGGCGCGAGCTTCGATTATGTGTCCGGCTGTCCGCTGGACACACCGTCCGGCGCGATGAGCGGAAGCTACCGCATGGTCGATGAAGACGGCAGCGCCTTCGACGTGGAGATTCCCCGGTTCCAGCTGCTCGGTTCGTGAGAAGCGGTCCTGGACCGAACAATCGTCCTCTCAGCCAACAGCGAATGGAACATCGTCAACTTTCGATCGGGCCTCATCCGCGGTCTTCGTGAGGCCGGCTATGAGCCGGTCATCATTGCCCCGCCCGACGCCTCGGTCGAGCATCGCATGCGGCAATTGCGTGTTGAGCGCGTCGGAATTCGCATCGATCGGTCGGGTCTGAACCCGTTCGCCGATTTGAAGCTCCTCGGGAGCTACAGAAGGCGCCTGAAGCGACTGAGTCCCGCCGCATACCTCGGCTACACGATCAAGCCGAACATCTATGGCTCGATCGCCGCCGCATCTCTCAAAATCCCTGCGATTCCGAACGTCAGCGGCCTCGGAACGACGTTCATGCGTCGCGGCCCGCTCAGGCAGATAGCGATTGTGCTGTACCGTGCCGCATTCCGCCGCGCGGCAATCGTGTTCTTTCAGAATCCGGAGGACAGGCAGCTGTTCGTCGATCTGCGGATCGTCGCGGCGGATCGTGCGCGCCTGGTCCCGGGTTCGGGCATCGATCTCGACCGATTCCAGCTGGCGCCGTTCCCGGCTTCCGGGCCGGTTTTCCTGCTGATCGGCCGGTTGCTGAAAGACAAGGGCGTGCGGGAGTTTGTCGCGGCTTCGCGGCTCGTACGAACGGAATTTCCCGCTGCCCGATTCCAGCTGCTTGGGCCGATCGACGAAGGCAATCGCAGCGCAATCAGTACTGCCGAGCTTCATTCCTGGGTCGAAGAGGGGTGTGTCGAATATCTTGGCGCGACCGACGACGTACGCCCGTGCATCGCCGGGGCGAGCGTGATCGTCCTCCCTTCCTACCGCGAAGGCCTGCCACGATCGCTGCTGGAAGGAGCAGCCATGGGCCGCCCGTTGATCGCCGCTGACGTTGTCGGATGCCGGGAGGTGGTCGAGGACGGCGTGAATGGCTTTCTTTGCGCCCCTCGCGATAAGATCGCGCTTGCGCGGGCAATGCGGAACATAGCCGTATTGCCGGCACGCGAAAGGGCGGCAATGGGCCAGTCGGGACGACGTCGAGTTCAGGAGCGGTTTAGTGAGAGCGTCGTAATCGCCGCCTATCTCGAAGCCCTTGCCGAGGTTGATCCCGCGCGACAGCCGATCTGATGCTTGGTTTCTCACACCGCCGCCAGGCTTACCCCGCCGCTGCCGCGGGCTACCGCGTCTACGCGGTCGGCGACATCCACGGTCGCCTTGACCTGCTCGAGGATTTGCTTGCGAAGATTTACGCCGAGCTCCAGCACCGTCCCGCACGCAAAACCCTGCTCGTCTTCGTCGGCGATCTAATCGACCGCGGGCCGAGCTCCGCGCAGGTCATCGAGCGCCTCAGAACCTACAGCCGGCCCGGAATTCAGCCCGTCTTCCTGCTCGGGAACCATGAGGAAGTTTTGCTTCGCATCCTTGCGGGCGATGCGCAGCTAATTACTAAGTGGCGCCGGTTCGGCGGCGCCGAATGCCTGCAAAGCTATGGAGTCGATCCGCAGCAACTGTCCGACATCAGCGAAGCCGAGGCGCTCGCCATCGTCCGGTCGGCGATTCCGCGAAGCCATGCCGAGTTCCTCGGTAGTTTCGTCGATAGCTGCCGCCTCGGCGATTATCTGTTCGTTCATGCCGGCATCCGCCCGGGCATCGCGGTCGAGCAGCAAAGCCAGGCCGACATCCGCTGGATCCGGGAGCCGTTCCTTCTCGACGACAGCGATCACGGCTTCGTTGTCGTGCACGGGCACACGATCTGCGAGCAGGTCGAGGAACGCCCGAACCGCATCGGAATCGATACCGGCGCGTACCGTACCAATGTCCTTACCGCCTTGGCATTGGAGGGGACCGAGCGGTGGCTGATCGATACCCGGGTTGCCGTCTCCGACAACTAACGGGCCGCAATTGATTTGAGCGGCGCGGGGGAATAGGCCTTATGGTTCGAAATTGGTCGAGTTCGGCTTAACCGGCTCGCGCTGAATGCCAGGAGCGATCGTGTTTTCGGATCATGCGTCCCGTCGCCGTCTCTCGGCCATCATCGTTCTTGCAACCGTTCTCTCGGGATGCGCCGATACCCGCGGCGGCTCGATCCCGTACGACCGCCCCTTCGCCGCGCCCGACGAGGTGAAGTTCCAGACGCTGGAATCCAACTACAAGATCGCGCCGATGGACAAGCTCGCGATCAAGGTCTTCAAGATGGACGATCTTTCGGGCGACTACGACGTGGATCTTGCGGGCAACATCTCGCTGCCCCTGATCGGCCAGATCGAGGCTGCCAACCTGACGACCGCGCAGCTCGACGACCAGCTGACGCAGAAGCTCGGAAGCAAGTATCTCGAGCATCCCGACGTGAGCGTCGCGATCAAATCTTCGACCGCTCACGTGGTTACGATCGACGGTGCGGTGCGCGAAGGCGGTTCATTTTCCGTCGGCGGCCCGATTTCGCTGATCCAGGCCGTCGCGATGGCAAAGGGCACCAGTGAGGACGCCAATGCGCGGCGCGTGGCGGTCTTCCGCACCATCAGCGGGCAACGCCAGGCGGCCGCGTTCGACCTGACCTCGATCCGCCGCGGCGAAGCGCCCGACCCGCAAATCTATCCCGGGGACATCGTCGTCGTCGACGGCTCGTCCATCAAGGCCGCGCAGAAGCAGATTTTCCAGAGTTTCCCGCTCCTGTCGATCTTCAGGCCGTTCTAGTGCCGGGCAGGGCAACCCAACGGAGCGGACGCCCGTGAACACCAACATTGCGGTCAGGAATGATGGCCAATGGCCGATCGCTCCTTATTCCCCGGACGGATCGAACCTTGGCCCCGGCCAGCGCACCTATTCCGCTGCGGCGATCCTCGATCTTCCGACCCTGCTTCGGATCATCCACCATTGGCGCTGGCTGATCGTCGCGGCCGTAGCCGCGGGGCTAGCCGGCGCGATTCTCTGGTCGTTGTTGACGACGCCTGTCTATCGCGCCTGGGTGACCCTCGAGGCCAATCCGCCGTCGGTGGCGGTCAGCGACGAGCAGTCGCGCCAGCAGGACATCCAGGCCACGAACAATTTCGATTTCGTCGCAACCCAGGTTGGCTTGCTGGCGAGCAGATCGGTTGCGGAGCGCACCGCGCAGGACCTGAACCTGCCCAATAACCCCGACGTGGTCGGCCAGGAGGGCGCTTCGTCCCAGCGCCTTCGCGGCGCAACGGCGATCGTCCAGCAGGGACTCCACGTCATCGCCCCCGAAGACGGGCAGCTGATCCGGTTCAGCTACGACTCAACCTCACCGCAGCTCGCTGCGCTGATCGCCAACGGCATCGCGGACAGCTTCATCAACACCTCGCTGCAGCGGCGATATGAAGCTTCGGCCTACGCCCGCAATTTCCTCGAGCGGCAGATCAACAAGACCCGCGGCGATCTCGAGAAATCCGAACGGGCGGTCGTTGCTTACGCGCAGCAGCAAGGCATCATCACGACCGGCAGCAGCAGCAGCGGCGCCGACGGGAATTCGTCCAGCAACGACACCAATTCCCTGCAGGGCGAATCGCTGGTCCAACTCAACAGCGCGCTGGCTGCGGCCACTGCCCGCCGGATTGCCGCCGAGGGTGGCTATCGCCAGGCGCTTGCAATCGGGCCCACCAGCGAGGTCAACAACAGCGTCCTGCCGCTCCGTCAGGAACTCGCCAAACTGCAGGGCGAGTATCAGCAGAAGCGGGCCTTCATGAAGCCCGAACACCCGGAAATGGTCAGTCTGCAATCCCAGATCACCGAACTGCAAAAGCAGATCGGCGCGCAGGTCTCGCAGGCATCCTCCGGGCGGATCAATGGTTTGCTTGCGGATTACAAAGGCGCGCTCGCGGCGGAGCAGTCGCTCCAGGCAAAGGTCTCGCGGCTCAAGGGCGACGTTCTCAACCTTCGCGGCCGCAGCATTCAATACACCATCCTGCAGCGAGAGGTGGATACCAACCGCAGCCTCTATGACGCGCTTCTGCAGCGCTACAAGCAGATCGGTGTCGCCGGCGGCGTTGGAATGGCTCCGGTTTCGGTCGTCGACCGCGCTCAGGCGCCGACGCTGCCGTTCAAGCCTAACCTCTTCCTCAACATACTCATGGGTCTCGGACTCGGGCTCGTCGCGGGGATAGCCGGCGCGATTGGTCTCGAATTCGCCAACGATACGATCAAGACCCGGGAAGATGTCCGCCGGAAGCTCGCGCTCGCATGCCTCGGTACGGTGCCCCGCACAGCGGCCCGCGGTTCGTTCGTCGACGACCTCAAGAACCCCACGTCGATCATTTCAGAGGCCTATTCTGCGATTGTCGCGGCGCTGCGCTTCAGCACGGATGAGGGAATGCCGCGGGTATTGCTGGTGACCAGCACCAGGTCCGGCGAAGGCAAGTCCTCGTCCGCGCTGGCCATCGCCCAAAATGCTGCCCGGCGCGAGCGGCGCGTGTTGCTGGTCGACAGCGATCTTAGGAAACCCGCGTTCAAGGCGTCGAACGAGCGGGTTGGCTTGAGTAAATTGCTGACGACCGACGACCCGGTCAGCGAGCATGTAGTCGAGACCCAGCACGAGAATTTGTGGCTGCTGCCGAGCGGGCCGCTGCCGCCCAATCCCGCCGACCTGCTGTCGACCGGCCGCATCCGCAAGATTGTCAGTGAGGCTCGGGAAAGCTTCGACCTGGTGGTCATCGACGGGCCGCCGACCCTGGGGCTCGCGGACGCGCCGCTTCTTGCCTCAGCAGCGGGGAGCGCCTTGTTCGTCATCGAAAGCGGCAAGACCCGAACCCGGGCCGCGATCGAGGCCCTCAACCGCCTCGAAGCCACCGGCACCCGGATTCTCGGCGCGACGCTGACCAAGTCTGCGGAAAGCGCCAACGGATACGGCCGCTACGGCTACGGTTATGGTTACGGCTACGGCACCAAGGGACGGCTCAACAAGACCGAAATTCTGATGATTCCGCATGGCGACGACAGTGGCCGCGACTATAGCTCGGCGGAGTCGCAGGCCTGACGCCGACGACGGCGCACCCGGGGGGCATGATCGTCAGAAGCATTATCGTCGTAGTGGCCGCGCTCCTCGTTGGCGTGCAGGTCGTTCGCGACGCTGCCGTCACCCGGTTCGCCGACTCGAAGCCGGAAATGGCGGGCGAATTTTGGACGAATCACCCTGCGGCCGAAATTTCGCGATCCATGGTCGAGATCGCAAAAGCAGCCCGCGATCACCGCGCTGTGCCTTCTTCTGCATTCGCCTTGATGAAGGATGCCGCGGCAAAGGCGCCGCTTGCGCCCGAACCCTTCCTCGTGGCCGGCATCCAGGCCCAGCTCGGCGGCGACAATGCGAAAGCTCAGCATGCATTCGAAGCAGCGCAGTGGCGTGACCCGCGCTCGCTTCCCGCCGCTTATTTCCTGGCCGATCGCTACTTTGCGACCGGGAACCTCGACCGCGGCCTGGCCGAGGTGGCGGCGCTCGCTCGCCTCGCGCCCAATGGTCCAGCGGGCGTTGGGCCCTACCTTGCGGCCTATGCGCGCAATCCGGCGAACTGGCCGGCGCTGCGCCGGCTGTTCCGAAACAATCCGAGGATCGCCGAGCCGGCGTTGGTCAACCTTGCCGTCAACGTGCAAACGATCCCGGCGCTGCTTGCATTGCTCGACCCACAGGAGAGCGCTGCGCAGGCAGCGTGGCTTGCGCCAGCGCTGAAGACCCTGACGGAAGCGGGCCAATACGCGAAAGCCCGAGCGCTCTGGGCGCGCGCGTCCGGAGTGAAGTCAAATCCGCTGATCTACGATTCGTCGTTCAGCGACGAGGCCGCCCCACCGCCCTTCAACTGGTCATTGACGTCATCCGCTGTCGGACTTGCCGAGCGCGAGGCGGGTGGCCGGCTTCATCTCGTCTTCTACGGCCGGCAGGACGGCATCCTCGCCACCCAGTTGCTGCTGCTGCAGCCAGGTTCATACCGGATGTCGATGAAATTGAGCGGCGATTCCGACAACGCCAAATCGCTCGTCTGGTCGATCTGGTGCGACAATGCAGCCATGCCCATCGGCTCCGTGACGTTGGACGCCGCGACGCGCGGATGGCGTTTCGACGTGCCGCAAGGCTGCGACGCGCAATGGCTGAAGCTGTCGGGAGCCTCTGCCGACATCCCGGAGCAAGCCGACGTCACGATCGGTGGGCTGCTGCTGGAGAGAGTTCGTGCATAGCCACGGACGCAGCGCGGTGGCGCCGTTGTACCTGTTCGCGTGCCTGCTCCTCGGGGGGAGCGCGCAGGGCATCTGGCAGAATGCCGTGCTGCAGCTTGGCGGAATCGTCCTGATCGCCTGGGCTGCGGCTACCGGCACTCCGGAGCCGATGCCGAGACGTGCGAAAGCGCTGCTCCTGCTTGCGATTGCGGCGATCGCCATCGTCGCGCTCCAGTTGGTCCCGCTGCCGCAGTCTCTGTGGCCCCAGCTCGGCCGCGCGCGTATCGCCGAAGGCTATCAGTTGCTTGGCCAGCCGGTCCCTCGACTTCCTTTGTCGCTCACCCCCGCGGCCTCGATGAGCACCTTGTTGTGCATCATCCCTCCGCTGGCACTGTTCTGCGCCATGGTGCGGCTGCGCGCGTATCGCGAGACCTGGCTGGCAGCGGCGGTGGTGGCCGGCACCCTTCTCGGGATCATGCTCGGAGCCTTGCAGGTCGCCAGCAGCGCGGGCGGTTCGTCCTGGTACCTTTATCCGGACACCAACCTCGGCGCCGGGGTCGGCTTCTTCGCGAACGCAAACCACATGGCGACGCTATTGATCGTCAGCTTGCCGTTTCTCGCCGCGGCGCTGGCGAGCGGCAAAAAGGGGAATAAGCAGCACTATTGGGCCCTGGCTTCCGTAGTCGCGGCCGCAGCCCTGTTGGTGATCGTGGGGATTGTCCTCAATCATTCGCTCGCCGGTTATCTGCTTGTCTTGCCCGTGCTGATGGCGAGCGCGTTGCTGCTCGTTCGCCGCGGCCGCATTCGCTGGTGGCTGGGTATCGCGGTGACGGTTTCGGTGATCGGCGCGGTCGGGGCGTTGGCGAGCAGCTCCATCGGCAGTACGCGAATTGGTCAGGATGCCTCGGCGTCGGTGCAGTCCCGGGCTCAGATCCTGCAAACGACTGGCAGGGCTATCGCCGACTACCTGCCGTTCGGCTCCGGACTCGGCTCATTCGTCAATATCTACCGGCTTTACGAGAGCCCGGATGCGGTCACCTCCGAATATGTCGTCCACGCCCACAACGATTATGCCGAGATCGCGCTGGAGCTCGGGGTACCCGGTATCATCCTGATGCTGCTCTTTTTCGCCTGGTGGATCCCCGAAGTCCGGTCGGCATGGCGCCACGGTGAGCGCGGCGGCTTCGTCAAGGCGGCGTCGATCGCCTCGGCAGCGATCCTGGTCCACAGCGTCGTCGACTTCCCACTGCGGACGGCGGCGATCAGTGCATGCTTTGCCATGTGCCTGGCCCTTCTGGCAGACCGCCGGACCCAGCCGGCGCGACAAGAACCGCAGGACCTGCGGCCGGCGCGCCATCTTGTGATCCGCTAGAAGCCCATGCTTCACGACCTCTGGCAAACCGTCGTCGGGGCGATGACCTCCTGGCACCAGGGCAAGCTTTTCATCGAACACTCGCTGACCATCAACCACGATTCGCTGCATATGCTGGTCGGCGTGCTGCTGTGGATTGCCGCCGGCGTGATGCTCCGGCGCCCTTTGACCTCGCGGACGCCGTGGCTGTGGCTGTTCGCAATCATCCTGTGGAACGAGACCGTCGATCTGTGGGTCGAGCGCTGGCCCGATCCCGGGCAGCAATATGGGGAAGGGGCCAAGGACCTGTTGCTGACGATGGCAATTCCGACGATCATGATGTGCGCGGCACGCTGGCGTCCGGACCTGTTCCGCCAAGGTGCGCGCAAGCAGCGGCGCTAGCTCGTGCCGCGGACACGCAGTCGATTTGCCTGCCGCAGTATTTCCGACATCTTGTAGCGGGCGCCGGGAAGCAGGAGGAACTGGCTCAAGTGAATCGGCAGCGTTCCGAAACGAATCTCGGTCGGCTCCCGTGGCGCGCGGGTGAGAAGCCTTAGTGCCGCCATGTAAAGCCGGTGCGTCATCCTGTCGCGTCTGAGCTCGTCTCGCAGCTCCGGATTGCCGACGAGGGTTCCGAATAGCCGATCCGCCAGGAGCAGCGCCTGGCCCGCTGCCCGCCCGGCCCCAAGCTCCTGCGAACGTCGGTACAGCCTATCCATTCGCTCCGCGCCTTCGGGCGCAAGCAGTGCCGCCAAGTCCGAAATCCATTTCAGGCGGAACCAGGCGCTCGATGCGCCGTGGACAGCAAGATATGCGAACAGTTCATCGGGCGCCAGCGTCGGTAGCCGGATGCCGCTGCCGATATCGACGATCTGCTGGCGCGCATGAACGTCGACTGCGGGAAGCAGGCTTGCACTATCGGCGACCCGGGTATGAAGATCGATTTGGAGCGGCATCGCGTCATGGGCCCAGACCGACTCCTTCCATCTGCCGTGCCAAGACCGCAGGACCGTGTCGCCCGCTGAATCTCGCGGCGCAATCAACCTGTATCCGCCGGCTCGAAGGAGTTCGGCCGCGGTCCGGAGGTCTGCGGGATCGATCAGCAGATCGATGTCGATCGCCGCCTTGAGCGCAGCGTTGCCGTAGGCCAGAGCGCCAAGGGTCACGCCTTTGAGGAAGAGGACGGGCAGCTCCTCGGCTTCGAATTCCTCGAGAAACTGCCGGCAAGCGGCTTTTGCGCGCAGGTCATTGGCCGCAATCGCGGTTGCCGCTTGCGCGAGCTCTTCGCGGGCGCATTCGGGTATCGCCTCGGCGCGTATGGACAGTGCATTCCACGCCAGACCTTCGACACGGTGGAAGCCTATGAGATGGAGGAACTTGCGCCAGTCGATGGCTTCGAGCGGGAGCGGCGTCTGCTTGCGGGAGGCGCTCCGGAAGCTCCTGCGGCAGCACTCGACAGCCAGGCTCAGTTCCGGGGATTTCGCCACGTCGGCCGCTGCTTCTCCGCTCCTGGGCATGATGCTATTTGCCCCAACCGACTGACAAAGCGAATAACCGCGTTATGGTCGCGAGATTGTGCCGACGATGACTGCTGGTCCCCTCATTCGCTTCCGCCGTCTCCGAGCCGGACAACGCCGTCTTTTGATGAAAGCATCGATCCTGCTTGGTGTTGCATCGGCGGCCGTTGCGCTCCTTCCATTCCGCTTTGCAATCCGCTTCGGATGCGTGCCGCTCCGTTCCCGGCGCGGTCGCGCGTCCGAGCAAGCCGACATCTTGTGGGCGGTCAGGGCTGCGGCGCAGCGGCTGCCGTGGCGCACCATGTGCATCGAGAAAGGTGTCGTCGCTCAGCGCATGCTCCGTTCGAGCGGCGTGGAAGCGATCCTTCACTACGGCGCTCGATACGACCCGGTGTTCGGACGGCTCGAAGCGCATGTATGGGTCAGCGTCGGCGGTGCTGCTGTAATCGGCGGAGAGGAAGCGGCGGGCTTCCGTGAGATCGCGGCCTTCCCATGACGGATGGCGGGGCACGACCGGCGGTTTATCGGGACTATGCGGTTTTCGGACTTCGCATCCGTAGCAATGTGGAGCTTCCGGAGCTGTTTCCGGCATCTGGCGATGCGGCGCCCGATGTCACCATCGAGCTGGGCTCGGTCCCCGTCGTCACCCACGGCGAAGCCGACGGCCTCAATCGGGTGAATGGCGGGTTCGTTCTCGTTATCCACGAGGTCGCGCGCTATGGCATAGAAGCCGGCAAGCGGATCACTGTCGATGCGGAATCTGGCGTGCCTGAGCGCAACGTTCGCCTGTTCCTACTCGGATCGGCCTTTGGCGTGCTCCTGCACCAGCGCGGGCTGCTCCCGTTGCACGCCAACGCGATCGAAATCGACGGGCGGGCAGTGGCTTTCATGGGGCCATCCGGGGCGGGCAAGTCAACGCTCGCCGCCTGGTTCCATGACCGCGCTTTCAGGGTGATTGCTGACGACGTCTGCGCAATCAGCCACGATTCCGAAGGCCGTAGTCAGGCGGCGCCGGGCCTGCCGAGGCTCCGCCTGTGGGCCGAGGCGCTGGAACTGATGGGGCGCAGCTCCCATGCGCTCAACCGCTCGTTCGTCAACGACGACGACGAAAAATACGACGTGCCGATGGATCCCGCTTGCGCAGCCCGAACGAAGGTGCCGCTGTCCGCAATTTACTTGCTCGACCGAGGCGCCGAATTCTCCATCGTGCCGCTGCAGGGGATCGAAGCCGCGGATGCAATTTTCGCGAACACCTACCGCGGCGAATATCTGACCAGGATGAGCGGCCAGAAGGAGCATTGGGAATCCGTAGTGCGGCTCGTGCGCGGAACGCCGGTGTTCCGGGCAATTCGCCAATGGGATCCGTCGGCACTCGACGATCAGTGCTCACGCTTGCTTCACCATGCGCGAAGGCTGTCGAGAGCCCTGGAACCCAGCGCCAGCGAGGGACCGGCCCGTCAGTCGTAGACGGCGGCGAACATTCCAACGCCAATCGCGTCAAGCAGGGCACGCCGGAATTCCTGAGTGACCGAAGGTGAGTTCCAGTCACGGGTTGGCCAGCGCTCGATCGCTCTCTGCATGCGATCCAGGTCGAGCAGATCATGGGCAACGCGACTGGACGAAATTTCCTCGAGCAACCCGAAGGCATCCTTCTGGCTGAGACGGATCGCCCAATCGCCGGATTGCAGGCCGCGTCCAAGCCTCTCGAACAGTGACGCCGGAAGCCGGTCGGCGAGTGCGCCCCGCATGAGCGGGCGCTGGACGCCATCCCAGTAGAGTTGGTCAGGAGGAATCCGAAATGCGAATTCGATCAGCCGCCGGTCGCTGAACGGATCGCTCTCCTCGATGCCATGCTTGGCAAGCGCGGCCTTGCGCACGCTCGCTGAATCGGCCCCGCGAATGATTGCAAGACGCTTGGCATAGATGTCTGGCGCTCGTTGATGCTTGCCCAAGTGCTGCCATTCAGGGCGGACGAACGAAAGCTCATTGCAAGGGCGCTGGTGCAGGAAGACTTTTTCCAGGGCCGACGATGCCGTGCGCGGGATCCATGGTTCGAAAGAATTGTATAGGACGCCCCGCCATTTGACGTCCGGGCGGCGGGAAGCCGCTCGTGCCTGATTGAACCAGGTGCCCCACCGGCCGCGCCGGATCCATTCGGATAGATGGGCCAGGTTTCCGGCGTTGATCGTCAGATTGCCAAGCTCGCCGGTCAGCAGGCGGGTGGCCCCCATGGCGGAGGCTCGGGCCTCAATCTCCATCCACCAGGCGCCATTGAAGGGATCCCGGACAGGCTGCTGCAACAACGCCGTCTGGCTGCGGAAAACCTCAGGGATAGGCCCCGTGTCGCGCACGACGACATGGCGGAAGCCGTACATGGCGGCGACCTCGGCTGCGAGTTCGCTCTCTTCAGCGAAAAAGCCAAACTTCGCTTCCGGCGGAGTTGCGAAGGCCGGGGCCGACGTGAATCCGATGACTGCCTGCGGATTGCCTCGCAGCCGCACGGCGGTGGCCGCCACCGAGCTGCTGTCGAACCCACCGCTCAAATGCGTCGCCACGACAGCGGATGCGCCTCCCAGCCTCGGGCGAACGGCCTGATCCAGCACGTGCCGATATTCGTCGATCAGGGCCTTTCGATCGCCGTGGTCGGGGCGTTCGGACGGAACTGCCCAATAGTATTTTCGGGTCAGGCGTCCGCTCGACGAGAAGCGAACGACCTCTGCCTGACCAACAGAGCTGACGCCGTCGAAGAACGATTCTCCACTGTCGATCGGCGCGTCCATCGCGAGCAGCGCTAATGACCGCCGGTTGACGCTGAAGTTCAGAAAGGCCGGGCGCAGGCCCGCGGCCATCGAAGCAAAGGCAAGGCCGAAATCCGTTTGCGTGTAGAAAAGCGGGCGTTGCCCAGTGACGTCGCGCGCAAGGCTCAACGAACCGGTTCGCGGATCGAAGATTGCGATGGCGAAGTCACCGGCGATCTGCGCCAGGCAGTTCTCGCCTTCTCGCAGCCACAGTGCGAGCAAGAGGTCCGCGTCCGAGCGCCCCGCCAGTCCGCCGACGCGCTCCTCGAGCTCGTCTGGATTGTCCAGCCGAGCATCCGCGAGAAGCACCCAACCGTCGCTCTTCGCCAGATTGGGCTGCGTGCCCGGTACATGCCCGGCGCCCAGTGCGGCACCGGGGGGGGCGACTATCGCCCGCGAACCCGCGCCATAAATCTTCTGCTCATCAAGCAGCTTGTCGGTTAAGGATTGCAGGTATGAAGTCGGTGCGTCGCCGACTGCGCCCGCAATGATCATCGTCTAGAAATGTGAAGACGAGACCATGTCTCCGCGGTTACGACTTCTTGGGTGCCGTCCCTGCGCCGTCGCTGCCACTCGTGGTGCTGGATTCGGCAGAGCCAGCCGCGATCTGACGCACTTCCGGCTTGCGCCATACTTTCTTCGACATGGCGATCTCCCTCGAACCAACTCTGCTCTATATATTCAGGTTGCGGATGCTTGCCTAGCCGGTCGTTGCGCGAGTGGTTGGCCGGTCAAGAGACGATCCTGATCAAGCCTCGTTCCACGAGATCGTCGAGAAGCCGCTGGAGTTCGGCCGTACATTGATCTTCGCTGACGTCATATTCGGCGACCAGCCCGTCGCGAAGCCGGTCGAAGCTTGCGGGCTTGGCAAGTCGGCGCCAAACCGAGGTCGCGACTTCATTGAAGCCAAAGCAAGTCCCCGCGTCGGCATCGAGAGCCACCAGCTCTTCGCCCAGTTCGGCCTCCATCAGTTCGACGGCGCGGCGGTACACTGGGTTACTCAAAAGCGCCTCCTTGCTCCCCCGACCTTGGCCCAGGAAGTGGTGAGCCCAGCTGGATTCGAACCAGCGACCTACTGATTAAAAGTCAGTTGCTCTACCAACTGAGCTATGGGCCCACCTTGTCGGCGCGGTTAGCCGCGTGGCGGCCGCTGGGCAAGGCGGTGGGTGAGTTGCCGCACGGTGAGGCTGCCGACTCGCCAGCCCGGGGCGATCACGGCGAGGGGCTGAAGGACGAAGCTTCGCCTGCAAAGCTGAGGGTGGGGGATGGTCAGGCGTCGCGATCGGAACTTGCCGCCGCTCCACAGCGCGATATCCAGGTCGAGGACGCGAGGCCCCCAGCGGCGGCTGGCGCGCCGGCCGAATTCGCGTTCAATCTGCTTGAGCTGCGAGAGCATTTGCGGCGGTTCTCGATCGCTTTCGACGACGGCGACGGCATTGGCGAAGTCGCGGCCGGCGAGCCCATGCGCCGGGTTCAGAATGATCGGCGAGGCATCGAACAGGCCGAACTCCGCGTCGAGCCGGGCAATCGCGGCCTCGACCACCCCCGCCGGCCTTCCATGCCGGCCGTGCGGACGGTTCGACCCGATAGCGATCGCATAGAGGTGCGTTGCGCGCTGCACTGCTGCTCGCCTAGGTCAGGGCAATGCGCTCCGCCAGCCCCGCCGATGTCTCGCCAATCCCCGAAGCTGAGGCGCCGCGCGATTGTCCGTTGTGCCCGCGGCTGGTCGCATTCCGGCACGAGCTTCGCGTCGAGCACCCCGACTGGTGGAACGCGCCGGTGCCGGCGTTCGGCGACCGTCAGGCATGGCTGGCGATCGTCGGCCTTGCACCCGGCAAGCACGGCGCCAACCGCACCGGTAGGCCGTTCACCGGCGACTATGCCGGCGAGCTGCTCTACGCGACATTGCTCAAGTTCGGCCTGGCCGACGGCGAATATCGCGCCGATCCGGGCGACGGGCTTCGGCTCACGGGTGCGATCATTCTCAACGCGGTAAAATGCCTTCCGCCGGCGAATAAGCCCGAGCCGCGCGAGATCGCGACCTGCCGAAACTATTTCGAAGCCGCGCTCGCTGCGCTGCCGACCGTCCGGGTGCTCGTTGCCCTCGGCCAGATCGCGCATGTCGCAGCCGCCCGCGTCCTCGGGCTGCCGCCCGCCTCAACCCGGTTCGGCCATGGTGCGGAGAACATCGCGCCCGACGGGCGGATCCTGCTGTCGAGCTACCATTGCTCTCGGTACAACCAGAACACCCGCCGGCTTAACGCATCGATGTTCGAAAGCGTGTTCGAGCTTGCAGTGAAGCGCGGGCGGGAGGGAGGGAACTGATGGCCGGTGAGCCGGAGAGCCTGCATGTCCACGAGCCCCTGAAGGCGCGTGTCGAGCGGCACGATTACGATCGCCTGCTCATGCTCTCCGACGGTGTGTTCGCGATCGCCATTACACTGCTGGCGTTGGAGCTGCGACTGCCGGAAGGCTGGGACGGCAGCATGCACGGCCTGTCCAGTGCGACGGGCCGGCCGCTGCTCGGCTATCTGTTCGGCTTCGGACTGGTCGGGATCTTCTGGTTCATGCATCGGCGGCTGTTTGCGCGGCTGGAGCAGGTCGACCGCGTCATCACCTTGCTCAACCTGCTCCTGCTCGGGTTGATCGGCCTGACGCCCTTTGTGGCCAAGATGGTTGCCGAGGCAGGTCCACAACGCGCGCTGCCATTCTACCTCGTGGCGCTTGCAAGCGTCTTCGCCAGCCTGACGTTGATCCGCCTTTGGGCGCTGCTCCGTCCATCCTTGCTCCACGCCGAGGTCGATCGAGTCCAGTGGCGAGACGAATTGCTTTATCAAGCTGCCGTTGCTCTTGGACTGGGCGGGCTCGGCACGTGGGCGATCGTCAACCAACGCGCGGTGGGAAGCGTCGGCATGCTCGCGATCGTCGTGCTGCTGGCTGCGGCGCGGCGGCTTGTCCGGCACCGCAGCAGACGTCACACGTCTTTGGTGAGCCGTCCGTAAAGTTCCGGCCGCCGATCGCGGAAGAAGCCGAAGGCTGCGCGGTGGCGCTTGGCCTGTGCAAGGTCGAGCGTCGCCACCAGAACGCCCGTTTCATCGGCGCCGAACTCGGCGAGCATGTCGCCGCGCTCGTCGCAGATGAAGCTGTGCCCGTAGAAGCGCTGGCCGCACTCGGTGCCAATGCGGTTGGCCGCGACCACGGGGACGACGTTCGACACCGCATGGCCGATCATCGCGCGACGCCATAACCGGGAGGTGTCGAGGTCGGGGTCGTGCGGCTCGGTGCCGATCGCGGTCGGGTAGAACAGGATGTCTGCGCCCATCAGCATCATCGCCCGCGCGGTTTCGGGGTACCATTGGTCCCAGCAGACGCCGACGCCCAACGTGCTGCGCTCGGGGCCTTTCCACACCTTGAAGCCGGTATTGCCCGGCCGAAAGTAGAATTTCTCCTCGTAACCCGGACCGTCGGGGATGTGGCTCTTGCGGTAGACTCCGGCGACTTTGCCGTCGGGGCCGATCATCGCGAGGCTGTTGTAATGATGCGGCCCGTCGGCCTCGAAGAAGCTGGTCGGGATCCAGATTTTCAGCTCCGCCGCGAGCTTTTGCATCGCCAGCACCGACGGGTGCTCGGCAGTCGGCATGGCGCTCGCGAACAGGCTCTCGTCCTCTACGCGGCAGAAATATGGGCCTTCGAACAGCTCGGGCGGAAGCACGACCTCCGCGCCCTTGCCGGCGGCCTCGCGCACGAGTTCGCTGACGGCGCGAATGTTCGCGTCCGTGTCATCGGTGAAGGCGAGCTGCAGCGCAGCCACGGTGAGCTTGGTCATGCCGGAACCTGTTGCGAAATGCAGTGGAAGCTTCCGCCTCCGGTCAGGATGTGGTCGGCGCGAAGTCCGATTGCAACGCGCTCGGGGAAGAGGGCCTGGACGACGTCGACAGCGGCCCGATCGTTCGCGACCCCGTATTGCGGGACCACGACCGCAACATTGCCGATGTAAAAATTCATGTAGCTCGCCGGGATGACATCCCCGTCCTCATCTGTGACGCTGCCGGGCGAAGGCAGGGTAACGATGTCCAGATGCGCCTGGCCGATACGCCGCGCGGCATCCTTGTACACCGCTTCGTTCGGATCGTCTTTGGCGGCGGTCGGGACCGCAACCCGCCCCGGTGCAACGAACCGGGCGAGGTTGTCGACGTGCCCGTCTGTATGATCGTTCATCAGCCCCGAACCGAACCACAAGACTCGCTCAAAGCCTAAATCGTCGAGCAGGCGCTGCTCGGTCTGTTCGCGCGTGAGGCTGTTGCGGTTGGGGTTTAGCAGGCATTGTTCGGTCGTCAGCACGGTGCCCGAGCCGTCGCCGTCGATTGCCCCGCCTTCGAGCACCCAATCGGCTTTGGAGAATGGCAGGCCTGCGTTCCTCGCCAGCAGCGCGCCGACCTCCTGATCGCCATCGAGATCGTATTTACCGCCCCAACCATTGAAGCCGAAACCCTGGGCGCGGCGCTGCTTGCCGCTGCCGAGCACGATGGGACCGGTATCGCGCAGCCATATGTCGCCGAACGGCTCGACGATGACTTCGGCGAACGGGGCAAGCCGGCGCGCGGTTTCGGCGGCGCCTTCGTGGGCCGCAACCAGCCACACCTTCTCGCCTTTCCCGCCCGCATGGACCGCCTCGGCGAAGGCTGCGACTTCCCGTTCGGCCGGCTTCAAGTCCCCCAGCCACAGCTCGGGATCGCTTGGGAACCCGATCCAGACCGCCTCGTGCGGCGCCCATTCGGGCAGCGGGGGAAGGAGGGGCGAGACCGTCATCTGCCGCGCCGCTAACAGGCGGACGGCAAAGCGCAAGGCGGGAGCTTGCGAACCGCGTCCGGGCGTGCATGATCGTCGTGCCGAGGGAAGGGGGACTGAGTTGCGTATCAAATATTGCCTGATCGCCGCGGTTACCGCGGCGTGGTCAGGCTGCGCGTGGGCGGAAAGCCAGCCCACGCTCGAGCAGGACGCGGTCGACTTCGGAACGCGCCAGGCGGTTGCAAGCATGGATTTGTCGCCCGACGGCAAATTGGCAGTGTTCGTGGGTGCCGGCCCAGGCCGGACAACGATGATCTACATCGCTGACATCGCCGCCGGGAACAACAAGCCGATCTTATATTCCAAGGGTTCGCCGGACTCCATTCAATGGTGCTCCTTCGCTTCAAATGCCCGCTTGATCTGCCGTTTCACCGCCATGATTCCTTCGGACGGCAGCGCCGTATCGCCAGGCGTCCTCATTCCGGTCTCGCGCACCATCAGCCTCGACACTGCCGGCAAGGACATCAAACCCCTCGGACAGCAGTCGACGTCGTCCGACCTCGGTATCCGGCAGTTTGACGGATCGATCATCGATTGGCTGCCGGGTGGCGGCGACTCGATCCTGATGACCCGGCTATTCCTTGCCGAAGGAAGCCGGGGAGTACCAACCAACGTTCAGCGGACCAAGAGCGGGGTCGGTGTCGTCAGGCTGAATGTCCAGACTCTGGCGACCGAAACGGTCGAACAGCCGAAGGACGCGGTGTTCAAGTGGATGAGCGATGGCGAAGGCCACGTGCGCGTTCTCGGCATTTCCGAAGTGAGCGGCGAAACCTACGAGACCGGCAGGGTAAAATACGTCTATCGCACGATCGGCTCGCGCGACTGGAAGCCCCTTGCCGGCTATGTCGATGTTAAGGACTTTCAACCACTTGCGATCGATGGTGCGACGAATAGCCTCTATGCAATTCGCAAATATGAAGGGCGGTGGGCACTCTCGCGCCTGTCTCTTGACGACGCGCCGACAGAAACCGTCGTCGCACATGATCCGGCATTAGACATCGATCACGTCTCGACCGTTGGCGAAAGCGGTCGGGTGGTCGGATATGGGTACGACGGCGTAGACAGCACCGTCTATTTCAATGCCTCTTACAAGGCACTCGCAAGCTCGCTCCAGGCGGCGCTTCCCAACCATCCTTCGATCAAATTTGTCGGAGAGAGTAGCGACAGCACGAAGATCGCACTTTTTGCAGGCAGCACGAGTGACCCGGGGCGTTACTATCTGTTCGATCGGGTTGCTAAGTCGCTCGGCGAGCTGATTCCGGCGCGTCCGAGTCTCGCCGGCCGTAAGCTCGCGGTCGTTCAGACCGTGTCCTATCCCGCTACTGACGGCACGATCGTCACTGCGCGTCTTTTCCTTCCTCCTGGAAAGCCTCCGAAATCCCTCCCGACAGTGATCTTCACCGGCGGCGCTTCGGGCTACAAGGATCTGATGGGGTTCGAGTGGCTACCGCAATTTCTTGCAGCCCGGGGCTATGCGGTCCTGGAGCCCCGTTATCGCGGGTTCGGCGGCGGTGATGCGTGGTTCAACACTGTAGGGTTCAAAGGTTGGCAAACATCAGTGGGAGACGTGTCGGCCGCCGCTCGCTTCGTCGTCAGCCAGGGAGTTGCCGATCCTGGGCGCCTCGCTATCGCGGGCTGGTCTCACGGTGGTTACACAGCGCTGCTTTCGGCTGAGTCCGATCCAGCCTTGTACAAGGCGGTGATTGCCGTCGCTCCGATCACGGACCTGGCAAGTTACAAAGAAGATTGGTTCGAATACACCGCCGGGAAGCAAATTGCCGACGCCATTACTGGTGCTTCTGCCGAAGCTTCCCCGGCCCGCAGAGCCAGTGCAATTCAGGCACCGGTGCTCCTCGTCCACGGCGTCCTCGACGTGAACGAGCGGGTCACTCAGTCTCGAGTCATGCGCGATGCGCTGCAGAAGTCGGGTAAATCGGTCGAGCTAGTGGAGTTCGAAGGACTCGATCGAGAGCTGGAAGACAGCGGTGCCCGCTCGACTATGCTGCTGAAAATGGGCCAATTGCTCGAGCGCACGATCGGGCACTGAGGCACGAAAAAGGGCGGCTCGGCATGTGCCGGCCGCCCCTTTCGGCACGCTAAAGCATGTGGCTCAGCGCGAGTAGAACTCGATCACCAGGTTCGGCTCCATCCGCACCGGA
>Ga0207657_10002038_pt1 | contig 21847 bp, 17 predicted proteins | sample KBSC33metaG_FD_184316 | JGI IMG/M metagenome (GOLD analysis project Ga0207657, IMG submission 184316) | Corn rhizosphere microbial communities from Kellogg Biological Station, Michigan, USA - KBS C3-3 metaG (SPAdes) (version 2) | ecosystem: Host-associated > Plants > Roots > Rhizosphere > Soil ... | reverse complement strand
CTTCCCGCGCAGCGGCGTCTCCGGAAGCGAAGTCGGCGTGATGGCCGCCGCGGCGATCATCTTCTTCGCTTTCTACGGCTTCGACGCGATCGCCACCGCGGCCGAGGAAACCAAGAACCCAGGCCGCGACCTCGCGATCGGCATCGTCGGCTCGATGGTGGTGTGCGTCGCCATCTACATGGCCGTCGCCGCCGCCGCGATCGGCGCGGTCGCCTATACCGGCTTTGCCGACAGCGCCGAGCCGCTTGCCCTGATCCTGCGCGAGATCGGCAAGCCTTGGGCCGCCCGCATCCTCGGCGCGGCGGCGGTGATCGCCTTGCCGACGGTGATCCTGGCCTTCTTCTACGGCCAGAGCCGCATCTTCTTCACCGTCGCCCGCGACGGGCTGCTGCCGAGCAAGCTGGCGCGGGTGTCACGGCGCGGCACGCCTGTGCGGATTACCATCTTCACCGCGGTCGTGACGTCGGTGTTCGCGGGGCTGATCCCGCTCGCCAGCATCGCTGCCCTGGCCAATGCCGGGACGCTCGCCGCGTTCGTTGCGGTATGCGCGGCCATGCTCACGCTGCGCCGTCGCGAACCTGATGCGGAGCGCAAGTTCCGCGCACCCGCCGCGACATTGGTCGGGATCGTCGGCATCCTCGGCTGCCTGTACCTGTTCATCAGCCTCCCTAACCGCACGCAGATCTTCTTCGTCGCTGCGCAGGTGATCGGGCTGGTGCTCTACGCCATCTACGGCAGCCGGGCGGCGGAGAAGGCACGGGCCAGCGATCGCGTGCGTGCATGAACCTGCGCGGCCTTTTGCTGCTGCTTGCGGCGCTGCTGCTAGTGCCCGCGCAGTTGCACGCGGCGCCGACCCAAGTGCTGGTGGTCCCGTCGCTGCACGGCCTCCACGCGCACAGTTCCGGCTACGATTTCGACAAGCTCTACACGCTCGTGGCCGACTTCAAACCGGCGGTGGTGGGTGTCGAAATCCGCCCCGAGGATATCCAAGCGGACGCCGCTTATCTGAAGCGCAACTATCCGCCCGAGATGATCGCGCTTCGCGACAAATATGCGGGCCGGGTGATTGGCTTCGACTGGTTGGGGAGCGAGATCGCCGGGCGGCCGATCCCGGCCGACTGGTGGACGCACGGCAGCAAGATCAAGGCGCTCGAACGCAAGCTCGATGCCGACCCCGCCATGCGTGATCCCGAGGATGAGCGCATTTCGCGTGAGCAGCAGGCGATCCTCGAAAGCGCGACGCCGGCCTCGCTCGCGGACGGCCGTTATGACAAGCTAGTCCGCGAACAGCGCGAACGGCTCGCCCGCCGCGCCGGCGGCAGCCCCTACGAACCGCTGGTCCTGTTCACCGCGGAGCGCGAACGGCACATCGACCGCAACCTCATTGCCATCGTCCGCGCGCATCCTGGACAGAGGATCGTCTTCGTCATGGGCGCCGATCACCATGGCTTTGCGGTTGAGGCGCTGCGCCGCGCCTTTGGTCGCCGCGTCCGCGTGCTGGTGCCGTGACCGAGGCGTCGAGGCGCCTTCGCAACATCGTCGGCGGCTCGGCCGGCAATCTCGTCGAGTGGTTCGACTGGTATGTCTATGCCGCTTTCGCGCTCTATTTCGCGCCGGTCTTTTTTCCCAAGGATGACGCTACCGCGCAGCTGCTGAACACCGCCGCCATCTTCGCGGTCGGCTTCATCATGCGCCCGATCGGCGCCTGGCTGATGGGCATCTATGCCGACCACCAGGGGCGCAAGGCCGGGCTGATGCTGTCGGTGTCGCTGATGTGCGTCGGCTCGCTGATGATCGCGCTCGCGCCGAGCTATGCGAGTGCGGGCGTGCTCTCGCCGGCGATCCTCGTCGCGGCCCGCATTGTCCAGGGGCTGAGCCTCGGGGGCGAATATGGCGCGACTGCGACCTATCTTTCGGAAATCGCGGACCGTGAGCATCGCGGCTTCTGGTCGAGCTTCCAATATGTGACGATCATCGGCGGCCAGCTGACGGCGCTCGCGTTGCTGGTGCTGCTCCAGGCGAGCATCGGCGAAGCGGCGATGCAGGCGTGGGGCTGGCGCATCGGCTTTGCCGCTGGCGCGGCCCTCGCGATTTCCGTTTACTTCATTCGCCGTCGGCTCGACGAGACACTGAGCTATGAGAATGTCGCCGCGCAGCCGGACCGGCGCCGGTCGACCGTCGGCGCCTTGGTGCGCGACCATCCGCGCGAGGCCTTGCTGGTGATTGCGCTGACCGCGGGTGGGACCGCGGCTTTCTACGCCTACACCATCTATCTGCAGAAGTTCCTCGCCAACACCAGCGGCTTCGACCGCGTCACCGCATCGCGGATCATGACCGCCGCGCTGACCATCATGCTGCTGATCCAGCCGCTCGCGGGGCGGATTTCGGACTGGGTTGGCCGCAAGCCGATGATGATCTTCTTCGGCGCCTCGGCGACGATTTTCACTTACCCGATCTTCGTGATGCTTGAGACGGTTCGCAGTCCGGCCGCGGCTTTCGCCCTCGTGATGGCGACGCTGGTGATGGTCACCGGCTACACGTCGATCAACGCGATCATCAAGGCCGAGCTGTTCCCGGCGCACATCCGCGCACTCGGCGTTGCCCTGCCTTATGCGATCGCCAACGCGCTGTTCGGCGGCACCGCCGAATATGTCGCCTTGTACCTTAAGGACATCGGCCACGAGCGCTGGTTTTACATCTATATTTCCGCGCTCGCGGCGCTGTCGCTCGTCGCTTACGTCCGCATGCGCGAGACCAAGACGACCAGCCTGATCGAGGAGGATTGATGGAGGCGGTCCAGCCGACAGGCGCGAGGACGCGGTCCATCGTCCCGCTGTTCATCGCCGTGCTGCTGCTCCCCGCAGTGCTCGGCAGCTCGAGCACGATCTTCAACGATGGCGACGTCAGCTGGCATATCGCCACCGGTCTGTGGATCCTCGACCATCGGGCAATCCCGCACGTGGACCCCTTCTCCTTCACCTGGGCCGGCAAGCCCTGGGTCCCGATCGAGTGGCTCGCTGAGCTGTTTTATGCCTCGGCCTATCGGCTCGCCGGCTATGGCGGAGTCGCCGCGCTTGTGACCGCGGCGCTGATCGGTTTGCACGCGCTGGTTTTTGCCAATGCGGAGCGGTGGGTTCGCGGCGCCGCGCTGCTGCCGGTGGTCGCCATGGACCTGGTGCTGGTGCCGATGATGCTGGCCCGGCCGCACCTGCTGACCTGGCCGCTGCTCGCCGGCTGGGTCTGGCTGATGATGCGCGCCCGGGAGCGCGACCGCGCCCCCCCGCTCGCCGCGGCGCTGCTGATGACCTTGTGGGCGAACCTGCACGGCAGCTTCGTGTTCGGCCTCGCCATCGCCGCGGTGTTCGGACTCGAAGCGCTCGTCGCCTCGGCCGACAAGCGTCGCGCATTCCGGCAATGGCTGCTGTTCGGAATCGCCTGCGCCATCGCCGTCTGCATCAATGGCAACGGCATCGAGGGGGTGCTCCACCCGCTCCACTTCACCCAGCTCCAGATGTTGCCTCTGATCGACGAGTGGAAACCGTCGAGCCTTTCGAAAACGCCGTTCTTCTTCGGCGTTCTCGCGCTCACCCTGCTGGCGATCGCCTGGAAGCGGCCGCGGCTGTCGTGGGTCCGGTGGCTGTTGCTGCTCGGCCTGCTCGGTCTGGCGCTGCTCCAGGTCCGCCATCAGGCGATGCTCGCGACGGTCGCCGCGATGATCCTGCCGCAGGGGTTTGCCAAGGCCTCACGAGCAGATTCGCTGGATGATCGCAGGCCCTGGGCAGTCGCTGCTGTCGCGGCGGTGCTGCTAGTCGCGACGCGCGCGGTCATGCCGCTCGAGCCCCCCGAAAACGACGCCAATCCGTGGAAGCTGATTGCCTCCGTGCCGCTGGAGCTCCGCTCGCAGCCGGTGCTCAACGGTTACTCGATGGGCGGGCCGCTGATCCTGTCCGGGATCAGGCCTTATGTCGACGGGCGCGGGGACATGTACGGCGATGCCTTGGTGGTCGGCTATTCGCGCATCGTCCACGGTGACGCGGGCGCGTTCGACGCGGCGGTCAAGCACTGGAACATCCGCTGGGCGATCGTTCCCAACGACGGTAAGCGGCTAGTCGCGATCCTCGACCGCTCGCCCGGCTGGCGGCGGATCGCGCGCGACCGCGTCGGCGCGATTTACGTTCGCTCGGCGCCTAGTGCTTGAGAAAGCCCTCGAGCTCCTGGCGGAGCTGCGAGAGCGTGAGCCGGTTCCAGCGGTCTTCGCCTGATCCCGACTTGTCCGAGCCGAGATAGGGCGGCGGCGCCCACTCGCTGGTGACCACCGCCGGCCGGGACTCGGCCAGCAGCCGCATGTCGAACGGCGAATGGAAGCGGAGGCCGACCTGGTCGCCGACGGCCCATTCGACGGTCGCCGAGATCGAAACCGTGTCGCAAAGCTCGAGCAGCGGCTCCGAGCCGACGCCCACGCTCGCATCAGTTTCGATCATGGCGCCGGTTTCGGAGATGTTGCGGATGCGCACGCTGCTGCTTTGATAGTTGTGATGGAGCTTGCCGCTCCAGATCAGCGGGTGGCGCGGCGCGGCGCGGTTTTCGTCGGCGGGTGCTTCCTTCACAGGATGCGCGGGCTTTTCCTCGCCCTTTGGAAATTCGATATGCGGAAACGTGCGCTCGATCACGTGCCGGAGCACGGTCGCGACCTGGTCGGACGGCCAGTCCAAACGGGTTTCGTGCGCGAATTCCAGGCCCACGCGCCCGTCGCGGATCCAGCGGACCGCGCACTCAATCGTCCCATGGTTTCCAAGATGCAGGTCGACGCGGTCCCACAGCTTGGGCTTGAACGCGCCCGCGATCATCGCGCCGCCGCCGGAGAGGTTGATCAACTCGACCTCGCGGTCACGGCGCTTGTAGGTGACTTGCGCGCGCTCGTTGGACAGGCGGTGCCGGTCCTCGGCGCGACCATTGGCGAGCCGCCGCGCCTGACGCGGGACGGCGAGCGTGTGAAGGCCTTCCGGTTTGCCTTGCTTCGGCGTCTTGGCGCGCAGCAGGGATTCTTCGACCGCGCTCGCGCCGCCGTAGACCTTCGCCCTGATGTTCATTCATGCACTCCGAGCAGCCGTCGTGGCGCTCATCATGGCTCGGAGGTGGTTACGGAATCGTGCACTTTGATGCGCGACGGGAAAGGGTGATGCCGATGGAGGGAAAGGGAAGGTGGGAGGGTTCCCTCCACCGGCGTCCCGAAAGGTGCAGTTTAGCGTGTTTTTACGAAGAATAATACATGTCGAATTCGACCGGGCTCGGAGTGGTCTCCCAGCGCATCACTTCTTCCCATTTGAGATCGATGTACGAATCGATCTGGTCGTCGCTGAACACGTCGCCCCGAGTGAGGAAGGCGCGGTCGTTCTGCAGGCTGACCAGCGCTTCACGAAGCGAGCCGCAGACGGTCGGAACGTTGACCAACTCCTGCGGCGGCAGGTCGTAAAGGTTCTTGTCCATCGGGTCGCCGGGATGGATTCGGTTCTGGATACCGTCGAGGCCGGCCATCATGATCGCCGCATAGGCGAGATAGGGGTTGGCGAGCGGGTCCGGGAAGCGGAACTCCACCCGCTTCGCCTTCTCACCAGCACCATAAGGGATTCGGCATGACGCGGAGCGGTTGCGGCTCGAATAAGCCAGCAACACCGGCGCCTCGAAGCCGGGCACCAGCCGCTTGTAGCTGTTGGTCGTCGGGTTGGTGAACGCGTTGAGCGCCCGGGCATGCTTGATCACGCCGCCGATGAAATAGAGCGCCGTCTCGGAGAGCCCCGCGTAGCCGTTGCCGGCGAACAGCGGCTTGCCGCCCTTCCAGATCGACACATGGGTGTGCATGCCGCTGCCGTTATCCTTGGCGATAGGCTTGGGCATGAAGGTCGCGGTCTTGCCATAAGCGTGGGCGACCATGTGCACGACATATTTGTAGATCTGCATGCGGTCGGCAGTCTCGACCAGGCTGCCGTAGGTGAGGCCGAGCTCGTGCTGTGAGGCGGCGACTTCGTGATGGTGCTTGTCCATCGGCAAGCCCATCTCGATCATCGTCGAGACCATCTCGCCGCGGATGTCCATTGCGCTGTCGACCGGGGCGACCGGAAAATAGCCGCCCTTCTCGCGCGGACGGTGGGCCAGGTTGCCCCCTTCATATTCGCGCCCGCTGTTGGTCGGGAGCTCGATGTCGTCAATGCGGTAGCAGCTGACGTTGTAGCCGTTTTCGAACCGCACGTCGTCGAACATGAAGAATTCGGCCTCGGGGCCGACGAACACGGTATCGCCGACTCCGGTCTGCTTGAGATAGGCTTCGGCGCGGGTGGCGGTCGAGCGCGGGTCGCGGCCGTACAGCTCGCCGGTCGCCGGCTCGATCACGTTGCAGAACAGGATTAGCATCGGGGTCGCACTGAAGGGATCGATATAGGCGGCGTCGAGATCGGGCTTCAGGATCATGTCGGATTCGTTGATTGCCTTCCACCCGGCGATCGAGCTCCCGTCGAACATGAAGCCGTCCGTCAGCTGGTCCTCGTCAATCAGGCCCGACGCCATGGTCAGGTGCTGCCATTTACCCTTGGGGTCGGTGAAACGAAGGTCGACCCAGTCGATCTCCTCGTCCTTGATGCGCGACAGGATTGTTTCTGCATTATTCGCCACGGGCTGCTCCCTCGTCCTGGAATCCAAACTCATTTCAGCCCGGGGCAAACGCCCAAATGCTCCCGCTCACGCGGGAGGGGCGGTTGACCGATTCGAGCTTGGGACTCACAGATTCCCGACGCGGGCCGCCGAGTCAGGAGCCCAGTGAACTTTTCACGAGGAAATCGCCACTGCCGGGCGGCTCTGGACGCAGCCCGCGATTGCGTCCCCCAATCCTGCTGCTACTCTTCAGGCAAGTTGAACCGACGCGCTAAGGCGCTGGAATAGTTCAGGGAAAAGTAACTCACAGTTCATGATCCGGAGCTTAGCAACAGGACAATGGGAAGAGGGTTCAGGTCCTTTGCATTTATCGTCGCCGCACTCTGCGCATCCGCGGGCTCGCACGCGATGACATCGCCTGGCTCGCAAGCGGGCAGCTGCCGCGTCGCCGCAGGCGAACAATTACTCCCGGAGGGGGTGGGCGGCCCCGACATTTGCCGGGCGATCGGCGAGGCGGTGGCAAAGTCGGCGCCGGCGAAGCGCTATTCCGTTGATGTCAGCGTGCTTTCCCGCTCGCGCCTTTCAGCGAGGCTGACCGTCGACGGGCGGTTGCTTCCCGACCAGAATTTCGCTGTCATGGACCGCGAGTTGAACCTCGCTTCGATCACGCGCTTCGCCGAGTCGCTCGCGCGCGAGGTCGCCAAAGCCGCAAAGCCGTGATCGCGGCAGCCTGTACCGGAGAGATCGTGCGTTGACCGATATTCCGGGTGACACCACGACAACCGCCGCGCTGACGCTTGGAAGCACCCTCAACGGCAATCTCGAGGTGGTCGGCGACCATGACTGGTTCCGGATCAGCCTCGCTGCCGGGCAGCCGGTGACAGTCACCCTCGACGGCATCACCCTCGACGATCCGTACCTCTATGTCCGCGATTCCGCCGGCACCCTGCTCTATTCGAACGACGACATTGTCGATGGCGTCAACCGCAACTCCGAAGTCACGTTCACGCCGTCCTACAGCGGCACCTATTACATTGACGTCGGCGCGTGGAATAACGCTTCGGCAGGCACGTACCAGGTCGGTGCCCAGGCCTACACGCCGCCGCCCGTCGCGACCAATGACCAGATCGCCAGCCAGCTGACGAACGGCTTCTGGAACGGAGACTACCACCATTGGGCGGTCACCCAGGGCGGCATGATCACGGTCAACATCAGCACATTGAATACATCCGAGCAGAGCCTTGCCCGGGCTGCCCTCTCCGAATGGACCGACATCATCGGCGTCAACTTCAAGGAGGTTACCACCGGCGGCCAGATCACCTTCGATGATACCGAGGATTCGAGCGGAAACCCGATCGCGGCGACCGACGCCAATTGGTCGAACCACATCATCAGCTCGGCACACGTCCACATCTCGAGGTCGTGGGTCACGCGCTACGGGACCAGCCTCTACAGCTACAGCTTTCAAAGCTACGTGCACGAAATCGGCCACGCACTCGGGCTCGGCCATGCCGGCGATTACAACACCACCGCCGCCTATCCCACCGATGCGCTGTTCGCGAACGACGCCTGGTCGACGTCGATCATGTCCTACTTCGACCAGACGGAGAACACCTACTTCGCGGACCAGGGCTTCACGCGGGCGTTCGTGGTCACGCCGATGGCGGCCGACATTCTCGCGATGCAGTCGCTCTACGGACTGTCGACGACGACGCGCTCGGGCGACACCACTTACGGTTTCCACGCCAATGCCGGCGGCGTCTACGACGCGACTTTGTACCCCAAGGCCCCTTACACGATCTTCGACAACGGCGGGAACGACACGCTCGACTTCTCCGGCTCTTCCGCCGCGCAGCTGATCAACCTCAATCCGGAGACATTCTCCAACGTCAACGGCTATGTCGGCAATCTGACGATCGCCCGGGGGGTAGTGATCGAGAATGCGATCGGCGGCGGCGGATTCGACACCATCGTCGGTAATTCCGAAAACAATGTCCTCCAGGGCGGCCTTGGTGGCGACAGCTTCACCGGCGGCGGCGGGAACGACGTTTTCACCGACACCATGGCCGGTCACAATGGCGATACGATCAGCGACTTCGGGCCCGGAGACAAGCTGATCTTCACCGACGCGACGCTCGGCAGCTTCACCTTCAGCAAGAGCGGTAGCCAGCTGACCTACACAGGCGGCCAGATGACACTCAGCCAGGCGTTCTCCGGCACGCTGGTGGCAAGCTCTGCCGCCGGCGGCGGCGTGCAGCTGTCCATCCTCGCCCACGATCCGCGCAACGATTTCAACGGCGATGGGCGCAGCGATCTTTTGTGGCGGAGCGACGACGGCCAGCTCACCGACTGGATCGGGAACGCGGACGGCAGCTTCACGGCGAATGCCGCGAATGCCTACGCTAGTGTGTCGCTCGATTGGCACATCGTCGCGACCGGCGACTTCAACGGCGATGCGCGCGACGACATCCTGTGGCGCAACGACAATGGCCAGATTACCGACTGGCTGGCGACGCCGGCGGGCGGCTTCGCGGCCAATTCGCCGAATTTCTCGCAATTTGTCTCGAGCGACTGGAAGGTCGCGGCGACGGCCGATTTCAACGGCGACGGACGCGACGACATCCTGTGGCGGAACGATAACGGTCAGCTGACCGAGTGGATTGGCGCGACGACCGGCGGGTTCAGTGACAATTCCCCGCAGGCGTCGCAATTCGTCGGCACCAGCTGGAAGGTGGTGGCCACCGGCGATTTCAACGGCGATGGTTATAGCGACGTGCTGTGGCGCGAGAATGGCGGGCAGCTGACCGACTGGCTCGGCTCGGCCAATGGTAGCCTCAGCGCCAATTCGGCCAGTTTCTCGGAGATGGTCGCGACCAACTGGCAGGTCGTTGGCACCGGCGATTTCAACGGTGACGGCCGCGGCGATATCCTGTGGCGGGACACCAACACCGGCCAGCTGACCGACTGGCTTGCGACGGCGACGGGCGGGTTCACCCAGAACTCGGCAAATTTCTCCCAACTGGTCGCCACCAATTGGCAGGTCGCCAGCATCGGCGATTTCAACGGCGACGGCCGCGACGACCTGTTGTGGAGAAGCGACACCGGCCAGACCACCGATTGGCTCGCGACCCCGGCTGGCTCCTTCGTCCAGAACTCGACCCATTTTTCCTTGTCAGTCGCGACGAGCTGGCACGTTCAGGACAATTTCCTCTGACGCTCGCAGCGGATGCGGTTGCGAATGTGCCAATTTCAACGCAGCCGCCGAGGTTCATCGTAGCTGTCGGCAACAGACCCTTGGCAGTGCCCGGTACGCTCGCTATCAGGCCGAGCAATCGCGTTGGTGTTCAGCCGGCGCGGCCACGCTTACGTGCCGTCCGGCACGATTGAGCAAGCAAGCGTCATAAAGGGGTATGATGGCCACCAAGGCACAATCGGCTGAGGGTCCCGCAACGCCAGATTCCAATGGGGAGGGCGTGCGTCGCCGCGATTTCCTCAACGTTGCGGCGGTCAGTTTTGCGGGCGTCGGCGCGGTTGCGGCGATCGCGCCGCTGTTTGTCCAAATGGCGCCGTCGGCGGACGTGCTCGCGCTGGCGACGACCGAAGTCGACATTTCGAAGGTCCAGGCAGGGCAGGGGATCAAGGTCAGCTGGCGCAAGCAGCCGGTGTTCGTCCGCAACCTGACCCCGAAGGAAATCGCCGAGGCGGACGCCGTGCCGCTGTCGTCGCTGCGCGATCCGGAAACGCTCGCCCAGCGCACCAAGCCCGGTCACAAGAATTGGCTGATCACGCTCGGCGTCTGCACCCATCTCGGCTGCGTGCCGCTGGGCATCGGCGAGGGCGAGAACAAGGGCCCGTACGGCGGTTATTTCTGCCCGTGCCACGGGTCCGAATACGATACCGCCGCGCGCATCCGGCAGGGACCGGCGCCCAAGAATCTGGTGGTGCCGGATTATGAATTCACCGCGCCGACGACTGTGCTGATTGGGGGTAAGGGCAAGAAATGAGCTTTTCCTGGGCCAAGCCTTATGAGCCAAAGAGCCCGTTCATGCGCTGGCTCGACGAGCGGCTTCCGCTCCCGCGCGTGGTCTACGGCGCCATCGGCGGTGGCTATCCGGTGCCGCGCAACCTCAATTACTTCTGGAACTTCGGCGTCCTCGCCGGGATTTTCCTGACCATCCAGATCGTGACCGGCATCGTGCTCGCGATGCATTATTTCGCGACCACCGAGGGCGCGTTCAATTCGGTCAACCAGCTAATCATGCGCGACGTGAATGCCGGCTGGTTGCTGCGCTACGCGCACATGAACGGCGCGAGCTTCTTCTTCATCGTCACTTACGTCCACATCTTCCGCGGCCTCTATTACGGCTCGTACAAGGCGCCGCGCGAGCTGGTGTGGATGCTCGGCCTCGTCATCTACCTGTTGATGATGGCGACCGCCTTCATGGGCTATGTGCTTCCCTGGGGGCAGATGAGCTATTGGGGTGCACAGGTCATCACCGGCTTCTTCTCGGCCTTCCCGATTGTCGGTGAGCCGCTGCGCGTGTGGCTGCTCGGCGGCTATGCGCCCGACGAGGCCGCGCTGACCCGCTTCTTCTCACTGCACTATCTGCTGCCTTTCGTGATCGCCGCGGTCGTGATCCTGCACATCTGGGCGCTGCACATCCCGGGTTCGGGCAATCCCACCGGCGTCGACGTCAAGGACGAGCGCGACACGCTGCCATTCCACCCGTTCTACACGGCGAAGGACGGCTGGTTCGCGGGCGCGGTTCTGCTGCTCTATGCGGTGGTCACTTATTTCGCGCCGAACTACCTCGGCCATCCGGACAACTATATTCCGGCGAACCCGCTGGCGACTCCGGCGCACATCGTGCCCGAATGGTATTTCTGGCCGTTCTACGCGATCCTGCGTTCCTTCACCTTCGACTTCATCCTGCCGGCGAAGCTGTGGGGCGTGCTGGCGATGTTCGGCTCGATCCTGCTGCTGTTCTTCCTGCCGTGGATCGACAAATCGCCAATCCGCTCGGGCAACTACCGGCCGATGTTCAAGCGCTTCTTCTGGCTGCTGGTCATCGACGTGCTGATCCTCGGCTATATTGGCGGCGCGGAGATCAACCCGTTCAACATCGCGCTCGGGCAGATCGCGGCGGCCTATTATTTCCTTCACTTCCTGGTGATCCTGCCGCTGGTCTCGAGGTTCGAAACCCCGCTGCCGCTGCCGAACTCGATCACAGAGAGCGTGCTGGGTGCCGAGGCAGTCGAGACTGCGCCGGTCGCGAGCAAGAAAAAGCGCGGAGGCACCATCGCCTCGGCGACCGCGGAATAAGGGGGCTGGACGACTAATGGTCCGTGTTATTGGTTTTCTGGTCGGGCTGGTCTTCGCCGGAGTCCTGCTCATCTCGCTGATCACCGGGTTCGCGACTTACCTCAAGAACCCGCCAGCGCCCCTCGCGTCGACCGAGTTTCACAAGGCGCCGCGGCCGCTGCACCTTGCTTCGGACGGTCCGTTCGGCAAGTTCGACAAGCGCCAGCTGCAGCGCGGTTTCCAGGTCTATTCGGAGGTCTGCTCGGCCTGCCATAGCATGAACCTGGTCTCGTTCCGTGACCTGAAGGGCCTCGGCTACAACGATGCCGAGATCAAGAAGATCGCGTCGGACTGGAAGACGCAGGTGCCGTCGATCAACCCCGATACGGGTGAAGCGGCGACACGCAAGGCGCTGCCGTCGGATCACATCCCGGCTCCGTTCCCGAACGAGGTCGCGGCGCGCGCGGCGAACAACAATGCGCTTCCGCCTGATCTGTCGCTGATCACCAAGGCGCGGGAAGGCGGTGCCGCTTACGTTCACTCCCTGCTGACCGGTTATACCAACGAGGTCGGGTACAAGAACGACAAGGGAGAGGAACTGCTCAAGAAGTTCCCCGACGCGAAGACGCCGGAGAACCTGCACTTCAACCCCTATTTCGCCAACTTGAACATCGCCATGCCGCCGCCACTCACGGCCGACGGTCAGGTGACCTACGAGGATGGCACCAAGCCGACGGTCGAGCAGATGTCGACCGACGTGGCGGCGTTCCTGGTGTGGACCGCGGAGCCGAACCTCGAGAGCCGCCGCGCGGCGGGGCTCGCGGTCGTGATCTTCCTGCTCGTCGCGACGGTCCTTGCCTATCTCGCCAAGCAGCAAATCTGGCATGGCCCACGGAACTACGTGATGGGCGAAACGGGGCCGCTCGATCCCGAGAACAAGGCGAAAACCCGCGCCGCCGAGCGCAAGGCAGGGGTCGCGGGAGAGGCTTGATTCAGACGGGAGCGGACGCAGGTCCGCTCCCGTAACTGCATGGACGTTAACCGTAATTCAGGCGCGGTTCACTTCGCGGCGCGCCAACGCATGATCGTTCCTCCGTTGTAATGGAGACTCGATATGCGCGTCCCTCGACTTCGCCTCGCGGCCGTCGCCCTGATCGGCGGCATCGCACTGAGCGGCTGCGCCTACGATATGTACGGTGACCCCTATGGCTACGGCAGCGTAGGCGTCGGCATCGGCTATGGTGGGTACGGCAGCTACGGCGGCTATTATGGCGATCCTTATTATGGCTACGGCGGCTACGGGCCCTACGGCGGCTATGGCTACGGCTACGGCGGCTATGACCCGTTCGGTTGGTACGGCGACTATTATTATCCGGGCGTCGGCATCTACGTCTACGACCGCGACCGGCATCGCTATCGCTGGAACGACCAGCAGCGGCGCTATTGGAGCGGTCGCACCTCAAACTGGCAGAGCCGCACGGGCACTACGTACCGGCGCGAGAACTGGAGCGGCTGGAACCGCGGCTCGACTACCACGACCAACGGCACGACCAGCGGCACCCGCTGGCACCGCCACGACGGCCGGCAGTAACTAGCCGCGCGAGCCCTCCGCGGGCCGGCGCCGAATTAGGACGATCGAAATGAACGTCATGACGACGTCGCCATGCTGGTTGGTGACCGTCGTCTTCGTCCGGAACGATCCGATCTCCGGACGGCTACGCGACGGAGTTTTTTCCAGGATTTCGCCGGTGACGTGGAGCGTGTCGCCGGGATAGACGGGCTTCTTCCACCGGAGTTCGTCGATGCCGGGTGAGCCTAGGCCCGCCTGCCGCTGGTCGACGACGTGGCGCGCGATGACGCCCATCACCATCGCCGCGCTGTGCCAGCCGCTCGCCGCGATCCGGCCGAAGTGGGTCTTGGCGGCTTCCTCGTCCGACAAATGGAAGGGCTGGGGATCGTACTTGCGCGCGAACTCGAGCACTTCCTCGCGGGTCACGTCGTAGCTGCCGAAGTCGGTGCGGGCGCCGACTTCCAGGTCTTCGAAATAGATCATGCCGAGCGGCATTCCCGAAACTCGCCGCTCCTGTCCACCCTTCGTCGAAAGGATGTTTGCCTCCGCAGCCGGTCTCGGGCACGGTCGGCGCCAAGGGAGGGAACGAGAGAATGACCTTGAAGACTGTGTTGCTCGCCGGCGCTGCCGGCTTTTTGTTTGTCGCGGCGCCTGCGGCGGCGCAATCGGATACCACCCGCATCATCGACGAAGGGATGAACCACAGCCGAGTGATGCTGACCGCCTCGGAGCTGATGGACGGCATCGGCCCGCGGCTGACGAATTCGCAGAACCTGCGCCGCGCTCAGGACTGGGCGCTCGGCAAGTTCCGCTCCTACGGGCTCTCGAACGTCCATCTCGAGCCGTTCAGCTTCGGCCGCGGCTGGAACGTCACGTCGAGCAGCGCGCGGATGATCGAGCCGCGTCGCGTCGACATGGTCGTGATCCCGGTCGCCTGGACCCCGGGCACCAACGGTGTGGTACGCGCGCCGATCGTCGTCGCGCCGATCAGCAAGGCCGAGCATTTCGCCGCCTGGCGCGGCAAGCTCGCGGGCAAGATCGTGCTCGTGTCGCTCCCCGGGACTAACAGCGACGAGCCCAAGGACCCGGCATTCAAGCGGCTGACCGACAAGGATATCGCGGAGCGCGACCAGTTCGATATGCCGCAATATGATCCGGCGGCGGCCGACCGGCGCCTGAAGCGGCTCAAGTTCGCACTCGAGCTGGACAAGTTCCTCAAGAGCGAGGGCGCGGTCGCCTGGGTGCGCAAGAGCTATCGCGACGGCAAGCTGGTGCATGGCGAAGGCTACACCTATCTCGCCGGGCAGTCGCCGACGCTTTCCGGCTTCGAGCTTGCCGCCGAAGATTATCGCCGCCTCGCGCGCCTTGCGAAGACCGGTCCGGCTCCTGTCATCGAGTTATCTAGCGACGCCGCGTTCGACGACAGCACGCACAACGCGAACAACGTGATCGCGGACATCCCGGGCACCGATCCCAAGGCCGGCTATGTCATGGCGGGCGCGCATTTCGACAGCTGGATCGCGGGAGATGGCGCCGCCGACAACGGCGCCGGAAGCGCCGTCGTCCTCGAAGCCGCGCGGATCCTGAAGTCGCTCGGAGTCCGCCCCAAGCGGACGATCCGCTTCGCATTATGGGAAGGCGAGGAGCAGGGCCTGCTCGGTAGCCGCGCCTATATCGAGCAGCACCTCGTCGACCGCCCGGCGCCCGCCGGGATGGACAGCACCACCGCCTACATGACCTGGGGCACCCGCTTCCCGCTGGTGAAGAAGCCCGGCTATTCGGACCTCAAGGCCTACTTCAACATGGACAATGGCTCGGGCAAGTTCCGCGGCCTCTATGCCGAGGGCAATGCCGCCGCCGTGCCGCTGCTGAAAGAATGGCTCGCCCCGTTCAATTCGATGGGCGCCAGCGCGGTCGTCGCCGCCAAGACGGGCGGCACGGACCACGTCTATCTGCAGGCTGTCGGCTTGCAGGGCTTTCAGTTCATCCAGGACCCGCTCGATTACGGCAGCCGCGTCCACCATTCGAGCATCGACACGCTCGATCACGTGCGCGGCGATGATCTGAGGCAGGCGGCCGTCGTGATGGCCGGCGTGCTGCTCGCGGCGGCCAATAGCGACAAGGAGATCGCGCGGCCGCCGCTGCCGACCCAGCCGCTGGCGAGCGACCCGTTCGCCTACGACGACCCGGACAAGCAATAACGCAACTGTCTAGGAGCCGCGATCGGACCTATGGAGCGCGGGTGAACGAGCATTTTGCCCATCACCCGCGCCTCATTGAGGCGGCGCTCGCGCTGAACGAGAACCGGCTGGACGTTGCCGAGCGCTTGCTGAAGCCGCACCTCAAGGACGATCCGTTCGATGTCGCGGCGATCCGCATGCTCGCGGAGCTTGCCGGGCGGATCGGCCGCTGGCGCGACGCCGAGACCCTGCTGAGGCGCGCGATCGAGCTGGCGCCCGGCTGGGTCACGGCGAAGGCCAATCTTGCGCTGGTTCTCGGCCGAATGGGGCGTCCGGCGGAAGCGCTGGCCTTGCTCGACGACGTGTTCGCCGCCGAGCCGGACGATGTCGGGCACATGAACCTCAAGGCGGCGACGCTCGGGCGGATCGGCGATTTCAGCGAGGGCATCCGCCTCTATGAGCAGGTGCTCGAACGCGCTCCAGGCCAGCCGCGCGTCTGGCTGAGCTATGGCCATTTGTTGAAGACGATCGGGCGCCAGGCCGACGGCATCGACGCGTATCGCAAGGCCATCGCCATCCGCCCGCAGCTCGGCGAGGCGTGGTGGAGCCTCGCCAATCTCAAGACGATCCGGTTCGACGACGCGGACGTCGCCGCGATGCGCGACGCGCTGATGTCGCCGGACTTGTCCGACGACGATCGCCTGCACCTGCATTTCGCACTCGGCAAGGCGATGCACGACGCCGGCCGCGCCGATGATGCGTTCGAGCATTACACGCTCGGAAACGCGCTGCGGCTGAAGCAGCAGCCCTATCGCCCCGAGGAAATCACCCGCATCGTCGATCGATCGGTGGCTGCCTTCACGGCGGCGGAGTTCGCCAACCGCCCGGGTGGATGCGAATCCCCGGACCCGATTTTCATCGTCGGGATGCCCCGCGCCGGATCGACGCTCGTCGAGCAGATCCTGTCCTCGCACAGTCTCGTCGAGGGTACCTCGGAACTGCCCGACATTCCCGCCTTGCTGAACAAGGTCGGCCGCTATCCCGCCGCGCTCCTCGAGCTGAGCGAGTCCGACCGGCGCGCGCTCGGCACGGAATATCTGAAGCGGGCAAGCGTCCAGCGCCGGACCGGCAGGCCGTTCCTTATCGACAAGCTGCCGAACAACTGGCTCCACGTGCAGTTCATCAAGCTGATCCTGCCGAACGCGAAGATCGTCGATGCGCGCCGTCACCCGCTCGCATGCTGCCTGTCGAACTTTCGCCAGCATTTTGCGCGCGGCCAGAACTTCACTTACGACCTCGATCACGTGGGCCGCTACTACGCCGATTACGTCCGCCTGATGGCGCATATCGATGCCGTGCTGCCCGGCCGTGTGCATCGGGTGATCTACGAACGGATGGTTGAGGATACCGAAGCCGAGGTCCGCGCATTGCTCGATTATTGCGGTCTCGCGTTCGAGCCGCAGGTGCTCGAATTCCACAAGACTGAGCGGGCCGTTCGCACCGCCAGCTCGGAGCAGGTGCGCCGCCCGATCTATCGCGACGCGACCGACGAGTGGCGTCTCTACGAACCGCACCTCGGCGCTCTGAAGTCGGCGCTCGGCCCGGTGCTCGACGCCTATCCGGAGGCGCCTGCGTCCTTCTCGCAACGGTGACGTAACAATCGTTCGCCCCGCGCCGGACCGGCGTTGACTTGCGGCGGCGGGTCTGCAGCTATGTTCCCGACATAGGCCGTGGGGGGGCATTCGTATGACGACGTTCCGCGTGGTGACGCTTGGATTGCTCGTATCGACGGCGCTGGGGTCGCCGGCACTCGCGCAAAGCACCACGCAGCTGCCGCCCAGCCAATCGCCCGCTCCGGCGACGAACGCGACCGATGTGACGACTCCTCCGCGGGCCCAGCCGCCGCGGGATGAGAATGAGATCGTCATCACCGCCACCAAGCGCGAAGAGTTTCTCCAGAACGTCCCGCAAAGCGTGATCGCGCTCGGCACGCGCAAGCTCGACCAGCTCAACATCTCGAATTTCGAGCAATATACCAAGCAGCTCCCGTCGGTGAGCTTCAACACGTCGCAGTCCGGCGGTGCCGTGGTCTACATGCGCGGCGTTGCGACCGGCGGCGACGGCAATCACTCGGGCTCGCTGCCGTCGGTCGGCGTCTATCTCGACGAGCAGCCGGTCACGACGATTGGCGGCGCGCTCGACGTCCATATCTACGACATCGCCCGGATCGAAAGCCTCGCCGGACCGCAGGGCACGCTTTACGGCGCGTCGAGCGAAGCAGGCACCATCCGCATCATCACCAACAAGCCCGACCTGTCCGGCACCTACGGACGGATGGATGGTGAGCTCAACTCGGTCGCGCACGGCGACGTCGGCGGCAAGCTCGAGGGGATGATCAACGTTCCGATCGCTCGCAACATCGCGTTCCGCGGTGTCGCATTCTACCAGCGAGACGCGGGCTTCATCGACAATGTGCCGGGGTCGCGCACCTATTGTGGCGATCCGACCTTCGATGAAGGCGGCGACATCAACGGGTGCGTTCTCAACGGCATCAGCGTCAACAACAGCGCCTTCCTGCGCAAGAATATCAACGAGCGCACGACCTATGGCGGCCGCGCCGCGCTCAAGATCGATCTCGACGACAATTGGACCGTCACGCCGACGATCATGCACCAGGTTGCGAAGCAGGACGGCTTCGCCGGGTTCGACCCGACGCTCGGCGCATACAATGTGCAGCGCTTCCGCAATGAGGTTGCGCGCGACAAGTTCACGCAGGCGGCGCTGACGGTCGAAGGCAAGATCTGGAACTTCGATCTGACCTACGCCGGCGCTTACATGGACCGGCCGACCTATACGGTGAACGATTACACCGATTATGCCGACGCCTACGACGTAGCCTACACCTACTGCGGCGGTCTCGCGAACTGCTTCTATTACCGCGACGCGGCCGGCAACACGATCGATCCGCGCCAGTATATCGTCGGCACCGAGCACTTCAAAAAGATGAGTCAGGAAGTGCGGCTCGCGACGCCGCAGGAGTGGCGCGCGCGCGCCATCGTCGGCGCTTTCTACCAGGTCCAGAAAAACCACATCTATCAGAACTATCTGATCGACAATCTCGCGCCGGACCTGTCGGTGAACGGCTGGCCGGGAACCCTGTGGCTGACCTTGCAGGACCGCAAGGACAAGGACTGGGCGCTGTTCGGCGAAGGCGAGTTCGACGTCACGCCCAAGCTGACGTTGATCGCGGGGGGGCGGCTCTTCCGCTACGACAACAGCCTGTTCGGCTTCGCCGGGTTCGGCAAGAATCCGAACTTCGACGAGGACACGCAGCTGGTCGCGCCCAATGCCGCATTCGGCAGCTCGGGCGTGCGCCGATGTTTGACCGTCAACGGGCTGCAACTCCTCGATGATGAGGATTCGCCCTTTGCGCAGGGCGGAGTTGCCGGAACGCCGTGCACGAACGTCGGCAATGTGGTCGACGGGAAGGCGGTCCCGCGGCGCAGCAAGGGCAGCGGCTTCATCCATCGCCTCAGCGCGCGCTACAAGCCGACCAAGGATTTGATGTTCTACGCGACCTGGTCGCGCGGCTTCCGCCCGGGCGGCATCAACCGCCAGCCGAACGCACCGGCCTATCAGCCGGACTTCCTCACCAATTACGAAGCAGGATGGAAGACCACGTTCGGCCGCTTCACCTGGAACGGCGCGGTCTATCACCAGATCTGGCGGAAGTTCCAGTTCAGCTTCCTCGGCGAGAACAGCCTGACCGTCATCCAGAACGGGCGCGACGCGCGGATCAACGGCATCGAAAGCGATGTGTCGTACATCCACAACGGCCTGAATCTGAGCGCCGCAGCCGCGTACACTGACGCGAAGACCAGGGGCAATATCTGCAAGGTCAGCTTCGATACGGCGGCGGACTGCGGCACGCTCTTCGTTAACGATCCAACGACCACCGATGACGACGTGCAGGACTTCATCGTAACCCCGTCGGGTACGCGCCTGCCGATCACGCCTCGGTTCAAGGCGACCGCGACGGCGCGCTACACCTGGGCGATGGGCGTGGGCAAAGCGCACGTGCAGGGGAGCGTTGCCCACCAAAGCTCGGCGGCGGCCGATCTGCGCCAGAACACGACGGGCGATCCGGCGAACCCGGGGAATCCCAACGCCGTCCTCGGGCGGATCCGTTCGTCCACGGTGGTCGATGGGTTCCTTGGCTACGACTGGAGCCGGTTCACCACAGAACTGTTCGTCACCAACATCTTCGATTCGCGCAACGAGCAAGCGCGGTTCGTGGCCTGCAGCATCTGCACACGAACCTATGTGTTGCCCGGACGGCCGCGGACGATCGGCATTCGCGCGGGGGTGAAGTTCTAGACCTCTCAAGCTGAGACTTCGCAGCAACTCCGCTCCGGCCTCTGCCGTTGATGCAGCCATGACGAGCCATTTGCCGCGCCGATCGCCGAACTGGCGCATGATCGTTGCGGTGGTCGTGCTCGCGATCGTCTGGCTGGCGATGCTGTATGGCGGAACCGGACCGCTCGACCGCAGCATCTACGAGGCGCTTTATGCCGGCAAGCGGCCAGTACTGGCGTCGGTCGCGCGTGTCTTCACCGCGCTCGGCGACCCGACCGTCCTGGTGGCGATTGGGTTTGTGGTCGCTTTGTGGTTCTGGTGGCGAGGACATTTGCGGCTGGGCGTTGCCGTGCTTGCCGTGACCTTGCTCGGTCGCGGGCTCGCCGAGGTGCAGAAATATGAGATTGCGCGGCTCCGTCCGGCGCTCGAGCCTCACCTCGTCGTGGTGAAGACGTCGTCCTTTCCCAGCGGGCATGCGACCAGTTCCATGATTGTCGGCCTGACACTCGCGCTGGCGCTGACGCGCGGCACACCCTGGACTCGGGCCGCCGTAGCGGTCGCCATTCTGCTTTCGCTGCTGATCGGCCTCAGCCGCGTGGTGCTCGGCGTTCACTGGCCGAGCGACGTTATCGGTGGCTGGAGCTTCGGGATGCTTTGGGTGCTGCTGACCTGGCGGCCAGCGGAGCGGTTGCTGCACGCGGATTCCGTTGGCGTCCGAACGGCGCTATAAGGGCGTGGGGCAAGAGGGGAGGGCGCCATGTCGAAGCCGTTCACGCTCATCGCCGCGCTGGTCTTTTTCCTGGTCGCGCTGGTGCACGTCTATCGAATCTTCACGGACTTCCAGGTGATCCTTGGAAGCCACACCATTCCCATGTGGGTCAGTTATTGTGGAGTGGTGATCCCGGCATTGCTCGCGATCATGCTGCTTCGCGAGAGCCGAACGGTATGAGCGGCCGCCGCTTCAGACGTTGAAGCGGAACAGCATCACATCGCCGTCCTGGACGACATAGTCCTTGCCTTCCGAGCGGAGCTTGCCCGCGTCCCGGGCGCCCGCTTCGCCGCCGAACTTCACATAATCGTCGAACGCGATGGTCTCGGCGCGAATGAAGCCGCGCTCGAAATCGGTGTGGATCTCGCCGGCGGCCTCGGGTGCGCGCGCGCCCTTGTGCACCGTCCAGGCGCGCGCTTCCTTGGGGCCAGCAGTGAAGAAGGTGATTAGCCCCAAAAGCTCGTAGCCGGCGCGGATCACGCGGGCGAGGCCGGTCTCGTGGAGGCCGAGATCGGCCAGGAACGCCTCGCGCTCTTCGCCCGGAAGCGTCGCGATCTCGGATTCGATCGCCGCTGATACGACGACAGCGCGCGCGCCTTCGGCCGCGGCTTTCTCGAACACGCGCGCAGACAGCGCATTGCCGTCTGCGGCGTCGGATTCGTCGACATTGCAGACGTAGAGCACTGGCTTGCCGGTCAGCAGTTGCGCGCGGCTGAGCGCCTTTTCCTCTTCGGCGTCCCTGGGCTGGGTGAGGCGTGCCGGCTTCGACTGCCGCAGCAGATCGAGCGCTTGGCCGAGCACCGAGGCCTCGATCTTTGCCTCCTTGTCGCCCTGCTGCGCTTTCTTGACGAGATTGGGCACCCGTCGCTCGAGGCTGTCGAGGTCGGCGAGCATGAGCTCGGTCTCAACCGTCTCGGCATCGGCGATCGGATCGACGCGGCCCTCGACGTGGGTCACGTCGCCACCCTCGAAGCAGCGCAGGACGTGGACGATCGCATCGACCTCGCGGATGTTCGCGAGGAATT
>Ga0207657_10002037_pt1 | contig 21862 bp, 24 predicted proteins | sample KBSC33metaG_FD_184316 | JGI IMG/M metagenome (GOLD analysis project Ga0207657, IMG submission 184316) | Corn rhizosphere microbial communities from Kellogg Biological Station, Michigan, USA - KBS C3-3 metaG (SPAdes) (version 2) | ecosystem: Host-associated > Plants > Roots > Rhizosphere > Soil ... | reverse complement strand
AGCGGCTGGCGCTCCCCGTCTATCGTCCACTCGGCATTGAAGATCTTGTGCCGGCAGTGCTCTGAGTTCGCCTGCGCGAACATCATCAGCTCGACGTCGGTCGGGTTGCGCCCCGCGTCCCGGAAGCTCGCCGCGAGGTAGTCGATTTCATCGTCGGACAGCGCGAGGCCCAGGGCCGCGTTCGCATCGACGATCGCCGCGGGCCCCTGACCGATCAGGTCGACCACTTGCAACGGCAGGGGCTCGACTTTGGCGAACAACCGCGAAGCGTCGGAAAGCGCGGGAAATACCGCCTCGGTCATCCGGTCATGGAGCAGCGGCAGAAGCACCGCGCGATCGGCGGCGGTCAGAGGAGCGCCGTCCCGTGTGGTGACCCGGTAGGCGATGCCGCGCTCGATGCGCACGACCGCCGGCAGGCCGCAGTTGCGCGCGATGTCGGTGGCTTTCGACGCCCACGGCGAGATCGTGCCCGGCCGGGGCAGCACCAGCAGCAGCTCGCCGGCGTCGTCAGCGTCAGCCTCGCGAGGCCCGTAAGCCAGCAGTCGAGCGAGCGTGGCTCGCTCGCCGGCGGTCAAGTCATGCGTGGTCTGAACGAAATGCCAGTAGATGGCGCCGAGCGCGGCAATCCGGGTGCCGGTGAGCGAAGACAGCAGCTTGGCGACGCGAAACGACGACAGGGCATTGCGCCCGCGGAGCGAAAGAAGCTCGGCCATCGATACGGGGATGCGCGTAAAACCGGATTATACGCCGCTTGCCGCACCACCGGCGGCGCGGAAGCGACGAATCCACGCGCCGCGCCCAGCTGCGGCGCGGACGGTGTCAGTGCTGCAGGATCTTCGACAGGAACAGCTGTGCGCGCTCGGAGCGCGGCTTGCCGAAGAAGTCGTCCTTGCTCGCGTCCTCGACGATCCGTCCCTGGTCCATGAAGATCACGCGATGCGCAACTTTGCGCGCAAATCCCATCTCGTGCGTGACGACCATCATCGTCATGCCTTCCTTGGCGAGGCCGACCATCACGTCGAGCACTTCGTTGACCATTTCCGGATCCAGCGCGGACGTCGGCTCATCGAACAGCATGCAGATCGGATCCATCGACAGCGCCCGCGCGATCGCCACCCGCTGCTGCTGGCCGCCGGAAAGCTGGCCCGGGAACTTGTCTTTCTGCTCGATCAGGCCGACGCGATCGAGATACTTGAGTCCGCGCTCGATCGCCTTGTCGGGCTTGCGATTGAGAACCTTGATCTGTCCTATCGTCAGGTTCTGCGTGATCGTCATGTGAGGAAACAGCTCGAAGTTCTGGAACACCATGCCGACGCGCGCGCGCAACTTGGGCAGATTCGTCCTGGCGGCATTGACCTTCGTCCCATCGACGACGATGTTTCCCTTCTGGAACGGCTCGAGCGCGTTCACCGTCTTGATCAGCGTCGATTTGCCCGACCCTGACGGGCCGCAGACGACGATCACCTCGCCTTTCTCCACCTTGGTCGTGCAGTCGGTCAGCACCTGGAACTTGCCGTACCACTTGGAAACATCATGGATCTCGATCATCGCCATGGCGCGAATCTCCCGGGCATCGTCTTCAGCGGATGATGGCGATGCGTAGCTGCAGCCGCTTCACCAAGTTCGACAGTACGTAGCTGACAATGAAATAAACCAGCGCGGCGAACAGGTACATCTCGACCAGCCGGCCGTCGCGCTGGGCGATCTTGGACGCGGCGCCCAGAAAGTCGGTGATCGACAGCACGTAGACGAGCGAGGTGTCCTGAAACAGGATGATCGTCTGCGTCAGCAGGATCGGCACCATGTTGCGAAAGGCCTGCGGCAGCACGATCTGCTTCATCGTCTGCCAATAGTTTAGCCCCAGCGCGAGACCGGCCCAGACCTGGCCGCGCGCGATCGACTGGATGCCGGCGCGCATGATCTCCGAGTAGTACGCCGCCTCGAACAGCATGAAGGTGACCACCGACGAGGTGAATGCACCGACCTTCACCGGCTGCGACGCGCCGGTCACCCAGGCACCGATGTAGGGAACCAGGAAATAGAACCAGAAGATGACCAGCAGCAGCGGAATCGACCGCATCAGATTGACGTAGGCGGTTGCCGGCAGCGACAGCCATTTGTGCGACGAAAGCCGCATCATCGCGAGCAGCGTGCCGAAAAAGATTCCACCGGCAGCGGCGATCCCGGTCAAGGTCAGCGTAAAGGTCATCCCCTCCCGGAACAGGTAGCCGAGCGAGCGCTGGATGACGCCGAAGTCGAACTCGCCCACGTCAATGCCCTCCGCCGCCGACGGCCGGGCCGATGAATCCGGGCACGGCGATGCGTCGCTCCAGCCAGCGCATCAGGTTGACAGCGATCAGGTTGACAACGATGTAGATGACCGTCGCGGCAGTGAACGCCTCGAACACCTGGAACGTGAATTCCTGCATCGAGCGCGCGGCCGCGGTCAGCTCGATCAGGCCGATCGTCAACGCGACCGACGTGTTCTTGATCAGATTCATCGTCTCGGAAGTCAGCGGCGGCATGATGATCCGGAACGCCATCGGCAGCAGCACGCTGCGATACGTCTGCGCCAAAGTGAGGCCCAGCGCAGTGCCGGCCATGCCCTGGCCGCGCGCCAGCGCCTGGATGCCAGCCCGAACCTGCTCGGCCACGCGCGCGGCGGTGAACAGTCCGAGCCCTATCACCGCGGGAACGAACGACGCCCATGGCGGGTTCATTTGCTTGATCGAGTTTCCGAGCGACGCCGGGAGGAGCTCGGGCAGCACGAAGAACCAGATGAACAACTGGACCAGCAGCGGAATATTGCGAAACAGCTCGACGTAGCCGTTGCCGATGCGCACCGCCCAGCGGATCGGCATCGTGCGCACGACGCCGATGAACGAACCGAGGATGAAGGCAATGACGCCGGCGCAAAACGCCGTGGCGAGCGTCCAGCCCAGGCCCATGATCAACGTCATGAACCAGGTGTGCCGGCCGTCGGCCGACAGCTCCCAGAAGATGCCCCAGTTCCAGTTGTAATTCATTGCGCGCCGCGGCGGGCGGGCTCGGTCGTCGTCTGCAATGGCCGGACCCGGACCGGGAGCATCAACTCCCGGTCGCGGTGCCGGCAGCGGCCGCTACTGATAGACAGCGGGATCGCCGCTGCTGGTGGGGTTGGCCAGCGCCTTCTTCAGCTGCGGGCTTTCCGGCAGGTTCAGGTTGATGCCCTTCGGCGGGATCGGCTTGAGGAACCATTTCTCATAGATCGCATGGATCTCGCCGCTCTTGTACAGGTTCGCGGTCGCGGTATCGACGACCTTGCGGAATTCCGCGTCGTCCTTGGGCATCATCGCCGCGTACGGCTCGACGCTGTAGGCTTCGCTGCCGATCACATAGTCGCCCGGCGTCTTGGCGCTCGCCACGAGGCTTGACAGCAGGATGTCATCCATGAAGAACGCCGCCGCACGGCCGGTCTCGACCATCAGGAACGCTTCGGCATGATCCTTGGCCGGCAGGATGCTCATACCCATGTTCTGCTTGCCGTTCTCTTCGGTCAGCCACTTGATGTTGGTCGTTCCCGCCGTCGAGACAACCGTCTTGCCTTTCAGGTCGGCCAGCGTCTTGACGTTCGACGCCTTCTTCACGACGTAGCGGTTGGCGGTCACGAAATAGGTGTTCGTGAACCCGACCTGCTTTTCGCGCTCGAGGTTGTTGGTCGTCGAACCGCATTCCAGATCGATCGTGCCGTTGGCGATCAGCGGGATCCGGGTCGCCGACGTGACCGGATTGAGCGCCACCTTAAGGTTCGGCATGTTGAGCTTGGCCTTGACCGCATCGACCACCTTCATGCAGATGTCCATCGCGTAGCCCACGACTTTCTGATTTTCGTCGTAGTACGAAAAGGGGATCGACGAGTCGCGGTGTCCGATCGTTATCGTGCCCGTATCCTTGATTTTCTTCAGCGTGCCGGTCAGCTCCTGCGCGGAAGCGCCTGCGGCAATCGCTAGCGCGAGCAGAGCAAACCCACTACGGATGACAAACTGCGACATGACTTTCCTCCCGTGGATGAATCGTGGCATCGCCGCATTGTCCGGCCCACTCACAACGGCCCGCGTACGCCATTCGACGGGCTGGTGCGGGCGTAAGCGGCCTCGGCCGCTAGTGTATCGACTGGTACAGCGGCTGTCTAATCGCATGCCCGCGATGCGATCGGGCTGCTGCCGGCCGCTCGCGGCGGTGAAAGCCTGCCTATAATCGACCGATGCGTTCCGAGCCGATCTGTCGCGTCGCAGACATCCGCGCCATCGAGGCGCGGCTGGCCGGGCAGCCGCTGATGGAGCGTGCAGGCCTCGCTGCCGCCGCGCTCGCCCGCGACATGCTGGCGGACCGCCGAGCTCGCGTGCTGGTGCTGGCCGGACCGGGTAACAACGGCGGCGACGCGTTCGTCGTCGCCCGGCATCTTGCCTCGTGGTTTTTCGACGTCGTCGTCTGCTCGTCCGACAGCGCGGTACGCATGCCGGCCGACGCCGCGGCGGCCCGCCTCGCATGGCGCGAAGGCGGTGGCGCAACCGCGACGGACTGGCGCGGCGATCGCGACTTCGGGCTCATCGTCGACGGCCTTTTCGGTATCGGACTCCGCCGCGCCATCGACCCGATGCACGCAGGCTGGATCACCCGGGCCAATGACAGTCGCATACCAATACTCGCGCTCGACGTGCCGAGCGGGCTCGATGCCGACACCGGCGTCGCGCACACGCCGACGATCCGCGCCCACGCGACGGCGACCTTCATCGCCTTGAAACCGGGGCTGCTGACGCTGGATGGACCCGACCACTGCGGCGCCATCAGCGTGCATCGCCTCGACGTGGCCGAAGCTGGGATCCCGGCCAGCGCGGGGAGGCTGCTCGACTGGTCGGTCCTGCGCACCGCGCTGCCCGACGCACTGTCGCGTGCGCGCCGCAACGTGCACAAGGGAACCTATGGCACGCTGGGCGTCGTTGGCGGCGGCGACGGGATGGTCGGCGCATCGCTGCTGGCGTCGCGCGCCGCGCTCTATCTCGGTGCCGGCAAAGTGCTGGTCGGCCTTGCCGCGACCGACCGGCCGGCAGTGGATAGTCAGCAGCCCGAGCTGATGCTGCGCGGCGCGGCCGATGTACTCGAGCGGACGCTCGATGCGATCGTCATCGGGCCCGGCCTCGGCACCGGTGACAAAGCACGCGATCTGCTCGACCGCGCGCTGCGGCTTGCCATCCCGATGGTGATAGATGCCGATGCGTTGACGTTGATCGCGGCTGATGCGGCGCTGGGTGCGGCGGTGAGCGCGCGCAGCGTCCCGACGATCGTCACGCCGCATCCGGCCGAAGCAGCGCGGCTTGCCGCCGTCAAGACGTCGGACATCCAGGCGAACCGGATCGAAGCCGCGGTGAAGCTGGCGCAGCGGCTCAACGCCGGCGTCGTCCTCAAAGGCGCCGGCAGCGTGCTGGCGTACCCTGGCGGAGACTGGGCGATCAACGGCAGCGGCAACCCGGGACTTGCTTCCGGCGGCACCGGGGACGCCCTTGCCGGCATGCTCGGTGCCCTGCTCGCGCAAGGCATCGGGCCCGACGATGCGATGTCGCTGGGCGTCTGCGTTCACGGCGCCGCGGCCGACGCGCTGGTCGCGCAGGGCGTCGGTCCGCTGGGCCTGACCGCCTCGGAGCTGGCTCCGGCAGCGCGTCGCTTGCTCAACGACGCGATCCGCGCCTAAGCCGGGAGGTTCGTCCGCGCTAGGGCAGCAATACGATCGCGCCGGTCGTTTTGCGCGATTCGAGATCGCGATGCGCTTGTGCGGCATCCTTGAGCGCATAGGTCTGGCGCGGCTCGTTGCCGAGCTTCCCGGCTCGTACGAGCGAGAACATGTCGTCGCACATGGCCAGCATCGCGGCGCGGCTGGCGGTAAACGTCGCCAGCGTCGGCCGCGTCGCGTACAGCGAACCCTTCTGCGACAGGAGCAGGATATCGAACGCGGCGATCGGCCCGGACGCGTTGCCGAAACTCACGAACATGCCGCGCGGCGACAGGCAGTCGAGCGACGCCGGGAACGTGTCCTTGCCGACGCCGTCGTAGACGACCGGCACGCCCTTGCCCCCGGTCAGCTGCTTGACGCGCTCGACGAAATTCTCGCGCGTGTAGACGATCGTGTGGGTGCAGCCGTTCGCTTTGGCCAGTGCCGCCTTTTCGTCCGAGCCGACGGTGCCTATCATCGTTACGCCGAGCGCGCGCGCCCATTGGCAGGCGATCAGGCCGATACCGCCCGCGGCGGCATGGAACAGGATCGTCTCGCCGCCCTTGAGCGGGAACGTCTGCCGAAACAGGTATTGCACGGTGAGGCCCTTGAGCATCAGCGTCGCGGCGATCTTGTCGGAAATGCCGTCCGGCAGTTTGACCAGCCGGTCTGCCGGCATGACGCGCACTTCCGAATAGGCACCGAGCGGGCCGCCGCTGTAGGCGACGCGGTCGCCCGGCCGGACGTCGGTGACGCCGGTGCCGACCGCTTCGACGATGCCCGCCCCCTCGGTGCCGAGGCCCGACGGCAGCACCAGCTTGTACAGTCCGCTGCGGTGGTAGGTGTCGATGTAGTTGACCCCGATCGCCGTGTGGCGCACGCGCGCTTCCCCCGCGCCGGGATCGCCGACGTCGACGCTTTCCCACTGCAGCACTTCGGGGCCGCCGTTCTTGTGAAAGCGGATCGCGTTGGCCATGACCACTCCTCGATAGCGTCGACGCGCGAGAGTTTACCGCACCCCGGTCATCGTGCAATGGCGATGCGTCGTCAGCCTGCGAACGGCGGGCGATCGCCGGCCATCGGTCGATGCCGCCACGCCGCAGGTATTCAACGATCGCCTTCGACCGTGCCGAATTCCGCAGGAACTCGCGCGTAGAAAATGCTGACCCGCTCGCGTCGAAGCAATCCCAGCAGAGCGTCGGCTTCGGCCTCGGTGGCGACGAATTCGACCACGATGGTCATGTCGGCCGCGAGCTCGAAGAAATGCTCTTCGTGCAGGATGCCATGACGCCCGAATCCGGCGACGGCGCGAAATGCCGACCCGCCACGGATGCCGGCCTTCTTCGCCTGCTCGAGCAGCCATTCGAACAGCGCGACATGATGGTGGATGCGACCTTCATGCACGTAAAACCGCAATATCGTGCCTTTCATGCGAGCCCTCCTTCCGCGCGACGCCGGCAGCCGGCATCCCCGCCCTTCGGCCGGCGCGGCATCGCGGTCATTGTCACGCCGCCGCCCATGCGTACAACGCGCGGACAAGCAAAATGCCGAGGATCGTCGCCGCTACCGAACCGACGACGTGGCTGGCGATCGCGATCGATCCCCACAAATATTCCTTGCGCATCAGAAGCGTGACGATCTCGGCGGAGAACGTCGAGAACGTCGTCAGCCCGCCCAGAAATCCGGTCGTGATCAACAGGCGCACCTCGGGCAGCAGGATCGCATGCCGCGTCAGCAGCTCCATCGCGAAGCCCATCAATAATCCGCCGACGAGATTGGCCGCAAGCGTGCCGAGCGGCAGCGTCGGGAACACCGGATTGAGCAGAACGCCCAGCCACCAGCGCAGCCACGCGCCGATCGCCGCGCCTCCGCCCACCGCGAGAATTCCGCCCCAGGGCATGCAAGTTCCTTTCCGCAGCAAGGTCGGGCCGGCCGACGCGCCGCAAGTTCTGCCTACGCGCGCAACGTGGCCATCAGCCGCTGCGGATGCAGCAGCAGGTCGAGGGCGTCGACGATGCGGCCGACGACGATGTCGCACACCTGCAGCGGCTCCGCGGCTGCACCCTCCGCGCCGCAAACGGCAATGCCCAGCGCCACGGCGTCGAGCATCATCCAGTCGTTGCGGCCGTTGCCGATGGCGGCGACGCGCGCTGCACCCAGGCCCTTCACAAAATCGCGCTTTGCCTCGGCCTGGCTTTCCGGATCGAGAATGACCAAAGCGCACGGAAGGCGTTGCAGCTGCGCGGCCGCGCTGCCGAAAGTGTCGGCGGTGACCACATGGACGCGCAGCTCCGAGCTCAGGCGCTCGATCCGCTCGTGCACGCCGTCGACCAGCAGGCCATCGGCGGCCAGCGTGCCGTTATAGTCGCACACGAGGTCCGTGAGCTCGAGCCGTCCGAAGCCGGGAATCGTCAGCTCGAGCATCGTCCAGCGCGATCAGCGCACGAACTGGTCGACGAATGCGGCGCCGAGCCCCGCCGCGGCGTAGTGCGCGCGGCACATCTCGATCTTGCTGAATACGTCCTCGTAGCCGGTCTGCGTTCCCGACTCGTCCAGGTAGATCATCGCGCCGGAAATGTTGAAGAAGGTGATCATTTCGGCGCAATCGGCTGGAACGACCAGCGTATGCGTCTCGCCCGGCGGCTCGTAGACGAAGCTGCCCTCCTCCGCAACCCAATCGTGCTCGAGATAGCGCCAGCGGCCCTTGAGCACGTAACCGACGACGAGCATCGGATGGCGATGCCGGGAAAGGACGCCCGAACGCCGGACGCGCAGCAGATTGCACCAGCCGCCGCTGACGGTATTGAGCAACAGCGGCCGGAACCAGACGTCGGGTGCCTGCGGCACCCAGATCCGCTCGTCGTCGGGTATCGCCGCGATCGCCAGCTCGGGCACGATGCCCTTCGCCGGCAGGATCGCGGCCGCGCTCACTGTGCCTTTTTCAGCGCGTCGGCGAGCGCCGCAACTTCGCTGTCGACATCGCGATCCTTGGGAAACGGCCGGCCGGCGCGGCGATACCAGTAGCGCGCATTGCCGAGATCACCCTCGACGATATGCACGATGCCGTGCGCCCAGCAGCCGAGCTTGGTCTCGTCCTGCTGCGCAATGGCATGCGCTTTGTCCCACTCTCCCTTTTTCAGGTAGCGAATCGCGGTGCCGATCTGCATGACTGTCCCCCTTCGCTCTTCTGTCCGTGCCCTGTGCGGCGGCGCGATCGCAACGCGCGCCGCAGGAGAGCCTTCGATGGACGGGTGCTTGGCTCCCATTATGATACTCATGCCACCAGATAGCCGCCATCGACCGGCAGTATGACGCCGGTCACGAAGGCGGCGGCAGGCGAGCAGAGAAATACCGCGACCGCCGCGACCTCGTGGGGCTGGCCCCAGCGTCCGAGCGGCGTGCGCGCGGCGACCGCCGCATTTTTGTCAGGATCGCTGCGAACCGGCTGCGTCATCGCCGTATCGATCCAGCCCGGTGCGACGGCGTTGACGCGGATTCGGTCCGACGCATAGGCGGCCGCCAGCGACTTGGTCAGCTGCGCGACGCCGCCTTTGCTGGCCGCGTAGCCGGGCGCGTGCGCCCCGCCGAAGAACGAATACATCGATGCGGTGTTGACAATGCATCCGGCGCTTTTGGCGAGCAGCGGTCGGGCGGCGGCCGCAAGCCGCATCGTGCCGGTCAGATTGACGTCGACGACGTCGGCGAACACGTCGGGATCGTGCTCGGCGGCGCGGCGAATGATGCCGGCGCAGTTGATCAGCATGTCGAGCCGCGGAAGCTCGCGCAGGCAGGCGGCGACCGCGGCTGCGTCGCGTACGTCCAGCGCGATCGCGCGTTCGGCGGCGAAGCCTTCCGCGCTGCGCGCCGCGTCGGCTTCGACCTGCGAGGCTCCGCTCACGGTGACGCGTGCACCGAGGTGCGCCAGCAGCACGGCGACTGCCGCGCCGATGCCGCTGGTCCCGCCCGAGACCAGCGCCACTCTGTCCGCGAACAAGCCGCTGCGGAAGGTATCGCTTGTCATCGGCTCGCGGTCGCCAGCAATGCGGCCACATCGGCGTGCCGCGGCAGCGGCGCGACCGCACCGTATCCGGTCGTCGCCAGCGCCGCCGCGGCATTGGCATAACGTCCCGCCATAAACGGCGTGTCTCCGGCGACCAGCCTCGTCGCGAATGCGCCGTCGAAGCAGTCGCCGGCGCCGGTCGCATCGACCGCGTCAACCCGGATGCCGGCGATATGCTCGCGCTTCTCGCCGCTGGAGACCCAGACGCCTTCGCCGCCCATCTTCAGCGCGACCACCGGCGCGCCGCGGGCGTGGCACCAGTCGAGAATCGCGTCCGGCTCCTCTCGCCCGGAAAGCTGGACGGCCTCGTCCAGGCTCGGCAGGAACCAGTCGCACAGCGCCATCGTCGCGATCACCACCGCCCGTGCGCGCGCCAGCGGCCAGAGCTTCGGGCGCACGTTGCAGTCGAACGAGATCCGCGCGCCGGCGTCGCGCGCCGTGTCGATCGCCGCGAACACCGTATCGCAGGCGCTGGCGCTGATCGCCTGGCTGATGCCCGACACATGCAACACCTTGGCCGATCGAATCACCGGCAAAGGCAGATCCGACGGGCGCATGCGGCTCGCCGCGGAACCGGCGCGAAGATAGCTGAACTCGTGGCCGTTCGCGCCGTGAGTGACAAAGTAAATGCCCGTATTGGCGTCGGCATCGATCGACACGCCGCTGGCATCGACGCGCTCATGCTGCCAGAGTGCGAGGAACTTCCGGCCGAACGCATCGTCGCCCAAGCGCGTGATATAGGCGGTGGCGGCTCCGAGCCGTGCGGCGGCGATGACGCAGTTCGACGTGTCGCCACCGAATCCCTGCAGGTATTGATCGCTCGCTTCCCGCGTCTGGTTGAACTCGAGCAGCGGTTCGCCCAGCGCTACGAGGTCGAAGCGCGTACCGCTCATCACTCGCGCTGCAGCGCCCGAAAGCCGGCGGCATACGCGGCGGCCGCAGCGCGCACCGCGTCGGCCGAAGCGCCCGGCTTGTACAGATTCGAGCCGGTGCCGAATCCGTCGGCGCCGGCGGCCCAGAACGGCGCCATGTTGTCGGGGCGGATGCCGCCGACGGGGAACACCAGCGTTCCTTTCGGCAGCACGGCGCGCCAGGCCTTGAGCACCGCCGGCGACAGCTGCTCGGCCGGAAACATCTTGAGCCCGTCGGCGCCGGCGTCCAGGGCGGCAAAGGCTTCGGTCGGCGTCGCCACGCCAGGGAGACAGACGAGGCCGCGCCGCTTGGCTTCCCGCACGATCGCGACATCGCCATGCGGCATGACGATGAGCCGCCCGCCGGCATCGGCGACCCGCGCGACGTCGGCGACCTCGACGACGGTGCCCGCGCCGGTCAGGCAGCGCTCGCCATATCGTTCTGCGAGCCGCTTGATGCTCGCGAAAGGCTCGGGCGAATTCAGCGGCACTTCGAGAATGCGAAACCCATGCTCGGTGAGAGCCGATGCGACGCCGTCGATCTCGGAAGGCGCGATGCCGCGCAGGACGGCGACCAGGGGCAGCGGCGCCAGATAATCGGACAGAGCCGTCGTCATCTCAACATTCCCGCGTGCCGCGCAATGCGCCACAAGCCTCGCGCCGCGGCGTCTTCGGCACCGATGTCTGCATCGATCCCCGCAATCGCCAGTGCCGTGCGATATTTATCCACCAGCGCTCGTGCACCGACCAGCGTCACCCGTGTCGCCGCAACGTTCCTGCTCGCCAGCCAGCCTCTCGCCGCCGTGATCTCGGCGCCCAGCAGCAAGCCGGAAAGGTAATCGCCGACGCCGGAAGGCGCAAGTCGATCGGTCAGCGCCAGGGTGCGCGCGCTGAACAAGTCGTGGCTGAGCGCCGCGTTGTTGCGGAGACTGTGGCGCACGCCACGCGCGAACGCCTCTGCGTCGCTGCCGGTCGCCGCCAGCCTGCCGAGAATACTGTGCTCGACCAGCACGCCATAGAGCTCGCCGGTCATGAAAGTCGAAAAAGCCTCGATCCCGGCGGCGCCGGTGATCGCCCATTTGCTGTGCGTGCCGGGGAGAAGCAGGACTTGCCGTGTCCTGGCGGCTGCGTCGGCGAGGGTTCCCAGAATCTGCGTTTCCTCGCCTCGCATCACATCGGCGATGTCGTCGTCATCACGGCAGATCAGACCCGGGACGATCGCCAGCGCGGTGCCGGGAACGTGCGTCAGCGCTGCCGCGATCGCGTCGAAGTCGGCCGGACAGGGGCGATACGGCGCCTCGACCCATCCCTGGCGGCTGCCGATCATGCCGCAGGCAATGGCGGGCACGCCGTCGGGAAAGTCGTCGCCGCACAGCGTTTTCAGCGCCTGGGCGAAAGCACCGTTGGCTACGCGTTGCACACCCAGTGCCGCGCTGCGGGCGTCGCGAATGAGGCCCTGGCGATCCATCGCGTAGACGCGGGTCGAGCTCGTGCCCCAGTCGAAGGCAAGCAAGGCGATGTCCTGCATGGCGGGGGAAGTTTGGAGCACTGCGCGGCGGAGGTCTTCCAGGACTGCCGCGAAAAACCGCCCTGCGCAGCGAGTCGCACTCTAGAGCCGAAACCGCTGCAGGGTCAAGGCGCGGCACGCGCCGCCGCGAGGCGCGCCGAATGCGCGATCTACCAGCGCGCCGCCGCCTCGTCGTCGCTGGCGCGCGCTTCGACCCACCGTTCGCCTTCGGGGGTCAGTTCTTTTTTCCAGAACGGCGCCTGGGTCTTCAGGTAGTCGATGATGAATTCGCACGCGGCGAAAGCGTCGCCGCGATGCGCGCTCGAGACCGCCACCAGGACAATCTGATCGGTCGGCGCGAGCTGTCCGACCCGATGGATGATCACCGCGTCGTAGATCGACCAGCGCCGCCTGGCTTCGTCCACGATTCCGGCCAGCGCCTTTTCGGTCATCCCCGGATAGTGCTCGAGCGTAAGCGTCTGTACGATCGCGGCATCATTTTGGTCGCGCACGATGCCGATGAACGATGCCACCGCGCCGACGCGCGCGTCGCTGCCGCGAAGCAGCGCGATTTCGCGCGCGACATCGAAGTCCTCGGTCTGCACGCGTACGCCCATCGCGAGACTAGCCTCCGGTCACCGGGGGAAAGAGCGCCACTTCGTCTCCGGTGCGCACCGGAGTGTCGGCTCGCGCGATGTCGTGATTGACCGCGACGCGCACGGCGCGCCCGGGTGCGAGCTCGGACGACCAGGCGCCGCCGCGGCTGCGCAGCCACGCGAGCAGCGCACCGACGTCGGCGACATCGCCTGGAAGCGCGACGCGTTCGCCGGCCGTGCCGAAGCGGTCGCGCAGACGGGCAAGATAGACGAGCTCGACCATGTGGAATCTTAGCGCATCGGGGGCGCGATCAAACGAACGCCGGTCAAAGCACCGGCGCCACCGGGATCCCGGATCAGAAGCGGTACTGGACGCCGATCGTGACCTGATCGGAGTCCGGAAGAACGCCGACGGTGCTCGACTCGCCGGCAAACCTGCCGAATCGCGAGTATTCGACACGCAGGCCCAGCGACTGGCTCAGCACGTAGCGCAAGCCGACGCCGTAATTGACGCCGTCGCGGATCCGTCGGGCATCGCCGGGAACCAGCGAGGCGCCGCTGAACAGCGGACGCGAATCGTTTTGCGCGTAGCCCAGGCGTCCGTAGAGTGAAAAGCTGTGCAGGAACTCCCAGCTGGTATAGACGTTGGCATTCCAGGTTCGAGTCGACGTGTCGACCAGCCCCAGGCCGACGCCCGTCGGGCGATCGGAGGCCGCCTTGAGTGCGTATTGGTCGTGGCTGTTGTCGCGGCTGTTGAACGCGGCCTCGACCGAAATATCACTCTTCCAGCGGTAACCGCCGAAGAAGAGCGTCTGCTGCGCGGCATCGTCGCCGGCCGGTGCGACAAACCGGTTCCAGACCAGCGCAGGACCGCCCAAAGTCAGGCCGGTCGCGTCGCCGCTGCCCTGGCGCAGCGACACGCCGCCGTAGAAGCCGCCCTGGGCGTAGGCAGGCAGCGCGGGGCCGATCAAGGCCGCGGCAATTGTGATCCTAAGTAGCTGTTTTATCATGCCTTCTCGACCGTTGTCCCGCCGTTGTACCGCAACGGTCCACCGGGATGCCCACAGCTTCAACTTACCCTCCCAGCCGGGCCTGTGTCAATTTTCATTGCCGCTGCCGGACCGGTAAGGCGCGCCGGGTGTTGCAGGCGCATCAAAAGCGGCGCGCCTGCTGCCGGAAGGGCTGGTTGGCCGTTCGACGCCCGGCGGAAGCGTCTAGTTCCAGGCCGCCGGGGCCGGCAGCCGGCAGGCCGCGATAAAGTTCGCGATTCCCGCCACGTCGCCGATATCGAAGCGCGGCAGCGGGGTCGCCAACGGGGCATCGGTGGCGATGGCGACGATGTGCGGATCAGCCGGGTGCAGCAGCGGCTTTCCGACGCTCGCCCGGTAGACCTCGAGCTTGGGGATGGCCGCGGTCTTGAAACCTTCGACCAGAACCAGATCGCAAGGCGACAGCCGCTGCACCGCTTGAGCGAGCGAAAGCTCGGGCGCACCACGCAGTTCGTGCATCTGGGCCCAGCGCGCGGCTGACGAGACCAGCACTTCCTGGCAGCCGGCGGCGCGGTGGCGATACGAGTCCTTGCCCGGCTGGTCGACGTCGAATTCATGATGCGCGTGCTTGATCAGCGAGACGGTGAGGCCAAGCGAGCCGAAGCGCGGGATCAATTGCTCGATCAGCGTTGTCTTGCCGCTGCCGGACCAGCCGGCGAATCCGAACACCTGCATGACGTTTCCCAAATTCCTTGCAGCGCTGTCTTGTACTGGAGTTCGTTGGCGCGGGCAAGGATTATTGCCACGGCGCAACGGGCAGCCCGACGTCGGCGGCGAGCCCCGGGTGCACGATCGCGCCGTCCCAGACTTGCAGGCCGGCGCGCAGGCCCGCGTCGGTGCGAATCGCGGCGGCGACACCGCGCGAGGCGAGCAACTGCACGCAGGGAAGCGCAGCCTGGGCGAGCGCCAGCGTCGCCGTCCGCGCGACCAGCGCCGGCATGTTGGCGACACCGTAGTGCACGACGCCTTCAGCGACGAAGGTCGGCGCGGAAATCGTGGTCATTCGCGACGTCTCGCCGATGCCGCCGTGATCGATGCCGACGTCGATGAACACCGATCGGGCTCGCATCGCGCGCAGCATCGGGCGCGAGACCAGTTTCGGCGAGAGACGCCCGGGCTCGAGAACGGCGCCGATCAGCACGTCGGCTTCCGCGATCGCGGCGGCGAGGACCCCGGGTGCGTTCACTGCCGTCGCCAGCCTCTCCCCGGCGACGCTTTCGCAACGCGCGCGCAGCCGGTCGAGCCGGGCTTGAGTACGGGCGAACACCGTCACGGTCGCCCCCAGCGCCAGCGCCACGCGCGCCGCTGCGCCGCCGACGTTGCCGGCGCCGACTATGACGATGCGGGCCGGAGCGACCGCATCGACTCCGGGCAACAGCACGCCGGCACCGCCCCGGTCGTTCATCAGCAGCGACGCGGCGATCAAGGGCGCCAGCCGCCCCGCGATGCGCGACATCGGCGCCAGCAGCGGCAGCCCGCCCTCGCCGTCACCGACGCTCTCATAACCGATGAGTCCGATGCGTGCCCCGAGCACCGCGTCGAGCAGGTCGCGATCGCGCGCAAGCTGCGCGAATCCCATCACCGTCGTCGCCGGCTTCAACAGCGCAATCTCGTCGCGCTGCAGCTCCTTGACCTTGACGATCAGCGGACAAGCGAAAGCCGCCGCCGGGTCTGCCTCGAGGCTCGCACCGGCCGCGACATAGGCCGCGTCACTGAAACCGACGCGCTCGCCGGCGCCGCGCTCGACCACGAGCTCATGGCCCGCGGCCACCAGCGATCGTGCGCCGTCGGGTGTGACGGCGACGCGGCATTCGCCGTCCTTGCGCTCTCGCGGGACGCCGATGCGCATCGGTCGGTCGCCCGTCAGTGCAGGCTGCGGCTCAACACCGCGCTGATGAATTCACCCTTGGCGTGCGTATAGTCGTTCGAGCTTTCGACACCGGAATGCAGAATCGCGCGCTTCTTGGCCTGGTAGGCATCGCGCAGCGCCGGATCGGCGCGCAGGACGTCGCGAAAGCGGTACAGCGATTGCGCCTCATCCGAGTCGGCCGCGACGACGTGCATGTGCAGCCGGTAGACGTGGCCCCGGTGCTCGATCGCGCCGACGCGCATCGGGCGGTCCTCCGGGAACGGATGGCCGGTACGCTGCGGCTGAAAACCCAGCGCATCGATCGTGTCGCGCATCGCGTCGAGCCTGCCGTGCGGGTAGAGTGCAACGAGGTCGATGATGCCCTTGCCGGCGCAACCCGGGATCGCCGTGCTGCCGATATGGTCGATGCGCGCCCAGGGCGCCGCCGCCCCGACCAATTCGATAACGCGCTCCGCCACATCGGGTGCGCTTGCATCGTATTCGACATACACAGGCGGCAGGATCGCGTACGGCAGTATCGGCGACATCGAGGGCGCTCGGCTGCTTTTCCTGCGGGCGATTGTAACCTTTATACTTGCGTTGTTTGTCGCGGGTTGCGGCCGTGCGCCAACCCCGCGGGCGAGAGTCATGGAGGTCGGGAATGACCGCTCTATCGTCGATGGCTCCATTGGCCGGCACGATGGCCGACGCCATCGAGAACCTCGTCGCCAGCATCCCGGCGACGCGCGAAGCGGCAAGCGATGCGCCGGGAAGCGCGGCGCGCGCGCTTGCGCGCAAGTCGGCGACGCGGGCCGCGGCGCTGTCCGGAGCGCTCGCGCTCCCGCCGGGATTGCTCGGCATGCTGACGGTGCTGCCCGACCTCGTCGCGATCTGGCGCATCCAGGCACAGATGGTGTCCGATATCGCCGGCTTGTACGGCAAGGAAGTGCAGTTGACCCGGACGCACATGGTGTATTGCCTGTTCCGGCACGCGACCAGCCAGGTGGCGCGCGACGTGGTCGTCCGCGCCGGCGAGCGGCTGGTGATCCGTCAGGTATCGGGCGGTGCGCTGAGGAGCGTGTTGACCAGCGTGGGCATGTCGGTAACGCAGCGCGTCGCGGGCACCGCCGCAAGCCGTTGGCTTCCGGTAATCGGCGCGGCCGCGGTCGCCGGCTACGCGTACTACGACACGCTGCAGGTGGCGAAAACCGCGATCAGCCTGCTCGAAACGACCGACCTCACGATCAGCGCCGCCTGAAGGCGGAACCTCCGCTCGCGATGACGACCTGCCGCGGTCAGCGGTGGAAGGCCCGGCTGAGCGCCCTGCCGAGATCTTCGACGACGTTGCCAGCGCTGCCTGCCGCCTGCGCCGGGCCCGACGGCCGGCTCAACGCGACCTCGCAGGGGCTGGCCCCGGCCCGCGACAACAGCGATTCGCCGACCAGCGACAGCCCGCCGGTATAGGCGGCCGCGCCGATGCGGGCAATGGTGGCGGCGGTGGCCACCGAATCGATCGCGACCGCGGGCGAGGTGAACGGTCCGCGGAAGCGCACCAGGTCGGCAACCTGCGGAATGGCCAGCGGCACGCCCTGCCGGATCTGCGGCCGGATCGCGAGATCCAGCGTCTGCGAGCGAAAGTCCAGCGTGCCGCTCGCCGTGGCACCAAATTTTTGGGTTTCGATGGCGATGCTGCGCTCGATCTCGGCGACGCCGTGGTGCAACGGCAGCCGGATCACTGCGCATTGCAGTTCCGTCGACGGATCGACATTGTGGAACGGGTTGACCGCAGCGCCGAGCTTGTTCAGCGGCGAATCCAGATCGATCTTCGTATTTACCAGCGTCGCAGGTCCGACCACGGCGGTGACGGTGCCGCTCATCGTGCTTTCCCACTGTCTGGGCGTGCTGCCGGTGGCGCCGATATCGATACGGACGTCGGTCTTGCCGCCGCGCACCTCGCGGCGGGCTCCGGCGGCCGCGAGCAGCGCACCCAAGTCCATGCCTTTCAGCTGCGCGTGCAGCGCCAGCGCCGGCGCGGGCTGATGGGCGGTGTCGAGCGACAAGTTGGCGATGGCGGTACCGCCGAATACGGATGCCTGCAGCGCGGGGATGTCGAGGCGTCCATCCTGGAGCTTGATCGGCAGCTGCAGCCTGGTCAGCCTGCTGCCTCCGGCGAGCGCGAGTTCGCCGATGCTTATTTCACCCTCGGCGTCGATGGCGCGCAGCAACGCGACCGGAATCGGCTCGTCGGCGACGCCGTGCGCCGCCGTCGTCGCCCGCGCTGCGGCGACGGCTCTCGCCGCAGCGCCGGCCGGCGGCAGATCCGCCAGGGCGAAGCTCGGCGCCGCGAAGCGGAAAGTCAGCTTGTTGCGCGCCCCCTGCTGCACGATCACCGCCTCGCCGATGATGGTGCTCGCACCGGTCTGCACCGTCATGGCCTCCAGCCCGACCCTGCCGCTTTGGATGTTCATCTGGGTCTTCACCGAGGCTTTCTGCCCGTTGACCTCGCCCTGCAGCGTCACCGGATAGGGCCAGCGGCGCTGCAATAACGCGTCCAGCGGTCCCAGGTCGCCTTCGACCGAGACGGCGATGCCGTCCACTTTGCCGCGGAATTGCGCGCTGATCGGCGACTGCGGGTCGCGCGCGTGCAGCGACAGGGTTTCGATCGCGATGTTCGTCACCTTGCCGGTGGCGCCGTCGCGATAAGTCATCGTCCCGTTGCTGATCGCGAGATCGCCGAAGGCGAGCCCGCTCGGCGAACGCGCCGCTCCGGCCCCTTCTCCCGCTGCGCTGCCGATCTGCCAGTTGCCATTGCCCTTGCCGTCGGTCTCCAGCGAAATAGTCGGCTCGACCAGCGCGAAACGGACGACGTCGACGCGACGCCGCAGCAGCGGCAGCAGCGCCACCTGCGCCTCGATGCGCTTGGCGGTCAGCATCTGCGGAGAAGCGCCCCACGCGGCATTGCCGAGCGCGACGTCGTTTATCACCAGCTTGGGCTCGAGCGAAAGCTTGAGCTCGGCGCCGCCGTGAATCGTCAGCTCGCGGCCGGTCGCATCGCGAACGTGCTGCTGGATCGGGCCGATCAGATCATTGGCGTCGAACTTGCGCAGCGTAATGCCGGCCGCGACGATCACCAGAAGAAGCAATCCGCCGAAACCTGCAAGCAATCGCCAGAAAAGACGCATGCGGCGATTGTAGCGCGGCTTGGCCGCGCCAAGGCGTCGCCGCCGCCCGACAATTCAGCCGGGTGCCGCTAGCGCAGCGTAGCGTTGAATTTCTCGAGCGCCGCCGCGCCGGGGATCAGCTCCCTGGCGCCTAGCTGATTCAGCGGCGTTTCGACGGTGTTCAGCGCGGCGTGCAGATCGCCGGCGTCCGGATCGACATAGAGCAGCCCGGTGACGATTTCGCCGTCGGCATGCCGCCGCTGCAGATAATCCATCGCCGCGATTCTGTCCACCGGGTCGTAGTCTTCGTGCAGCTTGCGAAGGCGCAGGACCGAGCCGTCGTGCTGGCGGACTTCGCGCAGCGAGCCCGGCGCGTAGTCGGCGGTTATTTCGGCCTGCTGGGGCATGAAGTCCAGCCGGTTGACCGCTTCGTTGTGCTCGCGCACGAAGTCGTAGCTCTTGGTCGACCCGGTGTGGTTGTTGAACGCGACGCAAGGGCTGATCACATCGAGGAAAGCGGCGCCGCGGTGCTGCACCGCCGCCTTGATCAGCGGCGTCAGCTGCGTCTTGTCGCCGGAAAAGCTGCGCGCCACGAAGCTTGCGCCGAGCTGCAGCGCCATCATGATCATGTCGATCGGCTCGTCGTTGTTGACGGCGCCGCGCTTGCTCTTCGATCCTTTGTCCGCCGTCGCCGAGAATTGGCCTTTGGTCAATCCGTACACGCCGTTGTTCTCGACGATGTAGACCATGTTGACGCCGCGGCGCATCGAGTGCGCGAACTGGCCGAGACCGATCGACGCCGAATCACCGTCCCCGGAAACACCCAGGTAAATGAGGTCGCGGTTGGCGAGATTTGCGCCCGTCAGCACCGACGGCATCCGGCCGTGCACGCTGTTGAAGCCGTGCGAATTGCCCAGAAAATAGGTCGGGGTCTTCGACGAGCAGCCGATGCCGGACAGCTTGGCGACCCTGTGCGGCGCGACGTCGAGCTCGAAGAAGGCCTGGATGATGGCGGCCGAGATCGAGTCGTGGCCGCATCCGGCGCATAGGGTCGACACCGTGCCTTCGTAGTCGCGGTGCGTGTAGCCGAGCTTGTTCTTCGGCAGGTCGGGGTGATGCAGCCTCGGTTTGGCCAGATAGGTCATACGTCCTCTTTCGTGCTGAAACCGGCGTCAGCCGACAGTAGGCTCACGGCGCAACCTTGCGCAGCGGTGTCACGTTGAACATCGCGAGCTTTTCCGCGATTTCGCCGCCGATGAAACGGGCGGTGATCGGCGTGCCATCGTAGTGCAGCACCGGCATCAGCCGGGTCGGATCGACGACCAGCTCGTTGACCAGCAGCGATTTCAGCTGCGCGTCGCGGTTCTGCTCGACGACGAAGACCTGCTCGTGCGCCGCGATAAAGTCGGCGATGCTGTCGTGAAACGGAAAAGCGCGCACGCGCAGCGCATCGAGGTGGATCCCCTGGGCGGCGAGCGCCGCCAGCGCTTCGTCGATCGCCGGCGCCGTCGAGCCGTAGTAGACGACGCCGAAGCGGGTCGCGTGGCCGGCATCACGCCGCACCGGTTCGGGCACCAGGGTCTTCGCCGTCTCGAACTTGCGCAGCAGGCGTTCCATGTTGTCGACATAGGTCGCTCCGTCCTCGCTGTAGCGCGCGTAGCGGTCCTTGGTCGTGCCGCGGGTGAAGTACGAGCCGCGTTTCGGATGCGTCCCCGGGTAGGTGCGATAGGGAATGCCATCGCCGTCGACATCGAGATAGCGGCCGAATTCCTTGCCCGCCTCGAGCATCTCGTAGCTCATCACCTTGCCGCGGTCGTGCGTGCGCGCATCGTCCCAGGCGAGCGGTTCGCACAGCCAGTCCTGCATGCCGATGTCCAGGTCCAGCATCACAAAAATCGGCGTCTGCAGGCGATCGGCGAGGTCGAACGAGAGCGCGGCGAATTCGAACGCTTCCTTCGGGTCTTCGGGAAACAGCAGCACGTGCTTGGTGTCGCCATGCGAGGCGTACGCGCACGAGAGCACGTCGGCCTGCTGCGTCCGCGTCGGCATGCCGGTCGATGGGCTGCCGCGTTGAACGTCGAACAGCACCGCCGGTATCTCGGCGAAATAGGCGAGCCCGATGAATTCCTGCATCAATGAAATGCCGGGCCCGGACGTGCAGGTGAATGCGCGGGCGCCGTTCCACGCCGCGCCGATGACTATACCCATCGAAGCGAGTTCGTCCTCGGCCTGCACGATCGCGTAACGCGCTTTCCCGGTGGCAGGATCGGTACGGAACCGGCGGCAATGCCGCGCGAAGGCTTCGGCGAGCGAAGACGACGGCGTGATCGGATACCAGGCGGCCACCGTCGCGCCGCCGTACACGGCACCGAGCGCGGCGGCGCTGTTGCCTTCGATGAAAATGCGCTCGCCGACCGCGTTGGCGCGCCTGACCCTGATGCCCAGCGGGCAGTCGAGGTTGTTCATCGCATAGCTTCGCCCGATCGTCATCGCGTGCACGTTGGGCTTGAGCAGCGCCTCCTTGCCCTTGTACTGGTCGCCGATCAGGTGCGCGATTTCCTCGGGATCGATTTCGAGCAGCGCCGACAGCGCGCCGACGTAGATGATGTTCTTGAACAGCTGCCGCTGCCGGGCGTCGGAGTATTCACGGTTGCAGATCTCGGTCAGCGGCACGCCGATGACCGAGATGTCGTCGCGGAATTTCGCCTCCGGCAACGGCTTGGTCGAATCGTAGAACAGGTAGCCGCCCGGCTCGATCTCCTTCAGATCCTGATCCCAGGTCTGCGGATTCATCGCCACCATCATGTCGACGCCGCCGCGCCGGCCGCGCCAGCCGGCCGCGTTGACGCGGACTTCGAACCACGTCGGCAGGCCCTGGATGTTCGACGGAAAAATATTTCGCGGCGCGACCGGGATGCCCATGCGCAGGATCGCCTTGGCGAACAGCAGGTTCGCCGATGCCGAGCCGGAGCCGTTGACGTTG
>Ga0207657_10002036_pt1 | contig 21865 bp, 24 predicted proteins | sample KBSC33metaG_FD_184316 | JGI IMG/M metagenome (GOLD analysis project Ga0207657, IMG submission 184316) | Corn rhizosphere microbial communities from Kellogg Biological Station, Michigan, USA - KBS C3-3 metaG (SPAdes) (version 2) | ecosystem: Host-associated > Plants > Roots > Rhizosphere > Soil ... | reverse complement strand
CAGCCCCGGGATCTGCGCGAGCGGCCCGAGGTCGTTGAGACGCTTGTCGATCTTCTGCTTGTTGTAATTGTAGGCAGCGGTGAGGTTCCAGCGGCCGAAGTCGCCAAGGCCCAAACGATAGGCGGCGACCAGATCGATGCCCTCGGTCGTCGTATCGAGGCCGTTGATGAAGAAGCGGGCCGCGCCGATGCTTGGGAAGCCATTGGCCACCAGCACCGCGTTGACCGCCGCATTCTGGGCCGCGGTGCCGCTACCCGACGCGCCGAGGTTCTCGGTGAGAACGACGCGGTCCTTGATCTTGATGTGGTAATAATCGGCGGTGAAGGTCAGCCCACGGAGCGGGTTGGCCGTGACGCCGAACGTGATGTTTGTCGACTTCTCCGGCTTGAGCGGCGTCGAGCCGAGAGCCTGCGCCACCGGACTGTTGACCGCGACCGTGGCAATATCAACCGGCACGCCGCTGATGAAGTTCGTCGACGTCGTGGTGAAGAATTGCTGGTGCAAGGACGGCGCGCGGAACCCGTTCGAGATCGACCCCCGAAGCGCATAACCCTTGATCGGTTCCCATCGTGCCGCGAACTTGCCGTTCCACGTCGAGCCAAAGTCCGAATAATGCTCGAAGCGGCCGGCGAGCGTCGTCGTCAGGCCTTCGATCGGATCGGTGTCGAGCTCGGCATAAGCCGCATAGCTATGCCGTTTGGCATTGGTCCGGCTGTTTGCCGGGATGCCCGGGAAACCCTGCGCGCCGACCGGCGCTTCTCGGCCGGGGAAGCGGCAGAAGCCGGTGGAAGCGGTATAAACGCCGCCTTGGGCGGTACAATTGACAGCGGTCGTCGCGAAGGCCGCCCGGAACAGCGGTCCTGCTGCGTAGGAGAATGTATCGCCTGGCCGGATCTTGAACTGCTCGTGGCGATATTCGGCGCCGGCGGCGAAGGTCAGCGGCTTCGCGAAGCCCATCGCAAAGTCCCGCGAGAGATCGAGGTTCACGATGTTCTGGGCGTAACGCAGGCCGCCCGCATCGAAATCGCTCGGGCTTTGCGGACCGTATGACGCGTTCAGCGTATCGTGGACCTGATAATCGAACTTGTCGCGGCCGCGGCCCGCTGAAAGATCGACTTTCCACCCCGCGAGGTCGCCTCGCGCGCCCAGCGTCACCGCATAGTCGCGCAGATGCGTCTCGATCAGCGGCAGGAAACCGATGGCGGTCAGCGGCACGAAGTTCGCGTTGTTGGGCGTCGTGCTTGGAGTCAGGACGCTATAATCGCGGTTGGCGGTCGTATTATTATATTGGCGCCAGTTCGCGGCGCTGGTCGCATTGCGGTGGCCGTAGGTCCCGAACGCATAAAGCTGCCAGTCGGGCGTGATGTCGTACCCGGCGTTGAGGACGAGATTGTAGTCGCGCGACTTGGGGTCGCCGAACTTGAACTCGCGCCGGTCGAAACCGATCTCACGCGAGTCGAACACCGTGGTCGCCGAGTTCACCCCAAGCGTGAAGTTGGGCCGAAGATCGTAACCGGCGCGGTTCACATCCTGGCGCCAGTGATATTCGCCGCTGACATTGACGAACCCGTTTGATCCGAGCGGCAGGCCGACGTTGACCCCGGAAGTCAGCTGCGCGCCGTCCTGGACGTGGATTTCCCCGTTGGTGTTGGCGAGGAAATAGCGGGGATCGGAGGAGTTGAGGATCGGCTGACCGGCGGAGTTGGTCTGCAGGCCGGTGACATTGGCGACATCGTTGAGGGTCGTGATGTATTCGCCCCAGGTCACGCTGGCGCGGCCGCCATGATTGCTGTTCTTGAGCTGGATGTTGATGACGCCGGCAATGGCGTCGGAGCCATATTGGGCCGCGGCGCCATCGCGCAGCACCTCGATGCGGCTGATGGCGATGCCCGGAATCAGGTTGAGATCGACCGCAGCGCTGCCGCGACCGACCGTGCCATTGATGTTCAGCAGCGCCGAAACGTGCCGGCGCTTGCCATTGACCAGGACGAGCGTCTGGTCGGGACTGAGGCCACGCAAGCTCGCCGGCCGGAGCGCGTCGGAACCGTCGGCGATCGACGGCTGCGGGAAATTGAACGACGGGACCAGCTGATTGAGGATGCGGTTAGTTTCGGTCTGGCCGGTAGTCGCGATCTGGTCGGCGCCGATCACGTCAACGGGAACCGGGCTGTTGGCGACGGTCCGGTTGGCCGTCCGCGTGCCGGTGACGACAATCGTCTGTTCGTCGCTGACGGGATTCTGGCCCTGGGCATTGACCTGCGCTTGGGCTTGCGCCTGCGCATTTTCCTGCGCCTGCGGGTTGGTTTGCGCGAACGCGGGAGCGGCCAAAGCGAGGCCGCTGAGGCCCGCGAGCAAGGTCGAGCGAATGGCGATATTCATGGCGTCAGATTCCCCCAATCGGCCGAGAACCCGGCCTTGGAATGCAGGGAAAGGTCAAAACCGCTTGGAAGCAAGCACTTGCTTAGGCGTCTTGCAGAATTGAGGCAGCAATGTTGCACCTTGGCAACAGGGCGTCGATACCCTCCTGTGGTTGACAGCATGGGGCCGCTGCCATAGGCGGCTCGCCTTCCCCGCGCTTGTCCCGGCTTGCGCCCGCTCGCGCGTGGGACCGAAATTCGTTTGAAAGAGACAAAGCCAATGTTCGCAGTCGTGCGCACGGGCGGCAAGCAGTATCGCGTCGCCGCCGGAGACAAGATCGTCGTCGAGAAGCTCGACGGCAACGCGGGCGACCGCATCACGCTGGGCGACATCCTGCTCGCTGGTGACGGGTCCGATCTCAAGTCGACCGACGGTCTGACCGTCGCGGCGGAGATCGTCGCCCAGGCCAAGGGCGAGAAGGTTACGGTGTTCAAGAAGCGCCGCCGCCACAATTATCGCCGCAAGAAGGGCCACCGGCAGCAGCACACGATCCTGAAGATCGTCGCGATCGGCGACCAAAAGGAACAGAAGAAGTCGGCTCCCAAGGCCGAAGCTCAGCCCAAGGCTGCTGCACCTGCGAAGGCGTCGCCCACCACGGACAAGGCGACGGAGAATCCGGCGCCGAAGGATCAGAAGGCGGCCGGCGCGGAGAAGGCAGCGAAGCCAGCGAAGGCGAAAGCCGAATCCGGGTCGACAGAAAATGCTGCACCCGCTAAGGCAACCAAGAAGGCCCCGAAGGCCAAATAAGCAAAACTTTCAGTTTTATCGGGTAGTTTATTCGTCATGGCACATAAGAAAGCAGGCGGCTCGTCCCGCAATGGACGCGACAGCGAGAGCAAGCGGCTCGGCGTGAAGCTGTTCGGCGGCCAGTCGGCGCGCGCCGGTAACATCATCGTGCGTCAGCGCGGTACGAAGTGGCACCCGGGCGACAACGTCGGCCTGGGCAAGGATCATACGCTCTTTGCACTTACCGACGGGCAAGTCGCGTTCCGCGACGGCAAGCTTGGCCGCAAATTCGTCCACGTCATGCCGATTAGCGAGAACCAGGCATAGGAACGGTCATAAAGGGACCGTTCCCGTAAGGGGCGGCCCGGACGAGATCCTCAGGGATCGAGACCAAAAGGGAGAAGGGGAGCCCCGGAAGGGTAGCTCCCCTTTTTCATATCCTTCTCCCGAAATTGTCATGGGCCGCCGTGTAGGCGGTCCGGCGAGGAGAAGGGTGATGTTCGCGAGAACGCCGAGATTGTTGCTGAGGCCCGGGTTTCCCGAGGACGCGATGGCGCTGATGAGCGCGATCGCCGACCCGTCGGTCGTCCGTAACCTGGCAACGGCGCCGTGGCCCTATTCGATCCGTGACGCGGAAGCCTATCTGGCTAAGCCTCGCGACCCGGTTCTGCCTTCTCTCCTGATTTTCGAGCGCGGCGACGGGGCGCCACAGCTAGTCGGCGCCTGTGGTCTCGGCCGGCGCCCCTCCGGGTCGGTGGAACTCGGCTATTGGATCGCCCGGCCGTTCTGGGGCCGGGGCTTGGCGACGGAGGCCTGCACGGCGCTTATCGACATAGCGCGCGCGCTGGGACTGCTGAGCCTTGAAGGGTCGTACTTCGTCGACAATCCGGCTTCGGGCCGCGTGCTCGAGAAGCTTGGCTTCGTGCCGCTGGGGATCGTGGCGCCGCGACTCAGCTGCGCGCGCGGCATTGAGGCGCCCGCGCGCCTGATGCGGCTGGAGTTGAACTCGACGGTCGTCGCGGAGGACGAGGACGAAGCCCTGGCGGCCTAAGCCGCGCGGCGGACCTTCTTGGCGGGCGCCGACTCATTCGCGGCGCTCGCCTCATAGGCGCGCAGGAGATGCCGATCGTCCTCGTTCCATGGATGGAATCCAGGCAGAAAAAACTTGAGCCAGGCTCCGGCGATCTTGCGGAACATGCCGGGGCGAATCCAGAGATACCACAGAAGCGTGCTCCAGGCGCGCACGCCGCTCACGCCGTCCTGGCGCATCAGATCGAGTGCACCCGCTGTCCGGTCCACGACGAAATTGCGCGTCACCAGCAGCATGACCTTGGCTTTCACCTTCCATCGCTTCCACCGCGGCCAGTCGCGGGTGGCATAAAGCCAAGTGTCGTAAGCGACGCCCTTATGCTCGATCTCCTCAACGGCATGCCACCGCCACAAGTCGGCCGTCGCTTGTTCACCTCCGGCAAGATGCCGCGGATTTGCGAGCAATTGGTGAGCCAGGATGGCGGTGAAATGCTCCAACGCCATGGTCGCGGCCAGGCTCACGATCGGTGGCCGCCCCTTGGTAATCGCCAGGCGCTTCAGGACCTGCGCTTCCAGCCGCGTCAGATCGTAGCCACTGTCCGTCGCGCGCTTATTGAACGCGTCATGTTCGCGGCTGTGGATCGCCTCCTGTGTCGTAAAGCCCTTGATCTCCTCGGCGAGCTTGGGCGGTGCATTGTGCCGAAAGGCCCGGACGCTTTCGACGAAAAAGGCTTCGCCATCGGGAAAGGTGGTGGACAGCGCATTGTAGATAGCGGTCGCTTCGACGCGGCCACCGTGCCACAAGCGCGGCGTCGCCGCCTCGCGGCCGAAGCGGCGGTCGCGTGGCGTGATGGTCAGGTCGGCCGGTGTCGGCAAAGTCGTTGCGGTCATGCTGGAAAGATAGATTAACTTACAACCGTGTCAATAAGACGTACCCGTCTCAGCCCGGAAGAAAGCCGTTCCGTCGCGCTTGCGGCGGCGCGCAAGCTGCTGCTCGACCAAGGTCCGCAGGCCGTCACGCTGAAGGCCGTCGCCGCCGAAATCGGACGAACACACGCCAACCTGCTGCACCACTTCGGCTCGGCGGCCGGCCTGCAGGGCGAACTCGCCAAGTCGATCGCCGACAACGTCAATGCCAGCATCGCCGTGGCCGTGGAGCGTGCGCGTGCCGGTGAGGCCGATGCGCGCGTCATCGTCGATCAGTGTTTCGACGCGTTCGGCAAGGAGGGAGCGGGCGCCCTCGCCGCCTGGATGATCCTGACCGGCAATCGCGACGCGCTAAACCCGATCCTCGATTCCATTCGCGGCCTCGTCGCGCAATTGTCCGCGGGTCACGATCCTCATCATGTCGGAGAAAGCACCTTGTCCCTGGTGCTCAACGCGCTTGGCGACTCGCTGCTCGGCCCACCCATCGCGGAGGCACTGAGTCTTCCGCGCGACGCTGCGCGGGACCTTGCCGCGCAGCGTTTGCGGCATCGCCTGGAGGTCGAGCATCAAGGCGGTTAGCCGACGTCCGCACGCGCGCGGCCTGATCGTACGGCACTAAGCCCATAGTTGGGCGTTTGGTCGCCGATAATGCGCAAGCTTTTTTCAAACATTGCCTCAAAGACAGCGGTGTGGATGGGTCAGCCCGGCGCGTTTGTCGGCGCTCTGGCGGCGTGCATTATCTGGGCCGTGTCGGGCCCGATTTTCAAATATTCGGATACCTGGCAGCTAGTGATCAACACCGCCACCACGGTGCTCACCTTCCTCGCCGTATTCCTTATCCAGAACAGTCAGAATCGCGATGGCGCCGCCATTCAGGCTAAGCTCGACGAACTCCTGCGCGCGATGGACCAAGCCCGCTCGCAGTTCATCGGTATCGAGCATCTCAGCGACAAGCAGATCGAATTGATCCGCGCTGCCCTTGAACGGCAGGCGAAGACCGAGAACGCGAAGCAGGGCACGGCCGATGACACGGTCGACCGTCTCCTCGACCGTTTCTAACAGTCGGCGAGCTAGCGGCGCCGTTCCTGCTGCAATCTGTTGTCCGCGTCGTCGATCGCACGCAGTAACTCATTAAACGACGGGACATTTTCCACTGGCCATACCCGGTTGAAAGTGGGCCCAAGCAATTCGAGATCGTGCCTGGTCAGCAGGCCGACGGCTACGATGCGCTCATTCATGCAGTGTTCCGTAACCTGTTCATGCCCAAGAACGCGGGGCAACGGCCTTAGTGCCTAAAGTTTCGCCGCAGTATCGGTGATTGGCCCTGAACTGGCGGCTCGACGCCGAATGTCCTACGCGCCGCCCAATGCATTTCCTCGACCAAGCCAAGATTTACGTTCGTTCGGGAGCCGGCGGTCCCGGCGCCGTCAGCTTCCGTCGCGAAAAATTTGTCGAGTTCGGCGGGCCGGACGGCGGTGATGGCGGCAAGGGCGGCGACATCGTCTTCGAAGCGGTGCCGGGCCTCAATACGCTGATCGATTTTCGTTACACCCAGCATTTCCGCGCGCCGCGCGGTAAAGGCGGCTCTGGTTCGAACCGCACCGGTGCGGGCGGTAATGATCTCATCGTCAAGGTGCCCGTGGGCACTCAGATCCTGGCCGACGACGATGAGCGCACCATGCTGATCGACTTGACCAGGGTCGGCCAACGCCAGGTCTTCCTCAAGGGCGGCATGGGTGGCCGCGGCAATGCCAGCTACAAGACGTCGACCAACCGCGCACCTCGCCAGCACCAGACCGGCGAGGACGGCGAGGAAATGTGGGTGTGGCTGAGGCTTAAGCTCCTCGCCGACGTCGGCCTCGTCGGCCTGCCCAACGCCGGCAAGTCGACGTTGCTGAACTCCGTGAGCAATGCTGCCGCCAAGGTGGGCGATTACCCATTCACGACCTTGCGCCCTCAATTGGGCGTCGTTCGCCACAAGGGCCGTGAATTCGTCGTCGCCGACATCCCCGGACTGATCGAAGGTGCCGCGGAAGGGGCCGGCATTGGCGACCGCTTCCTTGGCCATGTCGAGCGGACCCGGCTGCTGCTGCACCTGATCGACGGATCGAGCGCCGACCCCGTCGCGGACTGGCGCGTCGTCCGCGGCGAGATCGAGTCCTATGGCGAGGGGCTCGAAGACAAGGTCGAGGTCCTTGGATTGACCAAGTCCGATTTGCTGGACGAGCGGCGCCGTACCAAGGTGACTAGCGCGCTTGCCAAGGCCAGCAAGGCGCAAGTCTTTCCCATCTCCGCTCCGCTGGATGAGGGCCTGGAGCCGCTGCTCGACACCATCATCCAGCGGCTGAACGACCAGCCCGTGCCTGATGAGGCCGGAGTACCGGATGAAAGGTCCTGGTCGCCCCTATGAAGCTGGCGATCACCGGCGGCACGGGGTTCGTCGGGTCGCATGTGATCGACCTTGCGCTGGCGGCGGGACATGATGTGCGCGCCTTGACCCGCCGTGACCCGACGGAACGACCTTCAGTGACCTGGGTGAAGGGCGACCTCAGCAATCGCGATGCGTTGAGGGAGCTGGTTCACGGTGCGGACTCCGTCATCCATGTTGCGGGCACCATTAAGGCGACCAACGCTGCGGGGTTCGAGGAAGGCAACGTCACCGGCACGCTCGCGATGCTTGCCGCGGCGACCGCTGGCGGACTACATCGCTTCGTTCACGTTTCCTCCCTCGCCGCCCGCGAGCCAAAGCTGTCGCTGTACGGCGCTTCCAAGGCGCGCGCGGAGGATCTGGTCCGCAGTTCCGGACTCGATTGGTCGATCGTGCGGCCGCCCGCCGTTTATGGCCCGGGCGACAAGGAGACGCTCGAGCTGTTCCGCATGGCAAAGCTCGGCCTCATGCTCATGCCGCCGAAGGGCCGGCTCTCGTTAATCCATGTCGACGACCTCGCCCGCCTGCTGCTGGCGATGGCCGCGCCCCCTGCTCCCTCGCACACGCTGATCGAGCCCGACGACGGAAGGCCCGGCGGCTGGACCCACCGGGCGTTCGCGCAGACCCTGGCGCGTGCGGTTGGAACAAAGGCCGCGATCCTCTCATCGCCGAGTGTATTGCTGCGCCTCGCCGCGCGTGCGGACCAGTGGATTCGCGGCAGCAACGCCAAACTGACGGTGGATCGCGCGGCCTATTTCGCGCACCGCGACTGGGTGGTTCAGCCGCGGCACGCTGCTCCCCAGGCGCTTTGGCAGCCGCAGATCGCAACCGCCGAAGGACTGCAAGAAACCGCGGCCTGGTACCGCGCGCAAGGCTGGCTCTAAAGCGCCGTATTCGCGCCCCATTGCGTTGCTTAAGCAGCCCCGCAACATTAACGAGCAGCCATGTCCGACCGCAGCCAAACTCTCGCCAAAGTCCTTGAGGTGATCGAGCCCTTCAACAAGAAGGGCGTCGCCGTCACCGAGGCGACGCGTTTTGCGCAGGACCTCGAATGGGACAGCCTGACTGTCCTCGATTTCGTCGCCAACATCGAGGACGAGTTCGACGTCATCATCAGCATGAACATGCAGGCCGAGATCGAGACCGTCGGCCAGCTCGTCGACGCGCTGGAGAAGCTCCAGGCGTGAGCGACCTGTTCAGCAAGTTCGACGACGTCATCGCGCTTCGCGAGGGACTGCTTGCGGGTGGGAACACGGACCCTTTTGGACTCGTCATGGAACGCGTCGAAAGCCCCACCGTCGCGATCTGCAACGGCAAGCGGACAATCCTGCTCGGAACTTACAATTACATGGGGATGACGTTCGATCCGGACGTCATCGCCGCCGGCAAGCAGGCGCTCGAGGAATTCGGTTCCGGCACCACCGGCAGCCGCGTTCTCAACGGCACATACGTTGGCCACAAAGCCTGCGAGGACGCGCTGAAGGACTTCTACGCCATGGATCACGCCATGGTGTTCTCGACCGGATATCAGGCGAACCTCGGCATCATTTCGACGATCGCCGGCAAGCAAGATTACATCGTCCTCGACATCGACAGCCATGCGTCGATCTATGACGGCTGCGCGCTCGGGAACGCGCAGATCGTGCCGTTCCGTCACAACGACATCGACGCCCTCGAGAAGCGGCTCAAGCGCATCCCCGAGGGCGCCGGCAAGCTCGTCGTGCTGGAAGGCGTCTATTCGATGCTGGGCGACATTGCGCCGCTCAAGGACATGGTCGCCGTCGCGAAGGCCAATGGCGCCATGGTGCTGGTGGACGAGGCCCATTCGATGGGCTTCATCGGTGATCACGGCCGCGGCGTCGCGGAGGCGCAGGGAGTTATCGACGATGTGGATTTCATCGTCGGCACCTTCTCCAAGTCGGTCGGCACGGTCGGCGGCTTTTGCGTATCCAACCATCCGAAGTTCGAGATCCTGCGGCTGGTGTGCCGCCCCTATGTCTTCACCGCTTCGCTGCCGCCATCGGTCGTCGCCACCGCGGCGACCTCGATCCGCAAGCTGATGGCGAGCGCCGACAAGCGCGCTCATCTGTGGGAAAACAGCAAGCGACTGCATGCGGGCCTGCGCGCGCTGGGTTTCACGCTCGGAACCGACGAGCCGCAGTCCGCGATCATCGCGGTGATCATGCCCGATCTCGAAACCGGCGCCGCAATGTGGGAAGCGCTGCTCAACGAGGGACTTTACGTCAATCTGGCGCGCCCGCCCGCCACGCCCGCCGGCATGACCTTGCTGCGCTGCTCGCTTTGCGCGCTGCACAGCGAGGAGCAGGTTGGCGAGATTTTGGGCATGTTCGCTGCGGCGGGCCGTGCAACAGGCTGCATCAGCTGAGGATGTAGCCCGAAACCCGGGCTTATCCCGGCTTTCACCCAAAGGTTAACGAGGCTACATTGCCCGCATGGTGGGCGATGGGGAGGATGTCAGGTTCGACTGGCGCCGTGGCGGTGCTGCGGTCGCGGGCCTGGTTGCGGCCCTCGTTCTCGTGGCCATGGTGTTCCTCGTCAAGTTCGCCAATGACGCGCGCGAACGGGCGCTCGGGGCCGAACGCCAGGCAAACCAGGTCGCGCTGGTTGTCCGCAATGTCAGCGCCAATGTGGCCCGCGCCGAGGCCGCCTTGGCCCGGTTCGTTCTCGATGAAGAAGTGGATCCCAACGGCAATATCTACGCCAGCGCGTGGCGCGACGCGGGCTATCAAATCGAGCAGTTGAAGGCGCTCGAGAAAAACAATCCCGAACAACTTGCGAGAGCCGCCGCCGTCGAACATCTCTACGACAGGCGCGGAGAGCAATTGTCGCTCGCCGCCCGCGCCGCATTGGCCAAGCAAGGCGATGCCGGGATCAGCTATTTCTACGCCGCCGCGAAGGGCAAGAACAGCCTCGGGCGGCAGCTCGACAACGAGCTTGAGGAGATCATTCGCAACGAGCGCAACCAGCTGCGCGCGAGAATGGTGCAGAGCCAGCTTTTCGCCGCGCAGGCCGATCGTTTCACGGACTATCTCAGCTGGCTGGGAATATTGGTCGGCGTCCTCGCCATCTTCCTCGGCGTGTTCTCCTTCCAGGCGCTCCGGCAAAATGCTGTTGCGCGGAAGCAGGCGGAGACGGAATCGGAACGTGCCGCGGCGCTTGAGGGAGCTGTCCGCGAACGAACGCAGGAACTGTGGGATGCCAACCAGGCCCTGAAACAGGAAGCGGCCGAGCGGGAAGCCGCGGAGGCCCAGCTCCGTCAGGTCCAGAAGATGGAAGCGGTCGGACAGCTCACCGGCGGCATCGCGCACGATTTCAACAACATGCTGGCCGTCGTCGTTGGCGGCATCGATCTGGCGCTCCGCCGCCTCAACGGTCCGCGCCGGGAGGTGATGATGCACCTCAACAACGCGATGGAGGGCGCGACGAGAGCCGCCGCCCTGACCCGCCGGCTGCTCTCCTTCGCCCGGTCCGAGCCGCTGCTCCCCGAACGCGTGGAGCCCGCCGAGCTGCTGACCGGGATGTCTGACCTTCTCGACCGGACATTGGGCGAGCGGATCCGCATCGACGTTGATGCCAGGCCCGACGCGTGGCCCACGTATGTCGACCCCCATCAGCTCGAAAACGCGATCGTCAACCTCGCGGTCAACGCTCGAGACGCGATGGACGGCGAGGGGCAGATGCGGATCGCCGCGGAGAATGTCGCGGTCACGGCCAACCAGATCGGGGACATCCGCGCGGGCGAGTATGTCCGCATCAGCGTCGCCGACACCGGGTGCGGGATGCCCCCGCAGGTTCTTGAGCGGGCTTTCGAGCCGTTCTTCACGACCAAACCGGTTGGCAAGGGTACCGGCCTGGGCCTCAGCCAGATCTTCGGCTTCGCGCACGAATCGGGTGGCGAAGTCGGCATTGAAAGCATCGTCGGCAAAGGCACGACAGTGTCGATCTATTTGCCTCGCACCGAAGCAGCGGCCCCCGTGCGGCTGCACCCGGCCGCGCAGCGCACGGAGACGGCGGACCTCCATGTCGCTGGGGCGCGGATCTTGCTGGTTGAGGACGATCCCCGCGTCCGCACGGCGACCGTGGGCGCGCTCGAGGATCTGGATTACGAGCCCATCGCTTGCGGCAGCGGTGCGGAAGCCATCGGGATCTTTAACGCGCAGATGTTCGATTTGGTGATCACGGACGTGATCATGCCCGAAATGTCCGGGCCAGAACTAATCAAATATCTCAAGGAGACCAGCCCGCACGATTTCGCCGTGCTGTTCGTGACCGGCTACGTCGGCGAAGGCGAAACCGACGACCTGCGCGGCTATGAGCTCTTGAGAAAGCCTTTCACGGTAGGCGCGCTGGCGAGCGCGGTCGCTGCGGCATTAGCAAGGTCTAGCGGACCGCCCCGCTCTTCAGCAGCCGGGGTAGCAGGCTAAGCCCCGCCAGCAGCGGATGACGCCGCTGCCATGGCCGAAGCTGGATGTCGGTGCCGGCGTGACGGTTGATCTTCCACACGATATATTCCGCCCCGCCAGCGAAGGTGAGGCTTGCCTTGGCGAGGCGAACCACCGAGAGGGCCTTGCCCTCGACGCGGCGCCAGGCCCAGTTCGGGGAGGGTCGCATGGTCCGCGCAATCTCCAGCGCCGGCGCCGTGAACCGGCGATATCTCTCTGGCTCCAGATCGACGACCGAACTCGCGCGACCGGTCCGCTCCGCGCGAAGCTCGGCGGAATAGGTCAGGGCGAAGGCGCGGCGCCATAGCGCCAGATCATCCTCACACCCCTCGACGCCCGCGGCTGCGAGCAACGTCGGTCCGGCACGGCACACCGCGTCGATCGTTCGATCGCGCGCCTCATCGTTGGCGTACCACACCAGGCGCGATGGCTGGGCGAACCTCGCCCACACCGACACGCTGCTCGTTTCAGGGCCGCACAAGCGATGGAAATCGGCTTCACTAAGCACGGCGTATTTGGCGACCAGACCCTCATGCTCGAAATAGAACACGTTGGGCGGGATCAACCGATTGGCTGCCGCTAGCCATCGCTTCGCATAAGCCGCCCCGTAGTCCGAAACGATCAGGTAAAAATCGAGCATCAGCCCGTCGAGCTGTTGCTGCCGGAGACACGAGCCGTAGAACAGCACCGCCCGCGATGCTTCGCCGTGCTCTCTTGCGATTGCTCCGGCGATGGCGGTAACACGAGCGTCGACCGGCTGGCCGAGTTCCTCGGCGACTAGGGTCCGCAAGACTGGCACGCGAGGAGCTTAGGCTGCCAGCTTCACGAACGACAGCGGCTGCGCGGGTTTCAAATTGATTGGGAAGCCGCGTTCCGCGCGGAACATCTCGCCGTCGAGGATGACGTTGGAATTGTCGCCCTCGATAGTAATCTCGTCGGTTTCCTCGAAATGCACGCCGCGCACGTCATCGCGGCCCAGCCGTCCGAATACGCTTGCGAGAAGACCGCGCAGGATTGAGGATGGCCGTTCTTCGACGGCCAGCAACTTCAAAGCCCCGGCACGGCTGCTGACCAGATTGCTCGAGAGCAACAGCTTTTCGAGCGTGGTCACGGCCAGCAGCGAGAACTTGCCGTTGAGGCGATGCCCGTCCTCCCGAAGAAACACGCTGAGCGGCTTGGCATCGGGCGGAAGGAAACTGCCCTTCATCCGCAGCAAGAGCTTCATCATCAGTGCAAATGCGGTGATCACATGCGCCATGCCGTTGGGCAGGCCCAGCGGATAGATCTTGTCGCGGCAATAAATCATGGTGTCGGCGAGCCCCGCGCCACCGAGAAACATGCCGATGACCGGCCGGTCGTTTTCGCCGTGGCGGAGCGCGATCAGTTCACGCGGGACAGTATAGTCCTTCAGATTTTCTGTCCGCGCGAGCTGCAGCAAACGCTCCAGCGTTTCGACCGGATCGCCACGCGCGCCGAGATCGAGCGCAATCAGGTTGGTCTTTCCGCTGGGCAGGACGGCAACCGGCGGGACTTCGGTGCCGAAGTGACCGCCGTTGTACAACTCGGTCAGGGTAGCCTGAACGGTGCCATCACCGCCGTTGATCACCAGCACGCGCGGCCGCACCCGCGCGATCGACTTCATCGCTTCGCCAATCTGGCTCGCGTGCTCCACTTCATAGTGGAATAGGTCGGGATGGTCGGCGCAATATTCGCGGATGCGGGGAAGCTGGGCCAGATTGCCGGTCGATTTCGGATTGGACAGCAGCGCGATGCGCGGGCGCAGCTGCCGGCGCGGCTGCGAGCGCGTTTGCTCCGCCTCCCCGTCTTGAGCCGGCTGCTCCACTTTCGACATGTATCCGCGCACCATTTCGCTATAGGGACCGACGGAACGGTGACGCCCGGCAAGCCGGGGGTATCCGCCCAATGTGCAATATGGGCTGCCTTTGCGGCCAAATGATGGTGCGGGGACGACCGAATTTGCCGCAGATCGGCCTGATTGACCGCTACCTCGCACGATCGATCGCGGCGCCGTTGCTCGGCTCATTGATCCTGGCGGCGATGCTGCTCGTGCTCGACAAGATGCTGCGGCTTTTCCAATATGTCGTCGACGCGGGCGGTCCCGTCAGCGTGGTTTGGCGGATGCTTGCCAACCTGCTGCCCGAATATCTTTCGCTCGGGATCCCGATCGGCCTGATGCTCGGCATCTTGCTGGCATTCCGCAAGCTCGCGCTGTCTTCCGAACTCGACGCCTTGCGCGGAATCGGGATCGGCTATGGGCGGCTTCTGCGCGTGCCTTTCGCTTATGCAATCCCGCTCGCGCTGCTGAACCTGTTCATCGTCGGCTACCTCGAGCCATTCACGCACTACCGGTATGAGGGACTGCGCTTTGATCTCAAGTCGGGTGCGCTCGGCGCGGCGATCAAGGTCGGCGAGTTCAACCGGCTGGGCAAGCATCTGACGCTTCGCATCGACCGCAGCGAGAATAAGGGAACGCAGCTGCACGGCATTTTCGTGCAGAGCGAGGACGGCAAGGGAATGACGGTCGCGGCGACCGCCGAGCACGGCCGGTTCCTGTCAACCGACGATCCGGACAAGATCCTGTTCCGGCTGACCAAGGGCCGCCTCGTCCAGGATAGCCCCAAGTTCGCGACGCCCCGCACGCTGGCTTTCGACAGTTACGATCTGCCGGTCAGCCTGCCGGCAATCGATCAGTTCCGCTCCCGCGCTGCCGGCGAGACCGAGGAACTCTACCTGCATGAGCTTTGGCGTCTCGGCTATGGCGGTGGAGCGTCCACCCATGCGCAGCGCATGGCGGCCGAAGCGCATTTCAACTTCCGCATGGTCGAAGTGGTGATGATGCTGATGCTGCCGCTGCTGGCGATCGCGCTGGCCGTCCCGCCCAAGCGAAGCTCGTCCGGCCTTGGCATCTTCATCTCGATCCTGATCGTGGTCGCCTATCACAAGATCAACCAGTACGCCGAAGCCGCGGCGGCTGGCGGCCGGCTAGACCCCACTCTTGGATTATGGCTGCCGTTGGTCGTCCTCGCCGGGCTGATCTACTGGATGTACCACGTCCTCGCACACCGACCGGGCGGTCAGCCCATCGGCGCGCTCGAATGGTTCTTCGCCGGCCTGGCCAAGCGAGTTCGCAACCTATTGCCCAAATCACGCGAAGCGACGCCGGCCGGATGATCAATTTCAGCTTCTTTCCGTCCCGGCGCCTCGCCTTTTACATGGTGCGACTGTTCCTCACCCGCAGCCTTGCCGTGCTTCTTGCCCTCGTCCTGATCCTGATGACTCTCGACCTGCTTGGAGAGTCGGGGAAGATCCTGGCCGTCCAGAGCAATGGCGATGCCGACCTCTGGCGCTATGTCGCGTTGCGCGTCCCGATGCTGATCTCGCGCTTCCTGCCCTTTGCGGTGTTGCTCGGCACGCTGATCGCCTTTGTCGGCCTTAACCAGAACAGCGAGGTGGTGGCGATGAAGGCGGCAGGCCTGTCAGCTCACCAGATCCTGGCGCCACTGGTGGTCGCGAGCATCGGGATCGCGGGTCTCCTCTTCGCCTTTAACGAAGCGGTCGTCGTCAACTCGACCCGGACCGTGACCGCCTGGAGCGACAATGATTATCGGCCGATTCCGCCCGCCAGCGGGATCATGGGCAACGTCTGGGTGTTGAATGGGGACGACCTGATCCGCGCAGGAACGGTTGGCGGCAAACCATTTTCGGCCCAGCGCGTGATCATCTACGACCGCTCTGGCGGCGTTCTCCAACGGACCATCCAAGCCGCCAAGGCGGTTCCTCGGCCCGGTCAGAAGGACTGGGTGCTGCAGGATGTTCGGATCTACGACGCGACCATGAACGTCGAACGGACCCAGCCCTCCATGAATGCGATGGAAGGCATCACGCCGGAACAACTGACGCTCGCCAAGGTCGATCCGACCGAACTCGATTATTGGACACTAAAACGCCGGATCGGAGAGCTGGAAGCGGCGGCGCGGCCAGCCGAAGAAGCGCGCTCCGGCCTTGCCCACAAGATCGCGAGCCCGCTGTCGACGGTTCTCATGCCCTTGCTGGCGGCCGTTGCTGCATTCGGGCTTGCCCGGTCTGGTCAGGTGATGGTTCGAGCGGTGATCGGGATGGCGCTCGGCTTCGCCTATTTCGTCGTCGACAATTTCAGTCTCGCGATGGGCAATGCAGGCACCTACCCGCCGCTGGTGGCGGCGTGGGCGCCATTCGTCCTGTTCCTACTCATCGGCGAAACGGTGCTGATCCGGACCGAGGAATAGCCATGAACGACGACGCTGAAATCGGCGCGGCAATCGATGAGATGTACGCCATGATCTCGGGTCCGGCAGGGCCTCGCGACTGGTCGCGGCAGGCGAACTGCTTCATGCCCGAAGCAAGGCAGGTTCGGACCTGGGTCGACGAGAACGGGCGCGCCACGAAGAAGTCGATGAGCCTCGACGAATATTCCCGCGACACCGACGCCTTCTTCGCTGCCAATCCCTTTTACGAGGTCGAGACCGGGCGGCGCATCGACCGCTTCGGAAACATGGCCCACGTCTGGAGTCATTACGAAGCGCGCAGCCACCCCAACGACGCGACGCCCGAACGCCGTGGCGTCAACTCTATCCAACTGTTCAACGACCCGGACCGCGGCTGGCGGATCATCCACATGATCTGGGACAACGAACGCTAGGCGAGCATCCCCGCTCCGCACTGGCGATTGGCAGGCACCGCAATATCCATCTTTCTCGGCCGCGGCAGGTTGAGCTCGGCCATGATCGCGACGAATTCCTCGACAGTCTTCCTTCCACCCAAACGCGGGTTGCGCGCCTTTTCCTGGCCGATGCTGCTGACCCGGCGCTGCTGATAATCGTGGCCCGGATAGACCAGGGTCTCGTCAGGCAGGGTGAAAATCTTGTCGTGGACAGACCGATAAAGCGTCGCGGCATCGCCATTCTGGAAATCTGTCCGGCCGCAGCCGTCGATCATCAGCGCGTCACCGGTAAACACGCGTAGTCCGTCTGCCGTCCTCACGACATAAGCGTGATGGTCGTCGGTGTGGCCCGGCACGTGCAACGGCTCGAGCCTCAGCGTACCCGCGACAATCGGCTCCCCCTCGCGCACGGCGAGGTCGGCGCCGGCTGCGCCGCTCGCCTCGGGAAGCGCAACCTTCGCGCCCGTCTTCTCTCGCAGCCTCGAGGCTCCGGTGACGTGATCGGCGTGGAGGTGCGTCTCAACAGTGTACTTGAGGGTGAGTCCGAGCTCATCGAGCAAGGCGAGGTCACGATCGACCATCTCGGATACAGGGTCGATGAGCAGGGCCTCGCGCGTGTCCTCGCAGGCCAGCAGGTAAGTGTAGGCCGACGCCGTTGGCTCGAACAATTGACGGAAAATCATGATGCGACGACGCGCCCGATGCATTCTCCGAAGCCGATGCGGACGGCGCCTTCGCCTTCGCCTTCGCACCAGGCGCGAAGCGTGATCTCGTCCCCGTCCTCCAGGAATGTGCGCGTTTCGCCCGATGCGAGCTGGATCGGCTGCTTGCCGCCGCGGCTGATTTCGAGCAGCGAGCCCAGCCCGTCATCATCCTTCGTCGACAGCGTACCGGTCCCGATCAGGTCGCCCGGCTGCAGGTTGCACCCGTTGGCGCTGTGATGGGCAACGATCTGCGCCGCGCTCCAGTACATCGCGGCATCGGCCGCGCCACGCGACAGGACATGCGGCGCGACGCCTTGGGCGCGCATCCTTGCAGTCGTCAGCGTCACCTCGAGCTGTATGCCCAGGCTGCCCCTCGCCCGGTCCACGTCGTCGGCGAGGTAGGGAAGCGGGTCGGGATCGCCGGCCGGTCGAGCGGGCATCGGCTTGCGGAACGGCGCCAGCGCCTGCGGACTCACCACCCAGGCCGAAATACTGGTCAGGAAATTCTTCGCGAGAAACGGTCCGAGCGGCTGATATTCCCACGCCTGAAGGTCACGCGCCGACCAGTCGTTCAGCAGGCAGTAGCCGGCGATATGATCGGCGGCCTCGCCGATCGGGATCGGGCTGCCTAACTCATTGCCTTCGCCGATCCAGATGCCGAGTTCGAGCTCGTAATCCAGACGGCGGCTGGGACCATATTCCGGGATGTCGGCATCGGGCAGCTTGCGCTGTCCCGACGGGCGGATCACCGGCTCACCCGAAGCGCGGACCGAACTTGCCCGGCCGTGATAGCCGATCGGCACGTACTTATAGTTGGGCAGCAGCGGATTGTCGGGGCGGAACTGCTTACCGACGTTGGTCGCGTGGTGAATGCCGACGTAGAAGTCGGTGTAATCGCCGATCAGGCAAGGCACGTGCAATCGCACTTCGGTCTGTCCGATCAATTGCGGCTCAACGTCGTCGCGGTAGCGTTCGTCGGACAGAATCTCCTGAAGCCGTTCGCGCAACGCGGCCTGCGCCTCGGGACCTCGCGCGAGCCACGCATTGAGGACCGGTTGCGACAGGTCGCCGCGCCAATCTTCGTCCAGCAGATCGAGGATTTCGCGCAGATCCAGGACGAAGTCGCCGATCGCCACGCCGGCGCGGCGGCGTCGCGCGCCGACCGAAAAGATTCCGAGCGGCAGGTTCTGGATCGGGAATTCGCTGCCCTGCGCGCTTTCGCACCAGCTGGTCAGCGCGGGATCGTTGCTTGCGTCGGTCACGGCAGCTTTGCCTTGGGAAAGCCTGTCCACGCTTGGTCATAATCGTGTTGCGCGCGGTCCAGCGCAAATTGCGTCGGACGATAGGGCCAGCAAGTCTCGACCATGAACGCCATGGTGCCTTCGATCTTCACGGGCTTGAGTTCCCCCTCGCTGGCCTTTCGCCAGCTGTCGACGTCCGGTCCATGACCGCTCATGAGATTGTGCAGCGAAAGCCCGCCCGGCTGAAAGCCGTCGGCTTTCGCATCATAGGCGCCGTGGATCAGGCCCATGGCCTCGCTCATCACATTGCGGTGAAACCACGGTGGCCGGAAGGTGTCCTCGCCAACCATCCAGCGGGGCGGGAAGATCACGAAGTCGGCATTAGCGCGGCCGGGCACGTCGCTGGGGCTGGTGAGCACGGTGAAAATCGAGGGATCGGGATGGTCGAAGCTGATGCTCCCGATGACGTTGAAGCGTGACAGATCGTAGCGGTACGGAGCGTAATTGCCGTGCCAGGCGACGACGTCGAGCGGCGAGTGATCGAGGATCGTCGTCCACAGCGAACCGAGCGATTTCTGGATGACTTCCGTTTGTTCGTCCTTGTCTTCGAACCACGCCACCGGCGTCTCGAAATCGCGCGGGTTGGCAAGGCCATTGGACCCGATAGGACCGAGGTCGGGCAGCCGCAGCGGCAAGCCATGGTTCTCGGCGACATAGCCGCGACTGTCACCGTCGACGTCCACGCGAAATTTTACCCCGCGCGGAATGACGGCGACGGTCCCGGGTGCAACGTCGAGGCGACCCAATTCGGTCGCGATGTGGAGTGCGCCCGTTTGCGGGATGATCAGCATCTCGCCGTCGGCATCGACGAACACTCGACGGTCCATCGAGCGCGTCGCGCGATAGAGGTGCACCGCGACGCCCTCGAGATCGGCGGGATTGCGGTTGGCGAGCATAGTGACCAGCCCGTCGACGAAATCCTTGCCCTCGGGGAGGTCTGCGGGATCCCAGCGCAACCGGTTCGGCGCCAGCGGCTCCTCGACCGTGCCCGGCGCGAATAGCGGCGCTCCGGCGTAGGAAGAGAACGGCCGATGGTCCGCGGTCGGACGCATTCGGTACAACCACGAACGCAGGTTCTCGTGACGCCGCGAGGTAAAGCTGCTGCCGGACAGCTGCTCCGCATAGAGGCCGAACGGCGGCTTCTGCGGCGAATTGCGCCCTTTGGGAAGCGCTCCGGGAACGGCTTCGGTTTCGAAATGACTGCCGAAGCCGGTGAGATAGCCTGTCGTCATGCGCGCCGGTTAATGCGTCGGCCCCTCACAAGCAAACGGGCGCGATCCTCTAAAGAACCGCGCCCGCGCGGCAGGCAGGGACTCGCAACCCGCCCGCGCTGAAGCTGACCCTCTCCGATCAGCTATGGTTGACGTTGACGTCGATCTTGTCGGGAACGTTAACGTTGGTCGTCTTGCTGCCGAACCCGAGATTGTCCCGGAACACATAAAGCAGGACCAGGACGACGATGATCAGCAGGACGACGGCCAAAACACCGCCGCCTCCGCCGCCACCGGTTTCCACTACCGTGGTACGTTCGACTTCGTCACGATCATCGGCCATTTGAAACTCTCCCCGTTTTTAGCTGTTGTCGCGGCGTAACGAACGATCCGTGACGAACGCGGTTCCGAGCAAAGGACTCGATATGAAAACGAAGGTTGCGGCACTCTGTATTTTAGCTTTGGCAGCCTGCCATCAGCAAACCGCGGAAACAGGTAATGAGACGACCCAGGCGCCAATCCCTGGAGGAGAGACGGAAACACCCGCCAACGACGCGGCAATGGATAACGCACCGAACACCAGCGGGGTGACCGCCACTGCGAAACCGGCCGACCGCAAGACACTGGAAGAGCCCAAGGGCCCCATCGATCCCAAAAGCACCGAAGCGGCGGGGCAGGTCGTCCAGCATTACGGTGCTCTCATCGAACAGGGGCGTTTCGCCGAGGCGGCGAAAGCATGGGGCAACGCGGACGCCGCGTCGACCTTCGCGCGCCAGCTACAGGCGCGTGGGCTCAAGCACCTGGAAATCGGCGACCTTGGCGAACCCGAAGGCGCGGCGGGATCGATCTATGTGACGATGCCGGTGGTCTTCTATCAGGACGCGAAGCGCAGCTCGGCGACGGTGACGCTGCGCCGGGTGAACGATGTCGATGGATCGACTGAAACGCAGCGGCGCTGGCACATCGAGCGGATCGAGTGGGGCAAAGCCTAGAAGGCGTTGAGCGCCTGCTCGACCTGTTCATTGTTCGCGGCCGAATTGTCGTCGTCCGCGGGCTGGGATTCGGCGAAATCATAGGCGAACCAGATGATTCCGGCCGCCCACAGCAAGGCGACCCAGCGGCTGCGGAAAACATGCTTGGTCTGGATCGGCAGCATTCCACGATCATCGCGTCCGCAAATTAAGATTGCGTTGCTTCCCCTTCGGGAAGGACTTCGCGAAACGGGAATCGGTCGCGGATGCGGGTGTTGAAATAAACGCCCTTGGAGAAGGCGCCGCGAAACGTCTCCGCGACATCGTGCGGCACCCCCAGATAGACGTAGCGGCGGCCGGACACGAACTCGACCCACAAATTGCATTCGGTTTCGTCGTACACAAAGCGCCGGATGACGGTCGAAGGCATGGCTCCGTAACGCTCTAGGCGGCATCCGGAGCCGGAATTCGTGAGCGATTGCGCCCAAGCGCGGCGACCATGCCGCCAAGTGCCAGCACGGCGCCGGCGATCGTCAGCCCCGTCCAGCGATAATCTTCGAAGGCGGTCGAGAAGCCCATGGCGATGATCGGCACCAGCACGCTGGAATAGGCCGCCTTGCCCGGGCCGATCCGGCGAACCACCGGATAATAGAGACTGAAGGTCAATACCGAAGCCAGTAGCGCCAGATAAAGAACACCAAGCCAGTAACCGGGCCGGGGATCGAAGACGGGAGGGCCGGTCATCGCGAATGCGATCGAGCCGTCGATCAGCGCGCCCGACGCCATCGACCAGGTGAGCAGCGCGTAAAACGGAAAGCGCCGCACTTCGGGCCGCGCCTGGACGACATTGGCGACCGATGCGCCCACCATCCCGATCAGGGTCAATCCGATTCCGGCGAGAATCTGGCTTCGGTCCGCGGGATGCTCCCGAAGCTCGTGGAGGAACAGCAAACCGATGCCGGCGACG
>Ga0207657_10002035_pt1 | contig 21867 bp, 20 predicted proteins | sample KBSC33metaG_FD_184316 | JGI IMG/M metagenome (GOLD analysis project Ga0207657, IMG submission 184316) | Corn rhizosphere microbial communities from Kellogg Biological Station, Michigan, USA - KBS C3-3 metaG (SPAdes) (version 2) | ecosystem: Host-associated > Plants > Roots > Rhizosphere > Soil ... | reverse complement strand
TCTTGTGCGCCAGATAGTCGAGCGCATCGGCGACGAAGTCGACGGGGACGATGTTGATGCGTCCGCCCTCGATGCCTATCGTCGGCATCCACGGCGGCAGCATGTTGCGCATTTTCTGGATCAGCTTGAAGAAGTAGTACGGGCCGTCGATCTTGTCGATGTAACCGGTCTTCGAGTGACCGACGACGAAGCCGGGGCGGTAGATGCGCCACGGCCGCTTGCATTCGCTGCGCACGATGCCCTCGGCCAGGTGCTTGGTGCGGAAATACGGATGATCCAGGTCCTCCGCTTCCTCGAACATGTCTTCGCGGAACACGCCGTCGTAGAGCCCGGCGGCGGCGATCGAGCTCGCGTGATGGAAGCAACCGGCCTCAACCGCATGCGCGAATTCGACCGCATGACGCGTGCCGTCGATGTTCGCCCGCTGCTGATCCTCCGCGCTGGCGGCCAGATCGTAGATCGCCGCCAGATGGAACAGGTGGTCGATCTTGCCCTTCAGGCGCTTTAAGTCTTCGGCCGCGACACCCAGGCCGGGCTTGGCCAGGTCGCCGGTGATCGCGATCACCCGCTTGTCGTCGACGCCCCAGGTCTTACGCAGCGCCGGAAGCTTCTTCAGTCCGCTCTTGCGCACCAGAAGATAGACCGGCTCGCCGTGCTCGAGCAGGTTATGGACGAGAAAACGGCCGATGAATCCTGTTCCGCCGGTAACGAAATACGCCATCGCGTCCTCCCATGGGCACTGATGCGCGGCGTGGGGCCGCCGGCCTGGTCCGGATCCGCCTGCTCCGGCGACGCGCGCTACCGCCGGGGCTGCGCATGTCGCGTGCATTATACGGCGACAGTATTTGGCCCCGGCGCGGCGCCTGCATTAGTGTGATTTCTCTAAGTCGGTCGAATACAATGACCGACCGACCAGCATTCCCGAGGAGACCGACGATGTTGAAAAAAGCCAAGGCCGCAATGGGAGCGAAAACTGCGGGGCAGGCGCAAGGTCTTTCGAAGTCCGTGCTCGCCTCGTCGCACCAGATCTGGCTTGCCGGTCTGGGTGCCTTTTCGAAGGCGCAGGAAGGCGGCGCCAAGGTGTTCGACACGCTGGTGAAGCAGGGCGAAGTGCTCGAGGCCAGAACGCGCAAGGCGGCAGCGGAAACGGCCGATGCCGCACGCGGGGCTGCGATGTCCAAGGCCAAGGAGATGCAGGCGATGGCCGGCGGGACCTGGGACAAGCTCGAACAGGTGTTCGAGGATCGGGTATCGCGGGCGCTGGGCAAGCTGGGCGTCCACACGTCGGCCGACGTCGAACGTCTGAGCGAGCGCGTCGATGAATTGTCCGAAGCGGTGAACGCGCTGCTCAAGGCGCAGGGCGTGCAGCGGAAGACGCCGGTATCACCCGCCCGCGGGGCGAAGACGGCGGGCAAAGGCGGGCGTGCGCCCGCGAAGGCCGCGTCGGACATGCCGGGTGCCGCGGCCCGGGCCGCTCCCGCGGCGGCGGGCGCGGTAAAAAGGACGACCAAGTCCGCGGCGAAGCATAAAGGCGAAGCGAAGTAGGCCCGGCCTGCTGTCACCCACAACAGCGGCGGCGCGGCGAAAATGCCGAATATTCGCTGTGGATTTCCGCGCACCGTTGCGCTAACCTTCGGCGTTCTCGTCGCCGATCGTCCGCGCGCCGTTTCCGTTGCGCATTTCTTGCGAGTCCTGATGCGATTGAAGCCCGCCTTTGCGATCTTGCTCACCCTTGCCGCGCTGGCCGCGGGCTCGGCCGCCGCCGAGGGCTTCAAGTTTTCGGAGCAGGACGACGCCGACCGCGCCGAAAGCGAAGCGAGGCAGAGCCGCATCGCCGAGCAGCTGTCGACACCGTGTCGAGCCGATCTCAAAGGCAAGAAGATCATGGTGATCATCGGCGAGATGCGATCCAACGGCGTGATCTACGCGCAGCAGCAGAATTACGGCCCGCATTTCCAGGCGATCAATACGAGATTGCGCGGACTCGGGCTTCGCAGCTACACCCCTGAGGAGATTCGCCGGCAGATCGCGCAGGCCGAGATCGATGCGTATTTTCGCAACGATCCGGACGCGGCGCTGGCGGCGTCGAAAAGGCTGGGCGCCAGCTTCGTTCTGCGCGGACTCATCTCGTCGCAAGCGCAGAAGAACCCGATGATGAACGTCAACCAGGTTTCGGTGAACATGGATTTCAATCTTGCCGGCAGCGACGGCAGGCAGATTTCCACCGCGCAGGCGCATTCGAGCTCGTACGCGGGCGCCGACGTCGGCCGCATGGCGCTGACGCTGGTCAGCGAAAATGCCGACGAGGTAGTGGCCAAGCTGTACGCGGATTACTGCACCAGGGCCGGACTCGCCGGCAGGAAGCCCGCGTCGAAATAAGGCGCTTCAAAGGTATCGACAGGAATTTGACAGGAGCAATCGCCATGAGCCATCGCAAGTCCGTCCGTTGTTCCGCCGTCGTGCTCGGTGCGACGCTGCTCACTCTCGCGTCGCTGGGTTTCGGCCAGCCCAGATTCGGCAATCCTTCGCCGACCGCGGGGAGCGATACCTCGCAGCGAGCCAATGCCTCGGCGGACCAGGCGATGTATGCGCCGGTCGAATACACGAACGCGAAAAAGAGAGGCCCGGCGGTGATCGTCATCCCCGGCGAAATCAAGAGCAACAACGCGACCTTTCTGCAGAAGTTCACGGCGAACAACATCGCCGACTTCGGCGAGGTCGAGCTCGCGTCGGCCAACTTCCCGGTGCTCGAGCGCTCCAACCTCGGTCCGATCCAGCGCGAGTTCGAGCTCGCCTACAACCTGGGTGATCCCGACGCGGCGCGCAAGTTCCTGCGCATGGGCAAGCTCAAGAGCACCAAGTACATCGTCAAGTTCGACATCCTGAAGACCGAGCAGGTCGCCGCGGCCCAGCAGGGCTTCGACGGCCGTGCGATCGGCCAGATGGCGGGGATTCTCGGCGGGTTCGGGCGCGGCGCTTCGGCCGCCAGCGTCGGCGTCGGCTCGGTGCAGACCAGCGAGTCGAGCGGCGTGTGGATCATCGGCATGCGCTACAAGATCATCAACGCGGAAACGACCGAGCAGGTGGCGACCGGATATACCGAGGAGAAAATGGAAGTGGGCGCGAAGTCGACCTCGGTCATGGGCGTCTCCAATTCCCAGCAGGGCGGCGTCTCGCTGGACACGATGGTGCAGCGGCTGGTGCAGAAGTCGGTCTGGGACATCGACGCCAAGTACAAGTAGAAGGACGGCGCTAAGACGGCAAGCGACGCCGGCGCTGCCGGCGTCGCCGTTTTCGGGCAACGGGGAGCCAGGCATGGCGGACATCAGCACGCTGGGCAAGTACGAGATCCGGCACGAGATCGGCCGCGGCGCGATGGGCGTCGTCTACGAAGGCTACGACCCGATGATCAAGCGCATCGTCGCGCTCAAGACGATACGCGCCGACCAGCTCGCCGGCGCGGACGGTCCCAACGTCATCGCGCGCTTCCGCCGCGAGGCGCAGGCCGCGGGCAGGCTCAATCATCCGAACATCGTGTCGATCTATGAATTCGGGGAAGACGCCGGCACGTGGTTCATCGCGATGGAAAAGATCGACGGCCGCGAGCTCAAGCAATGCTTCGAGACCAACGAGCGTTTCACGACGGTCGACATCGTGCGCATCATGTCGCAGGTGCTCGATGCCCTCGACTACTCGCACCGGCAAGGCGTCATTCATCGCGACATCAAGCCGGCGAACATTTTCCTGCTGCCCGGCGGTGTGGTGAAGGTGGGCGATTTCGGCATCGCCCACATCGAGACGTCCAACCTGACGCAGGTCGGCGCGGTGATGGGCACGCCCAGCTACATGTCGCCCGAGCAGATCATGGGGCTGCCGGTCGACGGGCGTTCGGATCTGTTTTCCGCCGGCGTCATCCTCTACCAGTTCCTGACCGGCGAGCGGCCGTTTGCGGGGTCCGCGACGACGACGATGCAAAAGGTGCTGAAGGAAGATCCGCTGCCGCCGTCCAGCCTCAACGTGCAGGCGCCTGCCGGCATGGACGCCGTCGTACGCAAGGCGCTGGCCAAACGGCCGGAGGATCGCTTTCAGACCGCGCGCGAGTTTGCCGACGCGTTGCGCGCGGCCGCACCGGGCGCGTCCGGCGCTGCAACCGATCCGACGCTGGTCGGCGCGGCCGACGCAACGGTGCTGGCCGCGCCGGCCGTAGCACCGGCGCTTGCATCCGCTTCACCGTCCAGATCGGCCCAGGCTGCGCCGGCCGCGGCCGCAGTCGTCGCCGCGCCTGAACGGAAATCGCAGACGGCGGCCGTCGCACTCGCGATCGGCGTCGCCGTCGTGGCGATCGGCGCCGTCGCGTGGTACCTCGTGCAGCGTCCGTCGGCCGCGCCGGCGGCGACGACCCAGGCGCGCTCGGCCCCGGCGGCCGTCCAAGCAGCGCCGGCCGCCTCCGCGCCCGCGGCGCCGGCAACCATCGCTGCGGCCGCGCCGGGGACGATGCTCATTTCCGCCGTCGGGTTGATCGATCCCAGCGACCCGCGCTATCGCGCCGACAAGGCACTGCTGCAAAGCGATTTGCGCGCCGACTCGAAAAGCCAGCTGGTGGAAAAGGCGCTGGGTCTTTTGCTCGACTCGAGCTCGCTCGCGCGGAACTACGACGTGCTGAAGGCGAGGCTCCTGTCGCAAAGTGCGAGCTTCGTGCCCGCGGTCGTCAAGGAGGGCGAGCCGCAGCTCGGCAAGGATGGCTTGATGTCGATCACGATGCAAGGCGTGGTCAACGTCAAGGCCGTCCAGAAGTCGCTCAACCAGATGTCGCGCGACGAGCGCATCGACCTCATCCGGGCCAGCGGCAACCCGAAAGTGGCGGTCCAGGTGGCCGTGCGCGATGCGGATGCTCCGGACGCCGCGCCGCAGCCGTCGCCGGTGGCGGAGAACATGCTGAAGGAGCGAATCAAATCGTTCGGCTTTCGCACCTGGTCGGAAGGCGGTGCCGCCGAACCAGCGGCGAAAAACGCCGACTTCCTCGTGCAAGGCGAGGCTCGGGTAAAGAAGCTCTCGATGCGCCTGCCGGCGTCCGGCCTGACGGTGAGCAAATACGCGCTGACGTCCTGGACGGTGAAATGCATCGATCGCGAAACCGGCGAGGAGATCTACTACAACACGGCGCTGCCCAAAGGCATCGGCAGCTGGGCAAGCGAGGAAGAAGCCTTGCAGGCGATCGGCACCAGGATCGCCGACGAATTCTCGCGCGATTTTTTCCTGCAGCATGTCAGCCTGACCGGACAGAAAGTCACGCTCAACGTGGACGGCATGCCCAGCCCCGCGGCGGAGGAACTGCTGGCACGGGAGCTGATCGGCTTGCCCGGGGTGATCGCGGCCGCGCCGCGCCCGCCGGCGAGCCCGCGCGGCTACGATGTGCAGCTCGCCGGCGAGGGTCCGATCGGTGACCTGATCGCCGCCGCCGTGTTGAAGCCGCTCAACGCCAAGCTCGGTGAGGCGTGCTTCAGCGTGCGGGGCATCGCCGGCGATCAGGTCTCGATCGCGTTCGACCGGCGGTGTGCCGATGCCGGCGTATTGTCCCGCCTGGAGACCAATCCTCCCGCCGGGTTGTACGGCGCGCCGCCCGGCAGACAACGCACGGTGGTCAAAGATCCGGAGCTGTTGCGCAAGCTGACGATCTAGTGTCCCCTTCCGCGTGTGCACGGATTTTGGCGACACTTATCCTGGTGTGCCCGCGCTGTTGCGCCAGCGCAAGCGCAAAAAAACGGCCGCGACTGCGGCCGTTTAACAAATGAATCGTCGAAGCTCAGTAGCGATTGCTAAAGCGGTAATCCATGCCATCCGGGCCCAGATAGCCGCGATAGTGATAGCCGGGAGCGTCGACCGTCGTCGTCGTCGCGCAGCCCGCCAATACACCGAGCGCCAGCGAGACGATCAGAGATTTGATCAACATCTTCATAAGCGGCCTCCATCGTGACTCCCAATCTTGAGGCCGCTGCTCGCGCCAGAGGTTCCCGCAACATCGGTCGGACGGATGCCTACGCCGCGGGCGGACGCAAGCTGACGAACCCGGGCCCGCCGGGAGCGGCGCTTTGAGTCGCGCTACTCGCGGTTGAGCTTTTCGACCTGCTTGATGTAGTTCTGCATCGCGTCGTCCTTGCTCATGCCTTTGAGCTTGCTCCACGCGTCGTATTTCGCGCCGCCGACGAAGTCGAAGCCGCCCGGACGATCGCCGCTGACGTCGCCCTCGCTCGCCTGCTTGTAGTACGAATAGAGCTTGAGCAGGGTCGCGTTGTCCGGTTTTTTCTTCGTCTGCTTGGCGGCGACGGTGGCGGCCGCAAACGCGGCCTTGAGATCTTTGGGTGCGGCCATGCTTCCTCCTCACGCATGCGATGGCATCGCCGGAAAGCGGCCGGCGATTGTGCTACTTTAGCGCGACTTGGGCGATGTAGGGCAAAAAGCCGCCGCGATGAGCAACGAGCGCGAACGCATGTCCAGTGTCGATACCGCGTGGCTGCGGATGGATCGGCCGAGCAATCTGATGATGATCTGCGGCGTGCTGATTTTTCGCGAGCGCGTCGCATTCGCGCGCTTGAAAAAGACGCTGGCCGACCGCTTCCTGCGCTTCGGCCGTTTTCGTCAGCGCCCGCTGCAGACCCCGACCGGCAGTTACTGGCAAACCGACGCGCAATTCGATTTCGCCAATCATCTCGAGCGGGTCGCGCTGCCGGGCCGCGCCGGAAAGGCGGAGCTCCAGAACTTCGTCAGCGCGCTGGCGGGCACGCCGCTCGATCCCGGCCGTCCTTTGTGGCAATTTCACCTGATCGAGCGCTTCGACGGCGGTAGCGCCCTGGTCGTGCGCATCCACCATTGCTACGCCGACGGGATCGCGCTGATCCAGGTGATGCTGTCGCTCACCGACGCCGATCGCGCCGGCAACGCCGCGGGCCCCGTACCGCCGCCGCCGAGCGACAGCGCCGCCGACGGTCCGGTCTCCGAAACGGACGGGCCGCTCGCCGGTGCTCTGCAATTCGCGCGGCAGGCGGGGGCGACGCTGATCGAAAAAGGCGCCGCCATCTGGCACGAGCCGGCGCGCGCGGTCGCGCTTGCCGATCAGGGCGCGGCATTGTCGGCGGAGATCGTCAGGCTGGCGACGATGGGCGAGGATTCGGCGACGCGGTTCAAAGGCAAACCGGGCATCGCCAAGCGCGTTGCCTGGGCCGATCCGGTGTCGCTTGCCGAGGTCAAGGCTCTGGGCCGCGCCTACGACTGCTCGGTGAACGACGTCCTGCTGTCTTCGGTCGCCGGCGCGCTGCGCTCGTATCTGCAGCGGCAAGGCGACGTCGTCGATGGCGTCACCTTGCGCGCGCTGGTGCCCGTCAACCTGCGCCCGCCGGAGAAGGCGTACAAGCTCGGCAACCGCTTCGGCCTGGTGTTTCTCGATCTGCCGCTGGGCATCGCCAATCCGGTCGAGCGCTTGTATGCGGTCCGGGCCAACATGCAGGCGCTCAAAGGATCGTATCAACCCGTGCTCTCGCTCGGCATACTCGCGGCGATGGGAGCCGGACCGAAGGTGCTGCAGGAACAGCTGCTGGCGCTGCTCGCACGCAACGCGACCGCGGTGATGACCAACGTTCCGGGCCCGCAACAGCCGCTGTTTCTCGCCGGCGCAAGCATCGCCAGCATGATGTTCTGGGTGCCGCAGTCGGGCGACCTCGGCATCGGCGTGTCGATCCTCTCGTACGACGGCGCCGTGCAGTTCGGCGTCATCGGCGATCGGAATCTGTGTCCGGATCCCGATCTGCTGATCGAGCGTTTCGCCCCCGAGCTCGAGCAGCTCGTCATGGCGACCTTGCTCGCGCCGTGGCCGTGGGCCGCGCCGCCGGATGCGCGAGCGATCGAGAGCGCGCTGTTTGCTGCGCGGTAGGCGCGGCCAATGGCCTCGGCCGGCGCGCCGGCTTCCCCTGCGCTACGGCCACGCCGGATATTTAGTAGGCACCGCGAAGGCTTCCTTGAGCAGCGTAGGCAACGGCACCGTCAACTCCCGGGTGGCAAACCACTTGTCGTAGAGACGCCGGATCTCGCCGCTGGCAAAAATCTCCGACAAAGTCCTGTCGACGATCGCTTCGAGCCTGGTCTCCCCCTTGCGCATCATGATCGCGTAGGGCTCGACCGAGAGATATTTGCCGACGACGGCAAAATCGTCCGGCTGGCTCGCCTTCGCGATCAATCCGTACAGCAGCACATCGTCCAGCGGGAAGGCGACCGCGCTGCCTTGATCGACCGCCTTGAACGCCGCGTCGTGATCGGCTGCGACGACGATGTTCATCTTCAGCAGCCGCTCGGCGTTGATGTCTCTGATCAGCTTTTCGCTGGCCGTGCCCCGCGATACGACCACCGTCTTGCCGCGCAGGTCGTCGATTCCTGAAATCTGCGAGGACTTCTTCGCCAGCAGCTTGGTTCCGGCGACGAAGGTCGTATAAGCGAAGGCGACTTCTTTCTGCCGCTCCCGCGTGTTGCTGGTCGAGCCGCATTCGAGATCGATCTTGCCGTCCTGCAACGCCCGGATGCTGTTGGCGGGCGAGACCGGGATGTACCTGACCTCGAGACGAGGCAGTCCCAGCTCGCTCTTGATCGCGTCGGCGATCTCGAGGCAGAGGTCGACCGAATAGCCCTGCGGGCGCTTGCCGGGATCGACAAACGAGAACGGGAACGAAGCGTCGCGAACGCCGATCGGCATCGCGCCGGTGTCGCGAATACGCTGCAGGGTGTCGATGGCGCGCGGCGGAATCGGTTCGACCGCAGGCACCGCTGCCGGCGCGGCGCTCTGGGCAGCGGCGCCGACCACGTACCCGGCGACCACCAGAGACCATAGCCGGCCGATGCGCCGGCCGGTCATCGGATTGCGGTCATTCCAGCTCGGAGCGCGCGAGCTCGACGTCCAGACGCTCCATCGCATCGGCGGGCTTGCACGCCGCCGCCTGTTCGTACAGCCTGGTCGCATCGGCGATGCGCTCGTCGCCGAAAAGCAGCAGCAGTCCGTTGGCGTGCTCGATCCGCGCGATCGCCGAATCCGGGTTGAGCTTCAGCGCCTTTTGGAAATGCTCGAGCGCCGAGTCTTTTTTTGCGCCGTAAGTCATGCCGGCCACCAGCGCTCCGACCTTGGCGATGACTTCGGCCTGATAGGCACCGAACGCGGTATGCGCGTCGGCGTGGTGAGGCGCGAGCTTCAGCGCCTTGCCGAGCGCATCCTTGATCTTGCCGCCCATGCCCTGAGCCAGCGCCTTCGCGACCGAGATGCCCTGGCCGTAGCGACCCAGGGCGTAGGCGTACAGGTAGTGGGCGTTGGCGTCTTTCGGCGCCTCGGCGCGGCGGGTGTCGGCCCACGCGGCCGCTTCTTCGAACAATGCCAGCCGCGACTTCTCGGGTTCAAGGTAGTTGGCGTATATCGCCTGCGCCTTGATCGCCGCATTGATTCCCGCGCCGCCGCCCGCCCGCCCCGTTTCGACCGCCTGTTGGAATTCGCCGGCGTGGTAATGCCGCCACGCCTGCTGCGCCGCTTCCGCCTGCGGATACGTCTCGGCATCGCCGCGGTGCAGTCGATCCCAGTTTTTCTTCAGGGCGGCGCCGTCGTACGCGAAAGCCTTGTCGGGGTGCGGAAAGCGCGTCCATTTTTTTGCCATTCGACCTCCTGCTGCCGCTTCAGCGCAACGACCGTGCTCGACGGCAGGTCGCGTATCCGCAACCTCGCGCCTTGTTGTTTACGATCGGTCCGATCACAAGTACCCCTGGCTCAGCCGCGCCAGCAGCGTGCGCGACGGGCCGCGCAGGAACGGCGCGATCAGCGACAGCACCTGATACGCGGCGCGATCGAGGCTGGGCGACTGCCCACGCTGGTCCGCCGACGCGATCTTCTGATACGACATCCAGTAGGTCGCGACCAGCGCCGCATTGTCGGCAAGCGCCGCGATTTCCGGCTCGGTCGCTTCCATCGCACCCGCCGCAACCATGTCGGCGCACAATTTCTGCGTCGTTCGCCTGCCCCGCGCGACGAGGCGCGAGAAGCGCGACTCCAGCCTAGCATCGCGCGACAACATTTCGTCCAGGTCTCGATACACGAACCGGTAATCCCACATCGCCTCGAACAGCAAATGCAGTACCAGCCACAGATCCTCGACATCGGCCAGCCGTCCGGCAGGCGCCGCGAACAAGCCGTCCAGCCGCCGCTCGAACGCGGCAAAGAGCTCGGCGACGATCTGATCCTTGTTGCGGAAGTGATAGTACAGGTTGCCCGGACTGATGCCCATCTCGTCGGCGATGTCCGCCGTCGTGACGTTCGGCGCGCCGTCGCGATTGAACAGCTGCAGGCTGGTCTCGACGATGCGCTCGCGCGTTCGGCGCGGACGTTTGCGTTCGGCCATCGCGTTCGATCCGGTCCCCGGCGTCAGGTCGCGGAGGCCGGGGCGAGCCAGGCGCCGCCGATCGAACGTCGCGTATCGCTGAGGCGATCGTCGATCTCCAGGCCGTCGAGCGATTCGGACAGCGCGAGCAGCGCGCCGATTTCGTAGATGCCGCCGAGCGGGCCACCGCCGGCCAACGCGAGGCCGATGCGCGGGAGTCGAGCCTTAACTTCTCCGCCGCGGCGCCGCCGCGGCGGCGCCGCCGCTCCCGACATCGATCATTCTCCGTTGGGCTTTTGTCGCGCCAACCGTCACGCGGTCCCGCCGGATTCTACTACGCTACTTCGACTTTCTGCCGGCGCGCTTGACGCTGCGGAGGGTCCGGGGCGCGCGCGCTTTGGCCGCGCGATGCTTCGCGGGCTTGCGGATCTTCGGCGCCGGGGCCATGACGGCGAACGCCGGAATCCTGATGCTGGGCAGGGCCGAGGAAGCGGTTTCGGCAAGCCGGTTGGCGGTGGCGAGTGCGGTTGCGCGCGCGACACGCCAAAGCGAAGTCGCGGTCGCAACCGACGATTCGACGCGGCCGCCGATCACCTCAATAGCGTTCTTCTCGACTGCCGAGCCCTTGCGGACCAGCGCGCGGAATGTGTTGCCTGCTTCGTGACGCGCCCATTCGCGCGAGATCGATACCGCACCGAGGCCGGCCAGCCAGGCCTGGCGTGATGCGAACAGGGCCGATTCGGCCAGCGCGTTGGCGCCGGCCATGTTGCGATTGAACGAGGCTTGCTTGGACATCGTATGCTCCTTGGTGTCGGGTTGAATGCTCGAACGGTGGTGTCGAACAACCACGACTTTAGCCTTTGGCGTTAGAGCAATCACCCTAATCGTTTAAGTGCCGTCCGGGTCGGCGCGAGGCGCGAGACCAGCGCCGACGCGAGCCTCGCCACGATCCCGTAGATCGACAGCTGCGGATTGGCGCCGATGCTGGTCGGGAACAGCGAGCCGTCGAATACGTAGAGGTTGTCCAGATAATGATGGCGACCATCGAGGTCCACCACGGAGCGCATGCGATCGGACCCGAGCGGGCAGCCACCCATGACGTGCGCGCTGACGACCGGCGTGACCAGCGGCTTGAGCGACAAGGCCGCGATAGCCGATCGCGCCTGGGTCCAGGTCGCGTAGCTCTCGCCCGAGGCGTGGACCGGCATGACCGCCGTCGCGCCCGCGGCAAACTGGATTTCCGCCATCGTCGCGAGCGCACGCCGGGCGCCATCCCAGAAATAATCGTTCAGCGGATAGTCGAGCGATGGCGTTCCGTCGTCTTGCAGTGAGACCGTGCCGCCTTCGCTTTTCGGATGAAACCCGTCGCGCATCAGTGCGATCAGGACCTGCATTCGCGGCAGCTCGCGCATCCAGCGCGCATGCGCGGCGCCGTCCCCGCACAGCGTGGTCGCGACCAGCACCGGGTGCAGCGGCGGCGCTTCGAGCTTGTAGCCGATCGGGCCGTCGACGGGCAGCGAGTCGAGAAAATGGTCCGAGTAGACGGTCTGCGGTGCGCCGGCGTAGCCGTCGACGCTGTGCGGCATCAGCGCCGCGGACACGACGGTCGGATGCAGGAACGTGCGCTTGCCGACGACGGCCGCGGGGTCCGGCGCGTCACTGCGCAGCAGCAGCGCCGGCGTGCCGATGGCGCCTCCGGCGGCGATGAAGGTCTTGGCGCGCACCACAATGCGGCGAGGGCCCGGATCGGTTCCGCCCGCGTCGAGGCCCAGGCAGTGCAGCGCGCTGACGCGGCCGTTCGAATGATCGAGCTTCCAGGCGCGCGTTCGCGTCAGCAGCGTGGCGCCGTTCGACAATGCTGCGGGAATCGCCGTGACCAGCATCGACTGCTTGGCGTTGGTCGGACAGCCGACGCCGCAGTATCCGATGTTCCAGCAGGCTTTGACGTTGCGCCGTATCGTCGCCACCGGGATGCCCAGCGCCTGCGCGCCGCGGCGCAGGATGTCGTTGTTCTCGTTCGGTGCCACGTCCCACGGCGTGATATTGAGGCGACGCTCGACGCGCTCGAACCACGGCGCGAGGTCGGCGTCGGTAAAGCCGGCAATGCCAAACTGTCGCGACCAGTGCGCCAGCGTCGTCGGAGGCGTGCGAAAGCTCGACGTCCAGTTGACTGTCGTCCCGCCGCCGACGCATCGTCCCTGCAATATGTTGATCGCCTTGTCGCGGGTCTTGCGCGCGGCGGACTCCTGATAGAGCTGCGGATAGGCTTCGCGCTCGAGCATGTGGAAGTCGGAGGATGTCGCAAGCGGACCTTCCTCGATCATCACTACCGAAAATCCTGCCGCGCTCAGGATTTCGGCCGCCGTGCCCCCGCCGGCGCCGGTGCCGACGATCGCAATGTCCGCCTCGAGCGCGAGATCCGCCTGCAACGCCGAGGCATCGATCACTTTCCAGCCGCCGGCGATGCCGGCGCGGAACGGGTCGGGCAACGGCGTCTGACGCAGGAGCACCGCAGTCATCCAGCGGCCCCGAGCGGCGGCGGCCCGGCATAGCCGATCGCGGGCCAGGCATTCGCGTTGCCGTACCACGCGGCGAATACGAGCTGATGCAGCGCGCCGTACGCCGAGCGCAGCAAGCCCAGGCGGCTCTCGCGCCAGCGATCCAGAAATGCACCGATCGATGCCGACGAGGCCTCGTGCCACGGCGCCCAAACCCCGGCGATCAGGCCGCGGCTCGGAGCGAACCACAACAGCGCGAAAAGCTGGTCGATTTCCTTGCGCGCCGCCGGCGGCAAGCCGGCAATCGCCTGTTCGACGCCCGCGACGACCTGCTGCAGCAATACCGGATTGCCGGTGGGCAGCGCGCCGGCCAGCATGACCGGCGCGATGGCGGCGACGACTTCGCTTGCGCGGGCATCGAGCGCACCCGGAGGCGGCGTCGGTTGCGGCGGCGCCGTCGATGTGTACAGCCAGCGGGCGAACACGAGCCCCGCGCCGGCGACGATGCCGGCCTTGAGCAAGGTACGCCGGCTGATGCGCGGCGACGGCGTGGAATCGGGCATGCAGTGGAATCGAAATGGCGGACAACAACGCAATCTAGCGGCCGAGTCTAGACATGACAACCTAATTTCGCTGCGTCAGGTTCGAGGGGCGCGGCGGGGCTCGTTCGTCGCTACGTTCGGAATCGTGCCGCCGCGCCCCTCAACCTGACTTATCGTTGTGCTGCCGCGCCCCTCAACCTGACCGTATCGTTGTGCCGCCGCGCCAGTGCTGACCTGCACGCCGAGGGGCGTCGCGTCGCGCGACCCAGCCGCTCATGTCGCCGTGCTGCCGCGCTGCGCAACCTGACTTTCCGCGGCGGTTATGATGACGGCGGAAATTCGCCCGCATGCCTCGATGCCCTCTTCCGCCGAAACCGACCTGATCCGCGAGCTCGAGCATGCGCAGCGACTCCACCAGGCCCGCCAGGCCTCGCCTCGGCTCGCCGCGGCGCTCGATCGTGTCGCCGTTTGGCAGTCGCGTCGCCTCAACGCGACCTACGCCGATCTGGTGCGAGATCCTCGCTACGCCGAGGCGATCGAATTCTTCCAGTCGGATCTGTACGGCCCGGGAGACTACAGCCGGCGCGACGCCGATCTCGCCCGGGTCGTTCCGATCATGGTGCGGGTGTTGCCGGAAGGCGTCATCGCCATCATCGCCAAGGCGATCGAGCTCTCGGCGCTGTCGCACGAGCTCGATCGCACGCTGGTTGCCAAGCTCGGCGAGGATACACCGCTGTCGGTAGCCTCGTATTGCGCAGCGTACCGCGCATGCGACAACCGCAGCGAACGCGAGCGGCAGATTGCGCTGATCGTCGAGGTCGGCGCCGCGCTCGATCGCTACGTGCACATGCCTTTGCTGAGCTCGGCGCTGGCGGCGATGCGCCGCCCGGCGCGCATCGCCGGCGTCGGCGCGCTGCACGAATTTCTCGAGCGCGGCCTGCTGTCGTTCCGCGGCATGAAGGGTGCGGGCGAATTCCTGGCGGTGCTCAGGGCGCGCGAGACGGCGGTGATGCAGGCAATCTTCGCCGGGGACGATGCGCCGTTCGCCGACCCGTCCTGACGCGGCTTTCAGGCCGTATCGCCGAACAGGCGGTCGAGCTCCTCGTTGATCGCCCGCTCGATCGGACTTTTCAGCGGCGTCATCAGGAACGAGAGCTGCACGTCGAGGAGGATCTCGTTCCTGCCGAGATGCATGCGGCCCGATACGCCGGGGCGCTCGAATTGCACCTGATCGCCGTCCCACGAGCAAGCGAGCTGGTAGCGCGCGCTCAAGTCCTTGATGACTTTCTGGGCGGCAGCCTTCGCTTTTTTCGGTTCGAGCTTGTGGCGGCGCTTGATCGCTATCGTGGGCATCGATCGGTCCGGGCAGTTGAACCGCGAGTATAGCCAAACGGCCTGCGCGCTTCAGGCGGGAGCCGGTTGACAGCCTGCCCTGCGTGCCGGTAGCATTCAAACAAACGTTTAACTGAATTCGTCGCGAGGCGCGACGGGCCCCTCGAATCCCCGGAGTCGCAGTGAAGCAAACCCAGACCGAAGCGCGCGCGAGCGGCGCGGCGCCGCGCCGCGCGGCGGCGCCCACCAAGGACAGGATACTCGACGCCGCGGAAGCCTTGTTCATGGAGCACGGCTTCGAGGCGACGTCGCTGCGTCAAATCACGGCGCTCGCCGAAGTCAATCTCGCCGCCGTCAGCTACCACTTCGGCAGCAAGGAAGAACTGTTCGAATTCGTGCTGACGCGCCGCCTCGATCCGATGAATCGCCAACGGATCGAACTGTTGACCCGGTTCGAGCGCGAGGCGGCACCTCACGTGCTGCCGTGCGAGCGTGTCCTGACGGCGATGTTCATTCCGGCGCTCGAGCTCGCACGGGACCGGCAACGCGGCGGTCAGAACTTCCTTCGCCTGCTCGGTCGCGCCTACGCCGATCCGGCGCCGTTCATTCGGCGCTTTTTGTCCGAGCAGTACGCGGTGATGATCGCTCGCTTCAAGGCCGCCTTCGGGCGCGCGCTGCCGGAGCTTCCGAAAAAGGAGCTGTCCTGGCGCCTGCACTTCGTCATGGGCGCGCTGTCGTACACGCTGGCGGGCACCGATGCGCTGAAATTGATTGCGGCGCTCAGTCCGCGCGAGGTGGGCAACGACGAAATGCTGCTGCGCCGCCTGGCGCCGTTCCTGGTGGCGGGGCTCAAGGCGCCGCTGCCCGATCTGTCCGAGGTCGACGGTGGCAGCGCTCCGGCGCGGCAGGCAGGCGGACGATGATGTTGACCCTTCTGTGGCTGGTCGCGGCCGTGCTTGTCCTGGTGGCGCTGGCCTACGTCAATGCCGCCGGCTGGCTGTGGATTCTGGGGATCGGCGCGGCATTGATCGCGGCGCTGGCGCTGCACGCGCTGCCGACGCTGCTGATCGGCGTGCTGGCGGCGCTGTTGCTGCTGCTGGCGATCCCGTTGAACTGGCCGTGGCTGCGCCGGATGCTCATCAGCGATGGTGTGCTCAGTGCGTTTCGCAAAGCGCTGCCGCCGATGTCGCCGACCGAGCGCGATGCGATCGAGGCCGGCACCGTCTGGTGGGACGGAGAGTTGTTCTCCGGCCGCCCGTCGTGGGACAAGCTGCTGGCGCTGCCGCCCCCGCGCCTCAGCGACGAAGAGCAGCATTTTCTCGACCACGACTGCAACGAGCTGTGCGCGATGATCAGCGACTGGGAGACGACCCATGTCTACCGCGACCTGTCGCCGCAGGCCTGGGCGTTCGTCAAGGAGCGCGGCTTTCTGGGCATGATCATTCCGAAGGCGTACGGTGGACTCGGGTTTTCCGCTTACGCGCACTCGCAGGTCATTACCAAGCTGTCGACGCACGCCAGCGCCGTGGCGGTGACGGTGATGGTCCCCAATTCGCTCGGTCCGGGCGAGCTCCTTTTGCACTACGGCACCGACGAGCAGAAGAACTACTATCTGCCGAGGCTCGCCAAGGGGATCGACATACCTTGCTTCGCGCTGACCAATCCGCAGGCGGGCTCCGATGCGGCGGCGATCCCCGATCGCGGCATCGTCTGCGTCGGACAGCATGAGGGCAAGGCGACGCTCGGCCTGCGCGTCACCTGGGACAAGCGCTACATCACGCTGGGACCGGTCGCGACCTTGCTCGGCCTCGCGTTCCGCGCCTACGACCCTGACCATCTATTGGGCGGCGCCGAGGATCTGGGCATTACCTGCGCGCTCATCCCGACGCGGCATCCCGGCGTCAACATCGGGCGCCGGCACATGCCGCTGAACGCGGTATTCCAGAACGGACCGAACTGGGGCAAGGACGTCTTCATTCCGATCGACTGGGTGATCGGCGGGCGGGCACAGGTCGGCAACGGCTGGCGGATGCTGATGGAATCGCTGGCTGCCGGCCGCGGCATCTCGCTGCCTTCGTCGTCGACCGGCATGGCCAAGCTCGCCGTCCGCGCTACCGGCGCGTATGCGCGCGTGCGCAACCAGTTCAAGACGCCGATAGGCAAATTCGAAGGCGTCGAGGAAGCGCTGGCGCGCATGGGCGGCAATCTGTACGCGATGGACGCGACACGGATGCTTACCGCGCAGGCGGTCGATCTGGGCGAGAAGCCCGCCGTGCTCTCGGCCATCGCCAAATACCATCTGACCGAGCGCGCGCGCGCCGTCGTCATCGACGGCATGGACATCGCGGGCGGCAAAGGCGTGTGCATGGGCCCGTCGAACTTCCTCGGCTCGGCGTACATGCAGCTGCCGGTGTCGATCACCGTGGAAGGCGCGAACATCCTGACGCGGAGCCTGATCATCTTCGGCCAGGGGGCGATCCGCTGCCATCCGTTCGTCTTGCGTGAAATTTCCGCCGCCAACGACCCCGATCCCGCGCATGCATCGAGCGCATTCGATCTGGCGCTGTTCGGCCACATCGGTTTCGTCCTGTCGAACATGGCGCGGACGTTCGTCATGGGACTGTGCGGCTCGCATTGCGCAAGCGTGCCTGCCGGCGTCGCCCCCGAAACGCGGCGCTACTATCAGCAATTGACGCGGTTCTCGGCCGCGCTCGCCTTTCTCGCCGACATCTCGATGGGGGTGCTGGGTGGCGCGCTGAAGCGCAAGGAAAAATTGTCGGCGCGGCTGGGGGACGTGCTGTCGATGCTCTATCTGTGCTCGGCCACTCTCAAGCGGTACGAGAACGAAGGGCGCCAGGCCGACGACGCGCCGCTGATGCATTGGGCGATCTGGGATGCGATGTTCCGCGCGCAGAACGCCATCGAGGGGGTGATCTCCAATTTCCCGGGCCGGATGCTGTCCTCGCTGCTGCGGACGATGGTTTTTCCGCTCGGGCGTCCGTATGTCGTGCCTTCGGACAAGCTCGGCCACGACGTGGCGCGGCTCTTGATCGAGCCGTCGGCCACGCGCGACCGGCTGACCGCCGGTATGCATCTGCCGGCGGACGAGGCTGAGGCGCTGGGCGCGATCGAGCTTGCGCTGACGGCCACGCTCGCCGCCGAGCCGGTCGAGGCCCGCATGCGCGAGGCGTTCAAGGCCGGGCGTTTCAGCGCAGCACCGGGCGCCGACCGCGGCGCCGCAGCGGTCGCGGCCGGCGTGATCAGCGCCGACGAGCTCACGCTGCTGCAGCGGGCAAGCGAGCTCGCCGCCCGCGTGATTCGCGTCGACGACTTTGCGCAGGACCTTGGCGCGTCCGAGCTCAAGCCGCCGGCCGCATCGGCGTCCGCAGGCGCACCGAGTCGCAAGATCGCCGCCGCATGAACCGCCGCACGTCCGAAACGAGTTATCCGACGATGGGACAGCGATGAGCGCGCCGGTATACGTCGTCGACGGCACGCGCACGCCGTTCCTCAAGGCGCGCAACCGGCCCGGGCCGTTCGCCGCTTCCGACTTAGCCGTCCAGGCGGGCAGAGCGCTGTTGTCGCGCATGCCGTTCGCGCCGGAACAGCTGGACGAAGTGATACTCGGCTGCGCGAGCCCGTCGCCCGACGAAGTCAACATCGGCCGCGTCGTCGCGCTGCGCATCGGCTGCGGCCTCAAGGTTCCCGGCTGGACGGTGATGCGCAATTGCGCGTCCGGCATGCAGGCGCTCGATTCCGCGCTGACCAACATACGCGCCGGCCGCTCGAGCCTGGTGCTCGCCGGCGGCGTCGACGCGCTGTCGCGCGCGCCGCTGCTGTACTCGGAGAAAATGGTGCTGTGGTTCGCCGCGTTCAGCGCGGCGCGGACGTTCGGACAGAAAGCCGGCGCGCTCCTGAAGCTCAGTCCGGCGGCAATGCTGACGCCGGTCATCGGCATCATGAAGGGACTGACCGATCCGGTCGTCGGCTTGATGATGGGCCAGACGGCGGAAAACCTCGCCTTCCGCTTCGGCATCACGCGCCGCGAGATGGACGCGTTTGCGGCGGAGAGCCACCGCCGGGTGCTCGCCGCGCAAAAGGCCGGGCACTTCGACCGCGAGATCGTCCCGCTGTACGACAAAGGCGGCAAGCTCTACCCGGCGGACGACGGCGTGCGCGAAGACTCGACACCGGAGAATCTGGCGAAGCTCAAGCCGTTTTTCGACCGCAAGTACGGCAACGTCACCGCGGGCAACAGCTCGCAGATCACCGACGGCGCAGCCTGGATGGTGCTCGCGTCGGAAGCCGCGGTGGCGAGGCACAAGCTGCCGGTGCTGGGCACGATAGTCGACAGCGAATGGGCAGGACTCGACCCGGCGGAAATGGGTCTGGGACCGGTTCATGCCGCGACGCCCTTGCTGCAACGACATGCGCTCGCACTCGGCGACGTCGACGCATGGGAGATCAACGAGGCGTTCGCCGCGCAGGTGATCGCCTGCCTGCAAGCGTGGGACAGCGACGACTACTGCCGCAGCGCGCTGGGCCTGCCGGGCGCGCTCGGCCGCATCGATCCGGCCAGGCTCAATGTCGACGGCGGCGCGATCGCGTTGGGGCATCCGGTCGGCGCCTCGGGCGCCCGCATCGTGCTGCACCTGCTCAACGTGCTGCAGCGGACGAAAGGCAGACGTGGGATTGCGGCGATCTGCATCGGCGGCGGCCAGGGCGGCGCGATGCTGGTCGAGCGCGCGAACGCATGAGCGCCGCGGCCGCCGGCGAGCTCCGCCACTGGCGATTCGCGCGCGACGGCGACGGCCTCGAATGGCTGACGCTGGACCGCGCCGGCGTATCGACCAACACGCTGTCGGCGGAGGTGATGGAGGAGCTTCGCGCCGTACTGGCGCGGCTAGCCGCCGATCCGCCGCGAGGCCTCGTGATCCGGTCGGGGAAGGCCAACGGATTCATCGCCGGCGCTGACATCGACGAGTTCGGCGAGCTCAAGAGCGTCGACGACGCGATCGCGCTGGTGCGCCGCGGCTGGGATATTTTCGAAGACCTCGCCGCGGCGCCGTACCCGACACTGGCGCTGGTGCGCGGCTTCTGTCTCGGCGGCGGGATGGAGCTGGCACTCGCCTGCCGTTATCGGATCGCCGTCGACGAGCCGTCGACGCGACTGGGCCTGCCCGAGGTGATGCTGGGCATCGTGCCCGGCTGGGGCGGCATCAAGCGTCTGCCGCGATTGGTGGGCGCGCCGGCTGCGCTCGACCTGCTGCTGACCGGGCGCACCGTCGATGCGAGGCGCGCGCGCAAGCTGGGCATCGTCGACGAATGCGTTCCGCCGCGCATCATGGAGAACACCGCGCGCGGCCTGCTGCTGCAGCAGCCGCCGCCGCGCCGCCTGCCGTTGCCGCTGTCGCTGACGCTCAATCCTCTGCTGCGGCCGGTCATCGCGGCCAGCGCGCGCAAACAGGTCGCCGCCCGCGCCCGGCGCGAGCACTACCCGGCGCCGTACGCGATTCTCGACATCTGGGTCAAGCACGATGGCGACCCGCTGGCCGCCGCGCCGTCGGACCCCGCGTCAATCGCGCATTTGCTGCAGTCGCCCACCGCGCGGAACCTGATCCGCGTGTTCAAGCTTCAGGAACGGCTGAAGGCGTTCGGCAAGGATGGCGAGTCGGCGATCCGTCATGTGCATGTCGTCGGCGCGGGAACGATGGGGGGCGACATCGCGGCCTGGTGCGCGCTGCGCGGCCTCACGGTGACGCTGCAGGATCAGAGCGCCGAGCGGCTGGCGCCGGCGATCGGCAGGGCGGCCAAGCTTTTCGCCGAGCGGCTGCGCGATCCGCTGCGCGCGCGCGATGCGTTCGACCGCCTCGTTCCCGACGTTGCCGGCGACGGGGTCGCCCGCGCCGACGTGATCATCGAGGCGATTTTCGAAAACCTCGAAGCGAAGCAAAAGCTCTTCGTCGCGCTGGAAGCGAGGGCGAAGCCGACGGCGCTGCTGGCAACGAATACGTCGAGCATCCCGCTGGAAGAGATCGGCGCCACGCTGCCCGATCCGACCCGGCTGATCGGCCTGCATTTCTTCAATCCGGTCGCGAAGATGATGCTGGTCGAGATCGTCGTCGGCCGGCGCACGCGGGGCGATCTGGTTCCGCTGGCCGCCGCATTCGCGCGCAAGATCGACAAGCTGCCGCTGCCGGTCAAAAGCGCGCCGGGATTCCTGGTCAACCGCATTCTGGCACCGTACCTGATGGAGGCGATGCGCTGCGTCGACCAAGGCATCAGCCCGGAAACCGTCGACGAGGCGGCGCTCGCCTTCGGCATGCCGGTCGGACCGATCGAGCTCGCCGACAGCGTGGGCCTGGACATCTGCCTGGCGGTGGGCACGATGCTGGGCGGCGGCGCAGAGCCGCCGAAAAGACTGACCGAACGGATCGCCGCCGGCGCGCTGGGCCGCAAGACCGGACGCGGCTTCTACGAGTGGACGGGCGGCAAGGCGGTCAAACGCCCGCCCGGCGTCGTGCCGCCGGGCCTCGCCGGGCGGCTGATCGATCCGATGCTCGCGGAGGCCGAGGCCGCGCTCGCCCAGGGCATCGTCGCCGACGCCGATCTGGTCGACGCCGGCGCGATCTTTGGCACCGGCTTCGCGCCGTTCACCGGCGGGCCGCTGCATTATGTTGCGGCAAGGGGTGGTTCCGGCGCCTGATCCACTGCTAGCATGGATCGGACGACAAGCGGTCTTGGGGAGGAGCGCATGGACAAGGTCTGGCTGAAGTCTTATCCGGCGGGCGTTCCCGCCGAGATCGACGTGAACCAGTATGCGTCGGTGCGCGAGGTTCTGGAGGAGAGCTGCGCCAAGTACGGACCGCGACGCGCCTATTCCTGCATGGGCAAGGCGATCACGTTCACCGAGCTCGACGACCTCTCGGCGACATTCGGCGCCTTCCTGCAGGGTCGTGGGCTCGCCAAGGGAGCGCGCGTCGCGCTGATGATGCCGAACATCCTGCAATATCCGGTCTGCCTGTTCGGGACGCTGCGCGCCGGATACACGGTCGTCAATACGAATCCGCTGTATACCGCGCGTGAGCTCGAGCATCA
>Ga0207657_10002034_pt1 | contig 21867 bp, 20 predicted proteins | sample KBSC33metaG_FD_184316 | JGI IMG/M metagenome (GOLD analysis project Ga0207657, IMG submission 184316) | Corn rhizosphere microbial communities from Kellogg Biological Station, Michigan, USA - KBS C3-3 metaG (SPAdes) (version 2) | ecosystem: Host-associated > Plants > Roots > Rhizosphere > Soil ... | reverse complement strand
CCGCTCCTCGCATCACGCCGGCGACGACTTCGCTAGGCTGCAGGCGGCGCGCGCTGCACTGTCGCGCTAGGGCGTCGAGGCGATGCCGAAATTCTCCAGCAAGCGCCGGGTTAACCACAGCGCGGCGCAGATGTTCGACCTTGTTGCCGACGTCGAGCGCTACCCCGAATTCGTGCCGCTGTGCCGCTCGCTGAAAATACGTGAGCGCACGCCAAAGCCTGACGGCACCGAAGTCGTGATCGCGGACATGACGGTTTCGTTCAAGCTGGTGCGGGAAGCCTTCACCAGCCGGGTGACGCTGGATCGTCCCAACCTGAAAATTCTCGTCGAATACCTGCGGGGGCCGTTCAGCAACCTCGAGAACCGCTGGTCGTTCGAGCCGAAATCGGACACCATTTGCGATGTCGGGTTTTTCCTCGCTTACGAATTCAAGAGCCGGATGCTGGCGATGCTGATGGGAACGATGTTCGATACCGCGTTCCAGCGGTTCGCGGCCGCCTTCGAAAAGCGCGCCGATGCGATTTATGGCAAAGCGGGCGCGGCAATCAAAACGTCATCGTGAGGTGCGCGCACTCGGGATGACGGTCCTGGATTCACGCCCGCGGCGTTCGCCGGCGCTTGACCGCCGAGCGCCGCGGCGTGCGCGCCACCCGCGGATGCAACCGGCTGGCGGCTTCGCGGCGCGGTTTTGCGGCCACCTGCGGTCCGCGCGCCAGCTCCGTCAGCATTCGCAGCGCCTCCACCACCGAGCGCGCGCGCACCGCGCTGCGGCCGATCGCGCCGAAGCGGCATTCGCGATGCAGGATCCGGCCGTCGCGGGCGGCGACGGCGAAATGCACCAGGCCGACCGGCTTGCCCGGGGTCGCGCCGCCCGGACCGGCAATGCCGGTAGTGGAGACGGCAAGATCGACGCCGGCTTTCTCCAGCGCGCCGATCGCCATCGCGGTTGCGGTCTCCTTGCTGACGGCGCCGAACGTCGCAAGCGTCGTTGCCTTGACGCCGAGCATCGCGCGCTTGGCCTCATTGGAATAGGTGACAAAGCCGCGGTCGATCACGTCTGAGGAGCCGGGAATATCGGTGAGCGCGCCGGCGACCAGACCGCCGGTGCAGGATTCCGCGGTCGCAATCGTCAGCTTGCGCATCCGGCAAAGATCGAGCAGCGAGCGGGAGAGGGCGCGGGCGTCGCTGCCGCTCATGTCAGTCGCTCCAACCTTTGTCGTCCCAAGGCAGGCGGACGGTGGCGCTCGCCACCGCGGCGATGCCTTCCTCGCGGCCGGTGAATCCGAGCCGTTCGCTGGTGGTCGCTTTCACCGCCACGCGTGACAGGGCAAGGCCAGTGATCTCGGCGATGCGGGCGCGCATGGCATCACGGTGCGGGCCGACCTTCGGGCGCTCGCAGATCAGGGTCACATCGAGATGGGCGATGCGCCCGCCCCGCGCGGTGACCCGGTCGACCGCGTATTTCAGGAACTGGTCCGACGCCGCCCCCTTCCACCTGGGATCGCTGGGCGGAAAATGCGAACCGATATCGCCATCCGCCAGCGCGCCGAGGATGGCATCGACCAGCGCGTGGAGGCCGACATCGCCGTCGGAATGCGCGAGAAAGCCTTTGGTGTGCGGCACGCGGACGCCGCAAATCATCACGTGATCGCCGTCGCCAAAGGCATGAACGTCGTAGCCGCTTCCGGTTCTGACATCGCCGAGCATAGCGCCGAGGCGAGCTTCTTCGCGGACAAAATCTTCCGGGGTCGTCAGTTTCATGTTCGCAGGATCGCCTTCAAAGGTCGCCACCGTCAATCCCGCCCATTCGGCAAGCGCCGCATCATCGGTGAAATCGCCGCGGCCGTCGCGCGCGGCGCGGCGATGGGCGTCGAGAATCACGTCGAACCGGAACGCCTGCGGGGTTTGCGCGATGCGCAGCCGCGCGCGCTCCGGCGTCGCTTCGACGTTGCCGTTTCCGCCGACCAGCTTGATGGTATCGGTGACGGGGATCGCAGGCACGGCCGCACCGGTACGGCCCGCGGCATCGATCGCGCGCGAAATCAGTGCAGCCGAGACGAATGGCCGTGCCGCGTCGTGGATGAGAACGACATCAGGTTTTTGGCTCGCGAGCGCTTCAAGTCCGGCATGCACCGAGGCCTGGCGCGTTGCCCCGCCAATGGCAGGCGGCTCGTGACGCAGCGCGCTGACGGCATCGTTGAAGATAGCCGTGTCGTCGGGATTCAAAACCGGCTGCACCGCGAAGATTTGCGGATGGCGGCAAAACGGCTCCATGGCGCGGAAGATCACGGTCTGCCCGCCGATCGAGCGATACTGCTTCGGTCCCCCCGAGCCGGCACGAAGCCCGCGTCCGGCTGCGACAAGGATGGCTGCAGTCCGCTTAAGTTTCGACATTGGACTCAATTACTGCTGATTCGGAGTTGATGAAGGCAGCATCGGTTCGCTGGCGCACTGCCCTTATCATGCTGAGGTCGCGAAGACAGAACGATTCCCAATAACTGTGGGAAAAGCATATTTTGCTGCAGTGCACTTGCAAGATTGCAAGAACTGTCTAAAGTGTAGGCATGAAGCTTGACTGCACAAGATTTGTGCTCAAAATGGGTCCAGGCGGGGGCGATGCGGCGCCTGCCAGAAAAACGAGAAGTCCGTGACCGGCTCGGCAACCTCTTACCCTAAGCCGTTGAAAATAGGCGACATTGAGGTCGCCAACCGAGTCCTTCTCGCGCCGATGTCGGGCATCACCGATGCACCCTTTCGGCGCTTGGCCGCAGCCCTTGGCGCCGGACTCGTCGTTTCCGAGATGACCGCCAGCGATGACCTCGTCAACGGTCGCCCGATGTCGCGGCTGCGATGCGAGGCGGCCGGAATAGGCCCGCATGTAGTGCAACTTGCGGGCTGTGAGGTCAGGTGGATGGCGGAAGGCGCGCGCATTGCCGAGGCCGCCGGCGCTGAAATTATCGATATCAATATGGGCTGTCCGGCGCGCCATGTGACGGGCGGCCAGTCCGGGTCCGCCTTGATGCGCGATCTCGATCACGCCATGAGACTGATCGAGGCGACGATATCGGCGGTGAAAGTGCCGGTGACACTCAAGATGCGGCTCGGCTGGGACGATCGCTCGCTCAACGCGCCGGAATTGGCGCGCCGCGCCGAGGCCGCGGGCGTGCAGCTGATTTCGGTGCACGGCCGCACGCGTTGCCAGTTCTACAAGGGCGACGCCGACTGGGGCGCGGTGCGCGCCGTCAAGGATGCGATTGATATTCCGCTCGTCGTCAACGGCGATATCACCTCGTTCGAGAAAGCCATGACAGCACTTCGGATGTCGGGCGCGGACGCGGTCATGATCGGCCGCGGCGCGCAGGGCCAGCCGTGGTTGCCCGGCCAGATCGGACGCCGCATCGAAACCGGGATCGCCGAATCCGCGCCGCCGCTGGCCGAACAGCTCAAATATATCCGCGCGCTCTATGATGAGGTTTGCAGTCATTACGGGCTGCGCGTCGGCCTTCGCCATGCGCGCAAGCATCTGGGTTGGGCACTGGAAATCGCCGCCCAATGCAGCCGCGCGCCGGCCGTCAGGCTCAAGACCTGGCGCGAGAGGATTTTGACATCGGACGATCCCCGCCGGGTGCACCGATCTCTTGAAGATGCATACGACGACTTTGCATGGAGTGCCGCTGCATGACTTCGGCCGCGGAACATCGCCGACCGGTGCCGTCCGACGGCGAGGCCATACTCAACGCGCTGCCCAATCCGGTGCTGCTGGTCGCGCCCGACGGCAAGATTGTCGACGCGAATATGGCCGCGGAATCGTTTTTCGAGATTTCGACGCAATTTCTGCGGCGTCAGTCGCTGAAGGAGCTGGTGCCGTTCGGCAGTCCGTTGCTGGCGCTGATCGATCAGGTGCGCAGCAGCGGCTCGCCGGTCAACGAGTACAAGGTCGATCTGGGTACGCCGCGCATAGGCGGCGACCGCCAGGTCGATCTGCACGTCGCGCCGCTCACCGAGCGGCCCGGTCATATCGTCGTGATGCTGCAGGAGCGCACCATCGCCGACAAGATGGACCGGCAATTGACGCATCGAAGTGCGGCGCGTTCGGTGATCGCGCTGGCCGCGATGCTGGCGCATGAAATCAAGAACCCGCTGTCCGGCATCCGCGGCGCGGCGCAGCTGCTGGAGCAGGCGGCTTCCTCGGAAGACCGCATGCTGACCCGGCTGATCTGCGATGAAGCCGACCGCATCGTCACGCTGGTCGACCGCATGGAAGTGTTCGGCGACGACCGGCCGGTGGCGCGCGGGCCGGTCAACATTCATTCGGTGCTCGATCACGTCAAGCGGCTCGCGCAATCCGGCTTTGCCCGCAACATCCGGTTCGTCGAGGACTACGATCCCTCGCTGCCGCCGGTGCTCGCCAATCAGGACCAGCTGATCCAGGTGTTCCTGAATCTGGTGAAGAACGCCGCCGAGGCCGTGGTCGACCTCGGCAGCGACGCGGAAATCCAACTCACCACTGCGTTTCGACCGGGCGTTCGCCTGTCAGTACCCGGAAAGAAATCGCGGGTGTCGCTGCCGCTCGAATTCTGCGTCAAGGACAACGGCTCCGGCGTGCCGGAAGACCTGCTTCCGAACCTTTTCGATCCGTTCGTCACGACGAAGCAGACCGGCAGCGGGTTGGGTCTTGCGCTGGTAGCCAAGATCGTCGGCGATCACGGCGGCATCATCGAATGCGAGTCTCAGCCGCGGAAGACTACCTTCCGCGTGCTGCTGCCGATGTTCAATACCGCAAAACACTTCGATCAAAGCAATCGCGATGACGTTCCGGGGACGCCGTTGCATGCCTCACAGGACACAAGATGAGGAATAACGATGCCCGCAGGTAGTATCCTTGTCGCCGACGATGACACGGCGATCCGTACGGTTCTAAATCAGGCTCTCTCGCGCGCCGGATATGAGGTGCGACTGACGGGGAACGCGGCGACGTTGTGGCGCTGGGTGAGCCAGGGCGAGGGCGATCTCGTCATCACCGATGTGGTGATGCCCGACGAGAACGCGTTCGATCTGTTGCCGCGGATCAAGAAGATGCGGCCGAATCTGCCGGTGATCGTGATGAGCGCGCAGAACACCTTCATGACGGCGATCCGCGCGTCCGAACGCGGCGCCTATGAGTATCTGCCAAAGCCGTTCGACCTCAAGGAACTGATCGCCATTGTCGGCCGTGCGCTGGCGGAGCCGAAGGAGCGGGTCGCAAACCACGCCGACGAGTCCGAGTTCGACTCGATACCGCTGGTCGGCCGCTCGCCTGCGATGCAGGAAATCTACCGGGTGCTGGCGCGCCTGATGCAGACCGACCTTACGGTGATGATTTCCGGCGAGTCCGGCACCGGCAAGGAACTGGTCGCGCGCGCGTTGCACGACTACGGCAAGCGGCGCAACGGTCCCTTCGTCGCCGTCAACATGGCGGCGATCCCGCGCGATCTCATCGAGTCCGAACTGTTCGGCCATGAACGCGGCGCGTTCACCGGCGCCAATACCCGCGCCTCCGGCCGGTTTGAACAGGCCGAAGGCGGGACGCTGTTTCTCGATGAAATCGGCGACATGCCGATGGAGGCGCAGACCCGTCTCTTGCGGGTACTTCAACAGGGCGAATACACCACCGTTGGCGGCCGTACGCCGATCAAGACCGATGTGCGCATCGTCGCCGCCAGCAACAAGGATCTGCGCATCCTGATTCAGCAGGGTCTGTTCCGCGAGGATCTGTTCTTCCGCCTCAACGTCGTGCCGTTGCGTCTGCCTCCCTTACGCGAGCGGATCGAGGATCTGCCCGATTTGATCCGGCATTTTTTCGCGCTGGCCGAGAAGGACGGACTACCGCCGAAGAAGCTCGATACCCTGGCGCTGGAACGGCTGAAGCAGCACCGCTGGCCCGGCAATGTGCGCGAACTTGAAAACCTGGCGCGCCGGCTCGCGGCGCTGTATCCGCAGGACGTGATCACCGGATCTGTCATCGACGGCGAGCTGGCGCCTCCGGCCGTGACCTCGGGCAACAGCATCCACCACGGCGTCGAAAATCTCGGCGGCGCCGTCGAGGCCTATCTGTCATCGCATTTTTCGGGTTTCCCCAACGGCGTGCCGCCGCCGGGCCTCTATCACCGGATTCTCAAGGAAATCGAAGTGCCGCTGCTCACGGCAGCATTGGCGGCGACACGGGGCAATCAAATCCGGGCGGCCGATCTGCTCGGCCTCAACCGCAACACGCTGCGCAAGAAGATTCGCGACCTCGACATTCAGGTCTACCGGAGCGGCAGCTAGTCTAGGACCTGGCGACGTCGCTTGCGTCAATTGCTCCCCCCCTGCCGGGCGGGAGTCCGCGTGCGAATGCGTTTCTTGACGACAAGACGCGCCGCGGAATTGTCGCAATTTGGCAACAATGTGATATGAATGCATCAGTCGGCCGTCGGGCAGGCCCAAACCTTCAGCTCACCCTTTGCCGGAATGACCAGCGCAGACACCTCAGCCGCATCGTTCGATCCGTCGCTCGCCGAATCCAGGGGGTGGTCCCTGCGGAGGTTGCTGGTGCCGTTTGCGGTCGGGCTGGCCCTGTTATCGACATTCCTCACCTTCGTGGTGCTCACGGGCCTGACCCAAATCGAACCGACGCGTGCCGTCGTCGTTTCCTTCCTTCTGATCAATGCGGCGATCATCCTGCTGTTGATCGGCATCATCGTCAGGGAAGTCTGGCTGGTGGTCCAGGCCCGCCGCCGCGGCCGGGCGGCAGCCAGGTTGCACATCCAGATCGTCAGCCTGTTTTCGGTCATCGCGGTGTTGCCGGCCGTAATGGTGGCGGTCGTCGCCAATGTGACCATCGATCGCGGATTCAATCGGCTGTTTTCAGGCCCGACACGCGAGGTGATTCAGAACTCGGTGATCATTGCGCGCGCCTACATGCAGGAACACGCACAACTTATTCGCGGCGACATTCTGGGAATGGCCAACGATATCGCCCACGCGCGGCCATTGTTCGACCAGGATCGCAGTACATTTCGCGAGCTTCTGACCTCAGGTGCTGCGGCGCGCAACCTGCCGGGCGCGATGCTGATCGACAAGGACCGTAACGTTCTGGAGACGGCGCAAACCGGCATTCAACTGGCCTTCTTGCCGCCGGCGCCGGAGTTCCTGAGCAATGTCAACGAAGCCGAGCCCGAGATAGCGGTGTTGCCCGATGAAAACTACGTCGCGGCTGTGATCCGGCTGCGTGCGTTCAACGACACTTTCCTCTACGTGGCGCGTCAACTCGATCCCCGCGTGGTCGCGCAACTCAAGCAAACCGAAGCCAGCGCCGCTGAATATGCCGAGCTTGAAGCGCGCCGGCTCGGCATTCAGGTGAACGTCGCGCTGATGTTTGCGGTCATTGCGCTCACCATTCTGATGGCCTCGGTTCTGATCGGGTTGAACTTCGCCAATTGGCTGGTCGCCCCGATACGGCGGCTGATGAGTGCCGCCAATATGGTCTCGACCGGCGATCTGCATGTGCAAGTGCCGGTGCACCGCTCGGAAGGCGACCTTGCCCAGCTCGGCGAGACCTTCAACAAGATGACGCAGGAATTGCGCACCCAGCGCGACGAGCTGGTCAATGCCAGCGAGCTCATCGACAGCCGCCGCCGCTTCATCGAGGCGGTGCTGTCCTCGGCAAGCGCAGGCATCATCGGCGTCGATGCCTCCGGCAACGTCGGCATCCTCAACCGCTCCGCCGAAAAACTGATCGGTCACGCCGAATCGGAGACGCTGGATCATCCGCTGTCGGATGTGCTGCCCGAGCTCGATGACATGATGAAAGCCGCGCGGGAAGGCACGCAGCGGCTGGTACAGGGCCAGATCACCATCACCCGCGACGGCCACGAGCGCATTCTTTCGGTTCGCGTCAGCGCCGAACAGACCAGCCATTCGCGCGACAGTTACATCATCACGCTGGACGACATTACCGAGCTTGTTTCCGCGCAGCGGACCTCGGCATGGGCCGACGTCGCGCGGCGTATCGCGCACGAAATCAAGAATCCGCTGACGCCGATCCAGCTTTCGGCCGAGCGCATTCGCCGCAAATTCGGCAAGGTTATCACCGAGGACAAGGCGGTGTTCGAGCAATGTACGGACACGATCGTGCGGCAGGTCGACGATATCAGGCGGATGGTCGATGAATTCTCGCGCTTCGCGCGGATGCCCAAGCCCGTGATCGAAGGCGAGGATGTCGCCGACACCGTGCGTCAAGCGGTGTTCCTGATGCGGGTCGGCCACCCCGACATCGATATCGAAGCCGAGATAAGGGAAGAGCCGATGCGGGCGCAGTTCGACCGGCGGCTGATTTCGCAGGCGCTGACCAACATCATCAAGAACGCGACCGAAGCCATCGAAGCCGTTCCGGCGGAGGAGCTGGGCAAGGGTCGTGTCGAGGTCATCGCCGCGCACGAGAACGATGACATCGTGATCGACGTGATCGATAACGGTATCGGCCTGCCGAAGGTGAGCCGGGCGCGTCTGCTCGAACCCTATGTTACGACGCGTGAAAAGGGCACCGGCCTGGGTCTGGCGATCGTCGGCCGGGTTCTGGAGGACCACGGGGGCCGGATCGAACTCAACGATGCCGCCGACATCCGGCCGGGCGCGCGGGGCGCCTGGATGCGGTTGCGGTTTGCCGTATCGGGCCATGCCGCGAAGGTCGAAATAAAAGAGCCCGTTCCTGAAACAAATCAGCCGGCATCCGAAACCGCCGAGCCGGCAGACGCGACTAACAATGAAACAAAAATCGAAGCCGCAACAGGCAACTGACAAGACGGGGGTGACCCATGGCGAATGACATTCTGATTGTCGATGACGAAGCAGATATTCGGGATCTGGTTGCGGGCATTCTTGACGACGAGGGCTTCACCACCCGGACCGCGCGCGACAGCGACTCAGCGCTGGCGGAAATCGCCAATCGCCGCCCGCATCTGGTGTTCCTTGACATCTGGCTGCAGGGCAGCAAGCTCGACGGGTTGCAGTTGCTGGAGCAGGTGAAACGCGACAACGCCGATCTGCCGGTGGTGATGATTTCCGGGCACGGCAATATCGAAACCGCGGTCGCGGCGATCAAGCGCGGCGCCTACGACTTCATCGAAAAGCCGTTCAAGTCCGACCGGCTGATTCTGGTCGCGACGCGGGCGCTGGAGACGTCCCGGCTGAAGCGCGAGGTCAAGGAACTTAAGCAAATGGCACCGGCGGCGAGCGTCCTGACCGGACGTTCCGCCTGCATGAATCAGTTGCGCCAGACCATTGAGCGAGCCGCCAAGGCCAATAGCCGCATCCTGATCGTCGGTCCCTCCGGCTCGGGAAAGGAGTTGGCGGCGCGCACGTTGCATAACGCGTCAACTCGCGCCGAAGGACCGTTCGTCGTCATCAACGCCGCGGCGATCACGCCAGAGCGCATGGAAGTCGAGATGTTCGGCATCGAACAGTCCAATGGCGAGCATCCGCGCAAGGCCGGCGCGCTGGAAGAAGCCCATGGCGGCACGCTGTTCATCGACGAAATCGGCGACATGCCGCGCGAAACCCAGAACAAAATCCTGCGGGTGCTGGTCGATCAGACGTTCCAGCGCTCGGGCGGCACCACCAAGGTTCACGTCGACGTTCGCATCATTTCCTCCACCGCGCGCAATCTGGAAGAGGAGATCGCCGAGGGCCGGTTCCGCGAGGATCTCTATCATCGGCTGTCGGTCGTGCCGATCCGCGTGCCGCCGCTGTCGGAGCGCCGCGAGGACATTCCCGAATTGATCGATTATTTCATGGACCAGATTTCGCTCGCGACCGGCCTGCCGAAACGCCAGATCGGCCAGGATGCGATGGCGGTATTGCAGTCGCACGTCTGGCCCGGAAATGTCCGGCAGCTTCGCAACAATGTCGAGCGCGTCATGATCCTCGCCGGCGGCGGTCCGGAAGTGATCATTACCGCCGATATGCTGCCGCAGGACGTCGGCTCCATGGTGCCGGCGATGCCGACCAGCAACAATGGCGAGCACATCATGGGCTTGCCGCTCCGCGAGGCGCGGGAAGTGTTCGAGCGCGACTACCTGATCGCTCAGATCAGCCGCTTCTCCGGCAATATCTCGCGCACGGCGGAATTCGTCGGCATGGAGCGCTCGGCGCTGCATCGCAAGCTCAAGGCCCTCGGCGTCGGCTGAATCCCGATTCGGTAGAGTATTCATGCACTTGCTTGAGAAATTTCATCTTTTTTCGGAGTATTCCGTAGAATTGCGCCAGCGTTTCCCGCGGCTGGCGCGCGAACTGGCTTGCCTAAAAACCACGCCTGCCTTCTAATCATGCCGCCACGCGCCCGGAGGGGGATCTCAGGGGAAAGCCGGCAATCGGGGGAGGCTCCGTGAGAGAGCCAACGTCCGGTTCAATAAAAAGAAGCACAAAACTGCGGGACAAAAACAATGGCGGCAGACCGCGCACAAAATCTACAGGACACCTTCCTAAATCACGTTCGCAAAACCAAGACGCCACTGACAATCTTTCTGGTCAATGGAGTGAAGCTGCAGGGGATTGTCACCTGGTTCGACAATTTTTGCCTGCTGCTGCGGCGCGACGGTCATTCGCAGCTTGTTTACAAGCACGCGATCTCGACCATCATGCCGGGTGCTCCGATCCAGTTGTTCGAAGGCGGCGAGGATGCTCCGGCTTGAGAGTGACCTGATTGGAACCCCGAAATCTTGAAGGGGGTGCCGACCGTCCGCGGTCGGCAGGGGGCAAAGACACCGGGCGGGTGATCGTCATCGGCCCTTACTTGCGAATGCGCCGCGGCGATCCCGAGGCGCAGACGGATCGTCATGCCATACGCGGTTCCGAGGCGCGGCTTGAGGAAGCGGTGGGTCTAGCGCGCGCCATCGACCTGACCATCGCGGACGCGCTGATCGCGCCGGTCGGTCAGATTCGGCCCGCGACCTATCTCGGCAAGGGCAAGGTCGAGGAGATCGTTGGGCTGATCGCCGGGCACGAGATCGAACTGGTGGTGATGGATTGCGCGCTGTCGCCGATCCAGCAGCGCAACCTCGAGAAAGCATGGAACACCAAGGTTCTCGACCGCACCGGCCTGATTCTCGAAATCTTCGGCCGCCGCGCCAAGACCAGGGAAGGCGCACTGCAGGTCGAGCTCGCGCATTTGAATTATCAGCGCAGCCGGCTGGTGCGATCATGGACCCATCTCGAACGGCAGCGCGGCGGCTTCGGCTTCATGGGCGGCCCCGGTGAAACCCAGATCGAGGCCGACCGCCGCCTGATCGGCGAGCGCATCACCCGCCTCGAGAACGAGATCAAGAAGGTTCAGGCGACGCGGCGGCTGCATCGCGCCGGCCGGCAGCGGGTGCCATATCGCGTCGTGGCGCTGGTCGGCTACACCAATGCCGGAAAGTCGACGCTGTTCAACCGCCTGACCCGCGCAGACGTCCAGGCCGCCGACATGCTGTTTGCAACGCTCGATCCGACCTTGCGCGCGTTGAGCTTGCCGCATGGCGGCAAGGCGATGCTGTCGGATACCGTCGGCTTCATCTCCAATCTGCCGACGCAACTGGTGGCGGCGTTTCGCGCGACGCTGGAGGAGGTGCTGGAAGCCGATGTCATTCTCCACGTCCGCGACATCTCGCATGAAGATGCGGACGCGCAGCAGCGCGACGTCGATACCGTGCTGCGCCAGCTCGGCATCGATCCGGACGCGGGCCAACGCATTCTTGAAGTCTGGAACAAGATCGATCGCTTCGATCCGGAACAGCGCGAGAACCTGAAAAACATCGCCGCGCGCCGCCCGCCGGAACGGCCGTGTTTCCTGGTCTCCGCCGAAACCGGGGAGGGGATCGAGGCGCTACTCGCCGCGATCGAGCACCGGCTGGCGGCAACCCGCATGACGCTTGACCTTTCGATCGATGCTTCCGACGGCGCCGGCATCAGCTGGCTGCATCGCAATTCGGAAATCCTCAACAAGGAATTTCACGACGGCCGCTATGACATGACGGTGCGTGTCGACGAAACCAAGCGCGAAATCGTAGTCAACCGTTTTGATGCCGTGCCGCATCCGGTGTGAGCGGTTCGTTCAAAAACTCAGTGCCCAAGCCGAAAAATGTCGTCATTGCGAGGAGCGTAAGCGACGAAGCAATCTAGTCTGCCTTGTTGCTTTATGGATTGCTTCGCTCCGCTCGCAATGACGGGGTTAGTCTCTTGCCTCCTTCTTCTTCGCTTCGTTCCACAACGCATCCATCTCGTTAAGCGACGCACCTTCGAGCGAACGCCCCTGCGCCGCCAGCGCGCGTTCAATGTAGCCAAAGCGGCGTTCGAATTTGGCATTGGTGCCGCGCAGCGCCTGCTCGGGATCGGCGCCGACGTGCCGCGCCAGATTGACCAGCGCGAACAGGAGATCGCCGGTTTCCTCACTGAGTTGATCGGCGTCGCCGCGATCGAGGGCAGCTTCGATCTCGTCGGTCTCCTCGCGAATCTTGTGCAGCACCGCGCGCGGATCGTTCCAGTCGAAGCCGACGGTTGAGGCCTTGCGTTGCAATTCCATCGCCCGTGCCAGCGCCGGCTGGCCGGCCTTGACGCCCGACAACAGCGATTTGTGGGCCGTCTCTTCGCGAGGTCGCCGCGATGCGCGTTCGGCCTTTTCCTCGGCCTTGATGCGGTCCCACGCGCCCTTGACGTCCGACGGCGTCAATCGCCCGTCGCTATCGGCGAAGACATGTGGATGCCGGCGGATCATCTTGGCGGTGATCGCCTCGACCACGTCGCCGAACGAGAACGCATTCTGTTCCTCCGCCATGCGGGCATGAAACACCACCTGCAGCAGGAGATCGCCGAGTTCGTCCCTGAGATCGTCGAGATCGTCGCGCGCAATGGCGTCAGCGACTTCGTGGGCTTCCTCGATAGTGTAGGGCGCAATGGTCGCAAAATTCTGCTCGAGATCCCATGGGCAGCCGCTGCCGGGCGTTCGCAGCATCGCCATGATGTCGAGCAAGCGTGAAATATCGCGGGAAGGGGTCATCGTGCACCTGGCCGGAAGAGATCAGGCCTGTATGCCGCAAGAGGCGGGTTGATCCCAGCAGAACGAGCCGGAAAGGCCGATATTTTCACTGATTGTTGTATGAAAGCGAACGCCGCGCTTCGCTTTCTTCTCCCTCGCCCCACTCTTGTGGGGGAGGCGAGACTACACGCCCCTTGGCTTCGCAAAATCCTCCGGTTTCAATTCGATCGGCGACCCGTGTGGCGTGCGGTCGGCGGCGTGGTCCCAGGCGTTGCGATAGCGATTGAGGGTCTCGGACGTCGCGACGCCCTTCGCCGCGATCAGCCGTTCCAGCGTCGCCAGCCAATGCCGGTAATAGGTCTCGCCGGTGTCGGCATCCCCGGCTGCCTGCGCGCGCTTGATTTCATCGGCAAGGGTTGCGGCCCACTCGTTCCACGTGAACAGGCCGCGCGCATGCAGCGCCAGCGCCATGGCAAAGGCCTGCGCTTCCCACGGTTCGCGAAACACCGGGCCGTCGGCATCGCGGGGAATGCCGGGTACCGCGCCGGTCGCGACTTCAGCGGCTTGCTGATCCGGCCGCATCAGGCCGGCTCCAGATAGGGCTCCCAGGCATCGACCGATACCTTCAACCCGGGCTCGGATGCCTCGCCCCACAGTTCACCGCCATCGAAGGTCACGGTGTAGAGCCACTGCGGATTTTCGCCAGCACCTGTAGCATTGCTGTCGGGAAAGACATGGCAGCCAAGCACGCGTTCGACGATGCCGACGTGACCGCGCACGTAACGCGGCAGCCGCGTATGGGTCGGCGGATGGATCATTTTGGCGCGCACGCGATCGCCGGTGGCGAAGCGCGCAGGAGCCTTGGCCTCGCGCTCGGTCGGTCCGCCCCGGTGCAGCACCCTGGCAACGTCGCCTGGCGTAAGCGTCTTCGCCACCGGCTTGACGGGATGCAGCGGTTTTCCGGCTTCGATCTCGTCCGGCGCGATCAGGCCGCGCTCCAGCATCAACCGTTCGAGGCCCGCGAGCCAGATCTGGTAATAGCTCTTGCTGAGATAATCCTCCGGCGGACGATCCTCGCGGGCAAAGCGCGACATGTCGATGTTCCAGCCGCCGGGCATCCCCATCGCCAGCGTGATCGCGAACGCGCGCCGCTCCCATTCGGCGTGAAACATCGGCTCGTTCGGTTCCGGTTGCACCGGACCCGACCACTTCACGCCGCCCATATCGTGCGCGCCTTCCATCAGGCGACCTCATGCGGCTGCTTCGGCAATCCGGTGCCGATCATGCTGTCGCGGGTGACGAGCTCCGCAAGGCGCTCCTCGCTCCAGCCATCGGTGCCGGAGGGGCGCAGCGGCAGCACCAGATAGCGAATTTCAGCGGTCGAATCCCAGACTCGAATATTGGTGCCCTCGGGCAATTCAAAACCGAAATCCCTGAGCACGCCGCGTGGATCCTTCACCGCCTTGGAGCGATAGGGCGCGGATTTGTACCAGACCGGCGGCAGCCCGAGTACCGGCCAGGGATAACAGGAGCACAGCGTACAAACGACCATGTTGTGGAGGGCAGGGGTGTTCTCAAGCGTCACGATGTGTTCGCCTTGGCGTCCGGCATAGCCGAGCTCTGATATCGCCGGCGTGCCATCTTTCAGCAGGCGGGCGCGATAGGCGGGATCGGCCCATGCGCGCGCCACCACGCGGGCGCCGTTACGCGGTCCGACCTTGGTCTCGTAGGTTTGGATCAGCAGATCGAGGGCTGCCGGATCGACGTAACCTTTTTCGGTCAGGACGGTCTCTAGCGCACGCACGCGCAGTTCGGTGTCGGACAGTTCCGAATGGTCGTGATCGTGGTGGTGATGATCGTGGTCATGGTCGGTCATAGGCTGAGAATAGACGCAATATTCGGTCTATGTCGAGGCACAGACTCTGCTAGCCTTCCCGCATGGGGCAACGGGCTGGACGCATAGCATTCGCGGCGATGGCGGTCATCACGACGCTCGTCCTGTCGAGTGGCGCGCGGGCGGCCAACGGTGCCTATGCGGTCGATGCCGCCGACATATCCGAAGTCGGATCGTGCAAGGTCGAGAGCTGGATGTCGGCCGCGACCAACACGGATTTTTCGGCCGTGGCCAATCCCTCCTGTGTGGCTGACATCTTCAGGCCGGTGGAACTGAGCCTGCTCACCAACAGGTTTCGCAGCGACGGCGACTGGAGCACCAGCATCGCTCCCAAGGCCAAGACCAACCTCGTTCCCACCGGCATCGGAAAATTCGGCTTCTCGTTTTATGCCGGCGGCCAGTTCGACGCGCTGACCGGCGAAAACCTCGCCGCCTTCGCGGTGGTGCCTGTGACGTACAGGCTTTCCGAAACCATGCGGATCAACCTCAATGGCGGCTGGCTTTGGGACCGCACCGTCGACCGGCATTATCTCACCTATGGCCTCGGCTTTGACTGGAAATTCACCGATGTCCTGCAATGGACGATCGAGACATTCGGCCAGGCCGGCGCATCCGATCGGCCAAGCGTGGTCCGGCCGCGATTTCAGACCGGCGTGCGTTACCGGCCCAATGAGATTTTCTCGGTCGATGTCATCTACGGCCGCAACATCACCGGCGAAAACGCCAACTGGATCACGATCGGCACCACGATCCGGTTTCCCGTACCGGAAGGAAAACCCGCACGCGAGCGTACCGGCCATTTATGAGCTATCGTTTTAGGAAAATAACGGGCAGGGAGCGCGGGTGTGGCGGAATATGTCAAGATCGAAAAGGGCCTTGGGCCCGAAGGGCGTATCGCCGTGGTGCGCTTCGACCGCGGCGACGGCATCAATGCGCTGTCGCCGGAAGCGCTACGCCAACTGACCAACGCGGCGCGCAGCTTCGAGGATGACGGCGACACCTCGGTCGTCGTGCTCACGGGCGGGCCTAAGACGTTCAGCGCCGGCTTCGATCTGAAGGATGCCGAAGGCCGATCGCGCCGGACCATGGATATCGGCTCGCTGCGCCGGCACCTGAAACTGGGGCCGCGGCTGACCGGCGCGTGGCACGAGATGGAGCAGATCACCATCGGCGCCATCGAGGGCTTTTGCATCGGCGGCGGCGTGGCGCTGGCGGTGGCGCTGGATTTTCGCATCATGGGCCGCGACGCCCATCTGCGGGTGCCCGAGATCGGGCTTGGCATGAACATGAGCTGGCAGAGCATCCCGCGCATGCTGCATCTGATCGGGCCGGCTCGAACCAAGCAGGCGGTGATCCTGGCCGATCAACGTATCAGCGCCGCCGAGGCCTACGAATGGGGCCTGGTGGAGGAAGTGGTCGATCCCGGCAAGGCGTTCGATGCCGCGATGGCGCTGGCGGCCAAAGTCGCGGCGCAGCCGCCGTTGTCGGTCGCCATGACCAAGCTCACCGTCAATCGCTTGGCACATGCCCTCGACGACCTCGCCAGCCACATGGACGTCGACCAGTTCGCGCTCGCGAGTTTTAGCGAGGACCACAAGGAAGGCGTGGCGGCGTTCCTCGAGCGCCGCAAACCGCGCTTCAGGGGACGCTAGCAGTCATACGGAAACGTGACTGTTGATCACCTACCTCTGAGCCTGCCCCACACATTCATGAGCGCCCCGGCCAGAGCCCGCTGGGCACCGGGCGGCGCACCGGTCCAAAGTCGCGGCGCGTCACCCGCAAAGGTCAGCGGGCGACCATCGGGATTATTGACGCGGTAACCCGTTGTTTTGCGAATTCATTGAGTTCAGGATGCGGAACAACGCTTTGATAAGAATTCGAACGAGGATAGGTAAGGGACCGATCCAGCAGGGAGGAACCAATGTCGAGAATGGTCAGGCAACTAGCTCTTTTTTTCGCAAGCGCGCTTTTCGCTGGAGCGCTGGCTGCGACGGCGCAGGCCAAGGACAAGGTCAAGGTCGGCTTCATCGGGCCGTTGACCGGGGGCGTTTCGGTCAATGGGCTCGGCGGTCGCAACTCGGCCGATCTTGCCGTTAGACTGCGCAATGCCGACGCGAAGGCGAAATACGAATACGAACTCGTCGTGCTCGATGACGAATGCAAGCCGAACGTGGCCGTGCAGGTCGCCACCAAGATGGCGGCGGACAAGGAAATCGTCGCCGCGGCGACGCATTACTGCTCCGCGACCGCGATCGCCACGGTCGATATCTATCACAAATTCGGCTTCCCGATCATCGTGTGGGGTGCCGTGCTGCCTGATATCACCTACCGGAACAAATATGCGGAAGTGCATCGCGTCAACGGGACCATGATCGACCAGAACGATGCCAATGCCGAACTCATCACCAAGCTCGGTTTCAAGAATGTCGCTGTGATCCACGACACTACCGATTATGGCAAGGGTCATAACGCGTATTTCAGCAAGTCCCTCGCCAAGCTGGGTGGCAAGATCGTCGGCACGTTTGGCGTCACCTCAGACCAGCAGGACTTCACCGCCGAGCTGACGCAAATCAAGGCACTCAATCCAGAGGTGGTCTATTTCGGCGGGCTTACGCCAATCGGCGTGCGCATCCGCTCGCAGATGGACAAGCTCGGTATCAAGGCCGTGTTCGATGGCACCTCGGGCATCGTATCGGACGCTTTCATCCAGGGGCTCGGACCGCTTGCCGAAGGGGCGCTCGCATTCCGTGAAGGCGCGTCGACGGAGAAGCTGCCGGGCGGGAAATTCTTCCTGGAGAATTACGCCGCGCAGAAATACGACAATCCACCGGAAGCTTACGGCGCTTTCTCTTATGCCGCCATGGATCTGATCCTCGACACGATCGAAAAGGTCGGCCCCGATCGCAAGAAGGTCATCGAGGAATTGGCCAACGTAAAAGACCGTGACTCCATCATCGGAAAGGTCACGTTCGACGACCATGGTCAGAACACCGTGGCTTTGATCACCAAATATGTGGTCCAGGACGGCAAGTTCGTGGAGTGGGACGACAGCGAATACGCCACAGGCAAGCGCAAGCTTCCCGGACAGAAATAGCAAACGGGCGGGACGGGGGCATCGGTGCCCCGTCCCGCTCCGGCTTTGCAGCGCGCACAGGATCAGAAAACATGGATGTGGGGCTCCTGACCCAATACGTCATGAACGGTCTGATGCTGGGCATGATGTATTCGCTCGTCGCGGTCGGCTTCACGTTGTTCTTCGGTGTGCTTGATATCATCAAGTTCTCCCATGGCGACGTGCTAACGGTCGGCGCCTTCACGGCGCTCGCGACCTATATCGGGTTGCGCTCGCTCGGGGTCAGCTCCACCCCGCTGTTGCTGCTTGCGATGCTCGTCGTCGCGATCCTCGCCATGGCCGCGCTCGGCATGTTGATCGCGCGCTATCTGGTGATGCCGCTGCGTTCGGCGCCGGCGCTCAACACGCTCCTCATCACCTTGATGCTCGGCACGGTGCTGCGCGAAATGGTTCGGCTGTTCTATCCGCAAGGCGCCAACCCGAAACCGTTCCCGGCATTGCTTCCTACTGGTTCAATCAACCTCGGCCATTTCAACCTCCGGCTCGACAACGCCATCATGCTCGCCGCCGGCGTCACAATCATCGTCGGATTGCGGCTTTTGCTCGACCGTACCAAGCTTGGTCTCGCGATCCGTGCGGTGGCGCAGGATGAGGAGACCGCGCGAACAATGGGTATCAACTTCACCGCCATTGTGCTGATCACGTTCGCGATCGGTTCGGCGCTAGCCGCCGTCGCCGGCATCATGAACGGCCTCTATTACAATGAGATCAATTTCGGTATGGGGCTGCTGCTCGGCGTGATCGGCTTTTCCGCCGCGATCATCGGTGGGCTCGGAAGCATTTACGGCGCCATCCTAGGCGGCTTCTTGTTCGCGGCGCTGCAGACCATCGGCGCCGTCGCGCTGCCGTTCGCCAGCGCCTACAAGGACGTATTTGCATTCACCGTCGTGATCGCGCTGATGGCTTGGCGCCCGACTGGACTGATCCAGGAAAAGATTAGCGAGCGGGTCTGAGCGCATGTCCGAAGTCAAGCAAAAACCGCGGGCTCCTCTGCTGCCGGGCGTGGTCGCTCTGGCGCTCTCGACCGTCTATCTGATCGCACTGCTGGCTGTCGAAAGGCAGCCACTCGTCATCGGCCTGCTGGCGTTGGCCGCCGTTGCCGTGCTCGCTGCGCATTACATGGACTGGCTCGATCCGGTGGCCCGAAGCTTCGCCGAGCGCGAGGGTACGCTCAGCGTATACGCGATCCTCGCCGCCTGCGTGGTCGCTGCGTTCTTCCACGACAATCATTTTGTGCTGCTGCTGTTCGTTACCGTGCTGCTCTATACAATGGCGACGCTCGGATTGAACATTGAGTTCGGCTACGCCGGCGTGCTTAACTTTGCGGGCGCGTCGTTCTTTGGCATCGGCGCCTATACCTCGGCGGTGCTCAATACCTACACTGGCGTCCCCCACCTTCTGGTCCTCCTGATCGGCGGGATGCTTGCCGCGCTGATTGGTTCGCTGCTTCTCCTCCCGGTGTTGCGCACGCGCGGCCATTATGCCGCGCTGGTCACCATCGCGTTTGCGCTGCTGCTCAAGACATTCCTGGAGGTCAACGACGTGCTCGGCGGCCCACAGGGGATGCAAGTCAAGGGCATGAGTATCCTCGGTTGGTCGTTCAACGACAATTTCGAGATCGGCAAGATCGAAATGTCGTTCTATCTCAACTATTTTGTGGTCAGCATGCTGCTGCTGTGCGCCACGTTCGTCCTGGTGCGGCGGCTGGAGCGGTCCTGGATCGGGCTCAATCTTGATGCGATGCGGCTCGATGAGACCGCAGCGAGCTGCTTCGGGCTGGATATCGCGCGCTGGAAGATCACCGCCTTCGTGCTCGGTAATTTCGTTATCGGCGTTGCCGGCGCGCTTTTCGGCATGGTCGGCGGCTTCGTTGCGCCCAATAACTACACCTTCGCCGATTCGCTGATCATGGTGTCAATCCTGCTGCTCGGCGGTATAGGCAACCCATGGGGACTGGTGGTTGCGACCTTCGTCGTCGTGGTCTTGCCGGAGAAGTTGCAGACAATCCAGGAGTACCGATTCCTGCTCTATGCGTTGATCGTCATCATGGTGCTGCTGTTTCGCCCGGAGGGGCTGCTGCCGCGACCGGTGCGGCGTTATTTCCCCGGATGGCGGGCATGACCTATTTGCTGGAGGCTCGCGGACTGACCCGGAGATTTGGCGGCGTAGTGGCGCTGGACAATCTAGATCTTGCTGTCGTGCCCAACGAAATCATGGGTCTGATTGGACCCAATGGCTCGGGCAAGACGACCTTCTTCAATGTCGTCACCGGAATCTACGGCGCCCATGGCGGCTCGGTCACTTTCGATGGCGCGGACATTACCCGCGCCTCGTCGCGCGCGGTCTATCATGCCGGCGTGTCCCGCACCTTTCAGCGCTCGCGGCTATCGCTGCCGTTGTCGATCTTCGACAACATCATGATCGGCAACCACAAGCGGCTCAACCAGGGGCTCTGGTTCAATCTGGTGCGCCGCGGCGAGTTCGAGCGCGAGTTCGAGGACAATTATGGCGCAGCGCGCACGCTGGTCGAAGTGTTCGAGCCACGCCTTGCCGAGCGGATGTTCGAGCCGGTTGCCGGGCTGCCGATGATCGACCGGCGCCGCATCGAGATCTGCCGCGCGCTGATCAGTCAGCCAAAGCTGCTGTTGCTCGACGAGCCGTCGGCCGGCATGACGCATGACGAGACCAAGGAATTGATGGACGACATTCTGCAGGTCCGCGAGCTCAATCGAAACCTCACCATCGTTATCGTTGAGCACGAGATGGGGTTGATCGAGCGCATCACCCACCGTTGCGTGGTGCTCAATTTTGGCCGCAAAATAGCGGAAGGTCCGTACCGTCAGGTCGCGGTCGACCGGCAGGTGCAAGAAGCCTATCTGGGGGTGGCGTAGGTGACCGGCCGATTGGAAATCGAGGGCGTCTACACCGCCTATGACAAGGCGGACGTGCTCGAAGGTATCTCACTCAAGGTAGAGCCGGGGCGCATCACCTGTCTGCTCGGCTCCAACGGCTCCGGCAAGACCACGCTGATCCGCTCGATCCTGGGGCTGACGCCAGCGCGCGCGGGCCATATCGCATTTAATGGTCAGGACATCACCGCGCTACCCACGCACAAGGTCATCGCCGCGGGCGTGGCCTGCATCCCCGAAGGCCGCAAAGTCTTTCCCAAGCTTACCGTCGAGGAGAATCTGCGGCTCGGCGCCTACCAGGAACCCTCCGATGCAGTTACCCGGGAGCGCATGGCGGAAATCTTTGGCTTGTTTCCGCGTCTGGCCGAGCGTCGGATGCAGCTCGCCGGCACCATGTCGGGCGGCGAGCAGGCCATGGTCTCGATCGGCCGGGGCCTGATGCGGGCGCCGAAGCTGCTGCTGATCGACGAGCCTTCGCTCGGCTTGTCGCCGCTTTTCGTCAAGGAGAACTTCAACATCATCCGCAAGATCAACGAGCGTGGCATTTCGGTCTTTCTCGTGGAGCAAAATGTGCATCAAACGCTCGCCATCTCCGATTACGGATATGTTTTATCCAAGGGCAGGGTGGTGATGGAAGGGACGCCAGGCGAGATCGGCAAGACCAAAGAAGTCCAGCAAGCTTATTTTGGCTGAGTGTATCGATTTTTCGTCGATCTTATAGGCGGCACGCTCAAAGACATCTGCGCGTCAACGCCACATCCCGCGCATGCGAGCGCCGACGTCGATACGCGGCCCCTGGCTCGCCGGGCGAACGGCCGTAGCGGCTACCGCCGGTGGCCAAACGGTCTTTTCGAACAGGCTGAGCAGATGATCGGGAATGAAACGGGTCCGCGAGGCATAT
>Ga0207657_10002032_pt1 | contig 21869 bp, 25 predicted proteins | sample KBSC33metaG_FD_184316 | JGI IMG/M metagenome (GOLD analysis project Ga0207657, IMG submission 184316) | Corn rhizosphere microbial communities from Kellogg Biological Station, Michigan, USA - KBS C3-3 metaG (SPAdes) (version 2) | ecosystem: Host-associated > Plants > Roots > Rhizosphere > Soil ... | reverse complement strand
AGCCGGGCCGCGTGCGAGAATGGCGCACGTGCCCGCGACCGTGATCGTCGGTGCGCAGTGGGGCGACGAGGGGAAGGGCAAGATCGTCGACCTGCTCGCCCAGGAGTCCGACCTCGTCGGCCGCTACCAGGGTGGCCCGAACGCGGGGCACACGATCGTCGTCGACGGCGAGACGTACAAGATCCGCGCGATCCCGTCGGGCATCGTCGCCGGTGTCGCGAGCGCGATCGGCGCGGGCTGCGTCGTCGACCCGGAGGTGCTGATCGGGGAGCTCGACGAGCTCGAGTCCCGAGGGCACCGGACGGACGGGCTCGTCTTCGTCTCGGGCAACGCACACCTGATCATGCCGTGGCACGTCGCGCTCGACGGCGCCCGTGAGCGGCGTCTGGGCAAGCTGCAGATCGGGACAACGCGTCGCGGGATCGGCCCTGCGTATGCGGACAAGGCAACCCGCATCGGAATCCGCGTCCAGGATCTGCTCGACCCGAAGATCCTGCGGGAGAAGGTCGAGCTCGCCGCCGGCGAGAAGAACGTGTGGCTGGAGCGCGTCTACGGGATCGACCCGTTCGACGCCGAGGACGTCGTCGCGCGTACGCTCGAGCAGGCAGAGCGCCTCGCGCCCTACGTGGCAGACACCTCGCTGCTCGTCGATCGTGCCCTGCGCGACGGGCGGCGCGTCCTCTTCGAAGGCGCCCAGGGAACGCTGCTCGACCTCGACCACGGCACGTATCCGTTCGTCACCTCTTCGAGCCCGATCGCCGCCGGCGCCGCGGTGAGCTTCGGCCTCGGGCCGCAGCGGATCGACGAGGTTCTCGGGGTCTCGAAGGCCTATGTGACCCGAGTCGGCGAGGGGCCGTTCCCGTCCGAGATCGACGGGCACGCGCAGGAGCGCGTGCGTGAGCTCGGCGGTGAGTTCGGCACCGTGACGGGACGCGTGCGCCGCTGCGGCTGGCTCGACCTCGTCGCGCTGCGCTTTGCCGTCCGCGTCAACGGCATCACGTCGCTCGCGCTGACGAAGCTCGACGTCCTCTCGTCGTTCGACGAGATTCCGGTCTGCGTGCGCTACCGCCTTCCCGACCGGTCCGAGACCGAGGACTTCCCGGCCCACCAGTCCGACTTCCACCACTGCGCACCGGTGTTCGAGACGCTCGCCGGCTGGAACGAAGACCTGACCGGCTCCGCGCTCCCCGGCGCGGCCGCCGACTACGTCTCCTTCGTCTCGGACGCGCTGGACGTCCCCGTCACCCTCGTCGGTACCGGCGCCTCGCGCGACGCGGTGCTCTCGCTCCAGCCCTAGTGCTCCGTCCCGGAAGTCCGTCGATGATCCTGGCGCGCGAGAAGCGAGCAGCGCAAGGACGCAGGGAGCGCCAATACTGGGGACAAATTGGCGCGACCGAGGACCCCGCGATGCGCCGCTTCGCAGCCGCCAGCGCGCAAGCGATGTCCGGGACGGAGCACTGGTAGACGCTCGATGCGCGTCCTCGTCGTTGGCTCGGGGGGTCGAGAGCACGCACTCACGTGGCGCCTCTCGTCGTCGCCGGGGCTGACCGAGCTCCATGCTGCGCCCGGGAATCCCGGGATCGCGAGGCTCGCGACCTGCCATCCGGTCGCTGCCGACGACGCAGAGGGCCTGCTCGGCCTGGCGCGGTTCCTCGGCGTCGATCTCGTCGTCGTGGGGCCCGAGGCGCCTCTGGTCGCGGGCGTCGCCGACGTGCTCCGCCACGCGGGGCTCACGGTTTTCGGGCCGTCGGCCGCGGCGGCGCGGATCGAGGGGTCGAAGTCCTTCGCCAAGGACGTGATGGCCGCGGCAGGCGTCCCGACCGCCGCCTTGCTCGACTCGACCCGCGTTCCGTGCGTGCTCAAGGCCGACGGTCTGGCTGCCGGCAAAGGGGTCGTCGTCTGTCGGACGGAGGCCGAGCTGGTAGCCGGAGTCGAAGTCGCTCGCGGATTCGGCGACGACGTCGTCGTCGAGGAGCTGCTCGACGGGCCCGAGGTGTCGCTTTTCGCCGTCTGCGACGGAACCGACGCGCTCGTCCTCGCGCCGTCGCGGGACTTCAAGCGTGCCTACGACGGTGACGAGGGCCCGAACACCGGAGGAATGGGGTCGTTTGCCCCCGTTCCCGACATCGGCGACGACGCGCTCGACGGTTTGGTCGAGACGTGCATCCGGCCCGTTCTCGGCGAGCTGGCTCGCCGTGGAAGCCCCTTTGTCGGCACGCTCTTTGCGGGGCTGATGCTCACCGCGGACGGCCCCCGCGTGCTCGAGTACAACTGCCGCTTCGGCGATCCGGAGACGCAGTCCGTGCTTCCGCTGGTCGACGGGGATCTTCTAGCGGCGTTGGCAGCGGCCGCGGGCGGGTCGCTGAGCGGCGTCGCGCTGGGCCGGCTCGCGGCCGCCGCGGTGACGGTCGCTCTTGTCGCCGGTGACTACCCGAGCTCCGGCGACCGCGGAACCACGATCGAGGGAATCGCGGATGCCGCGGCAGAGGGAGCGCTGGTCTTCCACGCCGGTACCGCGCTGAACGACGGCCGGCTCGTGACCAACGGCGGCCGTCTTCTCGGCGTGACGGCGACAGGCCCGACGCTCGCAGATGCGCGCTCCGCGGCGTACGCGGCCGCCGACCGCATCCGCATCCCGGGCGCCCGCCGCCGGGAGGACATCGCGCGCACCGACGCTCTCGCCGGTTGACGGGTGATTTCCGCAAAGAGCGCACCTCCCTTGGGGCACCCCAACCCACCACCCACTTTTCATTCTATCGCCGGAACGGGCAACAGTGGGTCACGAAAGTGTGTCGACACTGCACCAACTTCGTCACGGATCGCCCCTCCGGCGCGGCCTCTAGACTGACGGCGTGATCGCTCGCTACGCGCGTCCCGCCATGACCCAGGTCTGGTCGGACGAGGCGAGGCTCGCCAGGATGCTCGAGGTCGAGCTCGCGGCGCTCGAGGGCTGGCGCGCGCTCGGCGTGGTCCCCGGGGACGCCGTGGCGCGCATCCGGTCCGGCGCGCAGCCGCCCTCCGCAGCCCGCGTGGCCGAGCTCGAGCGGGAGACGAACCACGACGTCGCCGCGTTCGTCGACGCCGTCGCCGGGTCCCTGGGCGAGGACGGGCGCTGGTTCCACTTCGGCCTCACGTCGTCCGACGTGCTCGACACGGCCCTCGCCCTCACCGTCCAGGATGCCGGGGCCCTCGTGCTCGAAGGGCTCGATCGCGCGTTTCGCGCTGTCGTCGACCGGGCCGAGGAGCATCGGGACACGCTCTGCATGGGCCGCACGCACGGCGTCCATGCCGAGCCGACGACATTTGGGCTGAAACTCGCCGGTTGGGCATTCGGGCTCGACCGGGACCGGGCACGGATCGAGCGGGCCGTGGCGGGAATGCGGGTCGGAAAGCTGTCCGGGGCAGTCGGCCAGTACGCGGCGATCGACCCCGAGGTCGAGCGGATCGCGTGCGAACGGCTGGGACTGGACCCGGCGCCGAGCTCGACCCAGATCCTCCAGCGCGACCGCCACGCCGAGTTGCTGTCCGCGCTTGCGGTGCTCGCGTCCTCGCTCGATCGATTCGCTACCGAGATCCGACACCTCGCGCGCACCGAGGTGCGGGAGGTCGAGGAGCCGTTCGCGCGTGGCCAGAAGGGGTCGTCGGCGATGCCCCACAAGCGGAACCCGATCACGGCCGAGCGGATCTGCGGCCTCGCGCGCGTGGTGCGAGCAAATGCGCTGGTCGGGCTCGAGAACGTCGCGCTCTGGCACGAGCGCGACATCTCGCACTCCTCGGCCGAGCGCATCGTGCTGCCCGACTCGTTCCTCGCGATCGACTACATGCTCGACCGCTTCGCGTGGCTCGTCGACGGTCTCGTCGTGCGACCCGAGCGGATGAGCGCCAACATCGGGGCCGGCAACGGGCTCTTCTTCAGCCAGCGACTGCTCTCCGCGCTCGTCGAGAGCGGGATGCGCCGGGACGCCGCCTATCGGCAGGTGCAGCGCCATGCGATGCGCGCATGGGAGGAGGGGCTCGACCTCAGAGAGCTCGCCCGCGCGGACGCCGACGTGGCCACACGCGTCGACCTCGATCGCGTGTTCACGCTGGAAGCGTTCACCGCTCACGTTCAGACGGTGTTCGACCGCCTGCGTGAGCTCACCGCGACGCGCTCGGTTCCAGTGCATGCTTGAGGCCCTGCACGTCGGCAGCGGCAAGGTGCGCGAGCTCTACGCGCTCGGCGACGACCGGCTCGTGCTCGTCGCGAGCGATCGCATCTCGACGTTCGACGTCGTCCTTCCCACCGAGATCCCCGACAAGGGACGCGTCCTCACCGGATTGTCGGCGTTCTGGTTCGCGCGGACGCGGCACATCGTGCCGAACCATCTCCTCGCCTTGCGAGACAACGGCCGCTCGCTCGAATGCCGACGACTCGAGATGCTTCCCGTCGAGATCGTCGTCCGCGGCTATCTCGCAGGGTCGGGCTGGACCGACTATCTCGAAAGGGGCGAGGTCGGCGGTACGCGGCTCCCCGCGGGTCTGCGCGAGTCGGACCGCCTGTCCGAGCCGATCGTCACGCCGGCGACAAAGGCAACCGAGGGGCATGACGTCAACATCACGGAACCTGAAGCCGAGGATCTCTGCGGTCGCACGCGGTACCGCGCGGCGCGCGAAGCGGCGCTCGCCGTCTACAGCTTTGCCGCAAGGCATGCGGAGCACCGGGGAATCCTCCTGGCAGACACGAAGTTCGAGCTCGGCGTCGACGTCGATGGGGTCGTGACGCTCGCCGACGAAGCCGTGACCCCGGACTCCTCGCGCTTGTGGCCCGCCTCAGGGTACGCCCCGGGTGGCCCACAGCCCTCCTTCGACAAGCAGTACGTTCGCGACTGGTGCCTCGGCACGGGTTGGGACCGCACCGCGCCAGGCCCCTCGCTACCGCCCGACGTCGTCAGAGGCACACGGGAGCGATACGTCGAGGCGTTCGAGCTTCTCACCGGGATCCCGTTCGCGCGCTACGTCGAGACCCCGGAGATCGTCCTGTGAGGCTCACGGTGCTGATCCGGCCGAAGGCGGGCATCCTCGACCCGCAGGGCGACGCGGTGCAGGCCTCGCTCGCGCATCTCGGGTTCGCCGTGACCGCGGCCCGCGTCGGACGGCTCGTCGACCTGGAGATCGCGGCTGTGGACGAGGCGGCAGCCCGCAACGAGGTCGAGCGAATGTGCGCAGAGCTGCTCGCGAATCCTCTCATCGAGAGCTTCGAGATCGTGTCAGGACCGACATGAGCGAACGAGGCCCGCGGATCGCGGTCGTCACCTTTCCCGGGTCGAACGACGACGGTGACGCACGGCTCGCTCTCGAGCACCTCGGCGCGGATGCCGTCGCGGTCTGGCACGCCACATCGGAGCTCGACTCCGACATCGGCGGCGTCATCCTGCCGGGTGGGTTCTCGTACGGCGACTACCTTCGCTGCGGCGCTCTCGCTCGCAGCGCCCCGGTGATGGACGCCGTGCGGGAGTTCGCAGCCGTCGGCGGCCCCGTGCTCGGAATCTGCAACGGGTTCCAGATCCTCTGCGAGGCAGGGCTCCTTCCCGGCGTGCTCCGGCCGAACCGCCAGCTCGAGTTCCTCTGCACGGACGTCACCGTCGTCGTGGAGTCGGCCGGAACGCCGTTCACATCAGGGCTGGCGCGAGGCGACGAGCTCGTGATCCCGGTCAAGCACGGCGAGGGCAACTGGGTCGTCGACGACGGGCTCTATGCCGAGCTCGTCGAGGGCGGGCAGATCGTGCTCCGCTACGCCGAGGACGTGAACGGCTCGCGGGATCGGGTCGCCGGTATCGCCAATCGGGACGGGAACGTCCTGGGCCTGATGCCACACCCCGAGCACGCCGTCGACCCCTTGCTCGGCCCGACCGGAGGGTTGCCGCTGCTCCAGGGCCTGATCGGCGCCGCGCGTGAGCGGCTGGCCGGCTACGCCCTCGGCCCTCGCTGACGCAGGTCCCACCGCGCGTCACATGCGCACCACCTCCAGCGCCCGCCGTAGCTCGGGCGCCCGCTCCAGCATCGCCCCGAGCTTCGCGAGATCGCGCTCACGAAGGGTGACCGGCCCGCGGCGGGCCGCGCCGTCCGTCGCATAGGAGAACCGCACCAGGCGCTCGCCCGCCCCCGTCTCCAGCAGCTCCACCTTCGTCGTGAACCGCTTCTCTCCGGCCCGCTGGGCAACGGACACCTCGTCGATGCTCGTCGCCTTTCCCCAGGGAGTCGTCACTGTCGCCACAGAAGGCAACCTAGCGGCGGATTTGTGCCGTGTCTGTGCCGAGATTGCGCCAACTCTGCGACGATGCGCCGGTGCTCGAGCTGTGGCAGGCGGAGTGGTGCCCCTACTCCCACCGCGTCCGACTGCGGCTGACCGAGCTCGAGCTGGACTGGATCGCGCACGCGATCCCTGTCGACCGTGCGGAGCGTGTCGCCATGGAGGCGGCGACCGGAACGCGCTCGATTCCGACCCTCGTGGATGGGGACAGCGTGGTCCAGGGAGCCGACGAGATCGTGGCGTATCTCGACGCTCGCCACGCCGAGCCGCACGACGCGAAACGGCATCGCGCCCAGATGCGCGCCGAGTGGTCGCACTGGCTGGAGCTCGAAGGCGGCGGGCAGGGCTCCTGACCGGCCGGCATCCGCTACTCGAGGACGAAGCCGGAGCGTACGCAGCGAGCACGGCGTCGAGACAGCCGGTCGAGGCGCCGTACGCCCGGTCCGTCGTCGCCGGGATGGCGGTCGGGTGCTTCCTCACGTGGAACGTGTCGAACGTCGGCGCCGTCGCAGACCCGCTCGCCGACGCCTACGGCACGTCGCTCGCGGTCATCGGACTGCTCACGACTGCGCTCTTCCTCAGCCATCTCGCGTCGCAGCTGCCTGCCGGGATCTGGTCCGATCGATTCGGCCCGCACCGGGTCGGGCTTGCTGCCTGCCTTGCTGCGGCAGCCGGAAACGCCGTTCTCCTCGTTGACGCGTCGATCGGCGTCGCCACAGCCGGACGGCTTGTTGTCGGGCTCGGCTCCGGCGCGGGCTTCGTCGCCGGGCTCGACCTCGTCCGCTCCGGCGGAGGAGGAGCGGTGCTCCAGGGTCTCTACGGTGGCGCGACCATGGCCGGCGGCGGGCTCGCGCTCCTGATCGTGCCTCCGCTCACCGAGGCGACGAGCTGGCGCTCCCCGTACACGACCGGGCTCGCGCTCGCCCTGGCGGCGGCGATCCTGGTCCTCGGCGTGCGTGGCGTGCGTCCGGTGGGACGGACGAGGCGGGGCGTGCTCGGGGACGCGGCCCTGCTGCCGCTCGGCGCGCTCCAGGTGGCGACTTTCGGCCTCGCGGTGATCGCCGGAAACTGGATCGTGCCGCTGCTCGAGCGTGACGGTGCGGCGACGGCCGTGGCCGGCGCCCTCGGCAGCTTCGTCCTGCTGGCAGGCATCGTGACCCGGCCTCTCGGAGGCGCGCTCGCGAACCGCTGGCCGGGGCGACGGCGAGGGCTCGTGGGCGGCTCGCTGCTCGCGATCGCCGCGGGCGCCCTCATGCTCGCGACCGGCGGCCCTCTCTGGCTCTCTGCGCTGGGCTCGCTGGCGCTCGGCCTCGCGGCCGGACTGCCGTTCGCCATCCTCTTCGAAGCCGCCCAGCGACTCCGGCCGGACGCGCCCGCCGCCGCGATCGCGCTCGTGAACGGCTGTGCCGTGCTCGCGATCGTGATCGGGACCCCACTCGTCGGCCTCGGCTTCGACCTACCCGGCGACGGGCTCGCCGGCTTCGCAGCGATCGCGCTCCTCGCGCTCGGCGCCCTGCCGTTCGTCCGTCGGCTGCCATCCACCTAGAAGCCCTCGCGTACGGTGACCCCGTGCACGAGCCCGCCTGGACGATCGAGACTACGAGGCTCCTGCTCCGTCCCTTCCTGCCCTAGGACCTCGAGGCACTGCATGCGATCCACGGCGACGAGGCGAACGCGCGCTGGCTCTACAAGGACGCACGACCGCTCGGAGAGACGCGCGAGCTCCTCGCGCTCAATGCGGCCGGCGGCGCGCTTCGGGCCGAAGGCGGGTGGTTGAGCGCTGCCGTCGCGCTTCGCGCCACGGGAGAGCTCGTCGGCGACATCTCGCTTCTCTGGGCAAGCGTCACGCATCGCCAGGGCGAGCTCGGCTTCGGCTTCCACCGCGCGCATCACGGGAACGGCTACGCGACGGAAGCGGCGTGGCCGATGCTCGCCTTTGGCTTCGAGGTCGTCGGCCTGCACCGCGTGATCGGGTGGCTCGAGCCGCGCAACCGAGGCTCGGCCCGAGTGCTGGAGAAGCTCGGGATGCGCCAGGAGGCGCACCTCGTCGAGAACGAGTGGGTCAAGGGCGAGTGGCAGAGCGAGCTCGTCTACGCGCTGCTGGCGCGCGAGTGGCGGGACGGCTCCGCTGGCACGGCGCGGGACGACGACCGATACTGACTCCTTCGCACACGACGGAGGTTCAGACAATGGCTCTTTCTTTCGGCGTCACCGTCCTGCCCGACCCACCGGCGTCACGGCTCGTGGAGTTGATGCAGCTCGGCGAGCGGAACGGCTTCGAGATCGGCTGGACGTACGACTCGCACGTCCTCTGGCAGGAGTCGTTTGTCCAGCTCACGCTGGCGATCCAGGGCACGTCGAAGATGAAGTTCGGGCACCTCGTCACGAATCCGGGCACGCGCGAGCCGACCGTGCTCGCAAGCCTCTACGCGACGATGCACGACATCTCCGACGGCCGCATGGTGATGGGGATCGGCCGCGGAGACTCGGCCCGGCGCTACATCGGCCAGCAGCCGGTGCGCGTCGCGGAGTTCGAGCGGCGCCTCGAGATGATCAAGCCGTTCATGAACGGCAAGGAAGTGCACTGGAACGACAAGGACCTCCAGCTCAAGTGGGTTCGGCCGGAGCTTCCGGAGATCCCCATGTGGGTCGCGGGCTACGGGCCGAAGGCACTCGGGGTGGCCGGACGCGTCGGCGACGGCGTGATCATCCAGCTCGCCGACCCGGAGATCATCCAGTGGATCATGGGTACCGCCCGCGCCGCTGCCGAGGAGGCCGGCCGCGACCCGGCTGCGCTCAAGTGCATCGTCTGCGCGCCGAGCCACGTCGGGCCGATCGAGGACGGTCGCGAGCAGACGCGCTGGTTCCCGGCGATGGTCTCGAACCACGTGAAGGACCTCATCGAGCGGTACGGCACCGACGGCTCGGTCGTGCCGCACGCGCTGACCGACTACGTCGAGAAGCGGAAGTTCTACGACTACGACGAGCACTCGCGCGTCGGCGCCAAGCACGGCGAGTTCGTCACGGACGAGATCTGCGACCGGTTTTCCGTCCTCGGCGACGTCGAGCAGATCACGACGAAGCTCCGTGAGCTCGAGTCGATCGGTGTCGACCACTTCTCCATCTATTTGATGACGCACGGACAGGAGGCGACGCTCGAGGCGTACGGGAAGCACGTGATTCCGTTGCTCACAGGGACGGCGGCATAGACGCGCGGCAGCAGCAGCTCGATGCCTGGCGCGCGGTCGCGCCCGGCTGGGAACGGCGGCGGGCGCTGTTCTGGGAGGCAACCCGCTCGGTGTCGGAGCGCCTCGTCGAGCTTCTCGAACCGCACCCCGGACAGACGATCGTCGACCTCGCCGCCGGACCGGGTGACACGGGCTTCCTCGCCGCGCCGCTCGTCGAGCCCGGCGGCAGGCTTGTCACCACGGACGTCGCCCCGGAGATGCTCGACGCGGCGCGGCGCCGGGCGGCGGAGCTCGGTCTCGAGGGCGTCGAGTTCCGGATCGAGGACCTCGCCGCCCTCTCGTTCGGCGACGAAACGCTCGACGGGATCCTCTGCCGCTGGGGCCTCATGCTCGTCCCCGACATGGATGCGGCCGCGGCCGAGATCCGTCGCGTCCTGCGGCCCGGGGGTCGCGCTGCCCTCGCCGTCTGGGGATCGCCCGACGAGAACGACTGGATGACCGCGCCGGGGCGTAGCGCGCTCGAGTTGGGCCTGGTGGAGCGACCAGATCCGGCGGCACCAGGCCCGTTCCGGCTCTCGGCGGACGGCGCGCTCGCAGCGGTTCTCGGCTCCGCAGGCCTCGCCGTCCAGACGGTCGACGACGTGCGGCTCGTCTGGCGCTCGCCGTCACTGGGCGAGTGGTGGGACGTGGTCAGGGACACCTCGCGCATGCTTTCGACGCTGCTCGAGCGTCTGAGCCCGGTCGAGGCGCAGGCGGTACGGGAAGGTGCGGAGCGACGGCTCGGCGCGTGGGTCGATGCGGACGGCTCGGTCGCAGTGCCGGGGGTCGCACGGGTCGCCCTCGCGGCGCGACCGGGCTGAGGCCGCGTCCGCGAGGAGAAGATGGCGAGGGCCGGACTTGAACCGGCGACACCACGGTTTTCAGCCGTGTGCTCTACCAGCTGAGCTACCTCGCCCCGACGAGGCAGTGTAGCCCGGTCCGGCGCAATGACCGCTGTCACACGCCGGAGCGGAAATCCGATCCGCACCGCAACGCGTATTCACCCTTCAAGTCTGCTCGCGGCCACGTTCCGCGTCGTAGCTCCCACGATCCGCCCCGGAACCGGCCGATGGACCACCTCGACATCCGACAGCACACGCACGGCGACGCCCGGGCGGACAGCGCGGCGCGCGCGCACCCGCGGCCCCGACGCCTCGGCGCGGCGCTCATCGGCGGCGCTGTCCTGGTGACGCTGCCGCTCGTCGGGCTCGTGTCGCTACTCCTCCAGTCGCGCCTCGATCCGCACTTCGAGAACTACCGGTTCCACTTTCTCGTGTTCGGCTTCGTCGGTGCGCTTGCCTTCGTGCTCGGCTACGCGGCGGGCGAGGCAGCCAATCGGCGGCACGACGCCCGGGTGTTCCTGCTCTCGCTCGCCTTCATGGCGACGGGCGGGTTCCTCGGGCTCCATGCCCTGGGGACCCCCGACATCCTGTTCTCTGGAGACCGTCCCGGCTTCCAGGTAGCGATCCCGATCGGGCTGATGGTGAGCGCCGTCTTCGCGGCCGGCTCGGCGTTCGTCGACATCCGTCCGAGCATCGCACCCGCCGTCATCCGGCGTCGCACGCTGTTACGGGCTGCCGTGCTGATCTCGATGGGTGCGTGGTTCGTCCTCGCCGCCACAGGCATGCCGCCGCTCCGCGGCGAAACCGACGAGGCCGCCAGCGGCGGTGGACTGCTCGCGGCGACCGCGATCGCCGGAGCGGTGCTCTACGCGGTCGGCGCTATGCGGTACCGCCGTCTGTACCGCCACCGCTGGAGCACGCTCCCGGCCGCGGTCATCGCCTGCTTTGTCCTGCTCTCCGAGGCGCTGATCGGCGTCGCGGTCACGGGCGAGCGGAAGTGGCACGCGAGCTGGTGGGAATGGCATGGACTGATCATCACGGCCTACCTCGTCATCGGCCTGGCAGTCCGCCGTGAGTGGCGGGACGAGCGGTTCCGCTACCTCTACCTGCCGACGACCCGGGAGCGCCGTCAGGTGATCAGCGTGCTCTTCGGCGACCTCGTCGACTTCACGGGCTTCGCCGAGCGAGCGAGGCCGAACGAGGTCGCTGCCGCCCTCAACGCCTACTGGAGCACAGCCGCGCCACTCATCACGCGCCGCTTCGGCGGCGAGCTCGAGAAGTTCGTCGGCGACGGCGTGCTCGCGGTCTTCAACAGCCGCGGCGACCAGCCAGATCACGCCGAGCGGGCGGCGCGGGCCGCGCTCGAGCTGCAGCGAGAGCTGGCCGCGCTCGGCGAGCGTCACCCGGATTGGCCGCCGCTGCGGGTCGGGGTCAACAGCGGTGAGGCGGTGATGCGCGAAATCGGCGGTCCCGGCCATGTCGCGTATCCGGTGGTGGGAGACACGGTCAATACCGGGGCGCGACTCGAGCAGCTCGCTCCCGCGCGAGGTGTCCTGATCGGCGAGTCGACCTATCGCGGGCTGCCGCCCGGCGCGGTGGTCGCCCCCAGGATCGGCCTCCGGGTCAAGGGCAAGGCGGAGCCCCTCGACGCCTACCTCTTGTTGGCGCTGCCGCAGACGGCGTGACGTCAGGCGTCGCGCACCGCGTGCGCCCTGACGACGACCGGCTCCTGCGCGCTCCAGGGAAAGTCGATCCAGCGGTCGGTGCGGCGCCAGACGTAGTCGCACGAGACGACGGTGTGCGGCTTCTCGTAGAGCACCGCGACGCGCACCTCGCCGACCTTTCCCGCGCAGAACTCCTGGACGCTCTCGAGCGTGTGGCCCGTGTCCGCGACGTCGTCGGCGATCAGGATCCGGGCGTCCTGGAGGTCGACGAAATCGGGTGCCGGCGGAAGGATTCGCGGTACCTCGAGCCGCTCATCGACCCCGGTGTAGTACTCGACGTTCATCGTGTAGACGTTCTTCACGGACAGCGCGTACCCGAGCGCTGCGCCGACGAGCAGGCCGCCGCGGGCGATCGAGAGGATCATGTCGGGGTCGTAGCCGTCCGCTGCCACGGTCTCTGCGAGCCGACGGGTCGAAGTGCCAAGATCCGCCCACGTCATCCTCTCGCGCTCGACTGCCATGCCTGACGCTAACCGATCGCCGACGCAGCGCGACGGGCATGCGTCGCGTCGTGGCGTCCGGGTAGCCTCCGCTGCCGTGGCCGCAACGCCCCGAACCGTGACCATCGTCGGCGCCCCGCTCGACCTCGGTCAGGGCCGACGCGGCGTCGACATGGGGCCTTCGGCGATCCGTTACGCCGGGATGGAGGAGCGGCTCGCGTCGTTCGGTTGCACGGTCGTCGATCGTGGCAACGTCCTGGCGCCGGAGCCTGAGGCGCTTGCGGTCGGGGACGAGCGCGCCCGCTTCCTGCCCGAGATCCTCGACGCGTGCGCGGGCCTCGCGGCCATCGTGGAAGAGATCGCTTCGAGCGGTGCGATGCCGCTCGTGCTGGGTGGTGACCACTCGATCGCGCTCGGGACGCTCGCGGGTCTCCGGGCAGCGGCGGGCCAACCGGGAGGCGTGATCTGGATCGACGCGCACGGCGACCTCAACACGCCGGCCTCCAGCCCGACCGGGAACGTCCACGGCATGCCGCTCGCCGCGGCGCTCGGGCGCGCAGGCGACGGCTTCTCCCATCCTGGTCTGACCCTGCCGGCCGTGGACCCAGGCCGCGTTGTGCTGCTCGGCGTGCGCTCGCTCGACCCCGCGGAGCGTGAGCTCATCCGTGAGGCGGGCATTCGCGTGATCACGATGACCGAGATCGACCGGATCGGGATCGAGCGCGCGATCACCGAGGCAATCGACCGCGTTTCCGGACCGGGCTTCGTCCATGTCTCGCTCGACCTCGACGCGCTCGACCCGGAGGTCGCGCCGGGCGTCGGAACCCCGGTGAAGGGTGGCCTGACGTATCGCGAGGCGCACCTCGCGTGCGAGGACATCGCCGAGTCGGGCGTCGTCGGCTCGCTGGAGCTCGTGGAGGTGAACCCGATCCTCGACCGCGAGAACGGCAGCGCGGCGATCGCGGTCGAACTCGCCGCGAGCGCGCTCGGCCAATCGATCCTCTGAGTCACACGAGGGGAAGAGCGTCCGGGCCGGCTTACCGCGCCGCGAACGCTCTTCGCTGCAACCGACCCTAGCGCATCGCCGCCGCGGGGCCAAGCACGCGGATCCGAAGCGGCTGCCCCTGCCCGGCGTGCAGCATCGAGGCCGCATTCCCACGGTTGATGGCGACGGACATGTTGCGGTAGCTGTCCTCGTAGAGGATCACGTCGCCGGGCCGCGCGTCGGCGAAGGTCCTTGCCATCACGGCGTAGTAGCGCTCGCCCGCCAGCTCCAGCTCGACGCGCGAGCCGGGGACGACCCCGGCGTGCTCCGCGTCGTCGCGCGTCAGATTGAGAGCGATGTTGCCGAAGCTGTCGACGTAGAGCATGGTGGCGTCGATCCGGTCCTCGTCGAAGACGGGCCTCGGCAGGTCGAGCCGCACGAGCGCGTCCGGGTGCAACGGCGGACCCAGCTCCGTGAGCGGAACGCCGTTTGCAAGGTGAGCCGCTGCCGGAGCGAAGAGATCCCGTCCGTGAAACGTGCGAGAGATCGTCTCGAGCGCGTAATCGGGGTTCGCGAGCTCGCGCACCTCGACGATCCCCGCCCGGTCGGCCGCGGGGAGGAGCAATCCGTTGTCCGGACCGACAAACATGCGTCCGTCCCGGTCGGCGATGACGAGCGGCCGGCGCGCGCCGCCGACTCCGGGGTCGACGACCGCGAGGTGGATGCCCACGGGCATGTACGGGAGCGTGCTCGAGAGGACGAGCGCCCCCTGGAGCACCTGGGTCGGAGGGATACCGTGCGTCACGTCGATCACCCGCGCGTCGGGTGCGATCCGTGCGATCACACCGTGGCACGTACCGACGAAGTCGTCCTGGAGCCCGAAGTCGGTCAGGAAGCAGATGACCACCCGACGAGTCTACGACGTCCCGAGCGCGCGTCGGGCGGCCTCGACGAGCCCTGCGACGTCCGGCGTGGTGGCCTCTGCGACGATCGCGAGACCTGCCTCCCCGGCGACCCGGGTGGTCTCGGGCCCGATCGACACGGTCGGCGTCGCCTGCCTCAACGCAGCATAGGAGCGTGCAGCAGAGCCCGACGCGAGGATCACGAGGTCGCACGGCGGCCAGGCCGGTGGCGCGAGCCGAACCGTCCGATAGAGCACGACCACATCGGCGTCGAGCGCCTCCGGCAGCAGTCGACGCGCCCCCTCGGCTCCAGCGAACAACACGCGGCCCGGTGCCGACGGCATCGCGGCAAGCAGGCCCTCCTGGGTCGACGGCGACGCCACGACGTCCGCGCCGCCGAAGGCGCTCGCGGTCGCCGGGCCGATCGCGGCCACATGTCTCGGGACGCCGCGCATCCGGCGGCGGAGCTCCCGCGCACCCGTCACGCTCGTGAGGACGAGCCAGTCGTAGTCGCCGAGGTCGACGGGCGCGTCGCCGACGGGCTCGATGGCGACGAGCGGGACATGGATCGCGTCGTACCCCTCCGACCGCAGCGCCTCGAGGAGCTCACCCTCGCGGCCGGCGGGCCGGGTGACGACGACTCGTGGCACGGGTCAGTGCCCGCGGCGCGACGTCTGTCGGTCGCCTGACGCGTGGAGAGGGACGGCGCACCCGGAGGTTCCGGCGAGAGAGAGGCAGGCGCGCTTTCCGCCGACGGGCCTGTCGGGCGTCCCGATAGTCGAAAGCGTCGCGCCGCTTCGTCCCATCCCTAGCCCCCGCCCACCCACGGGGACACGGACGCTACTGGCGAACGTGTGACGTGTCTGGGCCGAATCTGTGCCGATTGTGTGACGGGGTTCGACGGAGCTCCGGCTCTCGCGCGCATCAGCGGCTCCCGTCCGGGAGGAGCCTACGGCCGATCCCGACCGCATCACGGCGTTCGTTCACGCGACAGGTCGTCGACCTTGCTCACCGGCCCAACGCCGCCAACTCGCGGCCGAGCGTCGCCGGGTCGTCGCCCGTACGGCGCTCGAGCCAGCTTCCGTCCTCGGCCGCCACGAGGCCCGTCAACACCATCCCGTCGTGGTGTGCGGCAACCGGAGCCAGGCAGCCCCCTCCGACGGCCGCAAGGCAACGGCGCTCGGCCTCGACGCGGCGGCGGGTCTCGGGGTCGTCGGCCGCCGCAACGAGGTGCTCTTCTCCGGCCCTGACCTGGAGGGCGAGCGCTCCCTGCCCAGCCTCCGGCAGCATCTCCTCGGGATCGAGCCGCCTGCCGATCTCGCCACCGAGCCCGAGGCGGTCGAGCCCGCATGCAGCGAGCACCACGGCGTCGAGGCCGCGCTCGCCGCGCTTGCGGAGCCGCGTGTCGATGTTGCCGCGCAACGGTTCGATGGACAGCGTCGGGTCCAGCGCGAGAAGCTGCGCCTTGCGACGTGCCGAGGCCGTTCCGATCCGCATGCCCGGGCGGATCTCCGACGCACCGCACAGGGCATCGCGCGGGTCCTCCCTCGAGGGATACGCCCCGACCGCGAGCCCAGCGACGTCGGTCGAGGTCATGTCCTTCGCCGAGTGCACGGCAACGTCGATGCGGCCCTCGAGGAGCGCCTCCTCCAGTTCCTTGACGAAGACGCCGCGGCTGCCGATCTCGCCGAACGGCCGCGTCCGGTCGCGGTCGCCTGCGGTCGTGATCGGCACCAGCGCGATCTCGACACCCGGCCGGCGCAGCGCATCGGCTGCGCGCTCGGCCTGGGTCAGCGCAAGCCTGCTACCGCGCGAGCCGACGCGAAGAAGCACAGTTGCGGCGGGTGGTGTGCGTCGCCGGGATGCCGCATGGCTTCGACCCGTGCGGCCGGATCCGGACGAAGGCGGTGGGCACGACGAGCGGCAGCGGCCGAGCATGGGCGAGAGCCTGGCGCGTCATGCCTCGTCCTCTTCCGCGAGCCCGAACAGGTAGCGCACGACGTCAGCATAGACCAGCCCATCCGGCGTGACAGCCGCCTCTTTCATGCGGATCGTCGGCAGGTGCAACAGCTTGTTGACGATCTGCGCGGTGACCGTGTCGACCACGGCACGCTCGCTCTCGGGAAGCTTGCCTTCGACCCGGGCGAGCTCGGAGGAGCGGATCTCCTCCGCGAGCGCGCGTAGCGACGCGATTGCCGGAACGACCGCGAGGGAAGCCTGCCAGGCGCGGAATCGCTCCGCCTCCGCAGCCACGATCCGCTCCGCATGCACGGCCTCTGCGCGACGACCCTCGAGCGACGCGGAGACGACGGCTTCGAGGTCGTCCACGTCGTAGACGAAGCATCCGTCGACGGACGCGAGCGCCGGGTCGACATCCCGCGGCACCGCGAGATCGACGAACAGCACCGGACGGCCCCGGCGCGAGCGCAACGCGGAGACGAGCCGGTCGCCGGTGAGGACGAACCCCGGCGCGCTCGTGGAGGAGACGACGACGTCCGCCTGGGTCACCGCCTCCGCGACGTCGCCGAGCGGGAGCGCGCGGGCGCCGAGCTCTGCGGCGAGCCGTTCTGCATGCTCGAGCGTACGGTTGACGACGACCGTCACCGTTGCGCCGCGCGAGCGGAGGTTTCTGGCGGTCAGCTCGCTAGTCCTTCCCGCTCCGACCAGCACGACGCGGCGGCCGTCGAGACCCTCGAAGACCTGCTGTGCGAGGGCGGCCGCCGCTGCCGGGACGGAGGCTGGGCTCTCGCCGATCGCCGTCTCGAGACGCGCGCGACGCCCGGCGTGCAGCGCCATGCGGAAGGTCCGGTCGAGCATCGCGCCGGGGGCCCCCGCCTCGTAGGCGTCCCGCACCTGGCCGAGGATCTCCCCCTCGCCGGGGACGAGGGAGTCGAGGCCCGCTGCGACGCGGAAGAGGTGCAGCGCGGCCGACTCGTCCGAAAGCCGGTATGCGACCGGAGCGAGCGCGTCCGCGTCCGCTCCCGCGAGCGCGAGGAGCGCGCGATCCGCGATCTCGCCCGCGTCGCCGTCGCCCGACGCGATGTAGAGCTCCGTGCGGTTGCAGGTGGAGAGGACGACCGCTTCGGTCTGGCCGTTGCCGTTGCGCACGAGCTCCCCCGCGAACGACGCTGCGGCCTCGCGATCGATGGCCACCCGCTCACGCAGCTCGATGGACGCCGTGTGATGCGAGACGCCTGCGAGTGCGATCTTCACGACGCGAAGTGGGTCAGGGGAAGGACGACGCCGACGAGCGTGAACCCGGCGACCAGTGACCATGCGAGCCGGCGGCCCTGAAGCCCGATCTCGCGCCGCAGCACGAGCGCGGCTGCGTAGAGCGCCCACAGTACGACGGTCACGGTCATCGCGACGTCGATCTCGCCTGCCTCCAGCCGGGTGAGACCGACGACAATGCCCGCGCTGAGCAGCGCCAAACCGACGAGCGCGACCCGCGCCGCGAGCCGGTCGAGTGCCTCGAGCGGCGGCAGGCGAAGGCGCAGGAGGCGAGCATCCCGGCGCTTGAGGCGCCGCTCCTGGAAGAGGTAGAGAAGTGCAACCGCAGCGGCGACGGTGAAGCTCGCGAAGGCGGCCAGCATCAGTCCCACGTGGACATCGAGCGCCCATCCCGCCCCGTTCGCGTTGTGGACGCCGGTGCCGCCGCCCATCCACGCGAGCACGAGGAGCGCGGCCGCGACGGGCATCACCCCGATCCCCAGCAGCCGATAGCGAGGATTGCTGCCCCAGGCGAGGTACCCGGTGACCACGAGCCAGCAGAGAAGGTTCAGCGCGCCGGCCCACGTGCCCCAGGGGAAGCCGTCGGACGACGTCGCCTGCACGGCGAGCAGCGCCGTCTGCGCCAGCCAGCCGATCCGGACGCCCCAGATCCCGAGCCGGCCGTACCTGCCGGCACCCCGCAGCCCGCCGGCGTAGGCGAACGCTGCCTCGCCGTAGGCGAGCAGCGCGGGCCAGACGAGCAGCTCAGCCATCGCCCCGCTCGCCCGACGTACGAGAACGCGCGAGGCGGGCGAGCTCGCCCGTCTCGCGCTCCAGGCGCGAGAGCTTCGTCGCGATGATCGCCGCCCACACGAGGACGAAGACGAGGAAGACGCCGTACGCGGCGGCGACGTACTTCTCCCCCGCGCTCACCGCGCCAGCGCCTCTCGAAGCTCCCGCAGGTTCACATCGGTTCGCTTGCCGGCGAGCTCGGTGCGGTACATGACGTACGCGAGCAGCGTGATCGCCGCCCACGACGTGCAGAAGGCCGCGAACATCGAGCCGGTCATCTGGGGCCCGGCCCGGGTGAACACCGTCGGATGGATGAAGTCGCTTGCGAGCCGGATTGCGAAGAAGCTCACCGGAATCAGCGCGACACCGAAGAGCGCGTACACGGCGGAGATGCGCTCGCGCTGCGGCCCGGGCTCGATCGAGAACCGCAGCATGAAGTACGCGCAGTAGAAGAGGAACAGGACGAGGAACAGGACGAGCTGGTTCGAGCTCCACGTCCACCACACGCCCCAGGACGCCTTCGCCCAGATCGAGCCGGTCACGAGAGTGAGCGCGCCGAAGATCGTGCCCTGATGGATTCCCGTATAGCTCTCCAGGTCGTACCGCTCCCCCCGGGTGAGCAGCAGCCGGAGCGCCTTCCACGCGCCGAGCCCGAAGCACGCGTACGCCGTGAGCGCAATCGGCACGTGGACGTAGAAGATCTTCTGCGACAGGCCCTGGTCGGCGTCTTCGGGAGCGATGAAGAAGATCATCAGGACCGACGCGGCGGCGAGCGCAACCGCGAGCGCCGCCAGTGCTGAGAGAGAGGGTCTCGTGATGCTCATTCGGTGACGACATACTCGAACGCCGCCCACGAAAGTATCGCGAACACCGCGTCGTAGAGGCCGAGGAAGGCGAGATACGCGCCAGGCTCCGGTGAGATGCTCGAGCCGACACCGCCGACGACGAGCGGGATCGCGAGCGGGAGGAACAGGAGCGGGAGCAACACCTCGCGGCCCCGCGCTGCGGCTGCCATCGCCGAGACGAGCGAGCCGACCGCGCAGATACCCACCGACGCGAGCAGGACTCCCAGGAGCGCCGGCCCGTCGAGCGGCGCGAAGAAGAGCGCGAACGCCGGCAACGCCACGACCTCGGCCGCCAGGAGAAACGCGAGCGTCGCGAGCGCCTTGCCGAGCCAGATGGCGCTGCGATCGGATGTCGCGAGGACGAGCCCGTCGAGCGCGCCCGCCTCGCTCTCGGGCGTCCACGCACGGCCGAGGCCGAGCAGCGCCGTGAAGACGAGCGCAACCCAGAGCAAGCCGTACGCGGCGTCCTCGCTCGCTCCTGCCGGCAGCGCGAAGTGGAACACGACGAGCGTCGCGACGACGAAGAGCGCCATCGCCGGCAGCGTGTCCCGCGCGCGGAGCTCGAGCCGAAGATCCTTTCGGGCGAGCGCGGCGACGTCGCCGAGGTAGGCGGTCATGCGCGCTCCAGGTCGATGTGGGCTGTCGCGAGCGACGCGACGCGCCCCGGATCATGGGTCGCGACGACCAGCGTCTTGCCGGCGGCCGCCAGGGTGCCGAGCTCCGCATCGAGCAGCGTGAGCCCCTCGTCGTCGAGCGACGAGTGCGGCTCGTCGAGGACGACGAGATCGGGCTCGTGGAGCAATGCCCGGCAGAGCGCGAGTCGCTGCGTCATGCCCCGCGAGTACGACGAGATGCGCTGATGCCGCGCCTCCCAGAGACCGAAGCGCTCGAGCAGCATCCCGATGCGCTCGCGCCGCTCCGGGACGCGGTAGAGCCGTCCGTAGAGGTCGAGGTTCTCGAGCGCGGTCAGCTCGCGGTAGACGAGCGGCTCGTGCCCGAGGAAGCCGACCTTCCTCCGTTCGGTGCGGATCTCGAGCGATCCCCGCGACGGCGCGGCAAGCCCGCCGATCAGCCGGAGCAGCGTCGACTTCCCGGCTCCGTTCGGCCCGGTCACGACGAGAGCTCCGCCTGGTTCGAGCTCGAAGGAGACATCGCGGAGCACGGGTCGCAGCCCGTAGCGCTTCTCGAGTCCCGCCGCCCGGACGATCGGTTCAGCCACCGTCCGCGCGTCCTCCGGGCGCCGCCGCACGCCCGCCGCCCAACGTCCCCAACTGCCCCCAGGGGCACCCCAGGTGCCCTGATGCCACGCTATCGGCAGATCTGTGACGCATGTGTGCCGGGATCGTGCCGGAAGTGTGACGGGCGCGACGACCGCGTCCGACCGGCGCAGGGGGCGTCCGCCCCGACAGACACGCCCACTGTGACGCACGAACGGCGCCGCGCGGTGCCTCAGAGCAGCGTGTCGAGCGCGACGAAGACGCAGAACGCGATGGACAGAACGCCGTTGACCGTGAAGAACGCGGCGTCGAGCCGGTGCAGGTCGTCGGGCCGCACGATCAGGTGCTCGTAGAGGAGGAGCACAGCCACGACGGCGACGCCGAGCCAGTACCAGGCCCCGACGTCGAGTCCGGCGCCGGCGGCGGCGAGCAGCGCGACCGAGCCGGCGTGCATCGCGCGGGCGCCGCGGAACGTCCCGTGCACGCCGAATCTCGTGGCCCACGAGTGGAGACCCGACGCGCGATCGTGGTCGAGGTCGAACAGCGCGTAGAACAGGTCGAAGCCGGCAACCCAGAGGCACACCGCGCCCCCGAGCGCCCACGCCTCCCACGGAAGCTCGCCCGTGATCGCCACCCAGGCGCCGACCGGCGCCAGGCCGAGGCAAGCGCCGAGCCAGAGGTGGCAAAGCCACGTGACGCGCTTCAGATACGGGTAGACGACGAACAGCACGACGGGGATCGGCCAGAGCCAGCGGACGATCGGCTCGAGCTGGAGCACCGCGACGAGATAGACGAGCAGCGCGAGGACGCAGAGTGCCCCGACCTGCATGCGCGTGAGCGCACCGGCAGGAAGCTCCCGCGTGGCGGTGCGTGGGTTCCTCGCGTCGATCTCCGCGTCGACGAGGCGGTTCAGCCCCATCGCGAGCGTCCGGGCGCCGACCATCGCGACCGTGACCCAGGCCATCGGCTCGATCCCCGGCCAGCCGTCGACGGAGAGCAGCGCGCCGACGTAGGCAAACGGGAGCGCGAACACCGTGTGCTCGAGCCGGACGAGCCGCGCGAGCCGGACGGGAAGTGGCGCCGCGAGCGCGCTCAAACCGGCTCCTTCGTCTTCGAGACGAGCTCGATGCCTTCGATCCGCATCGCCTTGTCGACGGCCTTCGCCATGTCGTACACGGTGAGCGCCGCGACGGCGGCGGCCGTGAGTGCTTCCATCTCGACGCCCGTCTGCGCCGTCGTCTCGGCCGCCGCCTCGATCGCGACGCCGTGGTCATCGACCGTGAGGTCGACCTCGACCACCGTCAGCGGCAGCGGGTGGCAGAGGGGAATCAGCTCCCCCGTCCGCTTCGCCGCCTGGATTCCCGCGATCCGAGCGACGGTGAGCGCGTCGCCCTTC
>Ga0207657_10002029_pt1 | contig 21874 bp, 18 predicted proteins | sample KBSC33metaG_FD_184316 | JGI IMG/M metagenome (GOLD analysis project Ga0207657, IMG submission 184316) | Corn rhizosphere microbial communities from Kellogg Biological Station, Michigan, USA - KBS C3-3 metaG (SPAdes) (version 2) | ecosystem: Host-associated > Plants > Roots > Rhizosphere > Soil ... | reverse complement strand
CCGGCGGCGGAAGACGACAAGACCTCGCCGATCTACGGCATGCCGGTGCTGCAGGTGTGGAAGGCCGGCACCGTGATGTTCATCAAGCGCTCGCTCGCCTCCGGCTATGCCGGCATCGACAACCCGCTGTTCTACCGCGACAACACCATGATGCTGCTCGGCGACGCCAAGAAAATGACCGAAAATATCGTCAAGGGTATGTAAGATAATTACGACCGCGCGACTCTGAGCGCACACAGTTCAAGTAACGGCCAGCTTCCACGCTGGCCGTTTTGTTTTTGGCATCATGATTCTGCCAGACTGCATGCACCCGCGGCAAAGGCGCAAAAAAAAGGTCCCGGAGATCAACTCCGGGAACCAAGTCGAGGGAGACTCTTTCGCGACAACGGAGAGCCGTTGTCGCATGATCGTATTGTGCAGGGGCAGATCTGCCCCGCGGTATTAGTGCCGGGCCTTATCCGATTCAGTTTCGATCAGCTTGTCGACCATGCGCCGCATTTTCATCGGCGCGGCGTCGATGCCCAGAATGATGCGCTTGAAGTCGGGATCGCGTTCTTCTTCAAGCTGGATGCGCTCAAGGATCACCTTGTCCTCCTTGAACGCCATATCGAGACTTGCCGTAAGATCCGCATCCATATCGTGCTCGTCGGTGCGGAAGTTACGGACGTGGAACCAGTGCTGGAGCACCGTGCGTTCGTCCACCGGCAGCAGCACGTGGCAGGCGTGCATCTGAACGCCTTCGTGGCGCTTCTCCATGTCCGGAATACTTCCAGGGACGCAGGAGCCCATGTCGATCGCGAAATAGCAGGGCGTCGAGTAGTTATAATAGTGCCAGCGATCGACCAGTCCGTTCAGCTTGCCGTATTTTTCGAACAGCGGAATCACGGGCCCGTTGCGGATCCATCGCCACACGGTGATTTCGTTGTTCCGGTATTCGTTGTTGACCGGCACCGATGCGCCGGCTGGCGTTCCGAGCGTCGTGGTATGCACGAAGGTGACGTGTGCAGGATCGAGCAGGTTGTCGCAAAGGCTCAGGTAGTTGCATTCGATACGCAGCGTATCGCCCTGAACCGCATGCCAGCCGTCTTGATCGTACTGCGGCAGATGGAAGATCTTCTTCGGGTCGGCGTTCTTCGCGTCGCCCATCCAAAGCCAGACCAGGCCGTATTTGACTTCAACCGGAAAGGAGCGGACCAGCGCGCTACCGGGGATAATATCCTGTCCGGGGATCAGCACGCATTTGCCGGCGCAATCGAACGTCATGCCGTGATAGCCGCATTCGATGTTGTCGCCCTTTAACTTTCCGAGCGACAGCGGCGCCAGCCGATGCGGGCAGGCGTCCTGAAGCGCTGCGATTTTCCCATTCTCAAGCCGATAAATGACAATCGGCTCTTCGAGCACAACGTGCCGCGTGAGCTCGCGGCCAACGCGATCAGCCCAAACAACGGGATACCATGCTTCCTTGACGTATTTCATTGTTGGTCTCCGTTACGATTCTCGTGGTGTGGAAAATTCTGTGTTCCTGCGTCAGTGGTAATAGGCGCCACCGTCGACGACCAATGTCTGACCGGTGATGAAAGCTGCGTGCGGTCCGGCGAAGAATGCCACCGCGCCAACGACGTCGGCCGGCACCATGTCGCGCTTGAGCGCGCGGCCACGCACGGAGAAACCGGAAACCGTGCTGGCCAGTTCAGGGTTGTTGTGAACGCCGTCGCTCAGCGTGAAGCCCGGTGCGACGCTGTTGACGAGAACGCCAAATTCGCCGAGCTCGGTCGCAAGCGTGCGGGTCATCGATACGATCGCGCCCTTCGACGCGACATAATGCAGCATGCCCGGATTGCCTTTGAACGCGACGCCCGACGAGATGCTGATGATGCGGCCGGACGATTGCTTCTTGAAGGTTGGCAACACCGCCTTGCAGCACAGGAACTGGCCGATGACATTGACATCGAGCATCTTGCGCCAATCAGCGACCGTCAGTTGATCGAATGGCTTCAGCGACAGTGTCGAGTAGATCGCGGCGTTGTTGACGAGGATATCGATGCCGCCGAACGCGTCGGTCGCGGCAGCGGCCATCCGCAGCGTGTCATCTTCGCTCGAAACGTCGGCGTCGACATGCGCGGCTTTGTGGCCCTTGGCACGGAGCTTTTCCGCTGCGGCTGCGCCACCCTTCAGATCCGCAATCACGATTGATGCGCCTTGCGCGGCCAGCGCCTCGCTAATTGCGAAGCCGATGCCCATTGCGCCGCCGGTGACGATGGCCACCTTGCCTGCGAGATCCATTTCTATTCTCCTGTTTCGAAAAGGGTGTTGGGGGCGACATAGAAGCCCCGGCCAATCGGTGAGCCTGCGCCGTCCTTATCGAGAATGGCGAGATTGATGATCGGGCCGACGCCGGTTGCGCGGATCGCTGCGACATCGACGATGCCCGAGTCGGGATCGACGATGCGCTTGCGCCGTGCCTGCAAGTCGGAAGGCAGCGCATGCGCCCATTCCTGCAGCAGGACAGGTGCCGAACTCAATGCCTGGCCGCCAAAGCCGCTGATGTCGACGATGGCGCTGTCGCCAATCGCACCGAGTGCATTTGCCGCGCGATCCGGCTGAAAGTACTTCCCTACCGGAGGGACTGCCGGCGTCGTCCGCCATTCGGATTGGTTATGCGGCCGCCAGCCAAACTCGAGGCCATTGCCGCCGATTGCGCCGATCCCCGCGTTGCAGGCGCGCAGCTTCCAGCCGGCCCACGCCATCCAGATGCCCAGGACGAATCCCGCATTGCCGAGCAATGCTGCCTTCAGCTTTTCCGGCATTGGCCCCAGCGCGTCGACGAACAGGGCGTTGCCCGCAGCCGTGACCGCGTGGCATTCGTCGCCCTGTTGCAGCGCCGCGCCCATAATGACGTCGATGTCAGGGACATTTGCGAGCAGCGGGTTGATGACGCCGGCAGCCTCGGCGCACCAATCGCGCGCTCGCGTGATGCAGCCGGGATCGTCAGATCCGAATCGGAGCGCCGGGGGCGGCCCTTCGCTCATTGGCGCATAAAAGACATGCTCGTCGTCGCCGACTTCGTAGCACCACATCGATGGCGCCAGCACCATCGCCAATGGAACTGCGATGCCGTGATCCTGCGCGGCCGCAAGTGTCAATTCGCCGGCTTGGAACATGCGTCGCGCCGTGTCGATGTCTTTGGCGAGACCGCCGATGACAGCCGCTTGCTCCGCCGCCGTCGCGACGGCCTTGGGCGCAGCCGCGCGATACGGGGGACCAGCATGGAACAGTGTTCGGGCTGGAAGATCGGATCGGGCCACATTCAGCGGAACGAGGCGACGGAGGCGCGCTTGTTTTTTTGTCATTGTTGCTTTCCACCTTCATCGCGCTCTAGTCTGGATGCAGCGCTCTGATGTCGTTCTCCTCGCAGCGTGGAAACGAGGACGGTTTTTTGAGCCGTTCCGTCCGCACGCCTTGGCAAATTCATCCTATCTATAGCACGATAGATTTATTCCAATCAAGTCGTGCCGCCGATTTTCCCAGTAAATGCGCGAAAAGACGCACTTAGATAATTTCTATTGAAAGCCAATCATCCTATAGTTATGCTGATAGTGTGACTTAGTCAAAATTCAAAGTGATGCGTCGCCGTTCAGGCGGGGCTGAGGGAAAACCTAGGAGAAGGTAAGATGAAATCGTCTTGGCCAAAGATCGCCCTTGCTGTCGTGTCGGCCTGTCTTGGGACGACGGCGTTAGCGCAGGATGCGACGATCAAAATTGGCGTCAATCAGCCGTTGACCGGAGTCGTTGCGGCGTCGGGAAATATGGTGACGGCAGGTACGAAGATTGCCGCTGAAGAAATCAATGCAAAGGGCGGCATTCTCGGGAAGAAACTTCAACTCGTCATCGAGGACAACAAGAGCAATCCGACGGAGGCCGCAGGCGTCGCCGAGAAGCTGATCACCAGCGACAAGGTTCCCGCCATGATCGGTGCGTGGAGCTCGACCTATACGCTGGCCGTGATGCCGAAGCTGCTCGAATACAAGATCCCGATGATCGTCGAGACGTCGAGCGCCGACAAGATCACCACCTCCGGCAATCCCTATGTCTTCCGCATCAGCCCGACCAACGGCACCGAAGCCAAGAGCTTCACGCGTTTCATCGAGCCGCTGGCCATCAAGAAGGCGGATTTCCTCGTCGTGAATAACGACTGGGGTCTTGGTGCTGCGGCTGAGTTCGGCAAAATGCTCAAGGAGAAGGGCGTCACCGTCAACCGCTCCTTGAACATGGATGCTGCTGCGCAGGATCTTTCCGCTCAGCTTTCGTCGATCAAGGGCACCGACAGCGACACGCTGTTCATCACGACGAGCGTCGAGCAGATGACCTTGTTGTTGAAGCAGGCCCAGGCTCTCGGCCTGAAGCGCAAGGTCGTCACGACCGGTGGCACCTTGCCGGATCAGTTGATCGCTCAGGCCGGCACCGCTGCTAACGACACCTATCACGAAGCAATGTTCGCGCCGTGGTTCCCGGACACCTCTGCCGATCCTGCCGTAGCACGGCAATTCATCGCTGCCTGGGGCAAGGCCGGATTGCCTGCAGCCGGCATGCCGGAAGGCGCGCGCGGTTACGACGCCGTTCGCATCCTCGCCAAGGCCATCGAAAAGGCCGGTGCGGCCGAACCCGAGAAGATCCGTGCGGCGCTGTGGGAAGTGAGCTACCCCGGCCTGACCGGTAACATCAAGTTCGAGAAGGTCGGCCCGGCAGGCAAGGAAAGCGGCCAGAGCCCGGCGAGCACCCATCTCGTCAAGATCGAGAGTGGCAAGGTCACGCTGGTCAGCAAGTAATCCAGCTGAGTTTGACGACGAACGGCGATGCCGCGAAATCGGCATCGCCGTTATTTTTTCAGAGCCGGTCTTTGCTGTGACGAGGACAACAGGCCAGTGGCGGCAGCGGTGCATTCTATCGGAAGCCGGCGGGTCAGCAGGCCACGTACGGCAGTGCAACGCCGAAGACGTTCAAAGGCCTACAGCATTTTCAGTTGGGTTGAATCGCTCCCACTCTGTCGACGGGCTCGCTCGTAAAGAACGTGCATCCCGGAATGACGATGTGTTTGGGCTACGCGTCAATGCAACCGGAAATGAGTCTAGTTCGGGCGAGCGCGCAATGTCGCGAGGTTGAACGAACTGTCGCGAACCTGCTCGACGGTTGGGGAGATTTGGCCGGCGATCAGTTGGCGCGCAACCATGTGATCTTTAGCGGCGTTGATCGAGTCGACCGCGATCAGTCGATCGGCCCGGAAATGAAAAACCGAGAATGAATTGCCGGCCATGTCGCCTCGGATGGCCTGGGCGTCGGCGCCCCGCGATAGTCCGGCGATCTGCAACTTCTTATCGTATTGATCTGACCAGAACCACGGCGTGCCGAGGAATGGCTGTTCGATCCCCAACAGGGCAAGGGCAGCGGAGCGTCCTTGTTCGACGGCGTTCTGCACGGATTCCAGCCGCAGCATCGTTCCGTCGGACAAGCGCCGCACCGTGCAATCGCCGGCGGCGACAACGTCAGGGTTTGACGTGCGACCGCATTCGTCGACCACGATGCCGTTGTCACATGCGATGCCGGCGGCTCGTGCCAATGCATCGTTCGGCCGAACGCCAATGCCGGCCACCACGAGGCCGGCCTGCAGGCTCCGTCCATCGTTGAGATGGATTTCGGTGATCCCGTCCGCCGATGGCGCAATCTTGATGATGCGTGCATCGAAAATCAGTTCTGCGCCGCGAGAACTATGCAGGTCCGCATACCACCTGGACATGTCGCAGGTGAGGGCGCGTTCCAATAGCCGTGGCGCGGCTTCAAGGATCGTAACGGGGACGCCGAGCTTGCGGGCGCTGGCGGTGATCTCAAGGCCGATAAAGCCGCCTCCGATGACGACCAACGGCAGGCCGCGCTGGATGCAGTCTTTCAGCCCTTGCGCGATCTGATCGGCATCCTCGCGAGAGCGCAACATACGAACAGCGTCGCCCACGCCTTCGGAAAGGGGAAGCGGGCGCGGCGATGCACCCGTGGCAAGCACCAGGCCGGTATAATTCAGACGATTTCCGTCACCCAGCAAAACCGTTCGGGCGTCGACGTCGATCGCCGATACACTCACCGCGGGATGAAAATCGATTTTCTTCCGCACAAGCACCGAGGTGTCGCGGATCGTCAATTGGCCCGCATCCAATTCACCTGTCAGCCATGCCTTTGACAGTGGCGGGCGATGATAGGGAGCGTGCGGCTCGTTGCCGACAAGCGTGATTTGCCCGTCGAACGAACTGCTGCGCAATGCTTCGGCAGCCTGAAGGCCCGCTTGTCCCGCACCGACGATAACGATGTGGGGACCGGCGTTGGTCAAGTCTGGCACTCGGGAATAGTGACGGTAATGCCGGTCAGGCCCGGTGCGGCTTTGATCTGGCACGACAGTCGGCTGTTGTGCCGCCGTTCTGCCTTCACGCCGTCCAGCAATTCCAGTTCATCTTCGGTCGCGGGTGGCACTTCGCCAAACCGCTCAGGCTCGACGTAGACATGGCAGGTGGCGCATACGCATGAACCGCCGCATTCGGCGACGATGCCGTCGACGCCGTTCGCAACCGCTGCTTGCATCAAGCTCCATCCTTCAGGAACATCGAGATCTGTTGAGGTTCCCGAGGGCTCGACGAACGTGATCTGCACCATGGCTTTGCTATCCGGCTATCATTCTAACGATAGGATGATAGCCGGATAGCGCCGCGTATGCAACCCTGCGATCGCCACCTGCATCGAGAAATGAGCGTGAGCCGGCTCGAATGTCTGTTGCCGCGGCCAATTCGTGGCAGCGAAGATACTTTCAGCGGCGCGATCTGTTCAAACGCGACCGCACTTCTGCCCTCTGAAGCCATGCGCATGTGCTGGCACACTTTTGTGCGAAACCACGCTGGAATTTTCTGTAATTATCTATCATACTACAAACAGTACCATACAGACGAGGCCTTGGCAGGCCGCAGAGTCGATCGGGCAGATCGCGGAGATTGCATATGACTGAACAGGGCGTCGGCGCATCATTGCTTCGCAGGGAGGATGATCGCTTCCTTCGTGGTCGTGGTCAGTACGTAGCTGATGTTCGGCTGCCGGGAATAAAGGATGTCGCATTCGTTCGCTCACCGCTTGCGCACGCCAGGGTGGGTGAGATTCGAGTCCCGGAAGCGTTTCGCGGCCGCGTATTCACCGCGGCGGATATCAAGGACGTAAAGCCGATTGTTGCGGTATCCGGGATACCGGGATTCAAGAAATCCGAGCAACCCGTTCTGGCCTACGAGAAGGTGCGTCAGGTCGGTGAGCTTCTCGCGATGTGCGTGGGTGATACCCGTGCCCAGGCTGAAGATGCCGCCGCCGCTGTCGAAGTCGATCTCGATGAACTTCCCGCCGTGCATGACATGCTGGCGGCGAGGAATCCCGATGCGCCGCTGGTCCATGAGCACTGGGGAGACAATGTCTTTCTGGAGACCTTCGTCGACATCAACATGGAGGCCGCTTACGACGCGCCGATCAAGGTCACCCGCGAAATCTCGACGGCGCGCCAGTGTATGGCGCCGCTGGAAGGCCGCGCCACGGTCGCTTACTGGGATCACCGGGCCGAGCAACTGGTGCTCTATACCGGAACCCAGCAGCCTCACATCGTGCGGCAAGGTCTCGCTGAATGCCTCGGCCTTGATCAGATGCAAATCCGGGTCATCTCGCCCGACGTCGGGGGTGGCTTCGGTTTCAAGGCAATTCTGTTGCCGGAGGACATCTGCCTCAGTTGGCTGGCGATGCGCTGTGGCCATCCGGTTCGTTGGACCGAGGATCGCCGCGAGCATTTGATTGCCAGCGCGAACTGCCGGGAACATCACTATCAGATCACGGCCTATGCCGACCGCGACGGCAAGCTGCGCGGGATCGAGTGCGAGGCAACGGTCGATTCCGGCGCGTACTCGTCTTATCCTTTTACTGCGTGCCTTGAGGCGGCACAGGTCGCGAGCATCTTGCCGGGACCTTACGACTTTCCGTCGTATCGGTGCCGTACCTGGTCGGTGTCCACGAACAAGTGTCCCATTCTGCCTTACCGCGGTGTCGCTCGCACCGGTGTCTGCTACGCGATCGAGCTGATGATGGATGCGATCGCGCGTGAAGTGGGTCTCGAGCCACATGAAGTGCGTCTGAAAAATCTGGTGCGGCCGGAGCAGATGCCGTTCGACAACATCACCAAGAAGCATTTCGACAGTGGCGATTATCCGGAAGCGCTGAGGCAGGCGCTGGAGAAGATCGATCTGCCCGCGATCCGCGCGCGACAGAAAGTCGGCGAGCCGGATGGCCGGCTGATTGGCGTTGGCATCTCGGTTTATTGCGAACAGGGCGCGCACGGCACGTCGGTTTATGCCGGGTGGGGCATTCCCATGGTGCCAGGGCACGAACAGGCAACTGCGCGCATGACGCCAGACGGCGGCCTCGAATTGCGCGTCGGTGTGCACTCCCACGGGCAAAGCATGGAGACGACACTCCCGCAGGTTGCCCATGAGATTCTCGGAATCGAAACATCAAAGATCAAGCTCGTTCACGGCGACACGGAATACACGCCATTTTCAACCGGAACATGGGGTTCGCGCTCCGCCGTCATGGCCGGTGGCGCGGTCGCTGCTGCGTCGCGCGAAATTGCGCGATTGGCCAAGGGCATTGGCGCGCATCTTCTGCAAGCCGATGTTGAACAGGTGCAGTTGTTGAATGGCCGCGTGGTCGGACCGTCCGGCAGCGTCTCGCTGCAAGAGATTGCCCACACATGGTATCGGCGCCCGCAGGATCTTCCGGCGTCGGTCGATCCGCGCGGGCTGGAAGCCACGATCGGCCATAAGCCGGTGCGCGACTCCGGAACATTCAGCTACGCCGCCCATATCGCAGTGGTCGCGGTCGATCCCGAAATCGGCGACATCGAGATCCTGGATTATGTGATTGTCGAAGATGGCGGCACGCTGATCAATCCGATGGTGGTCGATGGTCAGATCTATGGTGGCCTGGCCCAAGGCATTGGCACGGCGTTGTACGAAGAGATGAATTTCGACGCGTCCGGCCAACCGCTCGCTTCGACTTTCGCGGACTATCTTTTGCCCGGTCCGACGGAGGTTCCTGCGCCGAAAGTCGGTCACATGGAAACGCCGGCTCCCTATACGGAATTTGGCGTCAAGGGGATCGGCGAGGGCGGCGCCATCGCACCTCCCGGCGCAATCGGAAATGCGGTCAACGATGCGCTCAAGTCATTGGGCGTTGAACTGCTGCATTCGCCGATGACGCCACGCCGGGTGATGGAGGCGATTCAAGTTGCCGAAAACAGCCGCCGTTCAAAGGTTTCGGCTTGAACTGGCGGAACCGTCGATGACACGAAAATGCCGCGCCCGATAAGGGGCGCGGCATGCGACGGGGACTCGCGCTCGAGACCGCACGTCATTTCGATTTGTGCGAAGTCACCACGTATGTGACCCCGCCGAGCCTCGTTATTCCGGATTCATCGGATTTATCTATTTGTTTCCGTTCGGTCGACTGGCGTGTCGCCATACCCCGCCGGTGTTCCTCTGGCCATATATCCGGAGATCACGCGAACGACCCATTGCATTGGATTTAATGCAATCTGCCCCTCCATCCGCAAAGACGAGGTTTGCAAAAATGACTGGGAGGGAGGAATAAAAGCTATAGACTAATAATACTAACATACGTATGATAATAAGACTGGTGGCGACAAGCGCCTTCGTCGGAAATCGTGCCGATGGCGGCTCCGGTCCGTCACCTGTGCTCGAAAGGAAGGTCGGAGGAACCCGTGCTCGAAGCCCAGTTGGAGTCGTATACGCAGCTCAGGGAGGACATGTCACGCCGCGACCGTAGTCTGCGCGAGAAAGTCATGTCGCTCGAGGAGGCCGCGTCCTTCGTTCAGGATGGAATGAAGGTCGGAATCGGTGGCTCGACGATGTCGCGCACGCCGATGGCGATGATCTGGGAGGTCATCCGGCAGCGCCGCAAGAATCTTTCGGTGTCCCGCTGCATCGTCTCGACCGACGGCGACTTGCTGTTCGGTTCGGGGGTGTCGGACCACATCATCACCAGCTGGTTTGCGCAGGGCATTCTGTGGGGCCTGTCCAAGGTGATGCGCCACCACGTGGAAACCCAAGGCAGGCGCTTCGAAGAGTGGAGCCATATGGCGGTCGGCATGCGGTTTCGCGCCGGCGGCATGGGCGTCCCGTTCCTGCCGACCCGCGCCATGCTCGGCTCCGACGTAATGACGCAGCGTCCGGAAGCCAAGCAGATCGATTGTCCCTTCACCGGCGAGAAGCTTCTGCTGATCCCGGCGCTCAATCCCGATGTTGCGCTGATTCACGTGCAGCGCTGTGACGCCTACGGCAATGCGCAGATGGACGGTCTCCAGTTCATGGATATCGATCTCGCTTTGGCGGCCAAGAGCGTCATCCTGACCACCGAGCGAATCGTTTCCAACGACCAGATTCGCCGCGCGCCCGACCACACCAAGATTCCGTTCTTCTGTGTCGATGCCGTCGTGGAAGTCCCGTATGGCTCGGCGCCGCACGAGTGTTATGGGCTCTATGAGCCGATGATGAAGCATATGGAAGCGTATGTCGCGCAGGTGAACTCCGATCCGGTCAACGGCATGAAGGAGTATCTGGAGAAGTACTTCTACTCGCCGAAGTCGTGGACCGAATATCTGTCGCTGATCGGCATGGAGGAGTTGCTCGAAGCTAGCCAGAGGGGCCGGAGCATTTACAATGACTGAGGGGCATAACTATACGGCTGCCGAAATCCTTGCGGTCTTGAGCGCGCGTCAGTTGCGTGACGGACAGGTTGTCTTCGCGGGTATTGGAACTCCGTTGCTGGCTGCGACGCTCGCGCAGCGGACGCGTTGTCCGGCCCTCACCATTCTGTTCGAGGGTGGTGTCGTCGGTGCGTTCGTCGAGCCGGGCAAGCTTCCGCCTTCGACCAACGATCAGCGTTGCACCAAGCGCGCTAATATGGTGCTCGGCAGCGCTGACGTGCTGCTCCTGCTGCAGCGTGGCTATGTCGACGTCGGCTTCATGGGCGGCGCGCAGATTGACCAGTTCGGCAATCTCAATTCGTCGTTCATCGGCGATCCGGCCAAGCCGAAGACGCGGCTGCCCGGCACCGGTGGCGGCAACGACATCTCGAGCCTGACCAACATGATTGTTGCCATGAAGCACGAGAAGCGTCGTTTCGTGGAGAAGGTCGACTTCATTACCAGCCCGGGTTTCATCCGCGGTGGCACGACCCGCGCCGAATCAGGTTTGCCGACCGGCGGCATGTTCCGGGTGATCACCGAACTGGCGGTGTTCGGCTTCGACGACAAGACCAAGCGTATGAAGGTTTTGGCGTTGAACCCCGGCATTTCCCGCGAGCAAGTCCAGGACAACACCGGATTCGACTTGCACTTCGACGAAAAGATCGAGGTGACAGCACCGCCGACCGATCATGAACTACAAACTTTGCGGATGCTCGACCCCGAGCGCCTGTTCATCGCTTAACGAAACTTTCTGGAGGACAACAGAATGACGATTTTGACGAAGACGTTCGGGATCGCCGCGCGTAACTTCACCGCCTATCCCGAGATGCCGGATGCGCGCCAGCTGGTCGACTACGGCGTGCGCGTCGAAGAGCTTGGATACGATTCCGTCTGGGTCTGGGATCACATGCTGCTCGGCGTCGAGCCGAATTTCCCGATCATCGATTCGCTGACGGTGCTGACCGGGATTGCAGCGCGCACCACGCGCATCAAGATGGGTACCGGCATTCTCGTCCTGCCGCTGCGCAATGCAGTGGCACTGGCGAAGCAATTGTCGAGCATGGATCAGCTCTCGCAGGGCCGCTTGGTCATGGGCATGGCGTCCGGCTGGTACAAGCGCGAATTCGACGCCATGGGCATTCCGTTCGAGAAGCGCGGCAAGATCATGGATGAAAATCTCGAGATTCTGCGCCGGCTGTGGACTGAGCCGTCGGTCACCGGCGACTACATGAATCACAAACTCTCCAAGGCCGTGATGTATCCGAAGCCGGTCCAGCCGCAGATTCCGCTGCTGATCGGCGGTTACGTCGATCGCGTGCTGAAGCGCGCAGCGGTCGAAGGTGACGGCTGGCTGACGTATTTCTACCGCGCGCAGGACTTCACGAAGTCGTGGAACAAGATCCGCAACTTCGCCAAGGATGCCGGCAAGGATCCGGACAAGCTGCTCAACGCCTCGCAGCTTCCGATCATGGTTGGAGCTTCCAAGGAGGCCGTCCAGGCCGACATGCTGGATTGGCTGAACAAGGAATGGGATTTCCCCGAGCACAGCGATTGCACCCGCGAAAGTGCCATCATGGGGTCGGTGGACGACTGCGTGGCGCAGCTCAAGGAACATCTTGACGCCGGCGTGCAGAAGATCATCTTCGTTCCCTACAAGTATCAGATGGATCAGGTCGAGATCATCGCTCGCGAGATTATCCCGCGCCTCAAGGCGCTGTGAGCGACGCATCTTTCTGGCCCGGCGCCCTCAGGCGTCGGGCGACTTCTTTTCATTTCAATTAAACGCGGAAACACGCCAATGACTGATGCCAATCGTCAGAAGATTATCGCCAAGGTCGATGCCTCGCGCGATCAAGCCATCAAGTTCCTGCAGGACATGGTTGCTATCCCCAGTGTCACAGGTGACGAGGCCGCCATTCAGAAGCATATGTCTGGCTACCTCTCGAAAGTCGGCCTCGAGGTCGATATGTGGGAGACCGATTGGGAAGAGCTCAAGAAGCATCCCGGATATCGGCCCGTCGATCGGGGATACAAGGGGCGGCCGAATATCGTCGCCACGCTGAAGGGGACTGGCGGTGGTCGTTCGATTCTGTTGAACGGGCACACGGACGTCATTCCTGTTGGGAACGGCGAGGGCTGGAGCGACAATCCCTGGTCGGCAAAAATCGAGAACGGCCGCATCTATGGCCGCGGTTCGTGCGACATGAAGAGCGGCGTCGCCAGCCACGTTCTTGCCGTTCAGTACCTCAAGGAACTCGGACTGACTCCGAAGGGTGACGTGATGATCAACATCGTCATCGACGAGGAGGTCAGCGGCCACGGTACGCTCGACACCGTGATGCGTGGCTACAAGGCCGACGCGGGTATTTCGGGCGAGACCAGCGATCTTGGCGTGCAGCCGGCCTGTATCGGCCGCATCTGGTTCCAGATCGACGTCGAAGGCAAGCCGGCCGGTATCCAGCAGCGCTATCTTGGCATCAGCGCGATTGAACTGGGCAACAAGATCGTCAAGGCCGTGCAAGAACTGGAGGATCATCGCGTCGCGACGATCAAGCATCCGCTCTATCCGAGTGCGATCGACTCGTTGCCGTGCATCATCGGCAGCTTCCAGGCCGGCAACTATCCGAGCGCTTTCCCGGCCAGTGCCGTGCTCAAGGGCAGCATGGGTACGGTGCCGAGCGAGGATCACGAAGCCGTCAAGCAGAGCCTCGTCAAGAAGATCGCCGAGGTTGCAGCCCAGGATCCGTGGATGAAGGATCATCCGCCGGTCGTGCGCTTCGTCGGCTACGACGCGGAAGCTTCGGAGATTCCGGTCAATCATCCGATCGTCGATATCGTGAGCCGGACCTATACCGAAGTGACCGGCAAGCAGCCGGTGATCAGCGGCCGTCAGGGCGCCGCCGATACCCGCTTCCTCAACAAGTATGCCGACACGCCGACGGTGATCTTCGGACCCGGCTCGACCGCCATCATGCATGCCAACGACGAATACGTTTCGATCGACGACTATCTCACCTCGATCAAGGTGATGGCGCTGAGCATCTATGACTGGTGCAATTCGCCGAAGGCGAACTGATCGGGCTCGACAGCGTTCGTGACGACCCGGGCCCCGCATGCGGGGCCCGTTTGCTTTCCCGCCCAAGTCGCCGCAAAACTAGCCGGATGTTGGGCGGACCGGGTGGGCGCGGAGGTGTTGATTGGTGCAAGCGACGACCGCCGTCTCCGTCGGCAAAGGCTTCTGTCGCAATACGATCTGGCAGATATCGATCTTGCCATTATACTAAAAATAGTATGATATCGGAGCCGTCGCCATGCCAATCCGACGCGCGAGGATGAGCATGAGAACTATGCAGGAGGACGCGTGAAACCCGTAAATTTCGATTACGCTCGCCCCGGAGATGTCAGCGCAATATTGACTCTGCTGAAGGACGACACGCGCCTGGTGAAGATGATCGCCGGTGGTCAATCGCTCGGGCCGATGCTCAACATGCGTCTGGTTCAGCCTGATCTCGTTGTCGACTTGACGGGTGCTCCTGAACTGAAGCGCGTCGACGATCGCAAGGATGAGATTGTGGTCGGCGCTTGCATCACCCATGCCGATATCGAAGACGGGCGGGTGCCGGATGTCACGCGCGGCGCGCTACCGGCTGTCGCTCGGGGAATTGCTTATCGCGCAGTCCGCAATCGTGGGACGATCGGCGGTAGTCTGACTCACGCGGATCCTTCTGCAGATTGGGTGTCGATGCTTTCGGCGCTTGGTGCCAAGGTGACGCTGCGAGGGCCATCCGGCAGCAGGACCATGCCGGTTGAAGACTACATGGTCGGTGCGCTGGAGGCGGATCTTGCTCCGGGAGAGCTGCTGGTTTCGATCTCGATACCGAAGCTCAGTGCTCGCGCGCGGTGGGGGTACTACAAGAGCTGCCGAAAGACCGGCGAATTTGCTCACGCGATTGGTGCATTCCTGGTCGATCCGGAACGTGGCGTGAGTCGCGCGGTGTTCGGCGCGACGGAAAGCCGGCCGGTCGTCGTTACGGATGCGAGGCAACTTCTGGGCGACCTGAATAAGGAGCTTCAAAGCAGCGCCTTCGACTCCAAGGCGGCCAATACAATCATTGAAGCTGCCGGGATGGCGGATTCGATTGACCGTCAGACCCACGTTGTTGCGCTCCGGCGCGCTATTGAGCGAGCTCAGTAAAGATGAACAAGGTCGCGCTTATTGTAAACGGCTCTCCTGCCACGGCAGTTGTTGAACCGCGAACCCATCTCGCCGACTTTCTGCGCGAAACGCAGAATCTGACGGGCACGCATATCGGTTGCGAGCACGGTGTCTGTGGCGCCTGCACCCTGCTGATCGATGGCGTTCCGGCCCGCTCCTGCATCACGTTTGCTGCGATGTGCGAGGGCGCCAGCATCACCACCGTGGAGGGTCTCGATAACGACGAGATCGCAGCCGAACTGCGCGGTGCCTTTTCGCGGGAACACGGTTTGCAGTGCGGATATTGCACCCCGGGCATGATCGTTTCGGCACGCGACGTGGTCTTGCGGATGGAAGATCCTTCCGAACACGACATTCGCGTTGCCATGAGCGGCAACCTCTGCCGATGCACCGGCTATGTAGGCATCGTTCGCGCGATTCAGGGCGTGATCGCGGACCGTCGCGCTCGTGGAATACGCGCGATTCTGGATGGGGGCCGCAAAGAGCTGGGCCCGGTGGGCTCCGGCCACGGCGCGGTAGCAACGGCTGCTGCCGTCGCGCCTGCGCGCATGCCGGAGGCGAAGAAGCCCGCGGCAACACAGGCAACATCCACTTCGCGCACGGATGCGGACTGGAAACCTCAGACCTCATTTGTCCAAAGCTTCACGGTCGCGCATCCGGCGGATGTCGTCTGGGATTTCTTTGGTCGCGTCGGCGAAGTGGCATCCTGCCTGCCGGGTGCCTCGCTTAACGGCGAGCCGGTCGATGGGCACGTGCAGGGCATGATCAAGGTCAAGGTCGGCCCAATCGCTGCTGACTTCCACGGCGTTGCGGATGTCACGCGCGACGAGGCGACCCGCAGCGGAACGATCATCGGCAGCGGCAAGGACAGCCGAAGCAATTCAGCGACGAAGGGCGTCATCAGCTACAGCGTGAAGCAGGGTGATAGTCCTGACCAGACGCGGGTCGATGTCACGATCGGTTTCACCCTGACCGGTGTGCTGGCTCAGTTCAGCCGGTCCGGGCTGGTCCAGGATGTCGCCAATCGTCTGATTGGCGCCTTTGTGCAAAACCTGGAGGCCAGGTTGGCTCACCCGGGCGGCGGAGATGGCGCGCCGGCGGTCGCGGCGGAATTCGACGCTGGCTCGTTGATGACGTCGCTGATCAAAGACAAAATCAAGGGACTGTTCGCCAAGCTATTCGGCCGCGGCTGACGCCAGCGGCAGTCCGGTTTTCAACAGGTGGAAGGAATCTAAGGAAAGCTCGCCTTATCAACAGGACTACCTTATATTGATAAGATGAATAAGCTCACGCTCAATTATGACCGCAGCCGTGTGCCGCTCTATATTCAAGTGGCTTCTGTGATGCGGCAGCGCATCGAATCGGGCTGGTGGCGCGAAGGCGACAAGATCTCAACGATCGAGGCGCTTGAGACGGAGTTTGGTGTCGCCCGAGTCACGATCCGTCAGGCGATTGAGATCTTGCGTGAGGAAGGGCTGCTCGATGCCCGGCAAGGGCGGGGCACCTTCGTCTCGGGAAGGCCCAAGGAAAGACACTGGCTGAACCTCGCCAACGATTTCGATGAGGTCATCAGTTCCATCAAGAACAATGTCATCCGCATCGTTCACATCGAAGAGGAAGCGTCGGTCCCGGCGCTTGGTGAGAACGAGGGAAAACCTGCCGACGGTTATACGCTGCTTCGCAGCGTTCAATACAACAGCGACGAACCGTTTGCGATGGTCAATCTCTATCTTGCGCGGAACCTGTTTCTACGGGAGCGCAAGCGCTTTACCCATCTCCCGGCACTGCCGCGAATCCTGGAGATGGACGACGTCACCATTCGCCACGCTTATCAAACGGTGACGATCGGCGTCGCGGACCCGGAAATCGCCGAACAGCTCAAGGTCGGCTTGGGTGAACCGACGGCCGACTGCCGGCTGGTGCTGGTGGATGATCATGGCGTCGCGATCTATGCCGCCGATTTCCACTACCACAGGAACTGCTTTTCGCTGCGCCGCGATCTGCTCGATCGCCCCAGCCTGGGGCTCGCGTCTGCGACTCGCAAGAAAAGCGCGCAGTAAGACATCGTCGGGGTTTGCAGCGAGGTCGACGACGCTATGCGCGGCCCGATGCCAGCCGTTGATCGGCTGAGCATCTTCTCATCATGAGTCTGGATGAATCTGGCCGATCCACGTCGGCCGATCAGGTCGTCGCGAGGACCTGCGCGGAATCCAGACCAACGATATTATGGTAGCGGGCCTGGTCGGTCGCGCCCTCGGTGTTGATGAGGAAAACCCGCGATGTGGCGTCCAGTCCCAGCGCCTTGCGGTCCTGTTCATCTCGCAGCGCGCGGCAAAGCCCCGCCAAGCCGGCGCCGCCGCTTTCACCCGCCACGATCGGATGATCGTTCTGCACGGGTTGGGCGAGGCAGCGCATCGCATCGGCCGCGTCGCTTTCGCTGACAGTCATGAAGGCATCGGCTTTCCGGCTGAGGATCCGCCACGCAACGAGCGATGGCTCATAGCATTCCAGCATCGCCATGATGGTCGATTGTCCATGAGCTACCTTGATCGGGCGGCCCGCGAGCGCGCTTTCATAGATGCAGGCGGCGCGATCCGGCTCGACAACGATGAACTTCGGACGATCCTTGCCGAACACGATGTCGAAGTAACCTGAGACGGCAGCCGCCAGGCCGCCGACACCGGCCTGGATGAAGACGTGCGTCGGCGGTTGCGGCAGTTCCCGTAGCGCTTCATTGAGCATGGCGGTGTAGCCCTGCATGACGAAGCCCGGGATTCGTTCGTAACCAGGCCAGGACGTATCGGACACCACCATCCAGCCGTTGTCCTTGCAAACGCGCTCAGCCTCCTCGACGGAGTCGTCGTAGGTCCCTTCGACGCGAACCATTCGCGCGCCAAAACGGGCAATTGCCGCGACACGCTCGTCGCTGACCCCTGAATGCACGAAGATGACGGCATTGGCGCCGACCATCTGGGCGCCGGCGGCCACGGAACGTCCATGATTGCCGTCGGTGGCGCAACCGACGGTCATGCCAGCGGCGACACGACGGACGTCTTCCGAATGGATTTCGCTGACGTCGACTTTGCGGCCCAGTTTCCTCTCGGCCTCCTCAAGCAGAAGCCTGATAACCGCGTAAGAGCCGCCCAGCGCCTTGAAGCTGCCGAGACCCAGGCGAAACCCTTCATCCTTCATATGCACAGCGGCGAGACCGAGCTTCTTGGCCAGGCCGGAAAGGGAGCGCATCGGGGTCGGAAGGTGGTTGTCACGATAGCTGAGGAATCGCTCGACCTCGCTGGCGGCGGCGGTCGAAAGGGTCGCTGCGTCAACGGGATCAAGAGGCTTATGGTGATCAGGATGCGTATTGAGCACGAGCATGAAATGACCCACAGATTGACGTTGATCGATGAGCGACCTGATCGGCGCGGCTAGTTCGCCAGTCGCGGTGATGGTCAAAACATACTATTATTAGAAAGACAGTTCAATAGATAGATTGACCGCGGCCGCTTTCCGGGCGACAGTCTGGTCATCTCGGTGGGATGAGGCCTGGGTGCCAGGTCCCTACTCATGCGCGAGCGCGGATGCTTGCAGGGTCGGGGCTGCGAGGAAGGAGCGTTGTTACGTATTCAGTGTGTGGTTCGCGGGTCAGCATTGCGCCGACAATCGAGCTTGTTATGATCGGAAATAATTCTCAATAGAATCGGTAACAACCAGTTTGTCCAAACTCTCAAATGCTTACGACCGAAGCCGGGTCTCGCTCTATATCCAGGTCGCGTCAGTGCTGCGCGAGCGGATACTTTCGGGGCAGTGGGCTGTAGGCGAAAAAATATCAACGCTCGAAGAGCTTGAACGTGAATTTCAGGTAGCGCGCGTGACTGTGCGTCAGGCCGTTGAAGTCTTGCGCGAAGAAGGTTTGTTGCAGGCGCGTCAGGGGCGCGGGACATTTGTTTCCGCTACGACGCAGGACCGGCACTGGGTGAAACTGGCGACGAACTGGACCAGCCTGATCGAGTCCCTGAAGGACAATGTTCCGCGGAAACTTACCGTCGAGAACAAGGCGCCGCCGCCGCAACTGGACGAGGCGGATGGGCAACTGGCATCGAGCTATGTTCGACTCCAGAGCGTCCAGTATCGCAACCAGGACCCTTATTCGTCCGTCAACGTTTCGCTGGCCCGGCATGTCTACGATCTGGCTCCGGCGCGGTTCAAAGCCGCGGCTGCGCTGGTGGCCATTGACGAATTGAGCGATCTCAATCTTCGCGATGCGCATCAAACGCTGACCATCGGGAGTGCCGATCCTGCGCTGGCTGACCTTCTGAATGTCCCGATTGGCTCGCCGACGGTCAACGCGCACTGCGTGGTGGTTGATGATGGCGGAATTGCCATCTATGTCGGGGACATCATTTACCGGAGCGACAGCATCAAGTTGCAGGTCAACTTGCTGGACGCCTCGAGTATTGCAAAATCCGCAGACGCCAAGTTAGCTGCCACCAAAAGCAGACCCCCCATGTCTGCAAAGCAGAAGTCCCGGTAACTCTCAGGCGGGTCCGCCCTTTGGCCGCTGGCCGATCGGATATTTCAGCGGCTAATGCAGGCGAATTGCCGTTTATTGATTGAGTGCGTCGGCTAGTGCGCGAGCACTTTTCCTCATTCCGGTTCGGGTCTTTCGGGGTCCCGAGTATACCGTTCTTGCCAATAAAGGTATTGTCTTTCTAATAATAGTATCTTACTATCGTGCTAAGATTGGTAGCGCTGCCTCGACACGCTAACTCTCGGAGATGCACGATGACGATCAAGATCAATTTGAATGCCGATATGGCCGAGGGCTTTGGCGCCTACGATATTGGCGACGATGCCGGAATCCTCAAGATCATCGGATCGGCAAACATCGCGTGCGGTTTTCATGCCGGCGATCCCCTCACCATGCAGACGGTGGTACGCGAGGCTGTGCGCGAAGGCGTAACGATCGGGGCGCATCCGGGTTTCAACGATCTTTGGGGCTTTGGCCGTCGCCGCATCGATATGCGCCCCGAGGATCTCGAATACATGGTCGCCTACCAGATCGGTGCCTTGCAGGCGATGGCGACCTATTCGGACGCGAAGGTGACGCATCTCAAGCCCCATGGCGCGCTCAACAACATGGCTGCCGAAAATCGCGAATACGCGCTGGCAATCGGCCGGGCCATCAAGAGCGTCGATCGCGACATCATCTATCTGGCGCTGGCCGGCTCCGAGATGGAGAAAGCCGGCCGCGAGCTGGGCTTGAGAGTGGCGCTGGAGGGATTCTGCGATCGCCAGTACGAGGACGACGGCAATCTGACGTCGCGAAAGCTCCCCGGCGCGGTCATCAAGGATCCTGTCGTCGCGGCCCGTCGGGTCGTCGACATGGTGGTGAACAACACGATCACCTCGCGTAGCGGCAAGAAGATCCCTTGCAAGCTGCATTCGCTGTGCGTCCACGGCGACGAGCCGACGGCGGTTGCCTTGGCTCGATCGGTCCGCGAAGCGCTGGAAAGCGCTGGCGTGCAGCTTGTGCCGCTGACAGACATGCAATTCGACTAACGGATTTACAGGAAAGGCAAGATCACATGAGCGGAAAGCCAAGCGTTGCAATTCTCGGAGGGACCGGAGATCTCGGGTCCGGGCTGGCCAAGCGCTGGCTGGCCGCCGGCTACGGCGTGATCATCGGCTCCCGTTCAGCGGAGAAGGCTCAGGCCTTCGCCAAGGAGCTTGGAGAAGGCGCGCGGGGGGATGACAACGTCGGTGCGGCGAAATCCGCCGATGTCGTTGTAGTCGCCGTGCCTTTCTCCAATCACGAAGCGACGCTGCGCGAAGTGAAGGATGCCGTTCAGGGCAAGATCGTTGTGGACGCCGCGGTGCCGCTGGTGCCGCCGAAGGTTTCGACGGTTCAGCTTCCAGCTGAGGGTTCGGCCGCGCAGATAGCGCAAAATATCCTTGGTGAGGGTGTGCGCGTCGTTTCCGCCTTCCACAATGTGGGGGCCACCAAGCTCCACTCCGGTGGCCGCGCGGACTGCGACGTCCTTGTGTTCGGTAACGACAAGGAATCGCGGGACCTGGTCATCGCCATGGCCAACGAAGTGGCGAATTGTGGTATCGATGGCGGCGTGCTTGCGAACTCGGCGGCGGCTGAGGCGCTCACCTCGGTGCTGATCGGGATCAATCGTCGCTACAAGGTTCCCGGCGCCGGTATTCGCATTACCGGGCTCACGGCGGACTCACAGAAGTAAGCGTTCGATGATGAAAAGCGTCACATATTTTGCCGTGCCGGATTTGCCGCTCATCGAGCCTGGCGATGATCTGGCCGGCAAGATTGTTGACGCTTTGAAGCAGTGCGATCTTCCGCTCGTCTCCGGCGATATTGTCGTCGTTGCCCAGAAGGTCGTGTCGAAAGCGGAGAACCGCTACGTCGATCTCGACAGTGTGGTGCCCTCGGAGCGAGCGCTTCAACTCGCGCCGATCGTCGGCAAGGAGCCGCGCTACCTCGAGGTGATCCTTTCGGAGTCGGATGAAATCATCCGACACCGTCCGGGTATCGTCATCACCGCGCATCGCCTCGGTTTTGTGATGGCGAATGCGGGGATCGACGAATCCAATATCGAACATCCGCAAGGCCGCTCGCGTGTTCTGCTGCTGCCGGTCAATCCCGACAGTTCCGCCGCGGATCTGAAATCCAGATTCGATCAGGAATTCAGCGCCAATGTTGGCGTCATCATCAATGACAGCTTCGGCCGCCCATGGCGCAACGGCGTAGTCGGCGTTGCGCTTGGTGCCGCGGGGGTTCCGTCGCTGATCGACATGATCGGCGCGCCGGATAT
>Ga0207657_10002028_pt1 | contig 21896 bp, 17 predicted proteins | sample KBSC33metaG_FD_184316 | JGI IMG/M metagenome (GOLD analysis project Ga0207657, IMG submission 184316) | Corn rhizosphere microbial communities from Kellogg Biological Station, Michigan, USA - KBS C3-3 metaG (SPAdes) (version 2) | ecosystem: Host-associated > Plants > Roots > Rhizosphere > Soil ... | reverse complement strand
CCGATGCAGGGCAGCGGCACGTTCTCGGTCGAGGCTGCGGTGAATACGCTCTTGCCCCGCGACGGCCATCTGCTGGTGCTGATCAACGGCGCCTACGGCCGGCGGCTCGCCCGCCTGACCGAGATGATGGGGCGCAGGCTCAGCGTGTTCGAAACGGCCGAGGACGTGCCGACCACCGCCGCCGACGTCGCCAGGAAGCTCGACGCCGATCCGTCGATCACCCACGTCGGCCTGATCCACTGCGAGACCTCGACCGGAATTCTCAACCCTCTGCCGGAGATCGCCGAGGCGGTGGCGCAGCGCGGCCGGCGCCTGATCATCGACGCGATGAGCTCGTTCGGGGCGATTGCGATCGATGCCGGCGCGGTGCCGTTCGATGCGCTGATCGCCGCGTCGGGCAAGTGCATCGAGGGTCCGCCGGGCATGGGCTTCGTCTTCGCGCGCAAGAGCGCGCTGGAGCAATGCGCCGGCAACTCGACCTCGCTGTCGCTCGATCTGTACGACCAGTGGACGTACATGGAAAAGACGACGCAGTGGCGCTATACGCCGCCGACGCACGTCGTCGTCGCCCTCGATGCGGCGCTCGAGCAATACCTCGCGGCGGGAGGGCAACCGGCGCGGCTCGCGCGCTACGCGGCCAACTGCGACATGCTGATCGCCGGCATGAAGGAAATGGGCTTCCGGCCATTTCTCGATGCGCGCATCCAGGCGCCGATCATCGTTACGTTCCACGCCCCGGCGGACGCGCGCTACGCATTCAAGGCGTTCTACGACAAGGTGCGCGACAAGGGTTTCATCCTCTATCCGGGCAAGCTGACGCAGGTCGAGACGTTTCGGGTCGGATGCATCGGCGCAATCGGGCCCGACGAGATGCGGCACGCGGTCAATGCCGTGCGCGACGCCCTGGCGGAGCTGGGCATCCGCCAGATCGCGCCGGCGGCGGTCAGGGCCGCGTAATCCAGGACCGCGCGCCGCTCGACCCGTCGCCGCGGTCAGGGCTCTCGGGCACGGGCTCCAGCATAGCGTGCCGGAACGCAGATAGTGCGCGAAGGCCGGGCGAATCCGGCCCGAGCGCGCCGTGGCGTAGCAGGCAGTCGAGGATGACCAGACTCGCGTCTGCCGTCACGGCGCCATCGCCATTATCGGCGATCAGTTCTGCCGCCTCCGCCATCGTCAGCTGCCGGTGCTCGACCGCCTCGCCGTCCTGGTTCGCGGGCCTGAAATCGGCGTCGAGCTCGAGGTCGTAGACGAAGACGGTCTCGCGCTGCAGACCTTGCGGCTGGGGCCGGCAGATATCGATGCTGCCCTGCGGGCGCGCCCGCGCCGCCACGTCGGCCGGGATGCCGGCTTCTTCCCACGCCTCCTTGCGCAACGTCTCGAGCACACCGTAGCCGGTGGCGATGCCGCCGCCGACCAGATTGTCCAGCAGGCCCGGATCGATCGCCTTGGTGGGGCTGCGCCGCGCGAGCCACATCCTCAGGCCGCCACCGCCCCGAACCAATCCGTTGATGTGGACGGCGTAGGTGCGAATGCCGAAATAGCGCGCTGCGGCGCGCTCGATGTCGACCAGCGGCGGGGCGCCAAACTCGACGGCCACCGCATAGCGCTCGTCGCGCCAGGCGGAGAGCAGACCCTCGCCGGCAAGCACGCGCGTGACATCCTCGACGGCGGCGGTTCGCGTGGCGCAATCGCTGAGCCTCGCGGCAAGCCCGATCTCGCCGTCAGCGCGGTCGAACACTGAAGCGAACGCGGACAGGCGCGCGGCGCGCGCCGGATCGAGCCAGCCGACCGTATGGCCGCTGATCCGCAACGCGACGTAATCGCCTTCCGGCGCGGCGAGCGCCAGCGCGAGCCGCGCTTGGATCGCGGGTACAATGCCGTCGGCCCTCATTCGGCGATTGTATCCTTCGTCTTCGCTCGTGCCCTCAGACGTACTCGCGCTGTTCGATCTGGATCACACGCTGCTCAGGCTCGACAGCGACGCGGCCTGGGTCGAGTTCCTGATCGGCGAGGGCGCGCTGGAGCGTGTGGGTTTCGAGCTGCGCAACCGCACGATCGTCGAGCGCTATCGGCGGGGCGAGGTCGGCGTGCTGGAGTTCACCGAGTTCTACCTGACAACGCTCAAGGATCGCGACCCGACGCAGTTGAATGCCTGGCGGGCCGACTATCTGGCGCGTGCCATACGGCCGGCGATTCCGGCCGCGGCGCGCGCGCTGGTCGAGCGCCATCGCGCCGCCGGCGACCTGTTGGTGCTGACGACGGCGACCAGCCGCTTCCTCACCGCGCCGATCGCCGACGAGCTGGGCTTCGAGCACCTTATCGCGACCGAGCCCGAAATGATCGCCGGCCGCTATAGCGGCAAGGTCTCGGGCACGCCCAACATGCGCGAGGGCAAGATCGTTCGCCTGGAGGCCTGGCTGGCGCAACGCGGGCAGCGGTTGGAGGAGTTCCGCGAAAGCTGGTTCTACAGCGACTCGCGCAACGACGTTCCGCTGCTCGAGCGAATCACGCACCCGGTTGCGGTCAACCCCGATCCGGCGCTGGCGGCGCTGGCCCGCGCCAGAGCCTGGCCGGTGATCGAAATCCGGTAACATTCGCCGCTTTGAATCGCTATCCGGCACCGCGATGAGCGCGCGCATTCTCGACGGCAAGACGCTGGCGGAGCGGCTGAAGGCGGATCTCGGCGCCCGCGTCGCGGCGCGCGTCGCGTCGGGCTTGTCCAGGCCCGGGCTCGCGGTCGTGCTGGTCGGCGAAAATGCAGCCTCGCAGATCTACGTCCGAAACAAGCGCAAATTCACCGAGGCGGCGAACATGCTGTCGTTGTCGCACGATCTGCCGCTCGATACGACGGAAGCCGAGCTGCTGGCGCTGATCGACAAGCTGAACGCGGACCGCGCCGTGCATGGGATCCTCGTCCAGTTGCCATTGCCGAAGCAAATCGACCCCGAGCGAGTGACCGAGCGCATCGACCCCGCCAAGGACGTCGACGGGTTTCATCCCTACAACATCGGGAGGCTGGTGCTGAAGCGCCCGGTGCTGCGGCCGTGCACGCCGTACGGCTGCATGCGCCTGCTCGCGGAAACCGGCGAAGACCTGGTGGGAAAGCATGCGGTGATCATCGGCCAATCGAACATCGTCGGACGGCCGATGGCGCTGGAGCTTCTGATGGCGCGTTGCACCGTGACCATCTGCCATTCCGCGACGCGAGGCTTGCCGGCCATCGTCGGCCAAGCCGACATACTGGTCGCCGCAGTCGGCAAACCCTATTTCGTCGCCGCCGACTGGATCAAGCCGGGGGCGATCGTCATCGATGTCGGCATGAACCGGAACGCCGAAGGCCGGCTCTGCGGCGACGTCGAGACCGCGGCGGCAGAGCGCGCCGCATGGATCACGCCGGTGCCCGGCGGCGTGGGTCCGATGACGATCGCGATGCTGCTGGCGAATACGCTGAAGGCCGCGGAGCTGCAGGACGCCGCCTGAAGCGTCGCGGCCCGTAGGCGCGACTTATTTCGGCGGCGGACCCGGAAACTGGACGTACGGCGGCTTGGGCTCCTTGTCCGGTGGCACGTACGCCGGCGCTTCCGCTCCGGCGGGACCCAGGTGGCGAACGAAGCGGTAGAGCGCGCGCAGGTCCGCATCGGTCATCGCATGAAGCACGAACCAGGGCATCGGCGGGCGCGTTTCGATCGACTTCGCCGTCTTCACCCATTGCGCTTCGGTCAGCTTTTGCATGTAGAGGCGCAGGTTGACCGGATACGTCGTGCCCCACGCTCCGCGCCAGCCGAGCTGGTCCCCGACCAGCCAGTCCTTTTCCGGCACCTTGCCGCCGCTCATTGCGTAGCCCGGCGTGTGACAGTCGTTGCAGCCGCCGATCTGCACGATGTATTTGCCGCGCGCGAGCTCCTTGCTCGAGGCTGCCTGCGATTTCGGCGCATCCGCCGCGTACGCCGCGCAAGTCATGAGGCACGCGACGGCGAATGAAACGATGGGGCGAGCAAAACGGGTCATCGCAGCTCCTTGGATAATCTCGAAGGCGGCGATTTTATCGCAATCGAAGCGCCATGCAAGATCACGCGCCGCGCAAGTGCCAGGCCTTGGGCCGTGTGAAAGTCTGTATGCCATAGGTCGACAGCGTGAGCCCGATGCCGGAATGACCGACGCCCGACCAGGGCAGCCGGGGACTCACGCGGTCGCAGCAGTTCCAGTACACCGAGCCCGACCTTATTTTGGACAGGATCCGGCGCGCGCGCTTTTCGTCCGGCGTGTAGACCCCCGCGGTGAGGCCGTATTCGCTGTCGTTCATCATCAGCACCGCTTCGGAGTCGTCCCTGACCTTCTGGATGCCGATGACCGGCCCGAAGCTCTCGTCGCGCATCAGGCTCATCCGATGGTCGACGTCGGTCATTACCGTCGGCTCGAACCAGTTGCCGTCGCGCTTGATGACCTTGCCGCCGGTCAGCAAGGTCGCGCCGCGCCGCTTCGCATCGGCCACCTGCTTTTGCAGAACTTCCAGCTGCGCGCGGCGCGTGATCGGCCCGATGTAGGTCTTGTCGTCGAGCGGATCGCCGATCCGGTAGCCTTCGACCTCGGCGACAAAGGCTTCGACGAAAGCGTCGTGGATCTTCTCGTGGACGTAGATGCGCTCGACCGAGCAGCACGACTGCCCGGTGTTGTAGAACGCGCCGTCGGCGATCCCCGCCGCCGCGTTCTTCGCGTCGACGTCGTCGCAGACGTAGACCGGGTCCTTGCCGCCGAGCTCGAGCTGCACCTTGATCATCCGGCGCCCGGCTGCCGCGCCGATCTTCGTGCCGGTCGCGTAGGAGCCGGTGAAAAACACGCCATCGACCGGCTGCCGCAGCAGCGCCGCGCCGGTGGCGCCGCCGCCGAACACGGGAACGAAGACGTCCTCCGGCACGCCGGCTTCATGCATCAGGTCGGCGATGTGCCGCCCCGTCAGCGTCGCGAATTCCGAAGGCTTGTACAGCACGGCATTGCCGGCCAGCAGCGCCGGCACGAACACATTGGCACCGACGAAATACGGGTAATTCCATGCCGAGATGTTGGCGACGACGCCGAGCGGCTCGTGCGAAATGCGTTCCTCGAGATTCTGCTTGACGTCGGCAAAGACCTTTTCCTCGCGCAACACGCCCGCCGCTTCCGCCAGGAAGAAGTCGAGGCGGGGCAACAGGCCGTTGAGCTCGTTCCTGGACTGGCGGATCGGCTTGCCGACCTCGAGCGTCAGCGTGCGGGCGAGGGTCTCCTGCATCGCGACGACGCGCTCACGGAAGGCCCGGATCGCGTCGAGACGTTTTTTCAGCGGCAAAGCCGCCCAGTCGCCCTGCGCGGCACGCGCCCGGTCGGATTTCCGGCGCACCGCGGTGCTGCGGTCTTCCTCTATTTCCGCGATCGGCACGCCGGTCGCCGGGTTGATGATTTTCATCGACAGATCCCGTCAGTGCCTGGCGCGGGCAAGGAAGTCATCGAGGATCGGCGTGTCGTCGAGCAGGCTTGCATCGGCCGGATCGTGGAACTCGGGATGCCATTGCACGCCGAATATGTACGACGGCCCCGACCAGCGCAACGCCTCGACGATGCGGTCGGGTTCGGACCAGGCTTCGACGGAGAGATCTCTGCCGACGTCCTTGGCCGCCTGGTGGTGAACCGAATTGGTTTTCGCGACGGCGCGGCCCGGATACAGCGCTGCGAGTCCGCTGCCGGGCACGATCGCGGTGCGGTGGAAGTTGGCGGCGTAGACGTCCCAGTTGCGGTGCTCGAGCGAACCCGGCCGCTGCGTCGCGATGTCCTGGTACAGCGTGCCGCCGTGCGCGACGTTGATGATCTGAGCGCCGCGGCAGACGCCGAGCACCGGTTTGCCTCGCGCGACGAATGCCCTGAGCAGCGCGATCTCGTAGTCATCGCGCACGCGATCGCCGTTCCATTCGGGACGAAGCGCAGCTTCGCCGTACGATTCGGGGCAGACGTCGGATCCTCCCATCAGCAGCAGAGCATCGAGCTCGCGCGCATAGTCGTCGATCGTCACGGCGCTGCCGGCGCGCCGCGTCGAGCCGTCCGGCGACGGAATCATCAGTGCAAGCGCGTCGCGCTGCATTATCCAGTGCGCCATGTTCTGCTCGATGTACTGCAAGGTCATGCCCTTGAACAGCGCACGCTTCGGGTCGGCGTGAAAAAAACAGGCGGCAATGCCGACTTTCAGCATGCGCGGCGCGCGCCGTCGGGCACCGATCTTTGCGACCCGACGCTCACATCGCGTCGGCGAAAAGCCGCTCGAAGTCCGCGCGTGTGCACTTGCGCGGATTGGTCTGGTGGCAGATGTCGTTGATCGCGACGTCGGCAAGCGCGGGGATGTCGGCCCGCGTCACCGGACGCTTGGCCGCGAGTCCGGAAAGCGTCGCCGGGATGCCGAGATCGCGCTTCAGAGCCGCCAGCCAGTCGATGAAGGCTTCGGCACTGGCTTCCGGCAGGGCCCCCGCCGTGCCGGCGCCGACGACGTGCGCGAGCTCCGCCATTTTCTCCGTCGCGCTTTTGAGATTGAAGCGCATCACGTGGTCGATCATGATGCCGTTGGCGAGCCCGTGGTGCAGGTCGGCGACCGTCGACAGGGCATGCGCGCAGGAGTGGACGGCGCCAAGGTCCTTCTGGAACGCGATCGCACCCATCATCGAGCTCATCAGCATGTCGGCGCGCGCCTTCAGGTTGTGCGGCTCCCGCACGGCGGTGCGCAGCGAGCGGGCGGCGATTCGAGCTCCTTCGAGCGCGATGCCGTCGCACAACGGGTGGTAGGCCGGCGACAGGTACGACTCGACGTTGTGGGTCAGCGCGTCCATGCCGGTGGCGGCGGTAATCGCCGGAGGCAGATCGACCGTAAGCTCGGGGTCGGCGAACACCGCCCTGGCGAGGAGCCGCGGCGAAAAGATGATCTTTTTGATGTGCGTCGCGTCGTCCGAGATGACACTCGAGCGGCCAACTTCGGATCCGGTGCCGGCCGTCGTCGGCACCGCCACGAAATAGGGCAGCTCGTGCTCGATCGGCCGGACGTGCGGGTGATCCCATGCGTACTCGAGCACGTCGCCGCCGTGCACCGCCATCAGTGCGATCGCCTTGGCGACGTCGAGGGCGGCGCCTCCACCCAGGCCGATGATCGCATCGGCGCGGTGCTCGCGGAAAGCGGCAACGCCGCCGGCGACCTGGCTTTTCACCGGGTTGCCCCAGATGTCCGAATACACGACGACGTCCATCCGATGCAGGTCGGCGACGAACTTCGCCAGCAGCGGCAACGGAGCGATGCCGCGGTCGGTCACGATCAGCGGGCGCTCCAGGCCTTGCGCCGCCAGATGCTCGGCGACGAGCTTGCGCGCGCCGGCGCCGAAGTGGATTGCCGTGGGGAAGGCAAATCGCTCGATCGTCATTTCGCCGCCGATCCCACTTCCTGTCCGTCGCCGATCCGCACGAAGCGAAGCTCGAGAATGTCGCTTGGCCATTGCGCGACGTTCACTTCGGGCCGCATCGCCCACGTCAGCGTCCGCCGGTACAGAGGAATCAGCGGCAGTTCGGCGCGCATCAACCGAAGCGCGTCGCCCACCAGCTGGCGCCGGCGACCGATATCGGGCTCGACGCGGATCGAATCGATCAGCTGGTCGAGACGCGGATTCGAATACCTTCCGCCGTTGAACGTGCCGGGGCCGTCGGTGCCGTAGGTGTGGACGATCGCATTCAGCATCGGCCACGGGTCCGTCTGCGGCGACCAGCCGAATTCGAAAAAGCTGGTCGTCGCCTGCGTGAGCTTGGGAAAGAACGTCGCCGTCGGCCACGGCTGGAACGTCGTCCGGATGCCCACTTGCGCCAGCATGCCGGCAATCGCCTGACACACGGCCGCGCGGTAGGCGACGTTGACGCAATCGAGTGTCACCTGGAATCCGTCCGGGTACCCGGCTTCCTTCAGCAGCGCGCGGGCTGCGGCAGGGTCGTACTTCGGCCGGCTCTCGAGATCCGGGACGTAGCCGTCGAGCAGCTTCGAGACATACGAGCCGGTCGCCGTCGCCTGCCCGCGCAGCACCTTGGCGACGATGGCATCGATGTCGATCGCGGCGTAGACCGCGCGCCGAACCCTGAGGTCCTTGAAGGGGTTGCGTCCCTTCACGTCGCCGAACTGGAGCTCGTCGCGGCTCTGGTCGAAACCGAGGTATTGCGTGCCGATATCGGTGATCTGGGCGAGCTTGAAGCGAGCTTCCTTTTGCAGCCTGGGTACGTCCTGGAACGGCGGGTCGATGACCAGGTCGACCTGACCGGAGATGAGCGCGGCCAGGCGGGTGGCGTCGGATTGGATGACGACGTAGGTCGCCTCGTCGACGTTGCCGCGCCGGCCCCACCAGTGCGGATTGGCGACCAGCTCGCAACGGACATCGGATTCGTAGCTCTTGAGGGCGTACGGACCGGTGCCGTTGGTGTGGCGCACCGCGTAGGTTTCCTGCTTGGCGTTGTAATTCTGCGGCTCGACGACGTCGTGCGCCGCGGACCATGCCTTGTTCATGATGCCGACGTAGATCAGTTTTTCCGGCAGCACGGCGTCGGGCGCCTCGAGGATGACGTCGACCGTCAGCGGATCGACCTTGCGCGCTTCCAGCACACCCCGCAGCTGGAAAGCGCGTTGCGAATTCTTGGCCAGCGCGCGGGTGATCGAGAAGACGACGTCGTCCGCGGTAAAAGGTGCCCCGTCGTGGAATTTGACGTTGGGCCGAAGCTTGAACCGCCATCGCTTGGGGTCCACCTGTTGCCACGAGGTCGCCAGCGCGGGCTCGATCGCGAAGTTGCGGTCGCGCGACACCAGCGATTCGTAGATCTGGCTCACCACGCGCGTCTGGTAGAGCAGCGCCAGAGCGTGCGGATCGAGCGATTGCGGATCGAAGGCGCTGGCGAAGCGCAGTGTCTTCGCCGCCAAGGGAGCGGCGGCCAGGCATCCGGCGAGGAGCACGATGCCGGTCGCGAGCACGCGCAGGCGGGCCACACGTGCTGCGGCGGAACGCGGGCGCGTGCTCATATGATCTCGAAATAGCGCTTCATTTCCCAGTCGGTCACCGCGTCGAGCCATTGCCGCCATTCCCATTCGCGGGTGGCGGCGAAATGCTCGACGAAATCGTCGCCGAACCAGTCGCGCGCCAGCGCCGAGTCGCGAAACACGCGCGTCGTTTCGATCAGCGTCCGCGGGGCGCGCGGCACATTCTCCGCGCCCTGGTTGGTGCCGTGGATCGGCTTGGCCGTCAGCTTCAGCTTCCTTTCGATGCCGGACAATCCGGCCGCCAGCACCGCCGCCGCGGCCAGATACGGATTCATGTCGGCGCCCGGGCAGCGTGTTTCCAGCCGCGTCGACTTCGGCGCGCCGGCGATCACGCGGAAGCTCGCCGTGCGGTTGTCCAGGCCCCAGGTCGGCTTGACCGGCGCCCAGAACCCATCGACCAGCCGCTTGTAGCTGTTGATCGTCGGCCAGTACATCGGTGCGAATTCCATCAGCCCGGAGACCTGGCCGGCGAGGTAGCTCTCGAACAGCTTGCTCATGCTGTTGCGGCCCTTGGGGTCGTAAAACAGGTTCTTCCGGCCGTCCGACAGGCTCTGATGGATGTGGCCGGAACACCCCGGATACTGGGCATTCCACTTGGCCATGAAGCTCGGCATGATGCCGAAGCGCGCGCCGATCTCCTTGGCGCCGGTCTTGAACAATACCGCGCGGTCGGCGGCCTCGAGCGCCTCCGAGAACAGGATCGCCACTTCGTAGACGCCGGGACCGGTCTCGGTGTGTAGACCTTCGATGGGGATATCGAAAGCGCCCATCTCGACCATCAGCGCCTTGAAGAAATCGCGGTTCTGGTTGGCGCGCAGCAGCGAGTAGCCGAACATCCCCGGCGTGATCGTCTGCGGCCGCACATAGCCCTTGTCGGCCCACGATTGCGGCGTCTCGGCGAAGTTGAACCATTCGAATTCCATGCCGCACATCGGAACGAGGCCGAGCTTCTCGGCGCGCTTGAGCACGCGCTTGAGCAGCTGCCGCGGACAAACCGGATGCGGGACTTCCTTGCCGTTCTTCTGCGCGACGAAGTCGCCGAGGAAGAACGGCACGTCGTCGTCCCATGGCACGTGGCGCAGCGTGCCCAGATCGATCCGTGCCAGCGCATCGGGAAAACCCTTGTGCCAACCGGTCAACGTCGTGTTGTCGTAGCACTGGTCGGTCATGTCCCAGCCGAAGACGACGTCGCAGAATCCGAAGCCGCCCTCGGCCGCGGAAAAGAACTTGTCCTTGTGCAGATATTTTCCCCGCAGGACGCCGTCGATGTCGGAGACCGCGACCTTGACGCGGTTGCCGGGGCTTGCGCGCACGGCGTCCAGGACCTGTTTCGGAGCGATGTTCTGCGGCATCGTGTTCCTCGGTATTGCTGGCGTATGGTCGCGGCGAAGGCGCGGCGCGCATGGCGCGCGGGCGACGTCGATTGTAACCTGCCCCGACGCATAAAGCCTATGCGGGAGATTGAAGCGAATCGTCCGCGGCGCCTGCTACAGTGCTGGCCGTCAGCCGCCATTCACTTGCGATGCCAGAGAAGCCCAGCGGAGTCGATGCCGTTGCCGGCGCGGGACGGATTTCCGCGCTGGCGTCGCTGCACGCTGCGGTACTGTTGTTCGGGCTCGCCGGCCTGTTCGGCAAATGGATCAGTCTGCCCGCGGCGACGATCGTTTTCGGCCGGACCGCCGTCGCCGCCTGCGTGCTCGGCATGCTGCTTTGGAGGACGGCGGCCGGGCGCCGCACGTTCGAATGGCGCATGGCCGGCAACGGTGCGGTGCTGGCCGTCCATTGGTTCGCGTTCTTCGAGGCGATACAGATCGCCAACGTCGCGACCGGATTGCTGGGTTTTGCGAGCTTTCCGCTGTTCGTTCTGCTGCTCGAACTCGCGCTGTCGCATGCGCGCACTCGCGTCGCCGATTGGGCGATCGCCGGCCTCGTCGTCGCGGGATTGCTGGTCTTGATCCCGGAACCCCGCATCGACAATCGCGTCGTGCAGGGTCTGGCGTGGGGCGTGCTCTCGGGTTTTTCGTTTGCGCTGCTCACAGTGAGCAACCGGGCGCTGGCGGCACGCCGCGCGCCGGCGGCGATCGCCTTCTGGCAAAATGTCTGCGCAGCCGCGTGCCTGGCGCCGGCGCTTGCGATCTCTCCGGTGTGGCCCGACGCGCGTGAATTCGCGCTGCTGCTGGTCCTCGGTGTCGTCTGCACGGCGCTTGCGCATACCTTGTTCATCCGCAGCATGCGCGTGCTGAGCGCGCATACGGCCAGCGTGGTGGCGGCGCTGGAGCCTGTCTACGGCATCGCGCTCGCCGCCGTGCTGCTGGATGAGGTACCGGACGTGCGCACGCTGATCGGCGCTGTCCTCATCGTCGGCGCCGTCCTTGCGGCCGGCGCGAGGGCAGCGCGGACGCCGTCGGCATAGCGCGCGACGGCGCGCTTCGGTATTGTGCGAACAGGCGCCTGAAGGCGCTGAAGGAACCGCGACATGTCTTTGCACATCGGGATGGTGGGGCTGGGGCGCATGGGTGCCAATATGGGACGCCGGCTCGCCTCGGGTGGCGTCGCGGTCACCGGGTTCGACCCGGCGCCGGATGCCCGCGCCGCGTTCGCCGCGGTCGCCTCCTGCAACGCCGCTGACAATCTCGAGGCGCTGGTGCACGCGCTGCCGTCGCCGCGCATCGTCTGGCTGATGGTGCCGGCCGGCAAGGGCACCGAGGCCGTGATCGCCGAGCTCGCGCCGCGACTCCATTCGGAGGACATCATCGTCGACGGCGGCAACGCGTTCTACAAGGATTCGGTGCGTCGCGCCGTCGAGCTGGCGAGTTACGGCATCCGCTTCATCGACTGCGGCGTCTCCGGCGGCGTCTGGGGCCTGGAGAACGGCTATGCGCTGATGTTCGGCGGATCGCCGGCGGCGGCGCGCGAGATCGAGCCGCTGGTGAAGATCCTGGCGCCGGCGCCCGATCGGGGCTGGCTGCATTGCGGCCCGAGCGGCTCCGGGCATTTCGTCAAGATGATTCACAACGGCATCGAGTACGGCATGATGCAGGCCTTTGCCGAGGGGTTCTCGCTGCTGAAGGGCAAGCCGGAATTCGCACTCGACGTCGCGGCGATCGCCGAAATGTGGCGGCACGGCAGCGTCGTGCGCTCGTGGCTGCTCGATCTCACCGCGGAATTTCTGCAGGACGATGCGGAGCTCGACGCGGTCGCGCCGGTCGTCGCCGACTCGGGCGAAGGGCGCTGGACCGCGGTGGAGGCGATCGAGCTGGGTATTCCCGCCCCGGTGCTGTCGCTGGCGCTGATGATGCGCCTCTCGAGCCAGGGCAAGGGGGACTACGGCGACAAGCTGCTGGCGATGATGCGCAAGGGATTCGGCGGGCACAAGATCACGTCCAACGACTGACGGCGAGGCGAGCGCTCGATGATGGCGATCGTGATGGGAGTTTGCGGCTGCGGCAAGACGACAGTGGGCCGCGCGCTGGCCCGCGAGCTGGGCTGCGAGTTCCTCGACGCCGACGATTTTCATCCCGAGGCGAACGTCGCCAAGATGGCTCGGGGCGTCGCATTGACCGACGACGATCGCTGGCCCTGGCTCGACGCCATCGTCGCGGCGATGCGCGAGCGTGCCGCACGCGGATCGGGCGCGGTGATCGCCTGCTCCGCGCTCAAGCAGGCGTACCGCGACCGGTTGCGCCGCGGCGGGAGCGCGGACGACGAGGTCCGCATCGTCTATCTCAAGGGCGACGCGGCGACGATCGCGCCGCGGCTCGCATCGCGCAGCGACCACTTCATGCCGGCCTCGCTGCTGGAAAGCCAGTTCGCCGCGCTCGAAGAACCCCGGGACGCGATCGCCGTCGACATCCGGCAACCGACCGCGGAGCAGGTGCGGCAGGCAGCCGCCGCGCTGCGATCGACGTCCGATTCGGCCGCATGAGCGAGGAACGGAACCCCGAAGCCAAGCCGGGCCGCAAGCCCGGCGCGGCGACCGAGGTCGCGCATCTCGGGCGCGATCCGGCGCGGCATCTGGGCGCGATCAATACGCCGGTCTATCGCGCCTCGACGATCCTGTTCGATTCGGTGGCCGACTACGAAGCGTCGCAACGAGGCCAGTCGAAGAGCCTGAACTACGGGCTGCGCGGTTTGCCCACGGTGACCGACCTGCAGGCCGCGATCGCGACGCTCGAGGGCGGACACGCTGCGCTCGCCGTGCCTTCGGGGCTCGCCGCGACGACGCTGCCGCTGCTCGCGCTGACCAGCGCCGGCGATCACGTGCTGGTCACGGATTCGGTGTACGGCCCGACGCGGCGTTTCTGCAACAACCATCTGACGCGACTGGGCATCGAGGTCAGCTACTACGATCCGCTGATCGGCAGCGGCATCGAGCGCGAGATGCGGCCCAACACGCGCGCCGTGTTCCTCGAGTCGCCGGGATCACTGAGTTTCGAGGTCCAGGATGTGCCGGCGATCGCCGCCATCGCGCATGCGCGCGGCGCGCTGGTGCTGCTGGACAATACCTGGGCGACGCCGCTCTTCTTTCGCGCCTTCGACCACGGCGTCGACGTCGCGGTGCATGCGGGCACCAAGTACCTGGGCGGCCATTCGGACCTGCTGATCGGCCTGATCGTCGGCAACAAGGCGAGCTTTCCGCGCCTGCACCGGTTATGGACCGATACCGGGGTCACGGCGAGCAGCGACGACTGCTTTCTGGCGCTGCGGGGCTTGCGGACGCTGGCGGTGCGGCTGGAGCGGCACCAGGCCAGCGCGCTGCGCATCGCGCGATGGCTGCAGCAGCGGGAGGAGGTCGCCGAGGTGATCTATCCGGCGCTGCCGGGGTCGCGCGGGCACGCGCTGTGGAAGCGCGATTTCTCCGGCGCCTGCGGGCTGTTCGGCGTGATATTGAAGCCCGCGCCCAAGGCACGCGTCGATGCGATGCTGGACGGCCTAAACTGGTTCAAGCTGGGCGTCAGCTGGGGCGGCTTCGAGAGCCTGATCCTCCCGATCAACGACGCCGTGCGCAGCGCGACGCGCTGGGCGCCGGAAGGTCCCTACCTGAGGCTGCATGTCGGGCTCGAGGATCCTGACGATCTGATCGACGACCTGACTGGCGGATTGGCGCGGCTGCGCGCCTGACAGTGTGCCAGCCATGGCGCAAGCCCGGCTCGGTGGACTGCCCGGCCGCGATGATCGTTTGACCCTGGTTTCGGAATCGTGGACACTTTGCCCGCCCGGTTTCTTTGGCCACCGACTGTCGTATGAGCAATCTTGTTCCGCTGCACCCCGCTCTGGCCACGCTCGACGATGACGCGTGGGACGATCTGCTTAACTTCATCGAGGAGCGGCGCGTCATTCCGATCATCGGGCCGGAGCTTTTGAAGGTCGAGACCGAGACCGGCCCGCGCCTGCTCTACGACTGGATCGCCGAGAAGCTTGCCGGCAAGCTGAACGTCGACACCGCTCGACTGCCGCAGCCGTACACGCTGAACGACGTCGTCTGCTGGTTCCTGTCGTCGCACGGCCGGCGCGAAGAGGCCTACACCCGCGTGCGCAGCATCCTGCGCGATGCCAATTTCGCGCCGCCGCTTGCGCTGCGCCAACTGGCCCAGATCACCGATTTCGATCTGTTCGTGACGACGACGTTCGATCCGCTGCTCGAGCAGGCGATCAATGGCGAGAGGTTCCAGGGCGCGCAATCGACCGAGGTGATCGCCTACACGCCCAACCGCGTGACCGACCTTCCGTCGGAACGCGAGAAGCTGCAGCGTCCGGTCATCTATCACCTGCTCGGGCGCTTGTCGGCTTCACCGACCTACGTCATCTCCGACGAAGACACGCTCGAGTTCGTCTGCGCGCTGCAAAGCGAGCACCTGACGCCGGAAAAGCTTTTCCACGAGCTCGAGCACAACCATCTGCTGTTCATCGGCAGCAACTTCACCAACTGGCTGGCGCGGCTGTTCCTCCGCATGGCCAAGCGGCACCGGCTTTCCGATCCGCGCGATGTCGGCGAGGTGCTGGCCGACAATCACTCGGGCAGCGACGGCCGGCTGATGGCATTTCTCCAGCAGGTCAGCGTGCGGACGCGCATCTACAGCGGCGCGGAGAAGTTCGTCGACGAGCTGCACCGTCGCTGGACGACTCGGCACAGGCCGGCCGACGTGCTCGCGTTCGGCGCCTCGCCGCAGCGCTTCCTGCCGCCCGAGCGCGAAATGCCGGATAACGCCGTATTCATCAGCTACGCGCGCGAAGACCTCGCGGCGGTGCAGAAGATGAAGGCCGGGCTGGACGCCGCAGGGATCAAGACCTGGTTCGACCTGGAGCGTCTGGAGGGCGGCGACGACTACGACCGCAAGATCCAGCGCAACATCGCGCGCTGCTCGTATTTCATTCCCGTCGTCTCGGCAACGACGCAGCGACGGCTGGAGGGTTACTTCCGCCGCGAATGGAGCTACGCGATCGATCGCGCGCGCAATATCGCCGAAGGTGCCCTGTTCATCCTGCCGGTCACGATCGACGATACGAACGGCGGCGACGCCCAGGTGCCGGAGAAATTCAAAGCCGTGCACTTCACGCGGCTCGCCGGCGGCGAAGTCACGCCCGAGTTCGCCCGCCATCTGCAGGATTTGCTTTCCAGCCGCCACTGAACGGGCGTGCGCACAGCTCACGCCCAATCAGGCATTGATGCGATCGATCCCGACCTCCGCGCGCGATGAGTAACGACGCCTCTCCGTCGCCGGACAGGCTGCGCGCGGACGCGGCCGTCGATGAAGAGCATCCGTGGCTCGGCCTCGCCTCGTTCACCGAAGAGACGCGGGCTTATTTCTACGGCCGCGAGGACGAGATCGCCGAGCTTTGCCGGCGCGTGCAGCGCAAGCTGCTGACGATACTTTTCGGTCAGTCGGGACTCGGCAAGACGTCGATCCTGCGTGCGGGCATCGTGCCGCGGCTGCGCCCCGAAGGTTATTGCCCGGTCTATGTACGAATCGATTATTCGCCCGACGCACCCGAGCCGTCGGAGCAGATCAAGGAAGCCATTTTCCGGGCCACGCAGTCGCTCGGACAGTGGACGCAGACGGGGGTGGCCGTCAGCGGCGAATCGCTGTGGGAATTCCTGCACCACCGCGATGACGTACTGCGCGACGCGTCGGGCAGGACGCTGATCCCGCTGCTGATATTCGACCAGTTCGAGGAAATCTTCACGCTGGCGCAAAGCGACGACTTCGGCCGCAAGCGCGCCGCGCAATTTCTGGAGGACCTCGCCGACCTGGTCGAGAACCGCGCGCCCAAGGCGCTCGAAGCCAGGATCGAGCAGGACGAAACAGCCGCCGAGCGATTCGATTTCACCCGAGGCGACTACCGGATACTGATCGCGCTGCGCGAGGACTATCTCGCCCATCTGGAAGGCGTGAAGGGCATCATGCCCTCGATCACGCAGAACCGGATGCGGCTCGCCCGGATGACCGGTGCGCAGGCGCTGTCCGCGGTGCTGAAGCCGGGCGGGAAGCTCGTGTCCGAGGAAGTGGCCGAGTCGATCGTGCGTTTCATCGCCGGCGGCTCCGAGCTGCCCAATGCCGAGGTCGAGCCGTCGCTGCTGAGCCTCATCTGCCGCGAGCTCAACAACGCCCGCATCGCGCAGGGGCGGACCGAGATCTCCGCCGATCTCTTGGCGGGCTCGCGCGATACGATCCTGAGCGAGTTCTACGAGCGCGCGCTGGCCGACCAGCCGGCCGGCGTGCGGCAATTCATCGAGGACGAGATGCTCACCGAGTCCGGCTTTCGCGAAAGCCTGGCCGAGGAGCGCGTGCGCAAGGCGTTCGCCGCGGTCGGCGCGCCGCCCGACACGCTGGCCAAGCTCGTCGACCGCCGCCTGCTGCGTATCGAGGAGCGGCTGGATTTGCGCCGGGTCGAGCTGACGCACGACGTCCTGTGCAGTGTCGTCAAGGCGAGCCGCGATTTGCGCTACGAGCGCGAGGCGCGCGACGAGGCCGAGCGGCAGCTCGCGGCGCAGCGCGCGCGCGAGCTCGCCACGCGCAAGGCACTGGTGCGCGCGCGGCAGGTCGCGGCGATTTGCGTCGTGCTCGCGATCGGCGCACTGGGGAGCGCCGTTTTCGGCTACCTCAGCATGAAGCGCGCGCAGGAGGCGGAGCTCAAGGCGCAGCAAACCAGGCAGCTTGCCGAAACCGCGCGGGGCGAAGCCGAGAAGCTGATCGTCTACCTGCTGGACGATTTCTATCTCGAGCTCGAACCGGTCGGCCGGCTCGATATTGTCGCCGCGTTGTCGAAGCGAGCGATCGACTATTACGCGGCGCTGCCGCCGGAGCTGCGCACCGCCGAGACCGACCGCAACCGCGCGCTGGCGCTGGTGCGCTACGGGTCGGCGCTGCGCACGCAGTCGAAGCTCGATGAAAGCGGCAAGGCACTGTCGGAGGCTGTCGCCGTCTTGACCAAGCTGCGCAAGGGGGGCGATCAGTCCGAGGCGACGGCGATCGGATTGGGCGTGGGGCTGCTGTCCCAAGGCCGGGTCGCGGGGAGCCAGAACCGACGCGTCGATGAACGGGCGTTGGCTATCCAGGCGGTCGACGTGCTGAAGCCCTTGATGGCATCGCCCAACCCTTCGATTCCGTTGCGGCGCGCTTATGGCCTGGCGATGACGTACCTCGGCTTCTCCCAAGGCCAGACCGAAGAAGAAGAGGCGGCCATAGCGACGCTGGAGGAAGCGCGCAAGGCCTATCGAAGCATCGATGACCTGAAGCTCAACGACCTGCCTGCCGCCGTCGCTTATGCGGAAGCCTCCGCGTGGCAAATGGGTGCGCTGCAGGCCTTGGGCCGCTACGACCGGGTCAGGGAGGTCGGCGCCGATGCCGTCAAGCTGACCGACCAGGTGCTCGAAAAACGTCCCGGGAACATGTCGGCGCTGCGCGCTCGCGCTTTGATGAGCGAAAGCCTGTCCGCCACCGAAGGATTCGATCTGCACGTGCGCAAGGCCCTTGCGCTGAGCGAGCAGGGCGCGCGCGACTGGGCGGCGATGGTCGCGCTCGATCCCAGCAACCAGATTGCCTGGAACAATCTGGTAAGCGCCAGGATGGGAGCGGGCTTCTGGTCGCTCGCGGCCGGCGATGTTCAGGGAGCGCAGAAACAGTGGCGTGCCGGAGCCGACGTCGAGGGACATGTCAATGAATCAGGCATGATCGGGGTCACGCTGTCGCTCGCGTCGGGCTACCTGGCGATGCTCGAGGCCGACTCGGGCAACGCGCCGGCCGCGGAGGCCGCGCTAGCGGCCAACCGCCGGTTCGTCGATCTGGCGGTGCGCGGTCTGGCCCCGGATTCGTTCGCCCGGACCTACTTGCCGGAGTTCCTCGGCTACTACGGATACCCGACTACCGGGCTAGGTTATGGCGCCTATGCGCTGCCACTGGCAGCGCGCGACTACGAAACGGTGCGCAAAGAGGCCCGCGCGTCGGCCCGCCGCCTCGAGCAGATAAAGAACCTTAACCCGCAGCAAGAGCTGAGCCGGAACCGCGCGCTCGAGGTCGCGTATCGAACCTCGGCCGTGGCATCGTACCGTCTCGGCGACTTCGCGGCGGCGGACGCCGACATCAAGAAGGCCCAGGCAATTCGGCGCGGCATCCCGACGCGCACCTTGGCGGAAGAGCGCGATGCCGACGACCAGCTGATGCTCGCCGCCTTGATCGCGGCGAGACTGCAGCGGTATACCGAAGCGCAGCAGATCGTCGATCCCGTGCTCAAGCGGCATCGCGGACTTGCCGAGCGCAAGGACAACGAGGACGTCACCCAGCGCGTCCAGTTCGCGCAGGCGCTCTATGTTTCCGCCGTCGCCGCTCCCGGCGAGAAGGCGGCGCAAGTCAGCCAGGCCGCGGCGATCATCGACGGCTTGCCCCCGCAGATGCGCCGCCAGCTCAGCGTCGTCTATCTGCGCGGTCAGATCGCCGAGGAGCAGAGGGCGCGTCACTAGCGGCTGTTGCGCCGCGTTTCAAGGTCCTGCATGGAGAACCCAGCTCCCGGCCCAGCCTCGACGCCGTCCGGCGATGCAGCCGCGCGAGCGTGCGCCCGCATCCGCAAGCACCTCGAACAGGGATCGCCGTGGGACGCGTGCGATCTTTTCCGCGAAGAGATTCCGCAACATCCGGCGGACGTGATGCTGCTCTACTGGGGCGCGCTGGCGCACGCGCGCTCAGGTGCGTCGAACCGTGCTCATGCGTTGCTGGACCAGGCCGAGGCCGCCGGCAATGGACAGGCGCATCTGGCCGATATCCTGAGCTTGCGCGGGCGCCTGTGGAAAGACGCCTATCAGCGCGCGCCCGACAAGCCCGAAGGAAGGGCGATGGCCGAACGGGCGCGGCGCGAGTACCTGGCAGCTTATGCGCTGGAACAGGACGTGTATCCCGGCATCAACGCGGCGACACTCTCGTTGTTGCTCGGCGACCGTCCGGCGGCATCGACGCTGGCGCAGCAGATCGTCGCGCGCCTGACCGAGCGGGGAACGAAGCGCACATTCTGGGACGACGCAACGTTGGGCGAGGCGCAACTCATCCTCGGCCAACTGGATCAGGCCGCGCGAAGCTATGCCTCGGCCTACGCGCGAAGCGCTGGCGATGCCGGGAGTGTGGCCACGATGCGGCGGCAACTGCAGCTGCTCGCCCGCGTGGCACCGCAAGCGATAGAAGCATTGCAACATCTGCCCGCACCCGACATCGTCGCATTCGCCGGCCACATGATCGACGCGCCCGACCGGCCTGTGCCGCGGTTTCCGGCGGCGTTGGTTCCCACCGTCCGGACCGCGGTCCGCGAGCATGTCGCGCGGCTGAATACGCCGATCGTCTACACGTCGGCGGCGTGCGGCGCCGACCTGATTTTCATCGAAGCCGCGCTCGAGGCCGGCGCCGAAGTCAATATCGTGTTGCCGTTCGAGCGCGGGGACTTCGTGCGCACCAGCGTGGCCGTTGGCGGCGGCGACTGGAGCGAGCGCTTCGACGCCGCGCTGTCGCGCGCGGCTCGCGTGATCATGGCGACCGATGAGCCCTATCTCGGCGACGAAGTCCTTTTCGAGCAGGCCGCCATGCTGCTCGAAGGACTTTCGATACTGCGCGCCGCCCAGCTGCAAACGGTTCCCTCGTTGTATTGCGTGATCGACGCCGCGGCGCCGGGACGGGTCGGCGGCACGCAGGCCTCGTTCGACCGGTGGACGAGCCACGTCGGGCCGCCGCAAGTGCTGGACTTGGCGAGGATGCGAACCGACGCGGCGCTCGCCGGACCGGCAGTCACGCCGGTTGCGCAGCGAGCAGTCGAAGCGGCGCCAGCGTTGTCGCAGACGCCTTCCGGGCATTCGATGCCGACCGCGCCCCCGCGACCGCAGCGCTCGCTCAAGACCTTGCTATTCGCCGACTTTGCCGGGTTCAGCCGGGTGCACGACGCGGCGGCGCCGTTCTTCCAGGAGAGCTTTTGGAAGATCGCAGCCGGAGAAATCGCGGCCTCGCCGGTCAAGCCGCTTCTGGCCAGCACCTGGGGCGACGCCTTGTACGTCGTGTTCGACGCTCCGCGCAACGGCGCCGCGTTCGCGCTATCGTTTCTCGAGAACATGCTCGACGTCGACTGGGCATCGCTCGGCTTGTCGGAGGCCAGCCCGATCCGGATCGCGCTGCACGCGGGGCCGGTATTCTGCGGCTTCGATCCGATCATCGGCCGCGACAACTATTTCGGTTCCAGCGTCACCAAAGCCGCGCGCATCGAGCCGGTGACGCCACCGGGCATGGTGTACGCCAGCGAGGCATTCGCCGCCACGCTGGCGGCGACGGGCCGCGATGAATTCTTGCTCGAATACGTCGGACGAACGGCGCTCGCCAAAGGTTACGGCGAGTCGCGCATCTACCGGCTGGATCGGCACTAAAGACGGACGAGCGTGCGAGGATTGGCCGGTGTCGAACAAAGAACGCGACGGGCCTGTCGCGAAACGAAATTCATCGAGCGCAACGGGCGCCGGTCGTTGCTGTACGATCGCAGTCGTGACAACCTGCCGAATCCGGTGATGGGTGAAGCCAATCGCCACGTGCCGTCGAGCCGTCCGGCGATCGGCGATCGGCGATTGGCGATTGGCGATTGGCGATTTGGTGCGTCTGTTCAGGTTTTGATGCCCTTGGGGGAAGTTCAATGAATAAGCCGTGGCGAAACGCATGGAGGGCGGGGCTGCTGCTCGCGGTTACGGCGTCGATCGCAATTACTGCGTCGTTCGCGGCCGATGAGAGTGCGGTACCGGTCTGGTCGGTCGGCGACCGCTGGACGTTCAACAAAACCGATGGGCCAACCTATGCCAACCAGGGCGTGCTCCATTCGACGATCATGTTTTCGGTCAAGGAGTCCCGAGATTCGTCTTATCGCGTCGAAGTGACGAGGCAGCCGACCGTGGGGACGGAGGGCGGGCCGACCATCTGGGGTATCAGTCGCGGGCTGAACACCTACTGGCGGGACAGCGCGCAGCTGCCGTGGACCGAGCTTCGATTCCTGAACTGGCCGCTCACGGAGGGTAAGACCTGGCAGTTCCAACACCCACAGCCAGACGGGCGCCTGTTCAGTTGGAGCGCGAGCGCGAAAGGATGGGACGAGGTCACTGTGCCGGCGGGCCGATTCAAGGCGATGGTCATCGCCATTGAGGGCCGAAATGCCGACGGTTCCTACGTAAGGCGTGGCACGCTGTGGTATGCGCCGGCGGTTAAATGGAAAGTCAAGGAGGAGTGGCTAGTTACCGGATATGCGGCGTACGTTGCGCGCGAAGGCTTGGATCTGCAAAGCTACGAGCTGCACTAAACGCGGGTCTGCCGCGTTT
>Ga0207657_10002027_pt1 | contig 21897 bp, 20 predicted proteins | sample KBSC33metaG_FD_184316 | JGI IMG/M metagenome (GOLD analysis project Ga0207657, IMG submission 184316) | Corn rhizosphere microbial communities from Kellogg Biological Station, Michigan, USA - KBS C3-3 metaG (SPAdes) (version 2) | ecosystem: Host-associated > Plants > Roots > Rhizosphere > Soil ... | reverse complement strand
AGCAGGGCGTACATGTCGCCGTACCGCTCGTACTCGCTGTTGACGAGCGCAACCGGCGATGCCCGGCGCGGAAGACGCTCGACCGTTCCCAGCACTGGGACATCGAGAACCTCTTCGACCTCCTGTTCCGACCTGATGCGCGTATCGAACGCCTCGCGCAGGCCGATCGTGATGAGCGCGACGAAGAATCCGATGAACGCGCCGAGGAGCGAGTCTCGAATCCGCCGAGGGCGAGTCTGGACGGCCCCGGTCGCACGCTCGACGAGCAAGACGTTTCCCGACGTGAGGGTCTTCAGGAGACGAAGCCGGTTGAGCTGAGCCACCTCATCGGCATTCGACGGCGACGACTTCGCGATCTGTGCCCGAAGCTGGGCGATTGCCGTGTCGACGGCCGCATTCGAGACGCCGGCGCGCCAGTCGGGGTACGCCTCGGCGACCGCATTGGCCTTTGCGATGGCGACCGCCGGCGAACTGCTCGAGGCGTCGAAGTTGATCGTCGTGCCCGACTTGACGACCGTCATGCCCGACCTGAGCGCGCCCGCGCTGGGCGAGTGGCTCCGCTTCGCGGCGTACGTGAACAGCTGGCGCGAGTCCGCGAGCGCCTGCTCCGTCTGGTCGAGCAGCGCCGGATCCACGTACGTGTTCAGGCCGGCGAGCGCGGTTGCGAGATCGGTGGGCGACAGGATCACCTGGGCATGGGCGCTGTACAGAGGCCCCTGCTGGCTCCGCACGATGTTCATCTGCACGATGCCGAGGACGACCAGCACGAGAAGGATCCAGCGCGAACGGCGCAGGATTGCGGTCAGGTTCTCGATGCCGTTCTGCCTCATTCGGTCAATAGGTCCCTAGGACTGCGCGCACGGTAGCGCTTCGCCTGTATCGGGATATTTCCTCGCCGACCTGACATCGCCTTTGCCAGTGCGGTCGCCGGGACGACCCGACGAACAGCCGTTCGCTGCACGGACGCAGGCTCTCCGTCACACTTTTCCCGTGTCCGACTCGCTCGATCGTGCGGCCGCAGAGGTCTTCGAGACGTTCGCGAAGGAAGGCCTCGAGGCGATCCTCCTCAAAGGTCCCGCCGTTGCGACCTGGCTGTACCGGGACGCCGACGAGCGGTCGTACGGCGACCTCGACCTGCTCGTCGCACCAGCCGACATCGCGCACGCCGAGCGCCTTCTGGAGCTCAGCGGTTACACGGGGAAGCTCTTGGTCGGTGAGCGCGGGGCTCCCTCGAGCCGGATCTGGACACGTTCCACTGACGAGGCAGTGGTCGACCTGCACGACCGGGTGATCGGAAGCGAAGGGCCGAGCGAGGCTGCGTGGCGCGTCTTGCGCGCGGAGACCGAGCCGCTGGCGCTCGGCGGAGGATCCGTCACCGTCTTGCAGGCCCCCGCCCGCGCCGTCGTGGTCGCGCTCGCGGCGGCGGAGACGGGATCGTCAGCGCCGAAGCGCCTCGACGACCTCGCGGCGGCCCTCGAGCACCTCCCGTTCGAGACGTGGCAACGCGCCGGGGCATTGGCGGAGCGCATACATGCGGCGGCCGCGTTTGCGGCAGCCCTTCGTCTCCTGCCCGCGGGAGCCGACGTCGCGGCAGCGCTTCAGCTTCGGAGCTCGGCGCCCGTCGACGTCCGATTGCGCGCCGAAGCGCCGCCGAACGCGAAAGGGGGTGCGCTGGCCATTGCCTGGATCGCCGGGCAGCACACGTGGCCAGGCCGTCTGCGCGCCGTTGCCCGGGTCCTCGCCCCGTCTCCTTCGGCGATGAAGGAGGCGTCTGCCGTCGCGCGGCGTGGCTCCGCCGGGCTCGCCGCAGCGTATGCATGGAGGCTCGTGGTGCTCGCGCCGCGCAGGATCGTTCCCGCAAGTCGCGCGTATCTCGCCGCGCGGCGTCGCTCACGCTGAGGCGATTGCCCGTGCGAGCTCGAGAGCGAACCGTCCAGGGGTATCGGCGCGCGGCTCGAAGCGCCCGACGAGGAACCGATCCGTCTCGGGACGAACGGGCTCACGCCGTCCGGTGAAGGCGAGCTTGTAACCCGCCTCGGCAGCCGCTTCCGCGACCCAGGGCTCGGCTTTCCCGTGTGGGTAGGCGAGGAGCGAGATCGACCCGCCGACTTCGTGCTCGAGCTCCCGCTTCCCCTCGACGAGCGCCGCGCGCGCGGCGCGTTCGTCGAGCGTCGTGAAGAGCCGGTGGTCGCGCGTGTGAAACCCCACCTCGAAGCCCTCACGCGCCAGTTCGCTGATCTGCTCCGACGAAAGCGCCGGCTCGAAGGCAGCGGCGGCAGTGCGGCGCTCGAGCTCTGCCTCGAGCGCTGCGAGCTCTTCGGGAGGCAGCAACTCGAGCGCCTGTGCCAAGACACCGGTGGCGTGAGGTTCTCGAGCGAGCGAGGCTTCGACGAGGCTTGCCGCGATCGGCTGGAGCTGCTCGGGGCGGACCAGCCTCTGGTCGATCGCGACCTGGAGCGATTCCCACCACCTCCTCGTCCGCCCGCCGGGCGGCGGGCCGGTCAGGAAGAACGTCGCCGGCACGCCCTGCGCTCGAAGGGCAGGAGCAGCAAGCGCGGCGTGTGAGACCAAGTCGTCGTCGAACGTGAGCGCCACCGGAAAGCGCTCGCCCCGGCGCCGCGCGGCCGCTGCTCCGATGACGTCGCTCGCGGCGACGACGCGGTAGCGCCGAGCGAGATGCGCCAGCTCTGCGTCGAACAGCTCACGCCCGACGGCCGGGACGAGCTCGAACCGAGGATCTCCTGGTTGGTCGCCCAACCGGTGGTAGACGAGCACGAGTGCGAGCCGGCGAGCCGACAGGCGCACACGAAGGTCGAGCAGCCGCGCCGCCAGCAGACGAAACGCCTCCCGCCAGGTCGGCGGCAACCGCGAGGCGAGCGATCGCGGCCGCGGGCTCATTCCGTCGTGTCGGCCCCCAGGTACTCGCGCTGCACCTCCCGGAACGGGCCCTGGGCGCGGAGGTGTCCCTGCTCGAAGAAGAACGCGTGCTGGCAGAGCCGGGCCAGCATCGGATGATCGTGACCGGCCGCGATCACGATGCCACCGGAATCGAGGATCGCCTGCGCGCGCTGCTGAACGATCTGGCGAAACTCGTGGTCGAGTGCCTCGTGCACCTCGTCGAGCAAAAGGATGTCGGGGTGAATCTGGTGCGCAACGGCGAACCCGAGCCTCGCGCGCATGCCTTGGGAGTAACTGAGCACTGGACGGTCGAAGTGCTCGCCAAGCTTCGACAGGCGTCTCACGGCGTCGACCTGCTCGTCGGCTTCGCGGCGCGTCTGCCCTGAGAGGACACCAAGCAGCCGCGCGTTCTCGGTGCCGGTCAAGACGGCCATGACACCGGCGTCGATCGACAGGAGCGACGCGACGCGCCCATCGATCTCGAGCGTGCCCGCGTCGGGCCTCACGACCCCGGCGATCGTCCGCAGCAGCGTTGTCTTGCCGGAGCCGCTGGGACCGATCAGTGCCACCCCGTCTCCGGCCGAGACAGTGAAGCTGACATCCCGCAGCCCCCACGACTCGCCGCCGCCGAACCTGACCCGGTTCGCTGCCGGCGTGACGGGACGGCGCTGGCGGTCGAAGAGGAAGCGGATCCCGATCCCCTCGGCGCGAATCGACGGGCTCACGCGATCACCTTCGCGAAGTGGTGCTGATCGCGCCGGTAGACCGGCAGCGAGGCCGCGAGGAGCAGGAGAGCGAGGCCCGCCGGATAGAGCAGCATCCACAGCGCCGGTAGCCGGCCGTAGATCAGCACGTCACGATAGGACTCGAAGAGTGCGGTCAGCGGGTTGAGGCGCATCAGCTGATGTGTGCGTCCGGAGACCTCCGAGAGCGCCACGACGCCGGGCGCGGCGAAGTACAGCATTCGCATCGCTTGCGTCGTGAAGAGCCGTACATCGGGGAACCAGACCCCGATCAACGCCGAGGGATACGCGAGCCCGACTGCGAACACGATGTTGACCACGATCACGACGGGTAGGAAAAGCGTCGCGAACGTGGGCGTCACGCCGTAGACGATCATCATCAACGCAAGGAGCCCGAAGCTCGCTCCGAACGCGAACGTCTCCGTCGCGACGGACGACAACGGAAGAAGCATCCGGTTGAAGCTCATGTTGAGGAGGATCGGCTCGCGCAGCCCGATGCAGTTCATCGCGCTTCCCATCGACAGGAGCACGATCTGAAACGGGACGATCGAGCAAGCGATGATCAACCCGACCGCGTGCCCGCTGCGGTCGAAGACGACGAGTCGCAGCAGGAGGTAGACGCCGACGAGCGCGAACGGATCGATCAGCCATTTGACGAACTGCCAGTAGCCGCGCCCATATCGGGCACGAAGGTCGGATCGCGTCAGCGCGACCAGGATGTCCAGGGGCCGGTCGCGCAGGACTCGTGCGCGAGCATCCCCAGACGTCCGCTTGGCGCCGAGTCTCTCGTCTTGAAAGGTGCTGTCTGCGCTCAAGTTCGGGTGCGCCGAAGGAGCGATCGGCCGAAGCTCCGCAGACGCGAATCGTTTGATTCGATGATCGGCCTGTCAGTCCTATCGGCGGCGGACACGTGGATCTCAAGGATGAACGGTTCGCCGCCGACGACAACCTGATGCCGGTCGCCCTCGACCGGCACCGCGTTGGCAATGTGCTGCGCCCACCAGAGATCGTCGACCACGATGCTGAGGCCGGCAGGGGGCCCGCCCACGCCCGTCACGACGACCGGCAGCGTCACCTCGAGCGCGGTGCGCAGTTGGGTCACATCGTCCCAACCGTCGGATCCCACGAGGTCGCGCGTGATCGTCCGAGCTTGACCACCCCAATCGGGCGCATTCGCATAGCGGTCGACGCGCTCGCCGAGGAGAAGAAACAGATCATGCGCGAACTCGGCGCTGTCGGCCGTTGCGTGCACGGCGTGACCACCGCCTGTCCAACTGCGGTACCTCTCCTTTGCGTCGGTCATTCCGTCGTTCACGCGCGCGCGACCGGAGGTCACACGTCGGTTCCGGTAGCGGGGTTGTAGATCGTCGACGACGACCAGGAGGAACGGGCCTGTGCCGCACTCCTGCTCCTTGTCGGATCCCGGAGGGAGCGCCTGACCATAGAACCGGGTCAGATTGTCGGCGAAGCGATCAGTACTCCATGTGACCTCGATTACGTCGAGCACACGGAACGACCGCTCGATGTCCCGCAGGATCCGCTGTTCGTGCGGTCGAGCTCGCGACCACAACACGAACAAATGACGTTCACCGGTCAGGACTGCCGTCGGCTTCCTGCCGGTCGAATCCGCAGCCACGTGCAGCCCTCTCGGCCGCCGCCCTCGCCACCGACCTCGCACAGCGAGGTCAGGAGGAGGTCCGGGAGGAGTGTCCGGTCGAGAAGTGCCTCGTCGCCGAGATCAACTGCCACCCCGACGAGGTGCAGTGCTCGAACGTGCACATCGGGATACAGGTCGATCCTGAGGGACTCGACCGTGGACGCACCCGCGACGACCAGCGTTCCCAGGTCGTCGAGCCGGCGCAGTGCCGTCTCGATCGCGTGGGCGTCGCCGGTGCACTCGATCACAGCCGCCGGTGGCCCCGCATCGGGCTCCGTTTGCGGCAGCCGGCTGCGGACGAGCTGCGCAACCGCCCCCTCGCCGACCACCTCCACCGTCCCACTGACATGCGAGACGGCGGCGACGGCGCGCTCCGCAGTCAGGTCGAGAAACCGGCCCGCCGCGTCGCCCGCGGGAAGCCCGTCGGTCGGGATTCCGGCACCCTCGTCCCAGGATGCCCTCAGCGCGCCGTCGCGCACGTACAGGAACGCCCCGTCTCCCGCCTCGCGCAACCAGTCGACATCGACGTACAGCTCGGTTGCACCGGGCGGAGCCGCGAGGTTCTGAATCGCAGCCGTCGTCATGACCACCCGGCGGCGAGCAGGTCCGCAGGGCGAACGCTCACGCCGCGCTTGCTCGACTCGTACGCGGCTTCGAGGAATGCCTGCACAGCGAGCGCGTCGTCGATTCCGACCTCGGGCCGCTCACCGTGGTCGACCGCAGTCGCGAACCGGCTCACGAAGACCGCACGAACGTCCTGGGTCGGTGTCTCCGGCAGCGCATGCCAGCGCGCACCCGCGAGGCCGGCGACCGAGCGGCCGGAGAAGACGTAGCCGCGAGGCTCGAGCACGATCGTCCCGGCGGTGCCTCCGATCATGAACTCCGTCGGTACACGGCCCCTCGATCGCGCGTCGCCGGCGATCGTCCCAACGCTGCCGTTGGAGAACCTGACTGCCACGGTCATCGCGTCGTCGATCTCGTCGCCGCCGGGTGCCTCCATCGCCGTGACCGCGTCGACTTCCACCCCGCCGGCGACGTACCGGATCAGGTCGACGTAGTGGGGAAGGTTCATCGCAAGCACGCCGCCCCCTGCGCTCGCACGGTCTCGACGCCAGTCGGACGAGGCTCGGTTCGAGTACCCGCTCAGCCAGTACGCCGCCGGCTTGTCCGCGCGGTAGAAGACGGTGCACCCGGCGAACTCTCCGATTGCTCCCTCTTCGTAGAGCAGGCGCGCCGCGAGCACTCCCGGCTCGAGGCGAAACGGGAAGCACACCGTGCACTCGACGCCTGCACGCTTCGCCGCCTCGGCGATCGAGATCGCCGACGCAAGATCGTTGGCGAGCGGCTTCTCGATCAGGACGTGAAGGCCGGCTTCCGCCGCCGCAATCGCGAGGGGAGCATGAAGATGATGCGGCGCGGCGATGAGCACGGCATCGAGCCCGGGATGAGCGAGAAGCTCGTCGGACGACGAGGCGGCGTCGCAACCGAACGTGCGAGCGATGTCCTCGGCGAGGGCCTCGTTCGGATCGAAGCAGACCGCCAGTTCGGTGTTCGGCGCGCGGGTCACCGCCGCGGCGTTGGCGAGGCCGATGTCACCGCATCCCAGCAACCCGATCCGGAGACGACCGCTTGCGTGCCGGAACGGGTCGGTCAGCTCCGCGTCGACGCGACGGCGCAGCTCAGCGCTCGGCGGCAGCTGATTGTGCTCGGACGAGAGCCCGCGTCCGCCGACCCGAGGCGCGCGCCAGACCCGGACTCGGCGCAACCGATCGGAGTCGGACAGCTCGGACCAGGCGAAGTGCGCAGGCCTGGCCTGCTCGGCCAATGAACGGTAGAAGTGATCGCAGTCCATCGGATCGACCGGATCGCCCGCCAGGTCGGCGACGACGACGCGGCCGTCCGCGAGCTCGCGGAGGAACGACTTCGACTGCTCACGAACGAGATCGATCCCGTCCAGCCGGCCGCGGCGAACGCTCGAGGAGATGTGGGCTCCGACGAGCTCGGCACGCTTGCGGCGGATCGTCCCGAGCGGCAGGGACTCGGTGACGCCGCGCGGGGATCCGAGCAGGACGACTCGCCCTCCGGTCCGAACGGCGGCGATCGCGGTGGCGAGTGCGTCCGGGGCTCCTGTCGCATCGACGACGACCGACGCTCCGATCTCCGCGATCTCGTCCGCTGCGTCCGCGAAGACGAAGCGGTCGGCGTGACCGGCGTGCGCCACCGCTTCGCTCGCCGTGCTCCTCGCGACGACCGTCGTCGTCCCCGCGCCGCGCGCAGCTGCAAGCCGCTGCGCGGCCGCACCGATTGGACCAGCGCCGATCACGCACACGCCTTCCCCCGCCTCGAGTTCGGAGCACACGAGCCCGTACCCCGCGATCACGGCGAGGTACACGAAGGCCGCCTCTGTCACCGGGACTCCCGGCGGGACTGCGATGGCGCCCGCGGCGGGGATTGTCGCAACGGATGCGTGGTGCAGACGCGGCACGACGACGAGGTCACCGGGCGTGAGCTCGGAGACCCCGCGACCGACTGCAGCCACCCGACCGGCGGCCGAGTAGCCCGGAGAGAACGGCAGTGTCGGCCGCGCATTTGGGAGCCGCAGATACTGAGCCCGCTCGGTTCCCGGGCTGACGCAGCTCGCGAGCACCTCGATCGTCACCTCGTCGCGCGCCGGCGCCGGCACCTCGATCGGAACGAGACGAGCGCGACCCACCGACGGCCACACGAGCTGATGCCCGGCGAACGCGACGGAGCTTCCGACCGCGACCGAGTGGCGACGCGCCCCGAGCGCGGCGGCAACGGCCGCCCCCGCTTCCTCGTTCATCTCTCCCGTGTATCCCGACCGCTCGAGCCCGGCGGAGATCGCCCGCCGGACAGCGTTCTTCACCTGCGGGATCACAGCAACAGAATAATGAGCAAGTGACCGGATTCCTCCTGCTCGCAGGCGTCACTGCGATGCTCGTGATCGGCGCCGCTGCGGCGGTTGCCTCGCTCCGGCTGCGCGACGTCGTCGACCGTATCCTCGCGTTCGGCGTCGTCGCAGCGACCCAGCTCACGCTGATCGTGATCGTTGCCGGCGGTCTCGTGCACCGCCTCGACAGACCGGTCGTGGCGGCACTGACCGCCGTTTCCGCCGCCGTCGAGGTCGCAGCAGCCGTTGCGTTTGGGCATCGGTCGGTTGGCAGACCTCGCCTCGGGCTCCGCCGGGCCGGGCGGCAGCATCCCTGGACTGCACTGCTGGCGCTCATCGCCGCCGCGGTGCTCGTGTGGCGGACGGCGCTCGTCCTCCTGCTGCCGCCGTACGCGTACGACGGGCTCTCGTACCACCTGACCGCGGTCGCGGAGTGGATCCAACGACGAGAGCTAGTCGCCGATCCGCTCAGCCTCTGCTGTGCGCACTACCCCGGCAACGGCGAGATCACGTTCGCGTGGTTGCAGCTTCTCCTCGGAAACAACACGCTGGTCGACGGTGCGCAGCTGCCCTTCGCGGTCCTCGGAGCCGTCGCAGTGGCCGGGCTTGCGCGGCGAGTCGGAGTCCACGACGCATACGCCGTGGTAGCAGGATGCCTTTTCTTCCTCACACCGATCGTGATCGAGCAGACGACTGCCAACTATGTGGACGTGATCGTCGCGTCGTCGTCATTGGCGGCGATCTACTTTCTCGTCCGCGCGTACGAGGGCGACCGCCCGCTGACGTCCATTGCGCTGGCCGGCGCCGCCGCCGGACTGGCCGTCGGCACGAAGCCGACCGGCATGGCGCTGGTCGCGGTCATCCTCGGTCTGCTGCTGCTCCATGGCGCTCTGGCGATTCGCGGTGGGTTGCTCGCACCCGGTGGCCTCGGCGTTCGACTCGCAACGTTCGCCGTCCCGGTCGTCGCGGTCGGCGGTTACTGGTATCTCCGAAACGCGGTGGACTTCGGCAATCCGGTGTACCCGTTCCACGTCGGGGTCGCCGGGGTGACGATCTTCACCGGCGCGCGACGCGTCAACGACATCCTGACGGTGCCGGATGGTCTCGGCGGAGCGCCCTGGTGGAAGCAGGTTGCGCACTCGTGGTGGTCGGATGTCCCCTTCTGGCGACACAGCGCCTATACCTACGAGACGCGGCTCGGCGGTCTCGGCCCGTTGTGGCCCTGGCTGGGTGTCCCGCTCGGGTTGTCGACCCTCGCAGCCGCCCTCAGACGCAGAAACGTCGTGCTGCTCACGATCGCAGCCGCGGTCGTCGTTCCGATCCTCGTGCTCCCCTACCAGTGGTGGTCGCGCTTCACGATTCCATTCGCCGCGCTGGGAGCGATCGGGATCACGTTCACCCTCGGCCGGCTGGGCGGCAGCAGAAGCCGTGCCCTGCTCATGGGCGCGGTCGCCCTTCTCGTGTGCGCCGGGATCGGGCTTTCGCTCGTGCGCGTCGACCCCGCGGGCCGCGGGCGAGTGCTGACTCTCGCCGACCTCGCGAAGCTGTCGACCAAGCCCGGTGACGACCGCTCGATCGGCGCCGTCTTCTTTCCGGAGTACCGCTGGGTGGATCGCGTCCCTGGCGGAGCAACCATCGGGGTTCAACTCGAGGCTCCGCAGATCCGCTTCGTCTATCCGCTCTTCGGGCCGACGCTCGGCCGCCATGTGCTCGCGCTGAAGGCCGTAAGTCCTGGTGCGCTCGCAGACGAGGTTCGCACTGAGCGCATCCGGTACCTCCTCGTCGGACGCGGAAGCCGCTACGACCGCTGGGCGCGCAGCTCGCCGTCCCGCTACGTGACCGTCGTTGCCGACAACGCGGGCAGCGTCGTCTATCGCGTGTCAGCGACGGCGTAGCCGTCTGGAAACGGCACGTCGTGACCACTCGAGCGCGAGCGCCGAGCCCGCGCGCACATCCACGCGCAGCAGGCGTGCGAGACGCACCAGCGCCTGCCGGCGCTCGCCGATGTGTGCGTATGCGTTCGCACGGTCGACCAAGAGCTTTCGCTCAGCGCGGCGTTGCAACTCGGAGCCTTGTTTCTCTGGATGACGCTCGAAGTACCCGTCGAGAATCTTCCGCCACGCCTCCTCGCCGGCACGCACGTCGGCGGTCAGCGTCATCGAGTCTCGGTGTCGACGGTAATACGTCGTCGGCGAGTCGTCGCCGCGCACAGCCGCGTGTTCGAGTGTGCGCAGCACGTACTCCCAGTCGCCGCTGATGCCGAACGACGAGTCCCACTCGCCGGCAAGCTCGAGCGTACGACGGGGGAACAACATCGAGACCACGCGCACGTCGAAGGCGGCGGTGACGCACAGTTCCTCTGCTGAGCCGTCGACCGCCGTGAAGATCTCGGACAGCGGCTGCAGGTCTTCGTCGCACATGACGGTCACGCCGTAGGAGATCGTGTCGGGACGGTCACGCGCGAGCCCCAGGAGGCGCGCGGTGCTCCCGGCGGCGACGACATCGTCGGCGTCGACATAGCGGATCCACTCCCCACGCGCGGAGGAAAGGCCGTCGTTGCGTGCCGAATACACCCCGCGGTGCTCGAAGCGAAGCACCCGTACGCGGTCGTCCGCCACGCCGTCGAGCAGCGACTGCGTAGGCTCGTCGTTGCCGTCGTCGACCACGATCAGCTCGAGCTCGCAGCCGCGCTCGTCGAGGACGCTGGCGACCGCGTCGCGCAGCCAGCTCCGATTCGGTCGCCAGACCGGCATGATCAGGCTCACCTCGGGTGACGGGCCTGACGTCATGCGAGGAGCGTCGAGACGGTGACGAACTCGAACCCACGCTCGGCGAGCGCGGAGAGGATCAGCGCGACGGCTTCGACGGTGTGCTGTCGCGTCGTCACGCCTCGGTTCGCGCGGGGAACGCCGTCGTGGAGGCACACAATCGCCCCCGGCTCTGCCTGGTCGACGACCTCCCGCGCGACGAGCGCAGCATCCGGATTCCGCCAATCCGCGGGGTCGACCGAGCGAAGGACGGTCCGTCCACACCCCGCGTCGAACGCGATGCGCGCGACACGCCACGGGTCGGCGCAGTACGGCGGCCGCACCGAGGTCGGAACGACGCCGGCGGCAACCCGGATGCGGTCCGCCGTCCAGACGAGCTCATCGCGCAACGTGGCGTCGTCGAGTGTCGTCGGATCGAAGTGGTGGCGCGTGTGGTTGCCGATCTCGTGTCCTTCCTCGACGACGCGCCGGAGGATCTCTTCTCGACCGTCGATCGCTTCGCCGACCACGAAGAACGTCGCCCGGGCATCCGCGGCGCGCAACAGATCGAGGATCGCGGGCGTCCACTCGGACGGGCCGTCGTCGAACGTCAGCGCGATCGCAGGTCTCCCGCCCGTGACGGGACTGCGATACACGGGTCGCTTAGCCTCTGGCACGACCGCGCGGGACACGCGATCGACGAGTCGCCGCGTCCGGCGAAGGAAATGCTCGCGCAGCCACCACTCCCCCACGGCGCTGAAGAACGCGGTGAGATACCGGAGGTCGCCATGGCCACCCGGTCGCCGCTGCCTCAGCGGTCGCGTCGCCAGACGCTTTGCCCACCAACGCGTGGTCGAGAAGAGCCTGCCCCGCATCCAGCGGTCGCCCGCCAGTGCATGTTTCGCGATGAAGGCTCCCTGGCCGCGGCCGTACCACCAGTTGACCTTGGCAAGCTGTCGACCGCTGCGACGTGCTCGGTGGTACAGCACCGCCTCCGGAACGTAGTGGATCGCATAGCCAGCTTTGAGGAGCCGGTAGCCGAAGTCGTTGTCGTCCGCGGACGCATACCGGCCACCCGGCCCGAGGCGTTCGTCGAACAAGCCGATCTCCGCGAACGCCGAACGGTGCGCCGCCCAGGAGTTGCCGTTCAGCGGATCGCGACGGAGCTGCCCCTGGAAGACTGCCGGCTCCTCGTCGGTGGCGAGCGACAACGCGATTCCGCCGTCGACCTCCGGAGGCCCGGAGAGCACCCGGCCGGTGACGACGATCCGGTCCCCACTCCGAACGAGGGCAGCGACCATGTGCTCGAGCCAGGCCGGATCCATGAGCACGTCGTCGTCGGTGACGACGACGAGCTCGCCGGTGCTCGCAGTGATTCCCTCGTTTCTCGCGCGTCCTGCTCCGGCAGACGTCGAGCCGACGATGCGAACGCTCGGATGCTCAGCGGCCAGCCGGAGGACGCGCGGATCGGGTGGATTCGTCTGATCGACGACGACCAGTTCGTCGGGCAGCCGCGTGCCGGCGAGGATCGACGCGACGGTGTCGACGACCAGCGCGGGGTTCCCTCGGGTTGGGATCACGACCGTTACGGTCATTGCCGCCTGCGTACGCCCCGTTCTACAACGAGCCATTCGACGGCACCGACGAGGACGCCGGCGACGTAGCTGAGGTCGCCGACGCTGCGTCGTCGCGAGCGCGCGCCTGTTGGTAGTCGCTTGAGCCGGACGGCGATGTCTCTGACTGCGCGGCGCAACATGTGCCGATCGCGAACGCTGAGGTGCTTCGCATAGAAGCCGCCCTTGCCGCGGCCGTACCGCCAGCGCAACCGGACGAAGGCGCGCGTCGGGCGCCACGAGCGGTGGTACAGAAATGCGTCCGGCACGAACACGATGCGGTACCCCGCCTCGAGCAGGCGGTAGCCCAGGTCGTTGTCGTCCGCGGCGGGGTAGCGGGCGCCGGCGCCGAGGCGCTCGTCGAACCCCCCGACCTCGTCGAGCGCGCTTCGCCTGAGGGCGCTGTTCCCTCCGGCGAAGACATCGACGTCGATCCTGCCCGTGTGCACGGCTGGAGGACCCACTTCGACCGTCGACGGCGCGAACGTCCCGGGTCGCCCCTCCTCGGCGAGGACGGGTCCCGTGACGACGGTGCGATCGTCTCCCGCAACGAGCGGCTCGAGCAGCGATCGAAGCCACTGAGTCGGGATGATCACATCGTCGTCCACGAAGACGATCACGTCGTTCAGTGCCGACTGCGTCCCGAGGTTTCGGGCACGGCTCAGGCCGGGCTCGCTGCTCCACAGATACTGGACCGGGTCGCCGAAGCCCGACAGGACCGCGCTGGGCTCTGCGCTCTGGTCGATCACGACCACGTCGGCCGGCGTCTCGTCCCCTGCGAGCAAGGCACGCACCGTCGCCTCGGCGAAGTCAGCACGGTCCCGCGTGCAGAGCACGACCGACGCAGGCGGCAGCTCGCTCACGGGCGAATCGCGCGGATGCCGATGATGACGGGGAACCGGGAGTCGTTGGCCGCCAGTTCACCCTCCTTCAGCTCCTCGTGCGCGAGCCCGGTGAGGAAGGCAACCGCCGCGAGGACGTTGCCGTACGACTTCACACTCACGGCGTCGTCGCCGAAGGCACGGGTGAAGAGCCTGCTGCATCCATCCGCGGTGAACCTCCAGAGATCGACCGGCTCTCCAGGCCCCGAGCCCCTGGTGATCGCCGGGACGGTTGCCAGGAGCGCACCGCCGGGTCGCAGCGCGCCGAACGCATTCGAGATCGCGGCGTCGAGATCACCGACGTACTGCAACGTCTGTGTGAGGACGAAGCAGTCGAAGCTCGACTCGGGCAACGAGCCGCCGACACCAAGGTCGGCCACGATCGTCGCACGATCATTCCGCGAATCGATGTCGACGATCGACGTCGCTGTGATGCCGGACCCGAAGCGATCCGTGTAGACGCTGTCCTTGACCTCCAATGCTTGGCCCGTGATGTCCTTCCTGTTCGCGGCGAGGAAGTGCTCGATGTAGTACCGGTCGATCGGCGTTCCCCGGTCGAAGCCCCACCGCTCGCTGATCGGCGTCGTCCTGCGGAGGCTGCCGAGAAAGACGGGACGCCTCATCGTCCACCTGTCCGGATGCCGTAGAGCAATCCACGAATCGTCCCACCCAGGACGAGCATTTCCTCGAACACGCTCTCGGGCCGAGCGCGAGCTACGGCGCGGACAAGCAGCCCGCCGCGTAGCCTGAGCCACCGCCCGAGGATCGGAAGCGCGTCTCGGTCACCGCTCCGCCACCACAGGCCGCAGGCTGCGCCCATCCCCCAACCGTAGGTGACGCGCGTGCTGCGGCGGCGGTCCGCGCGTTGCCGGGCGTGGTAGACGACGGCATCCGGCTCGTAGTGGATGCATGCCCCGCTCCTCAGCAGCCGGTGGATGAGATCGATGTCCTCGCCCGCGCGACCGCCGGAGCCTGCACCTAGACGGGCGTCGTACCCGTCGACGCGGGCGAGCCAGTCGCGCTTCACCGCCACGTTCCCGCCCGTCCCCACGTCCCACGGTGCGAGGACGCGGCCGCGAAACTCGCGGGCGATCGTGCTCGTCCGCGACGCGACGGCGAACGTTCCCGGCTCGGCCGGCCCGAACGGGAGCATCGGGCCGGTGACCGCGTCGGCGCCTGCAGCGAAGCTGCGCTCGACCGCGGCAATCCACGCGGACGAAGGGACGCAGTCGTCGTCGGTGAATGCGACCGCCGACGCAGTGCTGCGTGCGATTCCCGCATTGCGGGAGTTCGAGAGGCCGACGCCCGACTTGTCGACATACGCGAAGTCCAACGACGCGTCTGCGGACGAGACGAGCTGCTGGAGACGATCGCGCGTCCCCTCGCTCGGCCGCTGGTCGACGACGACGGTCTGCGCCGGGGGACGGTCGGCCTCCATGACGGCCTCGAAGCAGCGACCGAGCTCCGGCGAGTCGCCGACCGTCGAGATCGCAACGGAGATGTCCGCCGTCACTCGACGCCCCGCAGAAGCCGAGCGTGCAGCTGTTCGAGGGCGCGGATCGGCGCATCGGGATCAATCGTCGTCGTCGCCCATGCCCGCGCAGCGGCTCCGAGCCGCGCCCTGGCCTCGGGATCGTCGACGAGCGCAACGATCGCGGCAGCGAAGTCCGCATCGCCGTCTGCGAGGAGGACCTGCTCGCCGTGAGCGAGCTCGAAGCCCGCAACGGCGCGCGGGGAAGCAACCAGCGCCTTCCCAGCCGCCACGGCTTCCCAGGTCTTGACCCTCATCCCTCCCCCGAGCCGCAGCGGCGCCACGACGACGGCCGCCTGATCGAGATAGGGGGTCACGTCGTCGACCCGACCCGTGACGACGACGGCGTCCGAGCGCTCGTCTTGCAGCGTCAGCGGCGGTTGCTCGCCGACGATCCAGAGTCGAACGTCTGGACGCTGCGCACGCACGCGCGGGTGGATGTCGTGCACGAGACGAAACGCAGCGTCGACGTTCGGCGGGTGGATGAAGCTGCCGATGAAGAGGATCGACGGCGGCTCTGTACCGATCGGGTCGAGCGGCTCGGCCGGGAGTGCGAGCGCGAACGGGACGCAGACGATTGGGACATCGATCCCGTACCGCTCGAGCGCCACTCGGTCCGCGTCGGTGAAGACGACACAGGCGGAGACGGACCGCAGCAGCCGGCGCTCGAATCGACGCCAGGTGAAGAGGTCGAGCACACGCACCATGCGTTGGAACGTCGACCCTCGTGCACGGAGCGCGCGCTTCGCGGTCGCCGCGCCCGGGTCATGGTCGACGACGACCACCGGGAGATCCTCCGGCAACTCGGCTCCTGCATCGGCCGTGACCGCAAACTCGATCTGGACGACGTCGGGCTGCCACTCGCGCGCGACCTCCGCGACGACCGGGGACATCGTGTCGGCACCCACGTCGATCGCCCAGATCGGCGTCCCGCGCAACATGAGGACGAGCTTCGCGAAGCGCCTGCTCCGCACCGCTCTTGGCGTCACCGCCCTCACGACGTCGCAGCTACTGCGCACGGCGTCGTCGACGTCTCGCTCGCTGGGCTCGCGGCGATAGACGAGCGCGACCGGGTTTCGCTTGGCGAGCTCCGTCAGGACCTGCGCAGTGACGCGCGCGCCGCCGTGCGTCGCATCCAGCCTCGGCGGGAACGGCGCGACGATCAGGATCCTGACGGCGCCCGTCGGCTCACTCAAGCGATAACCCCTGCCTCAACCGGTCCGATTCCGCAACCCAGCGCAGTATGTGCGCGAACGGCCGCTCCGCGGCAACCGACGTGGTTCGGCGCTCGTTGGCCGCATGCTGCAGCCAGCAGGAATGGAAGGAGAGGAGCGCGGTGTCGTGATCGACCCCGACGCTCGCGGCCAGGCGATCGCACCACTGCGCTGCCATGTGCACGTAACTACCGCCTTCCGCGAAGCACTCCTGCACCGCGGCGACCCGGTTCGAGTAACGCTCCGTCGCGGCAACCGCATCGGCGAGCGCGTAGTACAGGTCGTGGAGCGGCAGCTGACGTGGCCGCGCAGTCTCCCAGTCGATGACTCCAACGCGGCCGTCTCGGCGAAGGAGGATGTTGCTCATCGTCAGATCGCCGTGGGCCCAGACGAGCGGAACCGAGGAACCCTCGACACGGGCGCAGAGCCGCTGCAGCCGATCGCCGAAGCCGTCGTCGGCCGGCAGGTCATGCTTCACCTCGGATAGCGGCTCGAGGATCCACTGGTCGAGGCGGGCACGGTCGACGACGATCTCCTCCACCGTGATCTCGTTCCACCGCGCGAGCCACATGCCGACCGCGGAGAGGACGGGCTCGAGTCGCCGTGGCCGACCGTCGAGAATCAGCTGGCCGGAGGTCCCCCGCACGAAGCCCTGCCTGACCAGCGGGATCTCGGGGAAGGATCCGATCAGGTCGGGCGTCTCGGCGCCGGCGGCTCGGGCAGACACGCGGGCGGCCTCGACGCTGCTGTTTCGCCGCGCCAGATCGACCGCGGACGACAGCAGCGTGTCGACGGCGACCGGTTCTCGACCACCTGGCGCAAACTCGTGGAGTGACACTGCCCCATGGTCGAGGCTGAGTGGGAGCACGATCACGGCACTCCTGCCCTCTGCCGGGCCCGGCAGCCACTCGAACATCGAGGGCGCCGAGGGACGACGCAGCGCAACCGCGGCGTCCGCCAGCGTGCCGAGCAGCCGGTGACCGCCGGGGAGGCGCAGGGCCGCCGACCCCATCAGCCGCTTGTGTCGGCTGCCGGTCGCAAAGTGCCGCAACCCGTACCGGAGCTGTGCGGTGCGCGCCGGCGCGATGACGCGGGTGTTCTCGAAGCTCGGAAGATGCACGAACGTCGTGGCCGAGCTCAGGCCGTTTCGCTCGAGGCTTGTGATCAGACGCCGACGCGCGCCGGCGGGAGCGATGACGTAGACGATCCCGTCCGGCGCGACGGCGCTGGATGCGCGCTGCGCGGCGTCGCGGAGCCAGGGTGCGTCGCCGCGCTCTGCGACGTCCGGAGCGACAATCACCAGGTCGAACGGCCCAGCCGAAGCCGCTTGAGCCGCCGCGAGACCCTCAGGGCAACCGGACCCGATCACGAGCGACTGTCCTGCCGGTCCGGAAGGAGTGAGGAGCTGAAGCGGCCCGGTCATCTCCGCCCGTGGCCGGCGACCAGCTCCTCGACCGCAACGCGGATCTGCTCGCGGAACCGGTCCGACGAAAAGCGTTGGGCACGAGCGCTGATCAGTTCGGAGTCGAGCTCGTCGTCCGCGGCCCGGGTCACGGCGGCGACGAGCTCGGCGGTCGTCTGACCGGCGACGAGCCAGCCTGTCTCGCCTTCGTGGACGATGTCTCGGGCTCCGCCGCGGTCGAGGCCGATCACGGGCAGCCCACACGCCTGCGCCTCGGCCATGACGATGCCGAAGTCCTCGTCGCCCGGATAGACGAGCGCCCTGCAGCGCCGATAGAGGTCGCGCAGCTCGGCATCGTCGACTTCACCGAGGAACGTCACGTTCGCCGTGGCGTCCCGGCGAAGCTGCGCCTCCATCTGGCCGCGGCCCACGACGAGCAGGCGATAGGGCAGCTGCGAGAACGCGTCGATCACGAGGTCCGGGCGCTTGTAGGAGACGAGGCGCCCGACGAACAGGAAGTCGGTCGTCCTCTCCACGCCCGCGTCTCCGCTGAAGTAGTCCGTCCGGACCGGCGGATGGATCACCTCCGCCGAGCGGTCATAGAAGCGCTTGATCCGGTCGGCGACGGCGTGAGAGTTCGCGACGAACCTGTCGACGTTCGCCGCAGTGCGCGCGTCCCACTTCCGGAACCATCGCATCGCCACCGAGGCCGAGGAGCGCAGCGCCGGTGGGAATCGCCAGGCCTCGCTCTCGAAGTCCCACGCGTATCGCATCGGGGTATGGCAGTAACAGAGGTGTGGGATCCCTCGGCCGATGCGAACCGCCTTCGCGCACGCGTGGGCGCTCGAGATCACCACGTCGACGTCCGTGATCGGTCGCCGCTCTCTCCAGGCGGCCGGCATGAGCGGCAGCAGCCATTCGTGATGCGACGTCGCTCCCGGAATCCGTTGCAGAACCGACGGCTCAGCAGACCGAAGAGCCTCCGGCAGCGCCTCCGGAACGACCAGCGTCGTCAGGATCCGAGCATCGGGATACGCAGCCAAGATCTCCGCGACGCAGCGCTCCGACCCGGCGTACCGAACCAGCCACTCGTGCGCGATCGCAACGCGCCGATCCTGCCCCGGCTGCACCACGACTACGAAGCCTCTGGCGCAAGCACTCGATAGAGATCGAGGAGCTGCCGACAGCACGCCGACCACGAGTGCTTCTCCGCGGTGGCGCGTGCCCTGCGTCCCATCTCCTCGCGCCGCGGCGAGTCCAGTAGCTGCTCGAGGCACGCAGCGAACTCCCCGACCGAGCGAGGATCGTCGAGAACGTAGCCGTCTTCCCCGTGCGTGATCAGTTCCGCTGCACCCGCCTCCGAGGTCACAATCACCGGCAGTCCAGACGCCATCGCCTCGGTGATCACCAGACCGAAGGCATCGTGACGCGTCGGCAGGACGAAGACGTCCGCCGCGGCGTAGTACGGCCGGAGGTCGCTCTGCCCACCCGCGAACGTGACGTGGTCGTCGATGCGCAAGTCGCGCGCAAGCCGCGCATACGGCGCGCGATCGTCGCGACCGACGACGACCAGATCGACATCGCGTGAATCGAGAGCCGCGAGTGCTTCGATCGCGGTGGTCAGGCCTTTCCGCCCGAACTCGTTCGCGACGAAGAGCGCGCAGACGCGGTTCGGCGGGACTCCGAGCTCGCGACGAGCATCGTCGCGGAGTGCGTCTCGATTCTGCGGGGTGAAGAGCTCACAGTTGACTCCGTTATAGATCACTTCGATCCGTTCAGGAATGACCCCGTACCACCGGACGAGATCACGCGCGACGGTCTGCGAGATCGCAACGATCCTTCGATGGTTCGCAGGGCGGTACTGGACCGACTCGATCGCGATCGTCAGGTGATGCAGTGGGTTCAGGAGCTTCAGCCACTTGCGTCGCGACCGCCACGGCAGCTCGCGGAGCGACGTCCTGAACCACGCCTTGTGGCAGCTGTGCGCGTGGACGATGTCCTGTCGGAATGCGCTGGCTCCCTGAACGTGGACAATGTCGACCGGAAGACGTCTCAGCCGTCGCCGAGCCGCGAGCGCGAAGAAGAACGACAGGAAGCCGTATGGACGGCGCGGCGCGCGGACACGGACAGCCGAGTCGAAGACGTCTCGGTCGACGGTCTCTTCGGTCGAGACGAGGACGAGGCCGCACGAGCTCTTCAACACCCCTGCGACCTCGCGGAGGTATCGCTCGATCCCACCGGGGCGCTCATAGAACGGATAGACGAGCGCTACCCGCATCACCGCACACTCGCGCGCGCGACGCACTCGCGGAAGAGCTCACAGAGCTCCCGTGCCGTCCGTTCCCAGGAGAACGACGACACCGCTTCGAGCCCACGCAACCGCAGAGTCTCGACGTACTCGTCGTCGTTGACGACGCGGCGGATGGCGTCCGCCCAACGTTCGGGCTCGAGCTCGAGGAGGGCCGCACCGGCTCCCGCGTTCTCCCGATGCGCCGGGATGTCGCTGGCGAGCACCGCGCAACCGCGGCTCATTGCCTCGAGCGGCGTGAAGCCGAACCCCTCGTAGCGTGACGGCGCGACGAGGGCGCGGGCGCTCTTGTACAGGAGGTCCACGTCGCGGTCGGTCGGGGATTCGACGACCCGAATTCGAGCGCGCTGAGGGCTGCGGGCGATGGCGGCCGTGACGTCGTCGTGTCCTGCACCGCGGCTGCCGGCGAGGACGAGATCGGCGTCGACGTTCGCGCGGCCGTACGCCTCGATCAGGAACGGCAGGTTCTTGCTCGTCGTGAGATTGCCGACGAAGAGCAGAAAGTTCGTCATGCCAGGGTCGACATCGTCACCGTCGGCGACAACCGCTCCGAACTCCGCCGTGAGTCCAGGGCCGGAACGAATGACGGCCACCTTGGCGGGATCGATTCGGAATTGGCTCACGGCCTCCTGGCGTGCGAACTCCGATACGGCGACGACGCGCGCGGCGCGCGGAAGCATCAGCCCGTACACCGCACGCTTGTACGGCCGCCGCGCAGGTCCGAAGTGCGCCACGGTTGCGTGGACGATCGAAGCGTCGTGGAAGGTCGCAACGAACGTTCGCCGTGGACGAAGCAGTGGCCCCATCACATCGAAGAAATGCAGGATGTCGGCGCGAGCGGTGAGCCCCGCGACTTGTTCGAGCGCGAGCCTGCTCGCCCCTCCGAACGGGACGGCGCGCCGAGGCCGCACGGTCGTCACGTTGAGGTTCCGTAGCGAGAGCGTCGCGGCTCCCGGTCTGGTCGTAATGACGCGGATCCGCAGGTCGGGGAACTCGGGGCTCACAGCGTCCACAGCACCCGCCAGCGCGCGCGTGTAGCGCGGCACGCCGGACGGGTTGTTGACGTTCAGTGCGACGAGGGCGACCTCCGCGATCGGCCGCGAACCGGGGGCACTGGACGTCATCCCGCGCCCGTCCGCGAACGGCAGCAACACCGCGTTTTCCCAGTGTTTCCAGGGGCTTTAGCGTCCGAGATCACCCAAATGGGGGTCACGGTCCCAGGGAACGGGCCGAAGGACATGGGGCTGCGTCTCAGCGCCCGTCTTCCTTTCGAACCCGCCGCCAAAGGATCGAGACCCACATGACAAATCTGTATCACCGCATTGCCTCACTGGTTCTCATGAGCCTCGCAGGGGTCGTTGTCTCGGTGTATGTCACCTCAGGTACCGCCGCCAACGGACGGGGTGTTTGCAAAGCCCACCCTGAACGGTGCACCACATCGACGACACCCCCGACGACGACGACCGCTCCCACTACGACGACTACGACGACAACGCCGCCGACCACCACGGCGCCGGCCCCGCCGCCGCCGGTGGCACCCTCAGTCGTCGCTGTGCCGGCGATCTCCGGCACACCGGAGCAGGGTGATGTCCTCACGATGAGCTCCGGCTCATGGTCGGGCACCAACCCGATGTCGTACAAGTTCCAATGGACGCGCTGCGACGCGGCCGGAAGCAACTGCGGTGCAATCGGCGGCGCCAACGCCTCGACGTACAGCCTCGGTGCCACCGACGTCTCCTACCGGATCCGCGGCATCGTGACCGCGACGAACACCGCGGGATCGACCGTCGGCACGAGCGACCCGACGGCAGTCGTGGCCGAACCGGATGTCGCTCCGTCCGTGGTCTCCACGCCGACCGTCTCGGGGACCGCCCAGGTGGGACAGACGCTCTCACTGACGAACGGATCATGGTCGGGCACCAGTCCGATGTCCTACGGGTATCAGTGGACACGGTGCGACAGCGCCGGGAGCAATTGCGCTCCGATCTCCGG
>Ga0207657_10002024_pt1 | contig 21904 bp, 16 predicted proteins | sample KBSC33metaG_FD_184316 | JGI IMG/M metagenome (GOLD analysis project Ga0207657, IMG submission 184316) | Corn rhizosphere microbial communities from Kellogg Biological Station, Michigan, USA - KBS C3-3 metaG (SPAdes) (version 2) | ecosystem: Host-associated > Plants > Roots > Rhizosphere > Soil ... | reverse complement strand
GCAGTGTCGAGCGCAACCTGAGCGCCGCGCAACTCGACCGGCTGCCGGTCGACAAGGGCGACCTCGCGACGGTGGCGACCCTGGTGCCCGGCGTGATTGGCACAGCGGCCACCGACTCGACGCCGGCCAGCTTCTCGATTGCCGGCCAGCCGAGCAACCAGAACCAGATCACGCTCGACGGACTGAGCTTCGGTTCGGGCAGCGTACCCGCGGAGGCAGTGCGCTCGACGCGCGTCATCACGAGCACCTACGACGTCGGCCGCGGCCAGTTCACCGGCGGACAGGTCGCCTCAACCACCCGCGGGGGAACGAACAACGTGCAGGGCGTGGTGTCGTACGCACTGCGCGACCCGGACCTCGAGTTCGTGGATTCCTCGTCCGCATCATTCGGGCAGAAATACCAGCAGAACTCGATCAACCTCGGCGCGGGCGGCCCGATCGTGCGCGACGAGGCCTTCATCTTCGGCGCGGTGTCGGTCTCGCGGCGGACCAATCCGCTGTCGTCTCTGCTCGCGGCCGACCCCCAGACGCTCGCGCGATTGGGCGCGAGCCGGGATTCGGTAGGCCGCTTCCTGACGCGGCTGGGAAGCATCGGCGTCGCGCCCACGCTGCCCGGTATTCCCGATGACCGACTGGCTGATCAGGCGTCGGCGCTCGTGCGATTCGACTACTCGCTCGGTGAGGCGCATACCCTCACCCTTCGCGGCGATTGGCGCGGTCAGGCGCAGGACGCCACCCGCATCTCCGCGCTCAGCGTGCCGAGCACGGGAGGCAACCTGCGCACCACGGGCGGCGGGATCATGGCGTCGCTCACCTCGCACCTCGGCCGGTTCATCAACGAGGGTCGCATCTACCAGTCGTCCGATCGCCAGAACACGGAGCCCTATCTCGCCGTGCCGGGCGGCCGCGTCGTGGTGGCCTCGACGCTGGACAACGGAACGCAGAGCCTCACCACGCTGCAATTCGGTGGTAATCCATCGTTGCCGCAGCTCACCCACACGCGCCTGCTCGAGGCCACGGACGAGATTTCGTGGGTGAGCGAGGGGGGCGCGCATCGCTACAAGCTGGGTGGGCTGATCAACGAGGATCGCTCCTCCATCGGGACGATTCCCAACCGCTACGGGACCTTCTACTTCAACTCGCTCGCCGATTTCGACGCCAACCAGCCATCGCAGTTCACACGTACGATCTCGGGGCGCGATCGGCTGGCCGGCAGCAACAACGCCGCACTCTATGTCGGCGACGCATGGCGCCAATCGTCGGCGCTGCAGATGACGTACGGCTTGCGGCTCGAGGGAACACATTTCCCGCGCACCCCCGCGTACAACCCGGACATCGAGAGCCTGTTCGGCCGACGCACCGATGACGCGCCAACGGAAGTGCACCTGAGTCCTCGCGTCGGATTCACCTACATGCCGGGTGCACGCGGCCGTGGCGCCGCAGGCGGCTTCAACGCGGCGAGTTGGATCTTCCGTGGCGGCCTTGGCGAATTTCGCGGGAAGATCTCGTCCAACCTCGTCGCCACGGCCGTGGAAGGCACCGGACTCGCAGGCGGGCAGTCGCAGCTCACCTGCATCGGCGCGGGGGTGCCGTCGCCCGACTGGGCATCCTACCTCGCCGATCCGTCCACCGTCCCGGACGAATGCCTTGCCGGCGGTCCCACGCCGCCCACCGGCGGACCAGCGGGACAACGTCGCAACGTTACCCTGTTCGAGAGTGCGTTCGGCGCACCCAAGGTGTGGCGCTCGTCGCTCGGTGCGAGCCGGCGCTTCTTCGAGCGGTACAGCTTCAACGTCGACGCTTCATTCGCGTATGGTCTCGCGCAGACAGGGTCCCGCGATCTCAACCTCGACGCGGTTCCGAAGTTCACGCTGTCCACCGAAGAGGGCCGCCCGGTGTACGTGCCAAGCGCGGCAATCGTACCCGGCACCGGCGCCACGACGATCAATGCGTCGCGCGTGCATCCCGAATACGGCAGCGTCACCGAGCTGACATCGCAGCTCAGGTCGGCATCGGCGCAGGTCACGACGACGGTCGGTGGGCTCACGCTGCAGGGAATCACCTGGAGCGCGTCGTACACCTTCCTGCGGTCGCGCGATCAGCAGAACGGCTTCGGCGTCCTGGGCGGCGGCTTCGGCGGGGGCAATACCGCCGGTGATCCGAACGATGTCTCGTGGGGAACGTCGGATCGCGAACGGCGGCACGCCGTGCTGGGGACCCTCACCTTTCCTGCGCGGCCCTGGCTCGACATCACGGCCATCGGCCGGCTCACCGCGGGTCAGCCCTACACGCCCGTCGTCAGCGGCGACATCAATGGTGATGGTTCGCGAAACGATCGCGCATTCATCTACGATCCGACGAATCCCGACATTGCCGGCGACACGGCTCTCGTGAACGGAATGACGCGCCTCCTCGACAACGCGTCGGGCCGCGCGCGCGACTGCCTGCGTTCGCAGCTCGGCACGATCGCGACGCGCAACAGCTGTTCGACCCCGTGGACGCCGGCGCTCGATCTGCAGATCAACTTCAAGCCGAGTGCGTTCGGGCTGCAGCGGCGGCTGACGATGTCGGTGCAGCTGCAGAACGCGCTCGTCGGGCTCGACCAGTTGCTGCACGGCGACAACCTGCATGGTTGGGGGCAGCCCATCATCCCGGACCGCACACTGCTCTACGTGCGCGGATTCGATCCGCTCTCGCAGCGGTTCGTCTACCAGGTCAACGAGCACTTCGGCGTGGCCAACGGACGCACCAGCGCCTATCGCGTGCCGTTCCAGATCGGGTTGCAGGGCCGCCTCACCCTCGGCCAGGATCCGGCGCGCCAGCAGGTGCGACAGATCTTCGGTGGCGGCAATGGGCGCGCCCTCACGCGCGATGACTACAAGGCACGTCTCCAGCGGCTCGTGCCCAATCCCTTCCTCGGCACCATTGCACTCGATGATTCGCTCAAGCTGGCGCTCACACCCGAGCAGAAGGCACGCCTGCATGCTCTCTCGGATTCGCTGACGCCGAAGGTCGATGCCCTCATCGACCAGATCGCCGACATGCTCGCCGGTGCCGGCGCGAATCCAGACCCGCAGGTGATCTTCGCGCGGATGCAGGGAAAGACGAACGAGGGCCGCAAGCTCGGCGAGCAGGCGATCAACGACCTGCAGGCGGTGCTCACTCCAGAGCAGTGGTCGAAGCTGCCGGCGTCGGTCAAGACGATGCCTGCGGGGCGCGGCGCCGGGGCCGGCGCGGGCCGCGGCGGGCGACGCGGTGGGCCGGTCGGCCCGGACGACTGATCGCGCGGATTCAGCGACCGCAGCGCGACAGCACCCGCTTCGGTGCCGGAGCACTCGGATAGAGCGCGCGCGCCGCCGTTGCGTGCGCCCGTGCACGCGAGCAGCTCCCGCGCCGCAGATAGCCTTCGGCGAGGCGCAGGTGAATCCGATAGTTGCCGGGATCCAGGACTGACGCCCCTTCGAGCCGGCTCGTGCGCGTGCTGGTGCTGAAGATGGACATCGCCACCAGCTGCGACGCGCTGCGCCAGACTGCGAGCGCACCGAGTGCCGCGACGACGAACACGAACAGGGCCCGCCTGCCGAGTCCAAGGTCGATCACGGTCCGCTCGCGCGGCACGGGTGCGAGCGCGCCAAGTGCAGCCCACGTCAGCAGCGCTGGAGGCGGAAGCAGCAGTACCGCGTCGAACATTCCCACCACGGCCACGGCGGCAATCGTCCCCACCAGCGCGCACGCGGCCAGGCGGTCCTCGGGAGAGGTCGCGGATCGAAGCGCACGCCAGCCGTCCGCGATCAACGCGAGCAGTGCGAGTCCGAGGACGATCGTCGCCGCAGTGCCGCGCTCCGAGACGAACGTCATCCAGTCGCTGCTCGGCCACGGGTTCGAGGTGGTGCCGTCGTCGGCAAGCGAGGGATCGTTCTCCGAGGCGAACTTCGGGTAGTCGACCGCCCAGTTGCCGGGTCCAACTCCGAGCAAGGGGTGATGCAGGGACATGCGCAGCGAGTTTCCGTACTGCACCAGTCGCCCGTGACCACTCCCCTCCTTGTAGTTCACCACGCTCTTCGCCGTGTCCAGGTACGGCGAATCACTGTTCCAGTCGAGGGTGTTCGGCAGCACGAGCGCCAGGGTCGCTCCGATCGCTGCCGCAACAGGGAGCACGAGCAGGCGCCCGAATCGGAGCCCAGTGCGTCCGCGGACGAGTGCGAGGATCACCAGCGGCAGCAGGACGACGGCGGCCACGATGAGGGCCAGCCACGCGGCGCGGCTGCGGGACAGGATCAATGAGCCCGCCACGAGCGCAAACGCCGCAGACCACCAGCCGAACGCCTTTCGCGTGCCGGCTGTCGTCGCCACGAGCATCAACGTCGGAAAGGCGATCACGCAGACGTGCGCCATGAAGTTGCGGTTGCCGTAGGTGCCCCCTGGCGCGCGATTCAGGCTGACGTACTCCGTGCGTAGGCCGTACGCCTGCAGGAGCGCCGTCACCGCTCCCACCACCGCGGCAACGGCGACGGCGGCCAGGAGTGGTCGCGCCAGCCCCGCTCTCGACATCGCCCGGGCGCACCAGAACACGGCGGCGCTCGAGAGCGAGATCGCCACTGCGCGACCGGCCAGCCACCAGTTCGTGGCGAACACGGCCGACACGACGCTGACGATGAGGAAGAGTCCGAGGAGCTGATCAGCGCGGCCGAGTGCCAGGCGTCGGGCCTTGGCCAGACAGAGCAGGGTGGCGCCAAGCGCGACGACGTGGAGCACCAGCTCCTTCGGCACGAAGAAGCGGTCGAGGTCGAACGATTTGTAGGGCGCGGCGGCGAGGACGACGGCGACCGCGCCGAACTGAAGAATCCGGAGCGCGGAGCGGTCAGCCAGCGAGGCGCGGCTGGTCACGATATGGGTTCGGTGGAGCGCACCCGCGCAATGTAGGGAAAGTGCCGCGCGAGGGCAGGCGCAGTGCTCCGATTCCCCACGCGGCAGACTTTCGGGATATATTCGGTATCCCCGGACCCTCTTCCAGCGAGCGTTCCATGGACCAGATCGCCCTGTTCGAGCAACCCGACTCGCGCCGCCTGCCCCTGCTCGACGTCCAGAAAGACATTCGCTACTACTCCGCCATCCCGCGGTCGGTGCTGAACAGCCCCGCCGCGACGGGGATGGAGTTCTGGTCCATCAATCCGTACGTCGGCTGCGCGTTCGGTTGCGCCTATTGCTATGCGCGCTACGCGCACCGGTACGCGCTGGAGCGGCTCGGCGACGATGCGCCGAACGCGCCGGGCGCGGCGCAGGACGTGGAGCCCCTCCCGCCGTGGCTCGCGTTCGAGCGCCGCATCCTCGTCAAGCGCGAAGCGCCCAACGTGCTGCGTCGTCAGCTTGCCGCCGCGACTCGACTGGACGACCTGCGCACGCAGGGTGTGGTGATCGGAACGGCGACGGACCCGTATCAGCCCGCCGAGCGTCGCTTTCGCCTCACGCGCGGAGTGCTGGAGGTGCTGGCCGCCCAGTCGAAGCTGCACGTGACGATCATCACGAAGAGTCCGCTCGTCACGCGTGACGTGGACGTTCTCGCTCGCATCGCCGAGCGGTCATCGCTCTCGGTGCATGTTTCACTCATCACGGTGGATCGCGAGCTTGCGCGCCGCCTGGAGCCGCGGGCACCAACCCCCCAAGCTCGGCTGCGCGCCATCGCGCGACTTCGCTCGCACGGGATCGAGGTGGCGGTCAACGTGATGCCCGTGCTCCCTGGCATCACCGACGCGCCGCAGATGATCGATGCGCTGGTGCACGCGGTCGCCGACGCGGGTGCGTCGTACCTTGGCGCGTGTGCGCTGCGCCTCCGTCGCACGGCCCGCGACCGCTACCTTCCCTTCATCGACGCCGAATTTCCCGATCTTGCCGCGCGGTACCGGAACGCTTATCGCCGTAGCCACCAGGTGAACGAACGCTATCGCGATGGACTGCGAGAGCACTTCGCGGCCGTGTGCGCGAAACATGGCGTGCCCTTCAGCCGTTACTACCGCTCGGAGGACGACGACGCCCAGGACGCCGACGCGCACGAGGATCGACCGGCACAGCTCACGCTCTGGCGCGCCTGACGCCCGGTGAGTGCCGCGCCAACCCTTCACGGGTCGTCCGTGTCGAACGACTCCGGAAGGAGTTTCGGCAGCGCCTACCACGCTGGAGCAAGCATGACTCGATCCCTCATCGCCGCGTTCATCGTTGCGGCCGCCGCGTTTCCGCTCACCGCGCAGGAGTCCGTTCCCGAGGTCATTCGTGGGCGCGTCACCGACGATTCGTCGCACGCGCTGGTCGCGACGGTGATCGTCACTCGTGGGCCGGATCGCCTCGTCGAAAAGACCGAAAGCGACAGCGCCGGCAACTATCGCGTGCGGTTCGAGCAGGGCACCGGCGATTACCTCGTCTATGTATCCGCGGCGGGCTTCAAGGCAGCTCGCCGCCGCGTGCAGCGCCAGGCGGACGAGCACGAGTTCGTCGCCAACTTCACGCTCCCGCGGGATCTCGCGCTCCTCGACGCGGTGAAGGTTACCGCGGTCAAGCCGGTGCGCGCCAGCAACGCCGTGCGGCCGCAGACGCCCGAGGTCGGATCATCCGAAAAGTGGAACGACGGCGTGAATGGTTCCATTCCGCCCACCCTCGCCGGCGACCTTGGCGCCATCGCCAACACGATGTCGAACGTGACGATGGGCGCCAACGGACCATCGATCCTTGGTTCCGGCGCGGAGTCCAACCTGAATACGCTGAACGGCATGGGACTGCCGGCCGGTTCCATTCCGCGTGCGGCGCGCACGGAGACACGCGTCACCGGCGCGACGTTCGATCCCACGCGAGGCGGTTTTGCCGGTGCCAACATCGACGTTCGTCTCGGGCCCGGCGATCGTTTCTTCCAGCGCCGCAACGCGTTCCTCACCCTCGATCCGCCGGCGCTCCAGTTCACCGACGCGGCAGGCCGATCGCTCGGCGCGCGGAGCGGAGGCTTCCGCGCGAGCCTCGGTGCCGATGGAGAGCTCATTCGCAGCGCGCTCACGTACAACGTCGCGCTCGATGTCACACGGTCCGCGAGTGATCCGGCCACGCTGCTCGCGATGGACCCGCATGCCCTCGCGAGCGCGGGCGTAGCTCGCGACTCGGTCGCGCGACTCATCGCCGTTGCCGGCCCGCTCGGCCTTCCGCTCTCCGGAGCCGGCGTGCCGGCCGAACGCAGCCACGAAGCCGTGAGCTGGCTCGGCCGTCTCGACGACACGCGCGACACGCTGAGCACGCGCGCACTCACCACTTTCCTGGGTGTGACGCGCGACGGCGCACTCAACTTCGGCCCCCTCACCGCACCGAGTGCAGCGGGGGAGCGACGCGAGCGCACCATGGGCGCGCAGCTCACCCTCGGTGCGTACGTGGGTGAAGGACGCCGCACGCTCACCGAGACACGCCTCGCGGCGAGCGGCGTGAGCACCGACGTCACGCCCTATCGGGCCATTCCGGCAGCGAACGTGCTCGTGCGCTCGGATGCTGGTGGCGATACGCCTGACGTGACCGGGGTAACGCTGGGCGGCGGCGTCTTCCTGCCGGCACACGATCGCCGCTGGACGCTCGAGGGCGGCAACGAGACGTTCTGGAACGCCGTCGGAACTCGGCATCGCTTCAAGGCGTCGGTGTGGGCCCGCGCCGATGGCCTTCGGCAGGAAGCGATCCCGAACGAGCTCGGCACCTTCAGCTTCAATTCGATTCAGGATCTCGAAAACGGCAACGCGTCGAGCTTCTCCCGCACGGTCTCCCGGCCGGCGGCATCGGGATCCGTGTGGAACGCGGCGGCGGCGCTTGCCCACCTCTATGCGCCGTCGCGCTGGTTCAACATGCTCTACGGCGCACGCATCGAAGCTGATGGTTTCGGTAGCGCGCCCGCTCGCAATCCGGCGCTCGAGCAGGCGCTCGGCGTACACACCGGTGCCGCGCCGTCGCGATTGCACGTGAGCCCGCGCGCCGGATTCACGTACACGTACAATCGCGATCGCGACAACGGCTCGGGAACCAATCAGTCGCCCGTCGGTCGCTTCTATCGCAGCACGACGGGCGTCATTCGCGGCGGCATCGGCGAGTTCCGCGACCTGCTGCGTCCGGGGATCCTTGCCGATGCGTCGGCAGGCACCGGGCTGCCCGGCGGTACGTCGACGTTGACGTGCGTCGGATCGGCTGTGCCTTCGGTGGACTGGACGAGCTTCGCTTCCGATCCGTCTTCCATTCCGTCGCAGTGCGTTGACGGGAGCGGACCGCTCGCGGAGCGCGCGCCGGCAGTCACGCTGATCGATCCGGGCTACGACGTGCCGCGCAGCTGGCGCGCATCGCTCGACTGGAATACCAGCGTGCATTCGTGGCTCTTCCGCGTTGCGGGCCTTGCCTCGTATGACCTGTCGCAGCCCGGCGTGGTGGACGCGAATTTCGCCGGTACGCAGCAGCTGACACTCGCGGGCGAAGGCGGGCGTCCGGTCTACGTGTCGGCAGACGCGATCGATCCCGCGAGTGGCGCAGTGTCGGCCAGCGAGTCGCGGCGGTCGTCGGCGTTCGGGCGTGTCAACACGCGCGTGAGCGATCTTCGCGGATACGGTGGCCAGCTCACCTTCGGCGTCTCGCCGGACGTCTTCAAGTTTCGTGGTCGGGGCGGGTTCTACACCTCGCTCAACTACACCCTGCAGGCCACCCGTCACCAGTTCCGCGGCTTCGACGGCGCAGCGTTCGGCGACCCCCGTACCGTGGAATGGGCGCCTGGACTCAACGACGCTCGGCACGTGTTCGTGCTGACAGGCGGATTCATGACGCCCAATGCCGGCGTCTTCACCCTGTTCGCGCGCGCGCAGTCCGGTCTTCCCTTCACGCCAATCGTGCAGGGGGACGTGAACGGCGATGGGCGCGGCGGCGATCGCGCGTTCATACCCGACCCGGCGCTCGCGACGAACGATCCCCTGCTCGCGAGCCAGATCCGCTCGCTCCTCGCCATCGGCTCATCGACGGCGCGGAGTTGCGTCGAGCAGTATCTGGGTCACGTCGCCGTGCGGAATGGCTGCCGCGGGCCGTGGACCGAGTCGCTGAACATCCAGTGGCGCCCGCGCATGCCGAGTCGGTGGAACGGACGGGTGCAGCCGAGCGTGTACCTGCAGAACGTGCTCGGCGGCATCGACCAGCTCGTGCACGGCAGTGGCTCCATGCGGGGCTGGGGCTCCCCGGCAACGCCGGACCCGGTGCTGCTCGTGCCGCGCGGCTTCGATGCCGCGGCCAGCGCATTCCGCTACGACGTGAACCCGCGCTTCGCCGACACGCGTCCCGGTCGTTCGCTGCTGCTCAACCCGTTCAGGATCGCGGTGGATTTCTCGTTCAACCTGTCCACCGACTTCGACCTGCAGCAGCTACGTCGCGCCGTCGAGCCGGTGCGCTCGCCGAGCGGCGGATGGTCGCGCCGTTCGGCGGATTCGCTGGCTGCGTTCTACCTGTCTCGCACGTCGAGTCTGCACAAGCTCGTGCTGGAGCAGTCAGACTCGCTCTTCCTCAGTCGCGCACAGGTCGAGGCGCTTCGCCGCGCGGACTCGGTGTACACCGCGCAGGTGCGCGCCCTGTACATCCCGCTCGGTGAGTTCCTTGCGAACGGCCAGGGCGGTGCGGGCAGGGCCGAGCTCGACAGCGTGCAGGCGACCCAGAAGGAATACTGGAAGATCTTCTGGCGTCAGCCCGAGATCGCCGACTCCATCGTTACGCCATCGCAGAAGGAGTTGCTGCCCCTGCTCAAGAGCATTGTCGCCGTGCCGCAGCAGGACCGCGAGCACAGCCAGTGGCAGTTCGGACATCCGGTCACTTTCAGTGATCAAATCCCGTCCCGCCCCGTTCCGCCACCGGGCGGAGGCGGGGTCACTCGGCTGGTGCCTCGAGAGGAGTAGTGGCGGTTCTGGCGGCGGGCGAATCGCATGGTTTATTCAGGTGTCGGCGCGCGGTGGCGTGCCGGCGCACCCAGGGCGTCAGCACCGGGAGGTGGACGGATGCATCGGAACGCGAAGGTGAAGCTCATCGCCCTTTCCGTCGCGCTGATGGGCGCGGCGGCGCTGCAAGGCTGTGCCGTGACCACGGGCCTATATGTGCCCGATCGATCACCGGTCGTAAGCCACAGCATGTTGAGCCGCTTCGACAAGCGGTTCGACATGCGCTACGCCGAGCCCACCGGCGGAGTGGCCACTGGCTCGGCGCTCCACATGCCCCAGCCCCAGCCAACGGGAGTGCTGTTCTTCCACTTCTGACGGTCGAGTGATGAGCGCAAGTCGAACGGCGCGACCATTCTTGGTCGCGCCGTTCGAGCGTTCGGCGACGGCGATGCGGGATGCGTGCGAACGATGATGAGGTCTCGCGCGCGCGATGTAGGCTCCGGCCATGCTCGCTGCCATCCGCTCCGCTGCCGTCCTCGGCATCGATGCCTTCGACGTGACCGTCGAAGTCGACGTGGCGCTCGGCATGCCGAACTGGTTCATCGTGGGGTTGCCGGCGAGCGCCGTGAAGGAGAGCCGCGAACGCGTCGGGGCGGCGCTGGTGAATTCTGGCTATGCCGTGCCGCCACGACGCATCACCGTGAACCTCGCCCCCGCGGACCAGCGAAAGGAGGGAACGGCCTTCGACCTGCCCATGGCGCTCGGCCTCCTCGTCGGCACCGGCGTGCTCGATGCCGAGTCGCTTGCTCGCTGTCAGGTGGTGGGCGAGCTCGGGCTCGACGGGTCCATTCGTCCCGTCCGCGGTGCGCTCTCCATCGCGCGCCGGTTCCTCGCGCGTGCTGCGCCTTCTGATACGCTCATTATTCCTCCCGCAAATCTTCCCGAGGCGTCACTGGTGCGCGGCGTTCGCCTCGCAGCCCCGGCGACCCTCGGCGAATTGGTGAACGACTTGCGCGCGGGCACGCTCCAACCGGCGAGCGCGCGAGTCGCCGTCCCGGCGGCAGATGAGGAGTTCGATCTCGCGGACGTCGCCGGCCAGGAGGGGGCGAAGCGGGCGCTGGAGATCGCGGCGGCCGGTTCTCATGGGCTCCTGCTCGTCGGTCCCCCGGGCGCGGGCAAGACGATGCTGGCTCGCCGCCTGCCGACCATCCTTCCCGCGCTCACCGATGCCGAGGCATTGGAGGTGACGGCCGTTCATTCGGTTGCGGGCCTGCTCGACGCGACGGCGGGCGTGGTTGCGCGCCGGCCGTTCCGCGCGCCCCACCACTCCATCTCGACGGCAGGCCTGGTTGGCGGTGGCAGTGCACCGCGTCCGGGCGAGGTGAGTCTCGCTCATCACGGCGTCCTCTTTCTCGACGAGCTGCTCGAGTTTCCTCGCAGCGTGCTTGAGACGCTGCGCCAGCCGATGGAGGATGGCCATGTCACCATCGCGCGTGCCCTTGCGTCCGTTCGCTTTCCGGCACGCTTCGCGCTGGCGGCGGCAATGAACCCCTGTCCGTGCGGCCACGCCGGCGACGCCGCGCGTCCCTGCGTCTGTCCTGCCGCCGACGTGCTGCGCTACCGGTCTCGCCTCAGTGGGCCTCTCGCTGACCGAATTGATCTCCACGTCTCCGTGCCGTCCATCGCGCTCGCCGACCTCGTGACACGCTCGCGGGGCGACAGTTCCGCCACCGTGCGCGAGCGCGTGGAGCGGGCGCGCATCCGCCAGCGTGCGCGCTACGGAGACGAGCGTGGCTGCAACGCCCGCGCGCCCGGCCGCTGGCTGGAATCGCACGGCGGGCTGAACACCGCGGCTCGCGCGCTGCTCACGACCGCCGGCGAAACGCTCGCGCTCTCGGCGCGCGCCTTTCATCGTGTGCTTCGCGTTGCCCGCACCATCGCCGATCTCGAGAACAGTGCCGCCGTCGACACGTCGCACATCGCCGAGGCGCTCGGCTATCGCCCCCGCGCCGCGGAGTCGGCCGCGCAGCAACTGCACGAGGTGACGACAACGGGCTAACTTGAAGGCATGTCCCGCTCCTCCCGCGCCGAGCCAACCGAACGCATCGAGCCTGCCGGATTCGCCGATGTGGAGCAGCGTGCGGCCGAGAAGGAGAAGGCGCTCGGGGAGTGGCTCAGGGCGCGTGGGCGCGTCGCCATCGGCTTCAGCGGTGGCGTGGATTCCGCCTACCTTGCCGTCGCCGCTCGCCGTACCCTGGGCGCCGACAATGTGCTCGCCATCATCGGCCGAAGTGCCTCGTATCCAGCGGAGCAGTGGGCGACGGCTCGTCGCGTGGCCGACTCGTTCGACGTGCAGGTGCTCGAGCTCGACACGGACGAGATGAACGACCCGCGGTACGCCGCGAACCCCGCCAATCGCTGCTACTTCTGCAAGACCGAGTTGTGGAGCAAGCTCGTGCCGGCGGCCGCCGAGCGCGGCTTCCTCACCGTCGCGGATGGCACCAACGCCGACGACGTCGGCGGGTATCGGCCGGGAATGCAGGCAGCCAGAGAGCAGGCCGTCGCGAGCCCGCTCGCGGAAGTCGGCTTCACCAAGGAGGAAATTCGCGCCCGCTCGCGCGCCCTCGGACTTCCGACCTGGCAGCAACCGGCGTCGCCCTGTCTTTCGTCGCGGCTGCCGTACGGCACGAGTGTCACGCCGGAGCGGTTGCGTCGCATCGAGCTCGCCGAGCGCGCGGTGCGCGAGCTCGGCGTGACGGGCGACATGCGCGTGCGGTATCACGACGACGTGGCGCGCGTCGAGCTGCCGGCGGCGGAACTGACCAAGTGGCTCGGCCCGGACCGCGCCGAGTTGTTGCGCGCGGCCGTCGCCGCTGCCGGCTTCCCTCGGGTCGCGCTCGACCTGCGCGGCTTTCGCTCAGGCTCCCTCAACGTCCTGCACGGAGTGACCACCGCATGAGCATCTTCACGAGCATGGGGCAGGCGGAGTCGCGCCGTCGCGCCGATCAACTGGCCGCGTCGCTCGCCGGAATGGGAGTGCCATGCAAGGTCGAACCGCGTGCTGCGCTCGCCGTCCTGATGGTGGAGAGTGGAGTGGCGCAGCGGCTGGCCGATGGCGAGCTGCGTCGTGCGGCGCTCGCGCTGGCGCGCGAGCAGGGATTCACGCATCTCGCAGTGGAGCTGGCGCCGCCCGCTGCCGGTGCCGATGCGGCTCTTCCTCGCCCTTGAGCTCGAGCCGGCGACGGCCGGCGAGATCCACGCCGCCGTCGCGCGTCTCCGCTCCACCAGCGTACCGCCCGAAACGACCGACGCACCACACGTCTCGGACCGCGCGATGGCGTGGGTGCCCGCCCACAAACTGCACCTCACCGTGAAGTTCCTCGGTGACGCCGACGACGCCCGCGTCGCGGCGTTGGCCGCGGCAACCGATCGGGTCGCAGCGCGCCATCGTTCGCTCGACATCACCCTCGCCGGCGTGGGCGCGTTCCCGAACTTTCGGCGGCCGCGCGTCGTATGGTTGGGCGCGGAGGGTGAGTCGCAGCTCGAGCTCCTGCATCACGACGTGGAAGTCGCCGCGGCTGATCTGGGGTACGAGGTGGAAGGACGGCCCTTTCGGCCGCACGTCACGCTGGCGCGGGTGCGTCAGCCGCTGTCGGCCGACCAGGCGCGCGCCCTCGCGCGCGCCGCGCGGGCGGTAACTTATTCTGCCATCGCGTTCGTGGATCGACTGACGCTCTTCGACAGCGCAACCGGCGAATCGGGCGCGCACTACCGCCGGCTGCACGTGGCGACTCTGGGAGGACGTTGACTGCATGCGCTGTCTCGGCCGCACCATCCTGCTGCTCTTCGTCGTCCTGCTCGCTGGATTCCTCTGGCTCACGCGCGATCGCTGGCTGCACTATCTGCCAGGCTCTCACGGCGGCACCGCCGTCACGGAACCAGTGTGGGAGCCACTCACGCCCGACGCCGCCGCGCGTGGCAAGCGCGCGATCGATGCGCTGAGTGCTCGATCCGGTCCCGTGTTCGCGAATCTGAAGGGCGCCGAAGTGGCGTCCTACATCTTCCAGCGTGCGGGCGCCGCGTTGCCGTCGGCGTCGGACAGCGCCGAGGCGGCGGTGATCGGTGACGTGCTCTACGTCCGCGCCATCGTTCCAATGAAGGCCGTCGCCGCGTCAGGAGCGCTCGGACCGTTCGGCGGCCTCCTCAACGATCGCGAGCCGCTCACCCTGGGCGGCACCCTTCACGTCATTCGGCCCGGACTCAGCGAATTCCAGCTTCGCGAGGTGAAGCTGCGCGAATTCAAGGTGCCTGGAAGAGTCATCCCGCAGCTCGTGAAGCAGCTCGACCGCGGCCCGCGACCGGAGGGTGTCTCGCCTGACGGCATCGCGGTCAAGACTCCGGCATCCCTCGCCGACGTCCGCATCGCGAATCACCGCGTGACGCTGTACAAGGCCACCGCAGAAGCATCGAGCGGAGCGAAGCCGTGAGCCCGCGGCGCATTCTCATCGTCGACGACGAGCAGGGCATCCGCGCCGCTCTCGGCCAGTTGCTCGAGTTCGAGGGGTACGAGGTGCGGTCGGCGGCGAACGCCGTGGACGGCATCGCCGAGTATTCGCGCTTCCGTCCGCATCTCGTCTTCATGGACGTGAAGATGGCGGGAATCGATGGGCTCGAGGCGCTGCGCAAGCTCCGCGAGCAGGATCCGGGCGCCGTCGTCGTGATGATCAGCGGACACGCGACCATCCAGACCGCCGTCGAGGCGACGCAGCAGGGTGCGTACGACATCCTTGAAAAGCCGCTGGATACCGATCGCATCCTCGTGACGCTGCGCAATGCGCTCGGCCACCTGGACCTGCAGGAGGAGAATGAGCGGCTGCGCGACACGGTGCGGTCGCGCTTCGAGATTGTCGGCGCCTCATACGCGATCCGCGCCGTGACGGAAAAGATCGAGCTCGTGGCCCGCACGCCGGCACGCGTCCTCATCACGGGTGAGAACGGTACGGGGAAGGAACTGGTGGCGCGCGCCATCCACTCCAATTCGCCCCGCGCTCGCGAGCCGTTCATCGAGGTGAACTGCGCGGCGATCCCCGCCGAGCTGATCGAGAGCGAGCTGTTCGGCCACATGAAGGGCTCCTTCACCGGCGCCGTGCAGGACCGTGCAGGCAAGTTCGAGCAGGCCGACGGCGGCACGCTCTTCCTCGACGAAGTGGGGGACATGAGCCTTGCCGCCCAGGCCAAGGTGCTGCGGGTGCTGCAGGACGGCGTCGTCACGCGCATCGGCGGGTCGAAGCCCGTTCGCGTTGATGTCCGCGTGCTCTCGGCGACCAACAAGAACGTCGAGACGGAGATTGCCGCCGGACGCTTCCGCGAGGACCTGTTCTATCGCCTGAACGTGGTGCCCATCCACGTGCCGCCCCTTCGCGAACGGCGAGAGGACATCCCTCTGCTCGTGGCCCACTTCATCGGTCAGCTCACCCGGCAGGGCGGGCTCGCTCCGCGCGCGATCACCGACGAGGCCGTGACGCGCCTGAGCCAGCTCGACTGGCCTGGCAATGTCCGGGAGCTGCGCAATACGATCGAGAGGCTGCTCATTCTCTCGAGCGGGCCGCGCATCTCGGCGGACGATGTGGATCGCCTCGTCGGTCGTCGCGCCGCCGGTTCGGAAGGTGGCCTCGGCACGCTGCTCGACGTCCCGACGTTCGAGGAATTCAAGCACGCCGCGGAGCGAGCCTACCTGCTCGCCAAGTTGCGGGCCTTCGACTGGAACGTCAGCGAGACGGCACGCGCGCTCGCCATGCCGCGCTCGAATCTCTACAAGAAGATCGAGCGTTATGGATTGAGCCGCGAGGGCGGGGCACAGCCGCTCCCCGTATCCACCGACACCGACGCTGACGACGACGAGTCATGACGGACTGGGACAAGGAACTGGCGAAAATCGACAAGCAGCTCGAGTCGATCTCCGACTCCGCGATCGTTCCCGCCGCGCCGAAATCCGCGCCTCCCGCCGCGCGCGCCGAGGTGGCGACTGAGCGGGCACAGACGCGTACGTGGGGCGCCTTTCTTCGCCTCGCGCTGGCCACCGCGCTCGGCGTGGGCATTCTCTTCTGGCCGTACCCCAAGACATGCGGCGTGAACCTCGCGGGCTATCTCGTGGCGGCGGGCGCGGTCACCCTGGGCGGCTTGTGGAGCAGTGTGTGGACGTGGCGCCATCGCACGGCGCGCGCGCACGTGCTCTCCCTGCTGCTCGTGCTCTGGGGTCTCGTGCTCGCGGCGATCGAGGTGCTGCCGCACGCCGGCTACGCGAAGCCCGATGCATCGCGGCCGGCCGGGTGGAGCTGCAGCGCCACGGCGAATGTGCGACCGAACATCCTGCGGGCCGGTCGCTGAGCGCGTTTCAGGTTCGCTGACGGGCGCAACTCGGTGACGCAGCTCACACGCTCACCGTGAATTAGCCGCACCGACACCTCCGATATCAGCTGCAGACTGCAGGGTTCGGCGATTCCTGCCGGGCAAGGCATATGACCTGCGCAAGCGCCGCGTCGTTGTACGCGTCCACGGCGTCGAGCAGGCTGCTGCTCGCTTTCATCAGAGGAGACATGAACTTTTACGCAGCAGCGTCCGCGCTCGCACTCGTCGCAGTCGTCGCCGGGTCGAGCGCTGCACGAGCACAGACCACGGTGTCCGGTGGCCTCGTGTCCAACGGCATCGTATCGGAAAAAGGAACGGGACTCGGGCACGTGAACACGATACTCACGGTCCAGGGTCATCCAGCCAACAAGGGATACGAGTCAGGTTGCATCGCGCCCGGCCGCGTGACCTCGGGCTGTGGGTTCGCGAACCTGCGCGTGAAGACCGGAGCGAGCCAGTCCGGCACGATCTTCCTCTCGTCGCTCGAGGGAGTGAACGGGTCGAACCTCGCCATCGTGCTCGATTTCGTCGAGCCTGGCAACGCGCTTTCGGGAAGTCTCGATGAGATGGTACTCACCCTGTACGACAACTCGGGCGCATCGCTCTTTTCCACCACACTCGGGTCGTCACAGTTCTTCGCCGAAACGTTCACGGGCACTGGCAAGTCCGGCTTCGTCTTCGGCCTTACGCCGGAAGCGGCGCTCGCATTCGACGCCGCGACACGCGCAGGCGCGACCCAGCTCGGCCTCGGTGCCGCGCTCAGCGACGTGACCGGCGGCCACGAGTCGTTCTTCGTCGCGGTGAATCAGGCAGTCGTCGTGACGCCGGAGCCGACGACGCTCGCACTGCTGGCGACGGGACTCCTGGTCACGCTCGGCGTCGCGCGCCGTCGGCGAGGGGCCGCAGGGATGACGACGGACGCCCTCCGTGTAGATTTCCCGCATGACCAAGACATTCCAGAATTTCATCGGCGGTCAGTGGGTCGCCCCGGCCAATGGCGCGTACTTCGAGAACCGCAACCCGGCCGACACGACTGACCTGATCGGCAAGTTCCCGCTCTCCACGGCCGCCGACGTGGAGAAAGCGGTTGCCTCTGCCAAGCGCGGCTTCGCGCAGTGGCGCAAGACGCCAGCCCCCGCTCGCGGCGACATCCTCCGGCGGGTCGGCGACATCATGGTGCGGCGCAAGGACGAAATTGCCGATCTGATGACGCGCGAGATGGGCAAGCCGCTCACCGAGACGCGCGGCGACGTCCAGGAAGGGATCGACACGGCGTACTACGCCGCGACGATGGGCCGCCAGCTCCACGGCCGCACCGTGCCGAGCGAGATGGCGAACAAGTGGGCGATGAGCTTCCGCCGGCCCATCGGCGTGTGCGGCATCATCACGCCGTTCAACTTCCCGATGGCCATCCCGACCTGGAAGATGTTTCCCGCGCTGCTGTGTGGGAACTCGTGCGTCTTCAAGCCGAGTGAGGACGTGCCGCACACCGGTCATGTGCTCGTCGAGATCATGCTCGAGGCCGGACTGCCGCCGGAGGTGATCCAGCTCGTACACGGCGTCGGGGAGGATGTCGGGGCACCGCTCGTGAATCATCCGGACGTGCCGGTCATCTCGTTCACCGGTTCCACCGAGACCGGAAGCATCGTCGGCGAGACGTGCGGGCGCATGCACAAGCGACTCTCGCTCGAGATGGGCGGCAAGAATGCGCAGATCGTCATGAACGACGCGAACCTCGACCTCGCGCTGGACGGTGTCCTGTGGGGTGCCTTCGGCACCACTGGCCAGCGCTGCACCGCGACGAGCCGGCTGATTCTGCAGAAGGGCATTCACGACGAGTTCCTCAGCCGTCTGGTGGATCGCGCGCGCGCCATGAAGCTCGGCGACGGCCGGAAGAAGGGCACCGACGTCGGGCCGCTCATTCACGAGAGCTCCCGCAGGAAGGTCGAACGGTATATCGACATCGGCCAGGCAGACGGGGCGGATCTCGTGCTCGGCGGGCGTCAACCGGAGGGGAAGGAGTACGCCAACGGCTTCTTCTTCGAGCCGACGATCTTCGCGCGAGTCGAGGCGGGCATGCGCGTCGAGCAGGAGGAGATCTTCGGACCCGTACTCAGCGTCATCCGCGTCGACGATGCCGACGAGGCGTTCCGCATCAACAACGACGTGAAATACGGCCTGTCGTCGTCGCTCTACACGAGCGACGTGAACCTCGCCTTCCGCGCCTTCAACGAGCTCGACAACGGCATCACGTACGTCAACGCACCGACGATCGGCGCCGAGGCTCATCTGCCGTTCGGCGGGGTAAAGCAGACGGGGAACGGCCACCGCGAGGGTGGCTGGGAGGTGTTCGAGTTCTACTCGGAGACCAAGGTCGGCTACGCCGATTACTCCGGCGTGCTGCAGCGCGCGCAAATCGACAACTATCTCGGAACGCCGGACTGACCGGCGTTTCGCTCCCGGAGGCGTGGCGGGCGCGAGCTTGCCGCGTCATCCCGGGAGGGGTTTATTGCGAATAGCCATGGCAGGCAGTCCGGAGTCGTCGCTCGTCCCGTCGCGGATGATTACCCCCGAGCGCAAGCTCGAGGCGCTCCAACACGTCAATAAGCGACGTGGTGGCCTGTCCGTGCTCGGCGAATGGGCGATGATCCTCACCATCGCCGTCGCCCTGTTTCTCGCCCTCCACACGTTCATCCTCCAGGCGTTCAAGATCCCGAGCGGCAGCATGGAGAACACGCTGCTCGTGGGTGACTTCCTGCTCGTGAACAAGGTCGTGTACGGCGCGGAGGTGCCGGGCACGGGAATGCGCCTCCCGGCGATCCGGAAGCCGGCGCGTGGCGACGTGATCGTCTTCAAGTGGCCGGTGGATCACTCGGTGGATTTCGTCAAGCGGCTCGTCGGGCTGCCCGGCGACACCCTCTCCATGCGCGACGGGATCCTCATCCGGAACGGCGTTCAGGTGAAGGAGCCCTACGTCTTCCATTCGGATCCCGGGACCGACCCGGTCTGGGACGACTTCCAGTGGCAGAGCGACTTCCTCGTGCGCAGTGCGGGCGCAGCCATCTCGTATCACCCGTCACGAAACAACTGGGGGCCGTTGGTCGTCCCTGAACGACGGTACTTCGTGCTCGGTGACAACCGGGACAACTCGCTCGACAGCCGGTACTGGGGCTTCGTCCCGGACTCGCTGCTGCGGGGACGCCCGGAAGTCGTGTACTTCAGCTTTGTTCCTGACTCCTCGAACGACCTGGCCTGGCTGACGCACGTCCGCTGGACGCGGCTCGGCGAGCGAGTGCACTGATACCACACGGTCCGACCGCTTCGGGTCGGACCCGGTTCCGCGCCCGCGGCTCCCACCTGGCGTTGAACGGTAGTCCCCTGGGATCGCCCCGTATGGCCTCCACTCCGAACAACAAGAAGTCGTCGTTCGAAGAGGGTTCGCTCGACCAATATCTGCGCGACATCAGCGTCTACCCCCTGATCACTCGGGAGGACGAAGTCGCCCTCGCGCAGCGTATTCGCACCGGGGACCAGGAAGCGCTCGACAAGCTCGTGCGGTCGAACCTCCGCTTCGTCGTCAGTGTCGCGAAGAAGTACCAGAATCAGGGCGTGTCGCTCTCCGACCTGATCAACGAGGGCAACCTCGGCTTGATCCGCGCGGCGCACAAGTTCGACGAGACGAAGGGGATCAAGTTCATCTCCTACGCTGTCTGGTGGATTCGCCAGGCCATCCTCCAGGCGCTCGCCGAGCAGAGTCGCATCGTGCGCGTGCCGCTCAATCGCGCCGGCACCCTCCACCGCATCGGCAAGCGCGCCAGCTTCCTCCTCCAGGAGCTCGGCCGCCAGGCGACGCACGCCGAGATCGCCGAGGGGATGGACATCACGGAAGAGGAAGTCGCGAAGACGATGTCCATCTCGCAGACGCACCTCTCCCTCGATGCGCCGATGACGCCGGGCGAGGACAACCGGCTGCTGGATTACCTCCCCGACAACGTGAACCCGACGCCGGACGAACAGACGTTCGAGAAGGCGCTGACGGAGAGCATCGAGGAAGCGCTGGCGCACCTGAAGGAGCGCGAGTCGAAGATCCTGCGCCTCTACTTCGGGCTCGACGGCGAGGAGCCGATGACGCTCGAGCAGATCGGCGCGCTGCTCGGCATCACCCGGGAGCGGGTACGGCAGATCAAGGAGAAGGCGCTATCGCGCCTACGGCATGTGTCGCGGGCGCGGGCGCTGGAGAGCTATCTGGGATAGAACCGTTCGTCGGTTTTTCGGTGCTTCGGTTTACGGCCGGCCTCGGATGCTCCCCGTCGCTGGCCGTAGTCGTACGATGAGTCTCGTCAGCATGCGCTGGACGGTTAAGCAGGAGTCCAGCGCTGGCTCGATTGCGGCTGGGTCGAGCAGTTCCAGCTTGACCGCCAGGCCGAGCTGAAACTCGATCTCGCCGGCGGAGCCCAGGGCGATGTACAGGAAGCGCGAAAGTTCGGCGTTGCTGCCGCGTGCTGCTCCCTCCGCGATGTTCGACCCCACGGAGACCGATGCTCTGCGAAGTTGCTGGCCCAGTCCGTAGCGTTCCTCGATTGGCAGTGAGCGGCACGCGTGGTATATCAGGAGCGCCATTCCCTCGGCCGCGTGGTCGACGTGTAGCTTCTTCGGGTTCTGCATGGGCGGACAATGCAGACTGATCGTCCTGGAGGCGGTATTCTTCCCATGCGCATGTGATCCAGTAGCTTCCCGAGGCAGGCCGATCACCGAAGAACCGACGAGCCGACAAACAGTTCTCCAGAATGCCTCCAACAGCCTCCTTTGACGTCACCACCGGCGTCGATCTCCAGGAAGTCGACAACGCCGTCAACCAGGCCCAGAAGGAGATCGCGCAGCGTTATGACTTCAAGGGATCGAAGGCGACGATCGACTTCAAGCGCGCGGAATCGGTGATCGCGCTCGTCGCCGACAGCGACTTCCAGATGACGGCGCTGTTCGACGTGCTGCAGTCGAAGCTGATCAAGCGCGGCGTGCCGGTGAAGAATCTCGACATCGGCGAAGTCAAGCAGGCGGCGGGCGACACCGTGCGGCGCGACGTGAAGCTCAAGATGGAGCTCGACGCCGAGACGGCGAAGAAGGTCGCCGCCGCGATCAAGGACGCGAAGCTCAAGAAGGTGCAGGCGTCGATCCAGGGCGAGCAGGTGCGCGTGAGCGGACCGTCGCGCGACGACCTGCAGGAAGCGATCGCGCTGCTGAAGAGCAAGGACTTCGGCGTGCAGCTGCAGTTCGGAAACTACCGCTAGCGCACGATCGGGCCGGAACCGGCACCTGTGCCGGAGACCGCGGCGCAGGCCTCGTGCTCGATCGCGAGCAGGGCACGCGCATTCTCGGCCGCCAGCTCCAACGCACCTTGCTCACCGGCGTTCCACTGGCGCCACGAGCCGGGTTCGTCCCGCTCGGCGGCCGCGCGGGAGGAGGGACCCCAGCGTGAACGGATCCGCTGGGCGGCGCGGCAGCGCTGCGCCACAGGCGTGAGCTGCTGGGCGCCTCGTGGGGCGGAGACCGTGCTCCCGCTCAGGTTCGCCGGCGGCGTCAACGTC
>Ga0207657_10002022_pt1 | contig 21925 bp, 17 predicted proteins | sample KBSC33metaG_FD_184316 | JGI IMG/M metagenome (GOLD analysis project Ga0207657, IMG submission 184316) | Corn rhizosphere microbial communities from Kellogg Biological Station, Michigan, USA - KBS C3-3 metaG (SPAdes) (version 2) | ecosystem: Host-associated > Plants > Roots > Rhizosphere > Soil ... | reverse complement strand
TTTTTGCTTATCTGATTTGTAAGTCGAAGGTCAACTGTATGACTAATAAGGTTATTGCGTGGTACTATACCCTGAACATCCTTATTGGTGTATGATAAATAAGTCTGGGCTTTGTCTGATCCCCCGGACACACTGATTGAATTATTTAAACTGAGGCCTGTCCTGAAAAAATCCTTTATATTATCAGGCTGTGGTGAGTAAACGGCGGTATTTCCAAGAAAATTAATAAAATTCTGACCAGTCATTTTAGGCCCCCAACTTGCTCCGGCTGATGAATCAATGTTACCGCTGTTGCCCTGGCCATAGGTGTTTTGAACCTTTGGTAAAGCAAATGTTGATTCAAAAACAGCGCCTGAGTTAATACTAACAGTCATTTTATCCTTACTTCCTTTTTTAGTGGTAATCACAATCACACCGTTACCTGCCTGGCTGCCATATAATGCCGCAGCGGAGGCACCTCTTAAAACGGTGACAGAAGCGATGTCATCGGGATTTATATTTGACGCTCCATCGGTTCCTTGTATTGAACCGAAATCGCTTCCTGCGGCACTGTAGGTGCTGTTATCGATAGGAACACCATCTACAACAATTAAGGCATTGTTTGATCCCTGAATAGAACGGTTACCTCTTAATACAATCCTTGCGCCGCTTCCCGGCCCACCGGAGCCTTGCGTAATAACAGCATTTGCAATCTTCCCGGTTAATGAATTCAACACATTATTCGCGTCCCTCACCCCGGTAAGTTCAGCGGGTTTTACAGTTTGCGTAGCATAAACCAGTGTTTTACTTTGTCGGGATATACCCAAGGCTGTCACTACTATTTCACTTAACCCCGTATTATCTTTTAAAAGATTTATCTCAACGTTCGTTTCATTTTCGCCAATTGAACGTTCAGATTTTGCATACCCGACAGAGGTTACAACTAAGGTAACTTTTCCGTCGGGTACGTTTAATGTAAAAGCTCCGTCCGCCCCGGTTGCTTCACCGGTTGTTTTGCCTTTAATTAAAACGGAGGCTCCGGCTACGGGGCCTTCCGCTGAAACGACTTTCCCTTTAATAGTCCTGGTTTGGGCTTTTAGAAAAATCCCCAGGAACAGTAAAGGAATCAGTAGCATCAATTTTTGCATCGTTTTTCTCATATACATAGAATGTTTAATTGATAAAAAATAAAAATAAAATAAAAAATAAAAAGTCTCTCAGTAATTACTCGTGATTAAAGACAACTCGGTTCTAAAATTCTCAAACGTTTTAGTATGAAAATATCTTTTCGTCTAAATTCTGCAATGCCAATCAGGTTAACATTATTAATACAATTCTGACTGCTCTGGTTCTCTTTGTTTTGGATAAATAATTAAGGTTAGTTTTTAATTTAGCAAAACATTTTATTTCCTTTAACTACTTGTTATATAAAGATGACACTTTTTTTTTGAAATATGCTGCATTAAAAATTCTTTGTCATTAAATTTTTACAAACGCAATCGTTTGATATTGAAATGCAATCGTTTGCGCTATTTTTAAACTTTTTTATTGAGAATTTTACACAATCGTTTGTGTTAGCCCTAAATTATTAAGAGAATTAAATAACCACTCTGAAAACAATGGATAAAGCGATGCCGTTTTCTATGTTACTTTAAAAAAATATTGATGTTAAGTAGGATAAAGGGTTATTGGGATTGCCTAACGATTTGGATAACCTTGGTTCTTCCAACTGGAACTTTTATATATATATTGTTGCCCCTAACTTTTAAAGATTGTTGGCCGATCATTTCAAAGGCGGAATATTTATCTAAACCTAAAGCCTGTAAATCCATTGAAATTGCACAGTCAGCATCTATCTTGCCGTTATTTCGTATGGTAAAAAATAATTTTTTCCCCTCGCCAAATCTTTCAATTCTTATGTTCTTTACGGCAGTGGCGGCATAAGTTACAGGCTGCCATCCTGCTTGTGATATTTGCTTTATAATGGGAATATATTTTTTAAAAAAGGGACGCCCTCTCTCTATCTTAACACTATCCTGCCAATATGGATTACTTGAAGCATCTTCACTAAAAAAAGATGGAAAAAAACCATAAGCCAGTAATTTCTCAAAATAAATTTCATATCCTTTATAAGGAAACCTGGTAAATGCTGTATCATTCAATCCTTCATTCAAAAGAAATACAATGGGTTTCTGGAATGAAATGGCCCTTTTAAAATCCAAAGCCCTGGTATCGTGATCTCCCGATGAATACCAACTCAATTCTGCTCCAAATAAATCCAGATTTGCTGCTGCAAAGGGATTCCAGGCGTGTCCGTTTCCCATAACCAGTTTTCCCTGGGAATGCATTTCATCAGCTACTTTTTTCATTATTTCAAATTCCGATGTAAAATTCCAAATTGCCGGTTTACCTACATCCTTTGAAAAAGTCAAGGGATAGTTGGTATATTTAAAATGCTCTCCACGGTAATTCAGGTCGTTATGCCAATTCCATTCCATCGAATCAAAATAAATTCCATCAACATTCAATTTTGTTGCCGGATTTATTTCATCTTTCAAAATATCACGATACCTGCTTTCTCCCAAAATATCCGGATTACAATCAGTGGTAATACTCACAGCCCAACCTGATTTAAACCAGGGCGTTTTCAGGCGCCGTACCTGCCACAGGCCGTTCTTGTCTTCAGTGGCGCTGTTATCAAGGAATTCTTTTTGTGCTTTTGGAATAACCCCGGAAGAAAGAAGCGTCTTATAGTCAATTGCGCTCGATTGAATGGGTAATTGAATATCCCAGGGTTCGGTATATTGAAAACTTAAAACTCCGGATTCCTTGTCTGATGTGATTGAAGACACCTTTCGGCCGTTCTCTTGATCGGTACTTCCCCACGAAGTCTCATGATAAGCAAATCCGAAATCGTTCCAATTGTGGATTTTTCGAAGTGGTGTAAAAGGAAGCCAGATCCCCTCTCTTGTAACTCTCTTTTTAAATGATTCGGGATAAACAGAATAATATTGTTTCAAAGCAGCCCGCATGCCCCAACCGGCATCAAATTGAAACCTGCTCAACCTGAAAAAACTGCGATTCGGAAATTTATCAGTAAGTGGGCTTGTAGCTATATCAAACTCAGCAACTAATCCGTGTTTGTCCGCTTCCAACCGGTACACGATAGGAACAGATAAATCAATGCCTAAGGCTTCTCCTTTGCCATCCAAACTTATTGCACACAAAGGATAAAACGACAACTTTCCACGGCCTACTGCATCCCCGTATCCGCCATCTTGTAATGTGTTTCCATTCAAAGCGCCATCCGGAGGTAAAACGGTATTGGCAGATACAAGATCAGCATAAATTGAATCAGGTTTCATAGCATACGAATCATCAAGCCCGGAGAACCATTTCCAATGCTTTCCGTTGCGTGGAAAGATAATCCTAAGCGTCAGCGCGGAAGTTCCCGTATCAAGATATTCGAGTTCTCCATTTATTTCAGTGTAATCACCCCTGTCAATTTCATGAATCGTTACCTGGTAAAATTTATTACGGTAGGAAGTGAGCCTAACATTGCCTGAAACATTCTCATTGTATTTCGGAATCTCTACCACACTATCCTGAGACTGTCCCGCTTTGGTGTAATCAACACGAATAGCTTCTGCATTTGAGCCAGAACTGACAACTTCTTGTTGCGCCAGGCCATTTACTGAAAATACAAGAAAAGTTATTAGTTTAAAATTGTAAAGAAGTAACTTTGATAATCTCATTAATTGCTTATTAAGTTTTAAAAAATCAGTATTTTACTACCACAATCATAATTTTGAAAATGATTCAGATAAACAATTGAAATTAATTCTATTATTTAGCCTTTTCTGTTCATAAACGACTTGTTATATCAAGATGCCATAATTTTTGAAATATGCCGCACAAAATAAATGGTAAACTTAAAATATTTTTTAGGCAAACATTTGAATTAAATAGAAGCATTTTGTTGTAATTTGTGTTAATACTGTTTTATGGCCAATAAAATAACTACTTTAAAAGAGCTTGCTCACCGTTTAAATTTTTCTGTTTCAACGGTTTCGAGGGCATTGCACAATCATCCCAGCATTGGATTGCGTACTACCGCGCAGGTACAAAAACTGGCTAAGGAGCTAAACTATGAGCCTAACCAGTCTGCGCTTCTTTTTAAGCAACAAAAAACAAATACCATTGGCGTAATACTGCCCAATCTTGGGGAAGAATTTTTTTCGAAGGCAATTAACGGCATCGAAGATGTAGCCAAACAAAATAAATACAGCGTGCTCATTGGACAGTCGCACGATGATGTGGAGAGTGAAAAACAAATCGTGACGGCAATGAAAAATCAAAGAGTAGATGGCCTGATTATTTCTATTTCAAAACATACAAAAAACTACGACCACCTCATTGCCGTTGAAAATTATAATATTCCGATTGTGTTTTTTGACCGCGTTCCCGATCTGCCTGAAGTAAATAAAGTATCATCAGACATTTCAGCGGGTACCAGGCAAGCAGTAGAATTTCTTATCAAAAACGGCCATAAAAGAATTGGCGTAATTAACGGACCGGATGAAATGAAATCCTGTATGGAAAGAAAACAGGCTTACATGGATGCACTGCAAAAGAAAAAAATAAAAATTGATCTTTCTCTTATCGAAACTACTGATCTGACGGCTGAAAAAACTTTTGAGGCGATGAAATCCCTGCTATCTTTAAAATATCCCCCTACGGCCATTTTGACCATTAATGATTACGTAGCACTGGATGCTATTCAGTATGCCAGGAAAGCCAAATTGAAAATAAATAAGGACATCTGTTTTGTAAGCTATGCCAATCTTCCCATAACCAATTACCTGGAGTTTCCTCCTTTGGCCTCTGTGGAACAATTCCCTTATCAACAGGCAAAAAAAGCTACGGAAATATTATTTGATCTTTTTAAAAAACAAAAAAAACAGGAAACCAAACCTGCTTTTAAAAATATAATTATTGAAGGGCAATTAGTAGTTCACAAAAAATGAAAATTTGGTTTATTTGTTACTTTACTATGGGCAATTTTTTCATTGTTATATTTGATTTTCGCTCTCGTTTTATTTTGTCAGACGGAGACCATCAGACAATTAAAACAACCGTTTGCGTTTCGATATTTAATATTAGAAGCATAAGTTTGTTTAAAACAAAATATCATGATACCGAATGCTGAGGTGCTTGCCGCGTATGATTTAGCCATAGATAACTTAGTAGTAGCGCCAATAAATAACGGCCTCATTAATTCAACATGGCTTATAAAAAATTCTCATCGTTCGTTTATTTTACAAAAGGTAAATGATAATGTATTTAAGAATCCGGAGGCCATTGCCAGTAACATACGGTTGATTGCAGACTTTTTATCAAAGCATAATCCAGGCTATTTGTTTGCATCACCCATACAAACAAAAAACCATGAAGAAATGAAGTATATCCGGGGTTCCGGCTATTACAGGCTTATTCCTTTTGTTGAAAATTCACACACGATCACTACTGTTGAAAAGCCTGAACAGGCTTTTGAAGCGGCAAAAAAATTCGGGGAATTTACCCAATTGTTATCCGGTTTTCCGGTGGAAAAATTACAAACAACATTACCGGATTTTCACAATCTTACACTTAGGTATCAACAGTTTTTGGACGCGCTGGAAACAGGAAATAAAGCACGCATCCGTGAATCAAAAGAATTAATAGAATTCATAAAAGTTAATAAAAACATTGTTGATATTTACGAAGATATTTTACAAAACCCTTCCTTCAAATTGCGTGTAACCCATCACGATACTAAAATAAGTAATGTGCTTTTTGATAAAAAAAATAATGGTTTATGTGTGATAGATCTGGACACCGTCATGCCCGGATACTTTATAAGCGACGTGGGAGATATGATGCGCACGTATCTTTCTCCGGCAAATGAAGAAGAAAAAGATTTCTCTAAAATAGAAATCAGGGAAGCGTATTTCAAATCCATTTGGGAAGGATACATGAGTGAAATGAAAGACGAATTAACCCATGAGGAAAGAAGGCATTTTATTTATTCAGGTAAATTTATGATCTACATGCAGGCGATCCGTTTCCTTGCCGATCATTTGAATGAAGATATCTATTACGGCGCAAAATATAAAGGGCAAAACTTCGTAAGAGCAGGCAATCAGATTGTCTTATTACAACGGCTAATCGAAAAAGAAGCGTTACTGAAAAGTTTGATTAAGAAGAATTAAATCTGTTGATGATAAAGAAACAAAAAATTATTTTCTTAAGAATAAAAACTCCTCAGTTTTCCCGCTTCTAAACTTATAATAAAATAAGAATCCAGGTTATTTGTTCATCTGCCGTGATTTAATCCGCAACCGCTTTTGTATTTAATATTTATACCCTGTAAGAAAAGGTTTTTTCAACTCGTGCCTTCTCAGCTTCTGTAACTTTTTTCAATATAAAATCCCTATTTTAGCCATATTCACTAATTAACCTGACTCAATTAATTACATTATGAAAAAATTAAACACCCACTTAATAATTCTTTTCCTGCTTGTTGCTGAATTTTCTTTTGCACAGGTAAAAGATACTTCAATCATCAATGGAATTGTACACGAAGCAACCTACCATTCGCAACTGGAAAACCTGGCTCATGAGCTGATGGATAAAATAGGCCCGCGATTAGTAGGTTCGCCTAAAATGCAACAAGCGCATGATTGGGCAGTTGCAAAATATAACAGTTGGGGCATAGACGCACATAATGAAAAATGGGGCGAATGGCGCGGATGGGAGCGGGGCATCACACATATTGATATGGTAGCTCCCTGGATAAAATCGCTCGAAGGAACGCAACTTGCATGGAGCCCTTCTACCAAAGGAAAAACTATAACCGGCGATGTGATTATTCTCCCTGATGTTTCCGATTCTCTTGCATTTCAAAAATGGTTGCCTTCTGTGAAAGGAAAATTTGTAATGGTTTCAATGAACCAGCCAACAGGAAGGCCTGATGATAACTGGGAGGAATTCGGTACAAAAGAATCCATTCAAAAAATGAAAGATAACCGTGATAAACAAACGGCAGCCTGGTATAAGCGAATTTCAAATACAGGTTATAATAATAAAACTTTAGCGCTGGCATTGGAGAATGCCGGTGCGGCAGGCATTGTTCAAAACTATTGGTCAAAAGGTTTTGGCGTAGATAAAATCTTTGGCGCTTACACAAAAAAAATCCCAACGATAAATATTGCTTTAGAAGATTATGGGTTGCTTTATCGCCTGGCTGAAGACGGCACAGTTCCTAAAATAAGTGTGAGAGCAGACTCAAAAGAAACCGGTGTTGTTCCAACATTTAATACAATTGCTGAAATAAAAGGAACGGAAAAGCCAAACGAATATGTACTCTTATCCGCACATTTCGATTCATGGGATGGCGGCACAGGAGCCACAGATAACGGAACCGGAACCATCACGATGATGGAAGCAATCCGGATATTAAAAAAGATATATCCTCATCCCAAAAGAACAATATTGGTAGGCAATTGGGGAAGTGAAGAACAAGGCCTGAATGGATCAAGGGTTTTTGTAGAAGACCATCCGGAAATAGTAAAAAATATACAAGCAGTATTCAATCAGGACAATGGAACAGGGCGGATTGTAAATATTGCAGGACAGGGATTTTTAAATTCTTATGATTATATTGGCCGTTGGCTTTCGGCGGTTCCGGATAGTTTCCGCAGTCAGATCGGGACAAATTTCCCCGGATATCCCGGCAGCGGTGGATCTGACTTTGCTTCCTTTGTTGCCGCAGGCGCGCCGGCATTTTCATTAAGCTCTAATAGCTGGGCTTATGGAATATACACCTGGCATACCAATCGTGATACGTACGATAAAATAGTTTTTGACGACGTAAGAAATAATGCAATCGTAACTGCTATCCTTGCCTACATGGCGAGCGAAGATCCTGAAACCAGTTCGCGCGTTAAAATCGTTTTGCCCGTGAATCAACGAACTGGCGAACAAGATAGCTGGCCTCTGCAAAAATCACCGACGAGAAGGGGAGGATTGGATTAATATTTTTTGAAAAGCCATCGTAAAAAAGATTTCTCTTTTGATTTCTGATAATTCATTCGTCTTAATTTTTATCAAAAGAAAAATAGAAATATCGCTTTTTGTTTGTTTACTGAAACGGACAATATTAAAGCTAATAGGAAATTCGTGAAAATTCGTGAAATTCGTAGCAGCACTCTTTTAAATAAAATAATTTTATGGATTCTATTCGTTGGGGAATGATTGGCTGCGGCGATGTAACAGAAGTAAAAAGCGGTCCCGCATTTAATAAAGTAAGCAATTCTTCGCTCGTAGCAGTAATGCGCAGAGATGCTGATAAAGCAAAAGATTATGCAAAGCGCCACAATGTTCCCAAGTGGTATAGCGATGCAAATGACCTAATAAATAATGATGATATAAATGCTATCTATATTGCTACGCCACCCGCTTTTCATGAAGAATACGCAATAGCCGCCATCAATGCAGGAAAGCCCGTTTACATTGAAAAACCGATGGCGTTAGATTTTGAATCGGCAAACATGATAGCGAAAGTGGCGAATGAAAAAAATATAAAAGTATCTGTCGCACATTATCGCCGTGGCCAGCCACTTTTTAATAAAGTAAAGCAACTATTAAAAGAAAAAATTATCGGCGATGTGCGCTTTGCAAAATTGGAATTTTATAAAAAACCACTTCCTCCTGAAGCGCTTAAAATCCCAAAAGTAGCGTGGCGTGTAAATCCTGCAATTGCCGGCGGTGGCTTGTTTCACGATATAGCGCCTCACCAGATCGATTTGATGTACTGGCTTTTTGGGGGGATAGAAAAAGCGTCAGGGTATTCAAATAATCAATCTAAAATTTATGATGCTGACGATATTGTTTCAGGAAATATCTTATTCAAATCGGGAGTCGTTTTTAACGGACTTTGGTGCTTTAATGTAGCAGAAGAAAACGTCAAAGATTATTGTGAAATTCAAGGCTCTGAAGGAAAGATTTGCTTCCCGGTTTTTGAACATAAAAAAATAGAGATCATCAAAAATGGAAAAACAGAAAACATTTTGTTTGAACCTCTTGAACATGTCCAGCAACCTTTGATTCAAAAAGTGGTTGATTATTTTTTAGATAAAGGCCCCAATCCCAGCAGTGCCGAAGACGGCGCAAAAGTGATGTGTTTGTTGGATCAGTTTACAAAGAAATAAGACCGATAAGGTTGTGGTTTTTTAAGATGAAATAAATCAGGTATAGCTGGCAAGGGGTAAATTAGTGAATTTTTAAAAGCCTTCTTCTGAAAAATAGATTTCGCAAACAGAATGTTTATTTTGCTTTCAAACACTTTTTAAAATTGGCATCTCATAAAATTATTTCGCAGAAATAATTACTTCGTGGCCTTCGTGTCTTAGTGGGAAGAAAAAAATCCCACAAAATCACGAAGAACACAAAGGAAAAATACTTCGTATTTTATAATAAGTCGGTTAGTTTTTTAAAAATGATGATTCACAGTTTTGAGCCTTGCCAGTATATAAGTCAAATCAGTTCCAAAATCTGTCTATCTTTGTAAATACAAAGTCTTTTTGAAAGAATAAAAGAATCCCATTATGAAAGTGATACTTGATATAAAAGAAAATAACCGCGTTCCGTTTTTTATGGAATTAGTTAAAAGTCTTGATTACATAAGCGTTTTAAAAGAAGTGAAAGATGAGCGTAAAGGCCAATTTATTGCCGGTCTTGCTGATGCCTTTAACGATGTAAAATTATATGAAGAGGGAAAGAAAAAACTTAAATCCGCAAAAGACTTGTTAAATGAGTTTTAATGTAATTGCTACAAGCCATTTCGAAAAAAGATTAAAACGACTGACCAAAAAATACAAGTCTCTACCTAACGATCTCGCTCCCATAATTGATAAATTAGAACAAGATCCTGCTCTCGGAATACCAATTGGCAAAAACTGTTATAAAATACGAATCGCTATTTCTTCAAAAAGCAAAGGGAAAAGTGGCGGAGGAAGAATGATTACTTACGTTCGCATACATAGAAATACTGTGTTTCTTATGGAGATTTTCGACAAATCGGAACAAGCCAATATCTCTGATAAAGAACTGCAAATGTTGATTGATATTTTCTCTGGTGATTAATCTTTTGCTCCAAATAGCCACTATAAAAAACGCCAATCATTATCTTCGCGGCCAAAATGTATCAATTACTTCGCAACATATTATTTTGGTTTGATGCGGAAGAGGTTCATTATTTTGCAATGAACACGCTTGGATTCTTCTGCAAATTTTCTTTTATCAAAAAAAATTTAAAGAAAAAATTTACTCCTGCCTCCGCCCGTTTTTCAAAAGAAGCTTTTGGAATTACGTTTTTAAATCCTGTAGGCCTTGCTGCAGGTTTCGACAAAAATGCAAAATACCTCAACGAGCTTGAAATATTAGGTTTTGGCTTTGTAGAAATAGGAACGGTAACTCCCTTGCCACAGGATGGAAATCCAAAACCGAGATTGTTCCGCCTGCCGAAAGATAAAGCCTTAATCAACCGCATGGGATTCAACAACGAAGGCGCAAAAGCAGCAGCAGAGCGGGTTAGAAACTATAAACTACAAACTACAAACTCTAAACTTATCATTGGTGGAAATATTGGCAAAAATAAAATAACTCCAAATGAAGACGCATGGAAAGATTATGAAATTTGCTTTAACGAATTACATGACGTGGTAGATTATTTTGTGGTGAATGTCAGTTCGCCTAATACGCCGGGTCTGAGAGATTTGCAACAAAAAGATTCTCTGAAAAAAATTCTGACCAACCTCCAGGAAATCAATAAAACAAAACTCATCCAAAAGCCCTTGCTTTTAAAAATATCTCCTGATCTCAATCAACACGACCTCGATGAAATTATTGATTTAGCAATGGAAATTCATTTGGATGGTTTGGTAGCTGCAAACACAACTGTAAAACGCAATAATCTAACCACACCGGAAAATGAAATTAAAAAAATTGGCGCCGGTGGCCTTAGCGGAAAACCTTTGAAAGAAGAAGCCAACAGAATTACCAACTATATTCATCAGAGAACCAATGGATCTATTCCGATAATAAGCAGTGGCGGAATTTTTTCGGCAGAAGATGCCAAAGAAAAGTTTGACAATGGCGCAACTCTTATCCAGGTTTGGACCGGCTTTATTTATGAAGGGCCTGGAATAGTAAGGAAGATTTTGGGAGCCTGATCCGGAGTGGGATTTTTGTTTTAATTATGATAACAAAATAATTTGTGTTCGCTAAATGAATTTTTCTATTTTTGCACTCCTTAAAAATAGTCTTGAAGATAATTTTTCTATCTTTAAGAATATTTCGGGCTCCCGATAGCTATCGGGACAGGTGGACACAGGAAGAAAATTTTAAAAGGGCCTATAGCTCAGTTGGTTAGAGCACCTGACTCATAATCAGGTGGTCCCAGGTTCAAGTCCTGGTGGGCCCACATTCAAAACCGTACTATTTTTCAATAGTACGGTTTTTTTATTTTTTATGATAGCATGTTATATACTTTATTCTTCTTCATTGGATAAATTTTACACTGGCATAACTCAGGATAATGTTGAAAGCCGATTGGAAAAGCATAACAATTCTTCTTACGGAAACCATTATACTTCTCAAACTAAGGATTGGGAAATTTTTATTGTAATTCCTTGCGATTCGGTTGCTCAATCAATGAAAATAGAGAAACACATTAAGAAAATGAAAAGTAAAAAGTATATCTACAATTTAAAATCTTATCCGGAAATAATTGAAAAACTGAAAATAAAATATTCTGAATAACAGAGGAATCCTTTTTTTGAAGTTGGTTAGAGCGCCTGATTCTGCCGATAGCTATCGGCACAGGTGGTCCCAGGTTCAAGTCCTGGTGGGCCCACAACAATGGGAATAAGGTTTGATTCATTTCAAACCTTTTTTATTTTACCAATGTCAGTAATAACCATCCAGTAAACCAACAAATATCTCCGATTTCTGTTTTTAAAAAACGAAGTTTTCCATTCATGCTAATTAGCATAATTAGTGGCTTTAGCTTAAAAAAAATTGCGAAGCAGATTCTTCAAAACCCCTGATTTTTTATGTTCACATCAATAGTTTGCCATTGTTTCGTCAGTAAAAAATGACTTCCCCGGTTCAATGAAAAAATCTTTTTTTCGTTTTTGCAACGCTGAATATTCCATGATGTTTTTACGAAATTTTTTTTGATTTCTTTTAACGTCAACTAAACTTTTTTCATGTATCCATGTCTGACTTAAAACTTAAAATCACTTTATGAAAACAAAAAGCCTTTTCCGGCTAACAATTTTGGCCGCATCTTTTAGTACTGTGTTATTGGGATGTAAAAAAGACAATTCCAATTCAACGACAGACGCTACAACTACAGCAACAAACATACAAACATCTTCAGACGACCTGACAATGGTTTCGAATGAAAGCAATGCTGTATCGAACGATGCTGTTGCAGCGCTGAATGGAAATGAAACTATTTCCGGTTCCGCTATCAGAACGGATGGCATTAATATCAAAATGTCTATTTGCGATGCCACTATTACTTACGACACTACTTCCACTACTAAAACAATAACAATTGTCTATAATGGGAGCAATTGCGGTGGCAACCGTACACGAACCGGTACTGTAACAATAGCCGTACCCAGGGGCCAACATTGGGGAAAGGCCGGTTCGGCAGTAAATATTACCATTAATGCATTAATCATTACCCGTGTAAAGGACGGTAAAACAATCGTAATTAATGGTACCAAAACAATTACCAATACAAGCGGTGGGCTTCTTCAAAATTTAGCAACCGGCGGCCCAATTATTCATGATATTACCGCCAACTTGTCCATTACCTTCAGCAGCGGCTTAACCCGCGATTGGCAGGTTTCCAGGCATTGGGTATTTACCTATGATAATGGGATTGTGGAAACAGTTACCGGCACCCATTCCGATGGCACTAATAACAATATCGCAATCTGGGGTACTAACCGCTTTGGTGTGAGCTTCACTAACATGATCACCTCTCCAAAAGTATTTGCCCAGTCTTGTGATTTTAATTTAACCAGTGGCCAGGATTCAATAACAAGATCAGATAAAATTACTTCTGTAATCACTTATGGACTTGATGCGAACGGCAACATTGAAACTGCGTGCCCAATAACATCTACAGGCGGTTATTATTACGCAAAATTAGTATGGACGAATGGAAACAACGGCAAAGTATATACCTATATTTTTCCTTATTAATAATAAAATTTCTCTTGTAAAAAGCCCGTGGAAATTTCACGGGCTTTTTCTTTTAAGGCTGGCTGAAGTGATTGAAAAATAATAATGATTCACAGATCGTTTTAAAAAATTTTAAAGTATTTCTTTTACGATTGGAATACGCTTATCATCAAACTAAAGCAAACATTTGAAATAAAAAAAGACGGATTTTACATCCGTCTTTAAGAGAAAATATTTACTTCGGTAAAATTTATTTCCCGGTAATTTTATTCCATAACCCTTTCGCAGCATCGCCCAGTTCGTTTAGCTTTTCTTCTGCCTCTTCTTTCAATTTACCCGATTTGTAGTCATCTGCAATTTCACCGGCTTTTTGTTTCAGGTTGTCGGTTACTTCACCGGCTTTGCCTTTTAGTTCATTCAGCTTTTCTGTTGCCTGATCTTTTAATTCAGAGGCTTTATCTGTAAAAGATGATTCATTGTTTTCTGCCATAATTGATGTTTTTAAAGGTGATTAAATGATTTTACATTTTTTAAAAATGATTATACAAGTTACAAACTCTTTCTAATCATATGTAAACATTAAAAGTTTTTAACAACTATTGTGTAAAATTTTACAGTAAACAAACAAATAAGATGGATTTTTAATTAGGTCCTCGAATTAAAAAATAAGTAAGTTGCCGGATGCATTCCTTTTACAGCAAACAAACAAATGGCAGCGATTTCTGTTTCTTATTTAAACAATTTAGGATACAAAATCCGATAGCTATCGGATTTTAACCATTTGCTATTCACAGTAAACTAACACAAATAAGCAACAGAGATTTTATTATTTTTCTGCTAATAGCTGCTCTATTATTTTATTAAATTCTTTTTTAAACTGAGTATAATGCTCCCCGGTAGCAGGCCCGTTAAATCCACTATCTATCTTTCTGATGTTTCCTTTTTTATCAACAAAAATTGTTGTAGGAAATGCATTTATTTCTTCCAGTTGGGGTAATGTTTTTTCTGCACGCAAAGAATCGGAAACCGTTGCTCCTGTTATCAAAATTGGATATTGAACATCGAATCTTTTTTTGAAAGGAAGCAATGCTTTTTGAGAATTTTCAAAATTGGTAGTACGCTCATAAGAAAGACCAATTATCTCCACGCCATTCTGGTGATTCTCTTTATAGTATTCACTCAAAAATTTGGTTTCATCCATACAATTAGGACACCATGAACCGAGGATTTGTATTACTACTACTTTGTCTTTATACCTTTTATCATTGATAGAAACTTCGCTTCCATTATTACTATCGCGGAAGGTGAAATTCAATTTGCCCGAGCCGGATTTTATTTTCGTTTCACTAAATTCATCAGGTAATTCGGCTTTGGCATTTCTCTCTGCACTCCATTCTTCGACGGAGTGTGCGCCGGAATAAAATTTTCCGCCTGATATTTTATTATCATTATCAATCTTAGCGGTAAATAAAAATGCATGCGCTCCATCAAAAGTAGAAAGCTTCAAACTATCGCCACTTACTACGCCTTCCAGGAAACGATAATCGCCTGTTGGGTCAAGGAACGTACCGGTTATATGCGAGCCGTTTTGCTCAAATTCTCCTACTAAATTTGAGACCTTATCATTATTTTTTGCTTTAAAACCGGCAGCCCATCTTCCTGAAATATTTGCAGCAGGAGGTGCCAATATTTTAAATCTTTCTTTTGCATTATACTGTGCCCTGAAAGGTAAGGTTTGAATTCTTTCTCCATATTTTTTTATCCATACGCCTTCCAGGTTTCCTTCATCTGTAATTCTTGCACTAAAGCCGGATTCAAAAAAAGGCATTTGAAAAAATACAGAATCACTCCTCAAAATGATACTATCAACTAATAAACGTTCTTTAGCATTTATTACATAAATAATTTTTTTACCTGCGCTGTCTTTACTTTGAAAATTGAAGACAATCTGCTGTCCATCTGGTCGCTGAATAGTTGCTCTCCATCTTCCGTTTTCCAATTCGATTGGCTTTTGCGACCATTGGACAAAAAATAACGCAGCAACAAAAAAGCAAAATACAAGAGCGAATTGATACGATAATATTTTTATTTTTTCCATGATATTTTTTTTACAGTTATTTAACCAGTATTTTCTGATGAAACTGTCGAAAACCTTTGCCTGCCTTGATTGCCTCTTACCCCCAACCCCCGCCTGAATGATTCAGTCGGGCAGGCGTCTCCAAAGGAGAGGGGTTAAAACCCGCGACAGAAATGAGTTTCAGTAATTTGATGAACATTTTCCCGTACAATAGTGTTATTTAACATCAAACCACAACCTGGTAGTCAACAAATCCGGCCCCTGGTCAGAAACCGCCTGCTTATAACTTTTACCATTCAATGATTGCTCTGTACCGGGATAAATAAACCTCAAAGGAAATTGGCCATTCAGTGCACCGGCTACTGCAGGTTGCAGCTCAGGATAATCGAGCCTGCGCCATTCTGCATAAGCCTCCAGTCCCTGCCCGAATAAGGCAATCCACTTTTGATCACCAATGGATTTTCTGAAATTATTGGCATCATACTTCACGTCGGTTAAATTAAGATAGCTATCTAAATCCGCATTGGAAAGAGAAATATTATATTGGTTAAAAGATGCTGCAATAGCCTGCTGATAAAGGCTGGCTGCATCCTCATCAGTAAAACCTCTCGCTGCGGCCTCGGCTCTGTCGAACAATACTTCTGAATAGCTCATAATAACGGCAGGCGCATGCGGATCTATAAAATAAGCGCCGGGCTTAGAGGTCCTTGAAAATCCATAATTGCTGGCATCCCCCACTAACAGGCCATTAGGAAGCCCCACATAATCTCCTGCTGTCGTATCCTGTGTTTTAGCAGCGAAAACCGGCAAACGCGGATCATTAAGCCGGATCAATTTATCAACAATTGTTTTACTTACCCGGTAATCATCTCTCGTGTCAAAATAATTACTGATCGGATTTTGATTTGGTGAATTAAGATAAACCAGTTGTGCTATCTCGCTGTTACTGTTAATAAAAGCGCCGCCTTCATTTTGAATATCTGTCAGCACCTGTTTGCTTGTGTCAGGTTCCCGGTCGGCAATACGGAGTGCGAGGCGCAGTCGAAGTGAGTTTGCAAACTTTTTCCAAAGTGAAATATTATTATTGTAAATGATGTCTCCGGATATTGCTTTTCCATTAGGGTCAAGGTCGGCCTGGGCATCTTTTAAATCATTCAATATACCCAGGTATACATCTTTTTGAGCGTCATAAGAAGGCGTAAGGTATTGGTCAATCTGCGCTGACTGTGAGTAAGGAATATCCCCGAAAGCATCTGTTAGCAATGAAAAAGCCCATGAACGCAAAACAAGGGCGACGCCTTTATAATTAGAATTTTCCCGGGCATCGGCCAGTTTAATAATCCCATCCAGGTTTACTATACTGGAATACTCCACCGTCCAGAATTCCTGAAAGCTACTGTTGGTAAATATGTAACGGTCGGGATCAGTATATTGGATCATTGCCCATTGCTGTACGAAAAGAGAACCAGGATTCGTACTCCGCGTAATACTCCAATATTCATCTACTGCAGTTTTTGTTGCCGCAGTTAATAAATAATCCGGTTGTGCTGTTTGTGCTGCATTGGGATTTTGATTAATTCTTTCCAATTCTTTTTTGCAGGATGTTATTGAAAACAGCACAATTCCAAAAAATAATAAATAGCTATATCTAAGTTTCATGTTCTTTAAAATTTAAGATTAATATTAAAACCAAAGTTGCGGACGGTAGGCAGTGTAAGATCTTCCAGCCCCTGCGCATTACCGGTATTGAAAGCTGTTTCGGGGTCTATGTTTGGTACATTTTTAAAAATGATCCAGAGATTGCGGCCAACAGCCGAAATTGTTGCGCTTTGCAGGCCTATCTTTTTAATCCATTGCGATGGCAGCGTATAACTCAACTTTACTTCCCTGAGTTTTACATAAGAAGCATCATATACAAATGGCTCATCCACATTAGTAATACTTTTATAATACTCTTGCGCAGGCAAAATGATATTATTCTCCTTACCATCTGCAGTTACACCATAAAAAATATTACCGTCATCATAAGCTGTTTCTCCCGCCGGCCCTGCAGTTGTACCGCGTGGTAACTGAACAGCCACACCTGAAGTTTGATTCCCCGGATAGTAATAAGTGAGTCCGCCATGCGCTGCATCACGCCCCGGCAATGTAGTAGCAAGTGTGCCTGTGTATGTGCCGGTTTGGTTAGTATTAGAAAAAATAGAACCTCCTATCCTTGCGTCTATCAGGAAGCTAAGATTCAGGTTTTTATAAGTAAAACTGTTATTTATACCAGCCAACCCATTGGGAGTAAACTTACCAAGGTATTGTTCTGCCGGATTAACAGCGGGAGTTCCATCAGCATTCACGATAATCTGCCCGGAAGCATTACGCAAATAAGCGGTTCCGAATAATGTTCCATAAGGCTGGCCAACTGCTGCAAGAACCTGTACGGTACCATCTGACCCCAGGACATAACTTTGTAATCTTCCTTCTTTATCCAGTTCCTCTACATTACTACGGTTGCTGGAATAATTAAGGATTACATCCCAGGAAAATTGCCCGCTTTTGACAGGGGTTAATCCTAATTGGACCTCCACTCCCTTATTATTTATTTTTCCGGCGTTGATCAGTTTCTTACTATACCCGGTTGAAGGGCTTACATCTGCGCTCAGTATCTGATTGATGCTGTTGGTATTATAAATGCTTACATCAAAATGTACCGAATTATTAAACAAGCCCACTTCAACACCTGCTTCTGCTGAAGTAGTGGATTCTGGTTTTAAACCAGCATTAAGATCTATGCTGGCAGCTTTTTCCCGCGGATTAGATCCAAAAGGAGCAATAATATTATATGTGTTTATTAATTGGTAAGCATCGGTAGCCTTACCTACTTTTGACCAGCCACCACGCAGTTTCGCATAACTTAAAAAATTACTCTTAATATCAAGAGCCTGTGTTAATATAAGGCTTCCGTTCACTGATGGATAGAAATAGGATTGGTTGGCAGTTGGTAATGTAGATGACCAATCATTTCGTGCAGTAAGATTCACAAATGCATAATTTCTAAAACCAACCTGGGCAGATGAAAACAAACTATATGTTTTTAGCCGGCTGAAATAGTTGGAAGAAATAAGAGGGTCACGGGAATTGTTAAGCGTATAAACCCCGCTCACAGCAAGCTTTGGAGCCAACTGGTCATTCTCTTCATAACTATTTGCCCGGATATTTCCACCTCCCAAAATATCAATAGAAAAATCACTATTGATCTTCTTACTAAAATCAAGCGTTGCTTCTGTATTGTTTTCACTCAATGTATAAGCATCCTCTTCATAAGAGCCAAATGGTGTGCCACTGGTACCATAAGCGATCCTCAATTTACGCCGGTCTGTATAGTAATCGTTACCGGTGCGCAGGTTTGCAGCCAGTCCATCAACGATTTTATAATTAAGCGCCACACTCCCTATGATCCTGTCGCGACGCTGCCCTACTGTATTTTGGTAGGCAACAAAATAAGGATTGCTGTAGTAAGCATTATTCCAGTTGGAGCTGTTTCCATTCGCATCTACAAAATTTTTAAGCCTGCTGATATCTACCTGCCGCCCAAACCATGTAAACTGAAGCATGGTACTTGTTGACCTTTTTCCTCCGGCGCCTGGCAGGTTACCCGCATCGTCACGGATATAATTAGCAATAGCATGTAAAGTTAATTTCGGGGTAATACGGTAGCTTGTATTTATTAAGAACGAATTTCTTCCCTGTTCGGAATTTGGTATGACACCGGTTTGTTTCATATTATTATAAGAAAAACGGAAATCAGATTTATTATCTGAACTGGCAATCGAAACACCATTATTATAAGTATATCCTGTATTGAAAAAATCACGAACATTATCCGGGTAAGCTACGAAAGGCGCAGGCTGTCCATTAGAAAAGAACTGCGGAATAAGCCGCCCATCCATTTTTGGGCCCCAGCTTTCATCTACGGCATCATTTACGCCACCGCCTTTCCCATCTACAAAACTAAATTGGCCATTAGATCCCTGGCCAAAAACATTTTGATAAGCAGGTAAAATCAATAAATTGGAGAGAGTTGTATTTGAATTAAGAGCAATACCCAATCCTTTTTTGCTTTTGCCGGTTTTGGTTTTTATAAGAATCACACCTGCGGCTGCACGGGAGCCATAAAGCGCTGCGGCATTAGGGCCTTTTAATACACTGATAGATTCTATATCTTCTGAATTGATATCAGAAATAGCATTGGCAAAATCTCTTGAGGCAGCGTTTCCCAATAATTGAGAATTATCAACAGGCACACCATCTACAACAAATAATGGCTGATTATTTCCCGCAATAGAAGTTTCACCACGAATAATAATTCTGGAAGAGCCCATATCGCCCTGGCTATTGGTAACATTTACTCCGGCAACTTTTCCAGCCAATGCATTTACGAGATTGGTTTCTTTAGCCTCTGAAATATCCTTCGCCTTCAGTTCCTGAACCGAATACCCTAAAGATTTTTTTTCTTTGGAAATGCCCAGCGCAGTTATAACTACTTCATTCAATATATCATCTTCCCGCTCCAAATAAACTTTTATAGAAGTGTTGCTTGGGGTGATATTTATTTCCTGCGATCTATAGCCCACAAAAGAAAAAACTAGTACACTTCCATCCCGCACGCTTAATTTAAAATTTCCTTCGGTGTTTGTTATAGAGGCGCTTTTGCTTTGCTTATCAATAACAGTTACACCCGCTAAAGGCTGTCCGCTATCTTTTGATAAGACCAGTCCATTTATAGAAAAGGTTTGTCCGGAAATGGTTTGAGATAACAGAATTAAAACAAAAGCTGCTATCAGATTTAAATTTTTGACAATAAAATTCCTGAACATAATAATGTTTATTATTTAATGATTTAAAAAAGTTATTAAACTCACCGTTAGGACACAGGAGTGGCAGTTGGCATATTATATCTTAAAAGTCAGTATAATATTACCAGTGAATAATTGGAAACCTAAGCATCACGGTGATTGGAGAATGAACTGCTATGACAGCATTAGTCTTTAGTGCAACAAAGTTGAGTTGCATATTTTAAAGTATTGGAAACCATCCATGCATTCATTGAAATTGAGTTAGTCTTTTTCACTTTCTTCATTTTGATTGTAATTAAAAAATTATTCTAAAAATTACTTATCAAAATTTTGCAGAAAGGAGTAAAGCAGGAGTAATAAGAAGCGCTCCTTAAGTAAGAAGTGCTTTTAATTATGTAAACAGCTTGTTTAAAAAAATTGTACATCAGACTTAACTAGCCACGGTATTTACCGCGACGGAATTAGCACCATTTCTCTTTTAAATAGAGACGGTTGCTAAGGCTTCACAGGGCCTTTCCCTCTGCCTTTCTTGATAAGTAATTGTTAAAGAACTTTTGCAAAAGTAACACCTCTTTATTATCCTACCAAATTAATAGACTTATTTTTTAAAATACTTATTTTAAAGGCAAACAGGAAATTAATAAATGTATAACGGTCATCAGTAAACGAATAAATATTCAACTTTCTTAAAAGCGGTTTGCTGTGCCTTGGCTCGTCGCAAACGAAACAATGCTCTATCCATCTCTATGAAACAGGCTATTTAAAACCCTAAATAATCTTTGGCAAGATTTCGCTTAACACTAACAGGAGTATAATCAGAATTTGATTTTCTGTCTTTTTTTCAAGAAAAGGCAAGTCGTCAGGTTCTTCTCGCTGCTTGTGTATTCACCATTTAGCAGCAAACCAATTTATAATACCAATTTGTATTTTCTTATTTCACGATTTTTCTTAGCGCTCCCCCGGAAAGAACAATTGCGGAACTATCTGCTATATTAAGTTGTAAAGACTGAATCTGCGCATGGCCCACATCAAGTATAGAATATCCTTGCAAATTTGCGTTAACCGAGTTAATGTTCATTGCTTCATCGCTTTTTATTTCACTCGAACCATCGGGAGGAGGAGTTGTCTTATCACCAAAATGTATTGCGACGCCTTTGTTTATAACCGTATCCTCTCTTTTTTTCGATTTATAATCAGGCGACATCTCAAATTCTACAGAAGCGGAATCTTTCTGAACCACATTAATTGAGTCCATATCAGGAATCATACTTTCCAACTCAAATTTAGATTTGCCAGACATATTCACTGCTATGCTTTTTTGTTTCAGCTTATACATTTCAAAATTGGTATTAAAACCATCAAACGATAAAAGTTCAGGAGGAAGAATTCTTATGGTGGTTTATTACAGAATTCATCACTTTGTCAGCCTTTAAATCTTTTAGTAAAATCTAAATAACTCAAGCAGGAAAATATTATAAAATAAAAAAGACTTATGATATGGTAGTCTTCCAGGAAATAAGTTGGATTAGGTTTATAGTTGAGCATTTTTATTGGAAATGAATATGGGAAATAGATTGTATAGCCACCTTTTCCATTAAGAAGAATTGCAAATGCTATTCCTGTTAAACCAATACCAAGGTTTGCAATTAAGTTTTTAATTCTGAAACTCAACCAAAAATGAATTGCAATAATAGCAAGTGTACCGATAATGAATTTTGTT
>Ga0207657_10002021_pt1 | contig 21926 bp, 20 predicted proteins | sample KBSC33metaG_FD_184316 | JGI IMG/M metagenome (GOLD analysis project Ga0207657, IMG submission 184316) | Corn rhizosphere microbial communities from Kellogg Biological Station, Michigan, USA - KBS C3-3 metaG (SPAdes) (version 2) | ecosystem: Host-associated > Plants > Roots > Rhizosphere > Soil ... | reverse complement strand
GCGCGCACCTCGGCGAACGTGTCGAGGAAGAGGACGACGTCCGTGTTCCGCTCCGGGTTCTGCTCGTTCACCCAGAGCGAGCCGCGGAGCGCGGTCGCGCGCCAGTTGACCCGCCGGAGCCGGTCTCCGGACCGCCACTCGCGCAGGTCGGCGAACTCGATGCCCTCTCCGCGAGCCCGGGAGACCTGGTTGCCGGCGAAGACCTGCGTCTCGAGCGGCGCGACGAGGCTGCGGAGCGTCTCCTCGGCCGGGAAGACGCGCAGCGGCCGCGGCTCGCCCGCGCTGCCCTCCCACGAGCGGAAGCCCAGGGTGTCGCGCGCGCGGAAGAGCACCTGTCCGACCGTGAACACGCCCCACCGCTCGCAGCGGAGCTGCAGCTCGATCGTCTGCTCCTCGCCTGCGGGGAGGTGGATCGCGCGCGCGGTTTCTCCGTCCACGCTCAGCTCGGGTGGCAAGCGGAGGAGGAGCTCGAGACGGCCGACGGTGTCGGTCGAAGACAGCTCGATCGTCGCCGTGACCTCGTCCCCCTCGATTGCGCGCTCCCGGTCGAGCGAAGGGCTGACCGAGACCCGCGGCGCGTGCCCCGCCACGGCGGCGACGAGCGCGAGCAGGAAGGGCCCGGCGAGGGCGATCGGCTCCACCCGGCCGAGCGCGAGGCCGGCGACGAGCCCGGCCGCCGCGAGCGTGGCGTAGGCCGACAGCCGCGGCGACGTGTAGCCGATCACGTCGCCGCGGGGCGCACCGCGTCCTCGGCGCGAGGCGTGGGCACTGTCTCGAGCGCCTCAGCCACGACGTCCTCGGCGCGGAGCCGCTGCACCCAGAGCTCGGGGCGCACCATGAGCCTGTGCGCCAGCGCCGGCACCGCGACCGCCTTCACGTCCTCGGGAGTCACGAAGTCGCGCCCCGAGAGCGCTGCCTTCGCACGCGACAGCTTGACGAGCGCGATGCTGCCGCGCGGGCTCGAGCCGACCGCGAGCCGCTGAGACTCACGCGTCGCGGTCACAAGATCGACGACGTACCCCTCGATCGCGCCGGAGACGTGCACCTGCTCGAGGGCGCGTTGCATCTCGAGGAGCGTCGCGCCGTCGACCACCGGCTCCAGCTCCACCTCGTCGACACCACGCTGGAGGCGCCGCTCGAGCATCTCGATCTCGTCGTCGCGCGCCGGGTAGCCGATCGAGATGCGCACGAGGAAGCGGTCGAGCTGGGCCTCGGGCAGCGGGTACGTCCCCTCGTACTCGATCGGGTTCTGGGTCGCGAGCACGAGAAACGGCGGCTCGAGCCGGTGCGTGGTGTTCTCGATCGTGACCTGGCGCTCCTGCATCGCCTCCAGCAGCGCGGCCTGCGTCTTCGGCGGGGCGCGGTTGATCTCGTCGGCCAGGAGGAGGTTGGCGAAGACGGGACCGGGGCGGAAGACGAACTCGGTCGTCCGCTGGTCGAAGATCTGCGAGCCGGTGACGTCGCCCGGCATCAGGTCCGGGGTGAACTGGATCCGCGCGAAGCGAAGCGAGGTCGCCTGCGCGAACGAGCGCGCGATCAGCGTCTTGGCGAGCCCCGGGTAGTCCTCGAGCAGCACGTGGCCGTCGCTCAGCAGGGCGAGCAGGATCAGCTCGAGCGGGCCGCGCTTCCCGACGATCGCCTTCTCGACCTCGGCGAGGATCGAATCCGCCCGCTCCCGGAGCTCGGCGAGCGCGGTCACAACGACTCCACACGCTCGATCACGGCGACGACCTGCTTCTCGGGCAGCCCGGACCCGTGGCGATCTGCCGGCTCCGGCCGGTCGGGACGCAGCAGCTCCCACACCTCCGTACCGAGCAGCTCGCGCTCCAGCTCGGGCCGGCGGCCGGGCTCGAGCCCGTGCCGCGCCGCGAGCCGCGCCGACGCCGTGGCCCGGAGGAGCGGCAGGAGCTGCCGGTGGGCGTGATCCGCGTCCGCCATTCCGAGCAGGAGCTCCCGCTCCATCCGGAGGAGCTCTTCCGGCTGCGCGGTGCGCTGCTTCGACGTGCGGAGGGCCTGCTCGAAGCGGCTGGCCGGTTCCCTCCCGCCGGTCGCGCGGGAGTGGCGCAGAAGCGCGACCAGGGCGAGCGCCGTGACGATGACGAGCCAGATTGCGAGCGCGCGAGACGTCGAGAGCTTCGACGGCGCCAGCAGGGCCACGAGCGCGATCGCCGCGAGCGTGACCGGCCAGCCGAGCCGCCCGCTCATCTTCATGCGGGCGTCAGCTCCGAGGCGCGCAGCTCGTCGCGCACCGCGACGAGCGCCTCCACCGCCTCGTCCCTCATCGACGGCTCCGGATCATGGTGGCTGAACTTAGCCCATTCGAAAAGATCCGTGAGCCTGCGGACCGCTTCGGCGCTCGTGTCGAGAGAGAGGAGGGCCCGCTCGAGGTACTCGAGCGGCGCCTCGGCGGGGTGTCGCGGAACCCCGGCCGCGGCGAGGGCGGCCTCCATGCTGGCATAGGCGGCGACGATCGCGCGGCGCAGGTCAGCGTCGGCTCGCAGGTCGTCGACGGACGCGTCGAGCGCTGCGACGAGCGCTTCCGGGTCGACCAGCTCGGCCTGCGACTTCGGCTCTCGGGGATAGAACCTCGCGGCGATGACGGCGCCCGCCACGAGGAGGAAACCGAGGACGATCAGAAGCTCGTTCCAGCGGAACTGGAGGGAACGCGTTCCGGTGGCGCTCTGGCCGTGGTGGTGCGATCCGTGCTTCCCGCCCTTCCCGAAGAGGCTGTGTTGTCCCGTCTTGTGCGGATCGAAGTGCACGTGCAGGTTTCGGGCGGCGTAGATGTAGAGCGCCACGAAGAGGCTGTAGAGGACGAGCGTGACGAGCACGTTCTGCCAGGAGTTACGCCGCTTCCCCTGTCCCCGGCGGATGAAGGCGGCCGCGAACACCCCGGCCACGAAGAGCGGGACGGCGACGATGACGATCGACGTGTAGATGTAGTCCCAGAACGAGAACGGCAACGCGCCGCCGCTGCCGCCGCGCGAGCCGAGCGGGTGCCCGCGGGCCGCGATCGCCACGACCGCGAGGAGCAGCATGACGACGAGAGCGAGGGGGACGAGGCGGCTCCGGCTCACCCCCGGAGTGTCGCACCGCGGCGCGAGCGGACGTCGTCGGGCGAGGGGGCTACGATCGACCTCCCGTGCCCGAAGCGCCCTTCGTCCACCTCCACGTCCATTCCGAGTACTCGATCCTCGACGGCGCCTGCCGGATCCCGGACCTCGCGAAGCGCGCCGCCGAGCTCGAGATGCCGGCCGTGTCGCTCACCGACCACGGCTCGCTCGCCGGCGCGGTCGACCTGTACAAGGCGGCGCGGGACGAGGGAGTCAAGCCGGTGCTGGGCTGCGAGGTCTACGTCACAGACGACCGGAACGCGCAGCAGAAAGGCCAGGCGCATCTCACGCTGCTCGCGGAGACGAACGAGGGCTACGGGAACCTGATCAAGCTCTCGTCGCTCGGCTACCTCGAGGGCTACTACTACAAGCCGCGCGTCGACTGGGAGCTGCTCGAGCGCCACGGCAAGGGGCTGATCGCGCTCTCCGGCTGCCTCTCGGGCCGCGTCTGCAAGGCGCTCGAGGAGAGCCGCGGCACCGATGCGGAGGCCGAGCTCGACCGGCTCGAGCAGGTCTTCGGCCGCGACCAGGTCTACGTCGAGCTCCAGAACGCGCACCTCGAGGTCCAGCAGCGGATCAACCCGCAGCTCGTCGAGCTCGCGCAGAAGCGCGGCCTGCCGCTCGTCGCGACCGGCGACGTCCACTACCTCCGGCACGAGGACGCGCGCGCCCACGAGGCGCTGCTCTGCATCCAGTCCGGCGACTCGCTCAAGAACCCGAGCCACTGGAAGTTCGAGACCGACCACTTCTACTTCAAGACGCCGGAGGAGATGGCGGCCGACTTCCCGGGCCAGGAGGAAGCGCTGCGGCGGACGCGCGAAGTCGCCGAGCGTTGCCACGTCGAGATCGAGCTCGACCGGATCCTGCTCCCGCACTTCCCGACGCCCGACGGCCGCGACGCGTTCGGGTACCTGGTCGAGCTGTGCGAGCGTGGCGTCGAGAAGCGCTACGGGACGGTGACGCCGGAGCTGCGCGAGCGGCTTCAGTTCGAGCTGAAGACGATCAAGGAGATGGGCTTCTCCGACTACTTCCTGATCGTCGCGGACTTCGTGGGCTTCGCGAAGCGGAACGGGATCAGCGTCGGCCCCGGCCGCGGCTCCGCCGCCGGCTCGCTCGTCGCCTACTGCCTCGAGATCACCGACCTCGACCCGATCCGCTACGACCTCCTCTTCGAGCGCTTCCTCAACCCGGGCCGCAAGTCGATGCCGGACATGGACATCGACTTCGCCGTCGTCGGCCGCGACCGCGTCATCAACTACGTTCGCGAGAAATACGGCCGCGACCGCGTCGCGCAGATCATCACCTTCGGGACGATGGCCGCCCGCGCCGCCGTCCGCGACGCCGGACGCGTGCTCGAGGTGCCGTACGGCGTCGTGGACAAGCTCGCAAAGCTGATCCCGGAAGGGCCGGGCCAGACGCTCGAGGATTGCCTCAAGCCCGGCTCCGAGCTGAAGCAGGCGGTCGACGCGGACCCGATCGCGAAGGAGGTCGTGGACCTCGCCCGGCCGCTCGAGGGCCTGACGCGCCAGGACGGGATCCACGCCGCCGCGGTCGTGATCGGGGCCGAGCCGCTGATGGACACGGTGCCGCTGCAGCAGAAGGGCTCGGACCAGGAGGTCGTGACCCAGTTCGACGGCGTCACGATCGAGAAGCTCGGCCTGCTCAAGATGGACTTCCTCGGGCTGCGGAACCTCGACGTGATCGACAAGGCCGTCGAGCTCGTCCCGGGCCTCGACATCTCCACGATCCCGCTCGACGACAGGAAGACGTACGAGATGCTCGCCCGCGGCGAGGCGATCGGCGTCTTCCAGTTCGAAGGCTCGGGGATGCGCGACGCGCTCCGGCAGGTCAAGCCGACGAACTTCGAGGATCTCATCGCCCTCGTCGCGCTCTACCGGCCGGGGCCGATGCGGTACATCCCCGACTACGCGCGCCGCAAGAACGGCCAGGAGCCCGTGGCCTATCCGGACCGGCGCCTCAAGGAGATCACCTCCTCCACGTACGGCATCTGCATCTACCAGGAGCAGTACATGGAGATCGCGAAGCAGATCGCCGGGTTCTCGCCTGCCGAGGCCGACGACCTGCGCAAGGCGATCGGCAAGAAGATCCACTCGCTGATGGCGTCCCTCAAGACGAAGTTCCTCGAGGGCTGCGCCGCGAGCGGCACTCCGGCCGGCGTCGCCCAGCAGCTCTGGTCCGACATGGAGCAGGCGCAGGACTACTCCTTCAACAAGTCGCACGCCGCGTGCTACGCGCTCATCTCGTACCGCACCGCCTGGCTGCGGGCGAACCATCCGCGGGAGTACATGGCGGCGCTCATCTCGTCGGTCATGAACACGAAGGACAAGGTGCCGTTCTACGTCGCGGCCTGCGACGAGCTGGGGATCGAGGTGCTGCCGCCGGACGTGAACGAGTCGCAGGTCGACTTCGCGGTCGTCGAGGGCAAGATCCGCTTCGGCCTCAATGCCGTCAAGAACGTCGGCGAGGCGACGTGCCGCGCGATCGTCGCGGCGCGGGAGGAGGGCGGTCCGTTCGCCTCCATCTGGGACTTCACCGAGCGCGTCGACCCGTCCGTCGCGAACAAGCGCTCGCTCGAGTCGCTCGTCTCGAGCGGTGCGCTCGACTCGACCGGCGCGTCGCGGAAGGGAATGCTCCACGTCCTCGAGGACGCGCTCTCCTACGGCCAGAAGCAGCAGCAGGACCGCCTGCTCGGCCAGGCCTCGATCTTCGACCTCGGCGACTCGCCCGCCACCTCGTCGCGCCACCACGCGTCGATCCCGGACGGCGAGTTCGAGAAGGGCGAGCTGTTGCGGATGGAGAAGGAGAGCCTCGGCCTCTACGTCTCCGAGCATCCGCTCAGCGCCATCCGCGATCAGCTACGCCGGCGCACCGACTGCACGCTGGTCGAGCTCGAGCGGCGGCGCGAGGGTGAGACCGTCCTCGCGGGCGGCATCGTCGCCGGCGTGCGGACGACGACGACGAAGAGGGGTGAGCCGATGGCGTTCGTCCAGCTCGAGGACGTGACTGGCTCGATCGAGGTCGTCGTCTTCAACTCGACCTACGCGGCGGCGCGCGTGCTGCTCGTCGAGGACGCGGTGCTCGTCGTCAAGGGACGCATCGACCACAAGCAGCAGGGCGAGACGAAGCTCGTCGCGCTCGAGGTGGCGGCGTTCGAGGCGGTGCCGGAGCGGCGTGAGGTGCGGCTGAAGGTGGACGCGCGCAGCGCCCCGGCCGGCGTGATCCGCGAGCTGGCGGGTGTCGTGCGCGATTTCCCCGGCGAGGCGCCCGTCTACGTCGATCTGGTCACCTCGCTCGGCTCGAAGCTGCTCGAGCTCGGCCCCGAGTACCGCGTCGACCCCCAGCCGGACTTCTTCGCGTCCGTCCGGCACCTCCTTGGCGCCGCGTCAGTCCAATAGTCCCGCGGAAATCCCCCCGGAGGGGGAGATCCATTCGCCGCAGATTCCCGAAAGTTAGGGCAGAGAATACGGATGGATACTGCGGCTTACGAAATTGTCGAGACGGAGAGCGAGCGCGTAGAGCGCTGGCGCACCGCCGAGCTCATGCGGGTGGGCTTCGCGGGCGACGATGCTGTGGTGCTTGCTGCGCGGACGGACGTCGACCTGCACGAGGCGATCGAGCTCGTGCAGCGCGGCTGCCCGCCCGAGCTAGCCGTCCGGATCCTCGGTTGACCTGACGGTCGGCCGTCGGTGCGGGCACAATGCGTGCCCGTGAGCGGCGTCGTCCTCGGCTATATCCCCTCGCCCTCGAACGGCACGTTCAGTCTCGGGCCACTGTCGCTGCACATGTACGGCGTGATGCTGCTGCTCGGCATCGCCGCCTGCATCTGGCTGACCGGGCGCCGCTGGGTGAGCTGGGGAGGCGACTGGGATCTCATCTTCCGCGTCGCGCTCTGGGGCGTCATCGCCGGCGTGGTGGGCGCCCGCCTCTACCACGACATCACGAGCTGGAACCAGGATCCGACGATCCACGCGCACTGGTGGGGCTTCGCCGCAGTCTGGGACGGCGGTCTCGGCATCTGGGGCGCCATCCCGTTCGGAGTCATCGCCGGCGCCATCGTCGTCCATCGCTCCGGCAACAGCGTCACTCTGATGATGGACGCCGTCGCGCCCGGGCTCCTGCTCGCGCAGGGCATCGGCCGCTGGGGCAACTACTGGAACCAGGAGCTGTACGGCCGGCCGACCAGCCTGCCGTGGGGCCTGAAGATCGACTCCGAGCACCAGAACGGGATCCTCGCGAAGTACCAGGGCAGGGCCGCCTACCAGCCGACCTTCCTGTACGAGTTCATCTGGGACCTGATCGGCGTCGGCGTCCTCCTCTGGGTCGACCGGCGCTTCACGATCCGGCGGCCGGCGCTGTTCGCCCTCTACGTCGCCTGGTACACGACCTTCCGCACGTTCGAGGAGGTTCTGCGGATCGACCCGTCCAACTACTTCCTGCACATGCGGGTCAACTTCTGGGTCTCGCTCGGGGTCTGGATCCTCTCGGTCGGCTTCTTCGTCTGGTGGCAGTTCTTCCACCACCCCGAGGAGAAGGCGGCGGCCAGGCCGCGGGCGATTCCGACGGGACCGCGCATGGCCGTCCCCAAGGGCCGCGTCCGGTAACGCCGCTAGCGTCCGTCGGGTGATCGTCCGGGAGCTCGAGCTCGACCTCGACGCCTTCGAGGGGCCCTTCGACCTGTTGCTCGCGCTCGTCCTCAAGGAGGAGCTCGACCTGCGGGACGTCGACCTCGCGGGCATCGTCACCGCGTTCCTCGAGCGGCTGGCCGAGCGGGAGGAGCTCGACCTCGAGGCGTGTGGCGAGTTCCTCGTCCTGATCGCGGCGCTCCTCGAGCTGAAGGCGCGAGCGTTGTTCCCGGACGAGGCGGCCGAGCTCGCGGAGCTCGAGCCCGAGGAGGCCGCCGAGGAGCTGGCGCGGCGGCTCGCCGAGTACCGGCGCGCCAAGGAGGCGGCGGGCTGGCTGCGTGAGCGCCTCGCCGCCGAGGGCGACCGCTACTTCCGCCTCGGGCCGGCGCCGTTGGCGCCGAAGGTCGCCACGCCGCTCGCGCCCCAGGATCCCGAGAGTCTCGCCGAGGTGCTGCGCCTGCTTGCGCAGGAGCCTCCCGCGGTCTCGCTCTCGCACATGGCCCTGCGCTTCCCGCCGGTCTCGCAGTTCCTCGAGCGCTTCCGCGCCCTGCTGCGGCGGCGCTCGCGCTTCGACTTCGACGCCGAGGTGCGGGAGATGACGCGGCTCGAGCAGGCATCGGCCTTTCTCGCCGTGCTCGAGCTCCGGCGCGCGGGCGAGCTGGCGCTCGAGCAGGCCGCGCCGTTCGCGCCCATCCGCATCAGTCGCGTCGCGCAGGAGAACAACGACCAAGAGGAAAGGACCGCTGCATGGACCATCCGCTCCGCCTGATTCCCACCGACCCGCTGGACGCTCTCGCGCGCACGCTCGAGGCCCTGCTCGTCGTCGCGTCGTCGCCGCTCTCCGTCGAGGAGCTCGCGGCCGCAGCAGACGACGATCCGGAGCGGGTCGAGGACGCGCTGCGACTCGTGGGTGAGCGCTTCGCGGAAGAGCGGAGCGGGATCGTGCTCGAGCACGTCGCCGGCGGGTGGGCTTTCCGCGCCGCGAGGGAGGAGGCTGCCGCCTGTGCGCGCCTGTTCGAGCGGCCGGCGCAGCGGAACCTCTCCCAGGCCGCGCTCGAGACGCTCGCAATCGTCGCGTACCTGGGGCCGTGCTCGCGGCCGGACATCGCCCGGATTCGGGGTGTGGCCGCCGACTCCGCCGTGGCGAACCTCCTCGAGCGGGGACTGATCGCGGAAGCCGGCCGCGACAACGGCGGGGGCGGCGCCGTCCGCTACCGCACGACGCCGCTCTTCGAGCGCGTCTTCGGCCTCGAGAGCCTCTCTGAGCTGCCGCGCCTCGACGACATCGGCGCCGAAACCGCCGAGATCCGCGACCGCCTGCACGCCGTCGCCGAGAAACGCAGCGCCTAGTCGACGCGCCCAGCGCCGTTACGAAGTCGTGACGGAGACGTAACGGTGGCTGCCACCGAGTCGGCTTCCTCGCGGCTTCGTCAGAGCTTCTTGATGATGTCCTCGGCCTCGTCGCGCGTGAAGGCGCGTAGAGTCTCGGTCTGCTCGGCGCCGTGGTGGCTGAGCTTCGTGACGATCTCGAGCGCCGTGTCGTCGTCGGGAGCCTCGAACACCTCGACCACGTCGTAGCGGCCCAGCGTCACCCAGACGCCCACGAGCCTCCCGCCTGCCTCCTCGATCTCCCGCTCGCCGTCCTCGATCCGGTCGCGCCAGGCCGGCAGGCCCATGCGTCCCTGCGACGTCCAGCGGATGAGTGAGATGTACTGCTGCACGTCCGTATCTTCTCAGGATGCGATTGAACGCGTTCCTCGCCCGGGCAGGCGTCGCATCGCGCCGGCGTGCCGACGAGCTGATCAAGGCCGGCCGCGTCACCGTCAACGGCGAGGCCGGGCAGCTGAACACTGTCGTCGGCGCGCACGACCGGGTCGAGGTCGACGGGCAGGAGGTGCAACGGCAGCGACTCCGGTACGTCCTCCTCCACAAGCCGGCGGGTGTCGTCACGACGGCCCGCGACCCTCAGGGGCGGCCGACGGTGGTCGAGCTCGTTCCCGGGGAGCCGCGCGTCGTTCCCGTCGGACGGCTCGATGCGGACACGACGGGAGCGCTCCTGCTGACGAACGACGGGCAGCTCGCCCACCGGCTCGCCCACCCGCGCTACGGCGTCGAGAAGACGTACGTCGCCGAGGTCGAAGGCGACGCGGGCGAGGAGGCCCTCCGGTGTCTGCGCGACGGGGTCGAGCTCGAGGAGGGCTCCACGGCGCCTGCCCGGGCTCGCCGACTGGGTCGCGGCCGCGTCGAGCTCGTCCTCCACGAGGGCCGCAAGCACCAGGTGAAGCGGATGCTCGCCGCCGTCGGCCACCCGGTGACCCGCCTGCACCGCAGCGAGTACGCCGGCCTGACGCTCGAAGGGCTCGAGCCCGGCGCGTGCCGGGAGCTCGAGCCCTTCGAAGTCGAGCGGTTACGAGCCGGCTAGCGCGTCTGCGCGCTGCAGGAGGTCGTTCGCGCGCGCGATGAACTTCCGCGCCTCACCGCGCTTGACCCCCTTGCCGTTGTTGAGCTTCTGCTTGATCTTGGCGACCAGTGCGTCCCGGTCGTTCGCCAGCCGGGCGAGCGCGGCCTGCTCCGTCCGATAGGCACTGTCGTCCGAGCTCGACCCGGAGGCGAGCGCCTTCGTGTCGGCGATGAGCGTGTCCGTTGCGAACCGGCCGACGCTCGACTCGATCTGGTCGTACGCGGCGGCCAGTGGCTCGGTGGCCGCGAGCCCGTGCGGCACGTGCTGCAGGGCCTGAGCGATCACATGGCCGTCGGACTCGTAGTCGTCCTTCAGGCCGAGCAAGTAGAGCATCGTCGGCCGGATGTCGGTCTCCTCGACCCACGTCCCGACCTGGCTCGCCTGCGGGACCGTGTGCGTCGACTCCGGATCGCTCGGCTGGTTGCCGGCTGCCGGTTGCGGGCCGTCGACGCCGTTCACGGCCACTCCCTTGCCCGCCATGCCGACCCAGGTGACGTCGATGTTCGGGCTGTAGTAGCCGTGGTCGTAGGCGAAGCTGCTGTTGATGCTCACGTTCGGGCCCGACGTCGAGAAGAAGTAGTCGGGCTTCGGGAAGAGCGTGTACGTCGGGAACCGCAGCGGGTCTCTCGTCTGCATGTGCAGCACCCGCTGCTCGAGCGCGCCCGCCTGGTACTGGACGATGTGCTCGTTGGCGACCCCCGAGTACACGTCGAGCGGGTTGGTCATCGCCGCCGTGTCACGTTCGAGCTGACGGACCGCGGGATCGTCGGCGGCGGGATTCCCGTGCACGTAGATCGACGCGCCCTGCGGCTCGATGTCGAACTGCGTGCTCGCGCTCGGTGAGGTCGCGAGCAGGCCCTTGACGTTCGCCTGCAGCTCGCCGAGCTGGCCCGGGGCGTAGTGGCACGCGACCGTGACGCCGTCGCAGCCGGCCGGCGTCGGCTCGGTCGCCCGGCCGACGTTCGCGCCCGCGAACTGGTCGTTCTCCTCGGCGCTGATCACGAACAGCGTGTTGGCCGGGGTGATCCCGTCGGCCTGGAGCCGCTGGAAGAACGTCTGGAACGCCGCGTCGTAGTGCTGCGCGTTCGTGACGTAGCACGAGTCGCCGGGGCCGACAGGACGGCCGGCGGTCGCCGAGTTCGCGGTCGTGGTGCAGCCGACGCGCGTGTCGGACTTCTTCTCGTGCAGGTCGGAGATGTAGCCGTACGTGACGGGGATCCCGGCCTCCTGCATGTCCGCGATCACCGCGAGACTCTGCGAGGCCACCGGGTTGAAGCCCGAGAAGCCGGCCACTCCGCTGAACGGCTCCCGGATCGTGTTCCCGTCGAGGTCGACGAGGTTCCCGTCGGCGTCCGTGACGCGGTACCCGTTGTGGAACGTGTTGGCGCCGCCGCCGATCGCGGGAGCGATGTACTTCGCGCCGAACAGCGCCTGATAGCCGTGGTATCCCCGGGGCTCGGTCGGCAGGACGTCGTCGACGGGACGCGAGGAATCCGCGCAGAGATCGGCGCCGTGCGCGCAATGGATCGCCTCGCCGACGTACTCGGCGACTTCCTTGTCCTTGAAGTTGTCCGGGTCGGCGGCGGTCTCCTGCGCCTCCGGCGAGTCGGCGCCGAACGCCGTCGGGACGTCGCCCGCCGCGTTCTCGAGCACCATGTTGGCGGTCGAGAAGTTCCCGACCGTGCAACCCGCACGGGTGAACGGCACCCACGGGGCGGGCGTGATGCCGCCGCCCGCGTAGGCCATCGACGGATTCGAGTCGACGGGATTCGGGGCCGGTGGGTTGGTCTTCGTGTCGATGATCGGCGACGTCCAGTACGTGAACGAGGTCGCCGGATCCGTCGATCCGTCGGGGTTGTAGACCTTGTACGAGTTCGTGAGCGGCTGACCGTGCCGGTCGCCGTACAACCCCGTGTAGATCGCCAGGCTGTCGTTGGCCGTGTGCGCGATCAGGGGCGTGTGCGAGTTCGAGAACACGGTGCCGTACTGCTTCAGGAAGTTGAGCAGGTGCGGCATCTGCTCGAGATCCGACGGCACGTTCGGGTTGTCCCGTGAGAAGTGGACGTTGTCGAAGACGATGTTGATCACGTGCTGGACGCCGTTCCCGAGGTGACACGGCGGCTTCCCGCCTGCGTGTTTCGGGCCCTTCGCTCCTGCTACCTGGACGGCGACGAGCACTGCGAGCGCGGCGGCTGCCAGTACCGCCACTGCTGTGACTTTCTTCATCGGTTCCCCCTCCTAGCGGTTGACCTGATCCGCAGTCTTTTGCGGGATGAGCTTCGCTCTACGAAGCTGTAGCCCGCTAGCGGGGGAGACTACAAACCGCGCGGCCGCGCTGCGCCGAAGAGGCGCCCTGCCTCGGCCTTGACGAAGCCCATGCGCCCGTACATCGCCTCGAGCGTCGGCTCGCTCGCTCGCCGCGCCTTCTCCGCGCCGACCGCGAGCAGCCGTTGCAGCTCCCGCTCGTCTGCGCGCAGCTCGCGGTAACGCTCCTGGATCGGAGCGAGGAGCGTGACGACCGCCTCGCCGACCGCCTCCTTGAAGTCGCCGTAGCCGCTGCCGTCGAAGCGTCGCTCGAGCTCCGCGACGGGCTCGCCCGTCGCGACGGACATGATCTCGAGCAGGTTCGAGATGCCGGCCTTCGTCTCCGGGTCGTGCCGGATCTCCTTCTCCGAGTCCGTGACCGCGGTCTTGAACTTCTTCCGGATCACGTCCGGCTCGTCGACCATCCGCACGACTCCCTGCGGCGCGCCCCGGGTGGTCGACATCAGGCGCTCCGGCTCCTGCAGGTTCTTGATCCGGGCGCCCTCCTCGGGATAGACGCCGCGCGGGATCGTGAACGTCTGGCCGTAGCGCTGGTTGAAGCGCTCCGCGACGTCGCGGGTCAGCTCGAGATGCTGGCGCTGGTCGTCGCCGATCGGGACGATCTCGGTCTGGTAGAGCAGGATGTCGCCGGCCATCAGCACCGGGTACGTGAACAGCCCGGCGGACACGAAGTCCTGGCCCTCGGATTTCTCCTTGAACTGGGTCATGCGACGGAGCTCGCCGAAGCTCGTCGCGGCGCTCAGCAGCCATGCGGCCTCGGCGTGCGCGACGACGTGGCTCTGCGCGAAGACCGTCGAGCGATCGGGGTCGAGGCCGGTGGCGAAGAGCATCGCCGCGCCCGCGAGCGTGTACTCGCGCAGCTCGGCGGGCTCGATCGGAGTGGTGATCGAGTGCAGGTCGACGATGCAGAAGAACGCCTCGCCTTCCTCCTGCGTCGCGACGTACTGCCGGTAGCCGCCGGAGTAGTTGCCGAGCGTCTTGTCGCCCGTCGCGCGAATGCCGGAGAAGACGCGCGGCTTCGCAGGCTCGGTTGCCGGGGCGGCGTCGGTCATCGGAAGAGGGATTCTGCCTAAGCTGTTCCGATGGCTGTCACCGGTGCACCCGAGCTGCTGATCGTGATGGGCTCGAGCGCCACCCAGGAGCAGGTGGACGAGGTCGTGGCGCGGCTCGACGAGGCCGGCTGCTCGGCGCTCGTCACGCCCGGGCGCGAGGCCACCGTGATCGGCGCGATCGGCGAGCGCGAGCTGCTCGCGACGCTGCCGCTCGAGGGCTTCGCCGGCGTCGAGCAGGTGCTGCCGATCCTCAAGCCGTACAAGCTCGTCTCGCGCGAGCTCTCCCCGGACCCGACGGTGATCGAGGCGCGAGGCCGCCGCATCGGCGACGGCTACTTCGGCTTCATCGCCGGCCCCTGCACGGTCGAGACGCGGGAGCAGACGCTCGAGACCGCGCGGGCGGTCGCCGCCGAGGGAGTGACGATGCTGCGTGGCGGCGCCTTCAAGCCGCGCACGTCCCCGTACGCCTTCCAGGGGCTGGGCGAAGAGGCGCTCGAGATCCTGAAGGAGGCTCGCACCGAGACCGGGCTGCCGCTCGTGACCGAGCTGATGGACCCGCGGCACGTCGAGGAGGTCGTCGAGGCCGCGGACGTGATCCAGATCGGCGCCCGCAACATGTCGAACTTCTCGCTGCTCTCCGAGGTCGGGCGCGCACCGAAGCCGGTCCTGCTCAAGCGGGGGCTCTCGTCGACGGTCGAGGACCTGCTGATGGCCGCCGAGTACATCGTCAAGGAGGGCAACTCGGAGGTGATCCTCTGCGAGCGCGGGATCAAGACGTTCGAGACGGCGACCCGGTTCACCCTCGACATCGGCGCGATCCCGGTGCTCAAGCAGGAGACGCACCTGCCCGTGATCGTTGATCCGTCGCACCCGGCGGGACGGCGGGACCTGGTGCTGCCGCTCGCGCGGGCGGCCGTCGCGGCCGGCGCGGACGGGATCATCGTCGAGGTGCACCCGCGGCCCGAGGAGGCGCTGTGCGACGCCGCGCAGCAGATCCCGACCTCCGAGTTCGGCGACTTCGCCGACGAGATCCGCGCGCTCGCGTCCCTCATGGGACGCACCATCGGGTGAGAATCGAGCCGGCTGCTTCGCTCGTCGGGCACGTCGTCGTGCCCGGGGACAAGTCGATCTCGCACCGCGCCGTCCTGATCGGGGCGCTCGGCGAGGGGGAGACGGCAGTGCACGGCTTCGGCCGCTCGGGGGACACGCAGGCGACCGTGGACGCGATGCGCTCGCTCGGCGCCGAGGTGGAGGACGTCGCCGACGACGAGCTCGTGGTGCGCGGCGCGGGGCTGCGCGGCCTGCGCCCCGGGACGGTCGACTGCCGCAACGCGGGGACCCTGATGCGCCTGCTGGCCGGAGTCGTCGCGGGCCAGCAGGGCGAGTTCACGCTCAGCGGCGACGAGTCGCTGACGCCCCGGCCGATGGAGCGGATCGCAGCGCCGCTGCGCCGGATGGGTGCCGAGGTGGAGACGACCGACGGCCACGCGCCGCTCGTCGTCCGCGGCTCGGGTGCTCTGCGCGGGGTCGAGATCGAGCCCGAGGCGGCGAGCGCGCAGGTGAAGTCGGCGATCCTCCTCGCCGGGCTCAACGCTGACGGTCCGACGACCGTTGTCGAGCGCATCCCCACCCGCGACCACACCGAGCGCATGCTCGAGGCGGCCGGAGCCCGCGTGCGCCGGCGCTCGTCGTCGGTGACGGTCGAGCCGGCCGGCGCTCTGCGGCTCGAGGAGGTCGTCGTCCCGGGCGACTTCTCGTCGGCGGCGCCGTTGCTCGTCGCTGCGGCGCTCGTGCCGGGCAGCGACCTCACCGTCCACGACCTCGGCGTCAACCCGCGGCGCACCGGGCTGCTCGACGTGCTCGAGCGGATGGGCGCGCGCGTCTCGGTCTTCGAGCGGCGCCGCGAGGGCGGCGAGCCGGTCGCGTCGGTGCAGGTGCAGCCGGGGGAGCTGGTGGCAACGGAGATCGGAGCCGACGAGGTGCCGGGGCTGGTCGACGAGCTGCCCCTCGTGGCGCTGCTCGCCTCGCACGCGCGCGGCGAGACCCGCGTCTCAGGAGCCGCCGAGCTGCGCGTGAAGGAGAGCGATCGCATCGAAGCGGTCACCGACGGCCTGCGGCCGCTCGGCGCCAGGATCCACTCGCTCCCGGACGGGTGGACGGTGAGGGGAGTTCCCGCGCGGCTTCGCGGTGGCCGCGTCGACGCGCGCGGCGACCACCGGATCGCCATGCTCGGCGCGGTCGCCGGCCTCGCTTCACGCGAGGGTGTCGCGATCGAGGGCGCCGACACGGCAGCTATAAGCTTCCCCGGCTTCTACGACCTGCTGGAGTCGGTGACGAGGCGGTAACACGATGGTGGTGGCGATCGACGGGCCCGCCGGCGCGGGCAAGAGCACGGTGGCGCGCGCGCTCGCGGAGCGCCTCGGCTTCCGCTACCTCGACACCGGCGCGATGTACCGGGCGCTCACCTGGCTCGCCATGAAGCGTGGGCTCGACCTGAGCGACGCGCAGGCGCTGGCGCAGCTCGCGCGCGAGCAGCCCGTCCTCTTCACCGAGGACGACCGCGTCTGGATCGGCGGGACCGACATCACCTCGTCGATCCGCGAGACCCGCGTCGACCGGATGGTGCCGGTCGTGGCGCGCCATCATCCCGTGCGCGAGGTGATGCGCGAGCGGCAGCGCGAGCTCGGGCGCGACGGCGACGTCGTGATCGAGGGGCGCGACATCGGCACGGTCGTCGCCCCCGACGCCGAGGTGAAGGTGTTCCTGGTCGCCGACCGCGAGGAACGTGCGAAGCGGCGCATCGCCGAGCGCCCCGGGATCGGCGCCGACGCCCTCGCCACCGACCTGCGCCTCCGCGACGAGAGCGACGCGGCCCGCATGCAGCCGGCTCCGGACGCGATCGAGATCGACACCACGAGCCTCGAGGTCGAGGATGTGGTCGACCGGATCGAGGCACTCGTCCACGAACGTTCCGCGGCGTGAAGTCCGAGGACGTCGCTTGGCTCGTCGGCAGGCCGATCCTTGGCGGGTCGACCGCGATTGCGACCCGGCTCCGCTCGTACGGCACCGACCGGATCCCGCAGAGCGGCGGCGTCGTCCTCGCGTTCAACCACTTCAGCTGGATCGACATCTCCTGCGTCGGCTGGGCCTGTAAGCGCAACATCTACTACCTCGCCAAGGTCGAGGCGCACGGCGTGCCGGGGCTCGGGCAGCTGATCCGCAGCTTCGGGACGCTGGCGGTGCGGCGTGGCGAGTCGGACCGCGACGCGGTGCGGCGGATGCGGGAGGTCGTGCGCGAGGGCAATGCACTCGGCGTCTTCGTCGAGGGGACGCGGCAGCGAAGCGGGGTGCCCGGGCATGTGCAGCCGGGCGCCGCGATGGTCGCGCTGCAGGAAGACGTGCCGGTGGTCTGCGCCGCGATCCACGGCTCGCAGTACTGGAAGCCGGGCAATTTCGCGCCGGTCTCGATCGCGTGGGGCGAGCCGATGCGCTTCCACGGCCTGCCGCGCGGCGGCAAGGGGTACCGCGAGGCGTCGCAGGAGGTCGAGGACGAACTGAACCGGCTCTGGCGCTGGCTGCGCGATCTGCACGAGGCCGGACGGCCTCGTCACGCCGTCCCGCCCGCGCGGGACGACGCCGCTCCGGTCACCCTTCCCGCGTAATGGACGAGCGCGAACAGCCGGACGCGGTCGAGCTGGCCGCGCCGCCGCCCCCGCCGCTCCTCGGCGCGGTGGCGATCATCGGATTCCCCAACGTCGGCAAGTCGACGCTCGTCAACCGGCTGACCGAGACCCGGGCGGCCGTCGTGCACGAGAGCCCCGGCGTGACGCGCGACCGGAAGGAGCTCGTCTGCGAGTGGACGGGCAAGCGCTTCGTGCTCGTCGACACCGGCGGCGTCGACATCGCCGATCCGGCGCCGTTGACGCGCGCGATCGCGCAGCAGGCGCGCGAGGCGGTGGGGGAGGCGGATCTCGTCCTCTTCGTCGTCGACGCGCGGGCCGGGGTGACGCCCGGTGACGAGGAGGTCGCCCAGATCCTGCGCGAGGCGCACAAGCCGGTGCTCGTGCTCGCGAACAAGATCGACGACCCAACCCAGGAGCCGCTCGCGCTCGAGCTGCACCGGCTGGGGCTCGGCGACCCGGTCCCGATCTCCGGCCTGCACGGGACGGGCAGCGGGGACCTGCTCGACCGCGTCGTCGCCGAGCTCGAGCGGCTGGCGCCGGCGGGGCGTCCCGTGCTGCCCGACGACGCGATCCGCGTCGCGATCCTCGGCCGGCCGAATGTCGGCAAGTCGAGCCTCGTCAACGCGCTCCTGGGACGCGAGCGGCTGATCGTGAGCGAGATCCCGGGCACGACGCGCGACGCCGTGGACACGGTGCTCGAGCGGGGCGACCGCACCTTCGTTCTCATCGACACCGCCGGCCTGCGGCGCAAGCGGCGGCACCGGCAGGGGATCGAGTACTACTCCGAGCTGCGCGCGCTCGAGGCCGCGGAGCGCGCCGACGTCGCGCTCGTCCTGATCGACTCCTCCGAGGGGATCGTGGAGCAGGACATCGCCGTCGCCGACGTCGCCCGGCACGCCGACTGCTCGACGCTCGTCGTGCTCTCGAAGTGGGATGCGACGACGATCAACGTCGAGGACGCACGCGGCGAGCTGCGCCGGCGGCTGCGCCAGCGGCCGACGTTCGTCGCGGTCTCGGCACACACCGGACGCGGCCTCGAGCGGCTGCTCGACGGCATCGCCGAGCTGTTCGACCGGCACGTCGCGCGCGTCCCGACGGCGGAGCTGAACCGCGCGTTCGCGGAGCTGCGCGAGGCGCGCCAGCCGCCGAGCGGCCCGCGCGGCCGCAGGCTCAACCTCCTCTACGGCGCGCAGGTGCGCGTGCGCCCGCCGCGCTTTCGCGTCTTCGTCAACGACCCCGGGCTCGTGACGCGCGACTACGGCTACTGGGTCGAGAACCGGCTCCGCGAGCGCTTCGGCCTCGACGGCGTGCCGGTCTCGATCGACTTCGTGAAACGATCCTGACGATGCGGTTCCTCGTTGCGGGAGCGGGATCCTGGGGGACGGCGTTCTCGCGCGTCCTCCTCGAGCGCGGGCACGAGGTCGTCCTCGCGTGCCGCTCGCGCGAGCAGGCGGAAGCGATCGCGGCGACCGGCTGGAATCCCCACTACCTGCAGGGGGTCGACCTCAGCGGGGCCGAGGCGGTGCCCCTGGCCGAGGCGCCGGGAGACGTCGACGTCGTGGTTGCGGCGGTGCCGAGCAAGGCGTTCGCCACGGTCGTCGACGCGCTGCCGGGCGACGCGCCGGTGCTGAGCCTCGCGAAGGGGCTCGACCCCGAGACGGGCGAGCGCCTGTCGACGCGCGTTCGCGGGCGCTCGGTCGCCGTCCTCTCTGGGCCGAACATGGCGGAGGAGATCGCGGAGGGGCTGCCGACCGCGGCGGTGATCGCGAGCGAGGATGGGTTCCTCGCGGGCCAGCTCCAGCATGCGCTCAACTCGAGCCTCTTCCGCGCCTACGTCAATCCCGACCTCGTGGGCGTCGAGCTGTGCGCGGCGGCGAAGAACGTCATCGCGCTCGCGGCCGGCGCCGTCGACGGCCTCGCGCTCGGCGACAACGCGAAGGCGTCTCTCATCGCCCGCGGCCTGGCGGAGATGGCGCGGCTCGGGGAGGAGGCAGGCGCCCGCGCCGAGACCTTCGCGGGACTCGCGGGAATCGGCGACCTCGTCGTCACGTGCTGGAGCCGCCACGGCCGCAACCGCCATGCGGGCGAGCTGATCGCCCAGGGGCTGACGCCGGAGCGCGCGGTCGCCGAGATCGGTCAGACGGTCGAGGGCCTGACGACGGCGCCGATCCTGCGCGACCTGTCACGCCGGCTCGGAGTCGAGCTGCCGATCACCGAGGGCGTCTGCGCCGTGCTGTCGGGCCAGAGCATCACCGACCTCGCTGCGGGTCTCATGGGCAGGGAGCCCACCGAGGAGTGACGGGAGAGGCCGTAGCGGCGTTCGAGCAAGGCGATGCGCTGCTTGTGGTCGATGTGCTCGACGACTTCGAGCACGAGGACGCCGAGCGGCTGCTCGCGTCCTTCAAGGCCCGCGGCGCGGCGATGGAGCGGGCGATCGCACAGGCGCGGGAAGCCGGCGTCCCGGTGATCTACGTCAACGACGACCGGGACCGCTGGGACAGCGACGCACCCGCGCTCGCCCGCGAGGCGTCCGCTGGAATCGGCGGAGACGTCATCCGACGGATCGTTCCCCGCCCCGGCGACCGCGTTCTGCTCAAGCACCGCTATTCGGCCTTCGACCACACCCCGCTCGACCTGCTGCTCGAGGCCGAGTCCACCGAGCGCGTCCTGGTGATGGGGGCGGCGACGGAAGGGTGTGTCGTGCAGACGGCGCTCGACGCGCGTGAGCACGGGTTGAAGGCGACGATCCTCGTCGATGCGTGCGCGACGACGGACGAAGACCTCGAAGCGACAGCCCTCCGGTACGCGCAGGACGTGGGCGGGATCTACGTGCAGCGCGTGATCCCGGCTTGACGCTAGCCTGCGGGCCATGTCTACACGCTCCTTTTCCTTCACCTCGGAGTCGGTCACGGAGGGCCATCCGGACAAGATGGCCGACCAGATCTCCGACACGGTCCTCGACGCCGTCCTCGCCAACGACCCCGAGGGACGCGTCGCCTGCGAGACCCTGATCACCACCGGTCTCGTCGTCGTCGCCGGCGAGATCACGACCGATTGCTACGTCGACATCCCGCAGCTCGTCCGCAACCGCATTCGCGAGATCGGCTACACGCGCGCGAAGTTCGGCTTCGACGCAGAGACGTGCGGCGTCGTGGTCGCGATCGACGAGCAGTCGCCCGACATCGCCCAGGGCGTGGATGCCTCCTACGAGAACCAGCACGGCGACAGCGATCCGCTCGACCGGGTCGGCGCCGGCGACCAGGGGATGATGTTCGGCTACGCGTCCCGGGAGACCGACGAGCTGATGCCGCTGCCGATCATGCTCGCGCACCGCCTGGCGCGGCGGCTCGCCGAGGTGCGGAAGGCCGACGTGCTGCCGTACCTGCGGCCCGACGGCAAGACACAGGTGACCGTGCGCTACGACACCGACGAGCACGGACGCCAGCGGCCGGTCGAGATCGAGCGCGTGCTCGTGTCGACGCAGCACCGCGACGGGCTCGACGTCGACACGCTGCTCAAGCCCGACCTGATCGAGCACGTGATCGAGCCGATCCTGCCCAAGGATCTCTACGACCAGCGGCGGCTCGAGCACGACCGCGACTTCGTCTACTGCAACCCGACCGGGAAGTTCGTCATCGGCGGCCCGATGGGCGACTCCGGGTTGACGGGCCGCAAGATCATCGTCGACACCTACGGCGGCGCGGCTCCGCACGGCGGCGGCGCCTTCTCGGGCAAGGATCCGACGAAGGTCGACCGCTCGGCGGCCTACGCCGCTCGCTGGGTGGCGAAGAACGTCGTCGCCGCGGGCCTCGCCGACCGCTGCCAGATCCAGGTCGCGTACGCGATCGGCGTCGCGCATCCGCTCTCGGTCCTCGTCGACACGTTCGGCACCGGGGCGATCGAGGCGTCGAAGATCGAGGAGCTCGTCCGCGAGCACTTCGACCTGCGCCCGGCCGCGATCCTCCGCGACCTCGACCTGCGCCGGCCGATCTACGCGAAGACAGCCGCGTACGGGCACTTCGGCCGCGAGGACGGCGACTTCACGTGGGAGCGGACCGACCGCGCCGACGCGCTCCGCGCGGCGGCCGGTCTGGCGGAGCCTACGAAGGTCTGACGAAGAGGCCGGCGGCGGCCTTCTCCGAGATCGCCCGCTCGCCGACCTTCTCGATCGAGACCGTGAACTGATCCGCGGCCGGCTCGGCGGTGCGCACGAGGATGCTCGTGCCCGGCACGAGCCCCTGGTCGTAGAACCAGTGCAGGAGATCGCCGTCGTGCTCTGCAAGCCTGACGATCGTCGCCCGCGTGCCGGCCGGCAGCGTCGCGAGCGGCGCGAGCTCGGCGTTCTCCGCCTGCTCCACCGCCGGGTCGACCGGCCAGCCGTGCGGGCACCGCTGCGGGTGGCCGAGCTTGTCGTCGATCCGCTCGATCATCTCGTCGCTGAACGTGTCGCCGAGCTCGTCCGCTCGCTCGTGCGACTCGTACCCCGTGTAACCCATGAAGTCAGTGAGCAGCCGCTCGATGATCCGGTGCTTGCGCACGACGCGCTCGGCACGCTCGCGGCCGCTCTCGGTGAGGAGCGCCTCCTTCCTCTTGCCGCGCTCGATCAGGCCGTCGGCCTCGAGCCGCTTGAGCATCTCGCCGGCGGATGC